>Ga0181528_10000586_pt1 | contig 25326 bp, 23 predicted proteins | sample PEATcosm2014_Bin_47_FD_119742 | JGI IMG/M metagenome (GOLD analysis project Ga0181528, IMG submission 119742) | Peatland microbial communities from MTU Mesocosm Facility, Houghton, MI, USA - PEATcosm2014_Bin10_10_metaG | ecosystem: Environmental > Terrestrial > Soil > Wetlands > Peat | place...
ATCAGCAGCTATCGAGCTCGCATCATGGAGAAGATGCAGATGAAGAGCAACGCCGAACTTACCCGCTACGCCTTGACCCACAACTTGATCGACTAGATCTGCCCGTCGGTGTAGGAATAGCCCTACAGGGCCAGCTTACGAAACCCTACGCAAATCACGGTTTTCGCTGGTTACACATTTGTCCTGCCTCCGTTAATGTGGATTCAGGCCGAATTCGCAGCCAGGAAGCTGATGCATGATGTATGTCCTGATAGCAGATGATCACGCAAACGTGCGACGGGGCTTGAGAGAGATTGTGGCAGATGCCTTTGCTGGTGCACATTTCTCCGAAGCAGCCAATGGGATTGAAGTATTGGCCCAACTGGCCAAGTCTGAGTGCGGGGTCCTGTTGCTTGACATCAATATGCCTGGACGCACAGGGCTCGAAGTGTTGCAGGATGTGAAGCTCATATACCCGCTACTACCCGTGATCATAGTGAGTGTGCAACCTGAGAACCAGTATGCAGCTCGCTGTCTGCGGGCCGGAGCGTCCGCCTATATCAACAAGAACAGTGCTTCAGAAGAACTCGCGCCCGCAATCAGCAAGATACTGGGCGCGACCACAGTCAACTGAAGGCCAGTTCATTCACACGCGCTGGTGTGCGTCACTCTTGATCACAGTCTTCAATAATCCTTGAACAAGACTGCCTTATTGTGCGGAACCTGGGTTTTCCCCGCGGCGCAGTTACACGTAGCAATCAGCATTTTGGCGTAGGAAAAGCCTTACGAGGCTCAAGCAACAACGCCTACAGCAGGAATAGTTTTCTCTGATTCCCTACTTTTTCCCGTCCCGTATGGTGGACATAGACACAAATGCAGCAGTCGCTATTTTGCGCACTCTGCAAGAATTGAAGGTATCGATTATGGCTACTAGTCTTGCGACGATGACAGCTGTGGCACGAAGGTCCCGGGTTGGCCTGTCCTTCCCACTGATACCGGCTGTGAATCAGGTGTCAGCAGAAGAGACGGTCCACACTTTACCCGGGAAGATCGTGCCTTTCGACCCTCAGGTTCTGCTGACCCGGATTGTGGCCGGAAAATCGATACGTGAACACCAGGCTGCGGATTCCATTTTCTTGCAGGGTGATCCGGCCGATGCAGTCTTTTACATCCTGCGGGGCAAGGTGAAGCTCACCGTTGTATCGACGAGCGGCAAGGAAGCCGTGATTGCCTATCTTCCGGAGAAGAGCTTTTTCGGCGAGGGCGCGATTGCCGGCCAGCAGCTTCGCATTTCCACTGCAAGCGCGCTGCAATCCTGCACCATCATTCGAATCGAAAAGACGGTCATGCTGGGCCTTCTCCAGCGTGAACCGGTGTTCTCTGAGCAGTTTCTTTCGCACCTGCTCTCCCGCAACCTCCGCATGGAAGCGGACCTGGTGGATCATCTGTTCAATTCCAGTGAAAAGCGACTCGCAAGACTATTGCTGATGATGGCGAATTTTGGCGCAGATTCGAAGCCTGCTGCAGCGATCACCAAGATCAGTCAAGAGACTCTTGCCGAAATGATCGGCACCACCCGTTCGCGTGTCAGCTTCTTTCTTAATCGTTTTCGCGATCTCGGCTTCATCAACTACAACAGCAGCGGAATGAGTGTAAACAGCTCCCTGTCCAGCGTAGTGCTGCACGATTAATCAGGATCTTCCAATAGCGCTAAGACCGCGACAGCAATACTAGTCCGCACACCGTATCCGAACCACAAATCGCTTTTTTAGACCAGTTCCCAAAACCAGGCGGGCTCCGTTGCTTAGCAACGGAGCCCGCCTGGCATTACTACGCTTCACATGACTCTTAACTGCATCCGCTCGTGGAGCCGCAAGACTGGCAGCGGTAGCACGATCCGTTGCGCGTCATGATAGCGCCGCAGAGATGGCAACTGGGAGCATCTCCCAAATTGACGTACTCGCTCAGCGCGTCTGAGGCGTGGCCGGATTTCGTTCGGTCCGGTGTGCCGGACTCATACAGCGAAGGTTGCGTGCTCGCCTTGATCTCAGGCACTGCTGCTGGCGTGGCCGCCGCATGCGCGTGCGACCGCGGACGCAGATCGTCGAACAGGCTCTGCTGCTCTCCGGTAAGGAAGCGCAGGTCGAGCCAGCGGAAGATGTAATCCATGATCGAGTTGGCGTAGCCGATCTCCGGATTCGCCGTCCAGCCGCTCGGTTCAAAGCGGGTGTGCGCGAACTTATTCACCAGCAGGCGCAGTGGCACTCCATGTTGCAGGGCAATCGAAACCGCGCACGCAAAGCTGTCCATCAATCCGCTGACTGTCGAGCCTTCCTTGGCCATGGTGATGAACAACTCGCCGGGCATGCCGTCCCTGTAGAGCCCTACGGTCAGGTAGCCTTCATGCGAACCAACCTTGAACTTGTGCGTCACCGAGAAGCGCTCGTCGGGAAGTTTGTGACGGCGTGCGCGTGGTGGCCCGTCCGCCTCATCTTCCTCTTCCACAACAACCACAGCAGCCTTCTTGTCCTCATCCTTCTTGGTGGTGAGCACCTGGTTCTGCTTGGAGCCGTCGCGATAGATCGCCACCGCCTTGATGCCCTGCTTCCAGGCTTCCAGGTAGGCATTGGCAATCTCTTCGATCGTCGCCTCGTTCGGCATGTTGATCGTCTTGCTGATCGCTCCGGAAATGAATGGCTGCACTGCCGCCATCATCTTCAGGTGTCCCATGGGATGAATGCTGCGCGAACCCTTCGCTGGCTTGAAAGCGCAGTCGAAGACTGGCAGATGTTCCGGCTTCAGTTCCGGAGCGCCTTCGATGGTGCCACTCTCGTCGATGAAGCTGACGATGGCGTTGGCCTGCTCGGCCGAGTAGCCAAGCTTGAAGAGCGCCTCAGGAACCGTGTTGTTGACGATCTTCATCATGCCTCCGCCAACCAGCTTCTTGAACTTCACCAGCGCCAGGTCAGGTTCCACGCCCGTCGTGTCGCAGTCCATCATGAAGCCGATGGTGCCGGTCGGTGCCAGCACGGTGACCTGTGCATTGCGGTAGCCAAACTTTTCGCCATGCTGCAGCGCCTGGTCCCAGGCTTTTTGCGCAGCTTCCAATAGCGATCCCGGAACGTTGGCGGTGCTGATCTTTGCCACCGACTCGCGATGCATCTGAATCACTTCGAGGAACGGCTCGCGGTTGATGAAGTATCCCGGGCAAGCGCCATCGGTGTGTGCCACCGCAGCCGTCTGCTCGGTAGCCGAAGCCAGCGAGGGGCAAAGCTCGGCAATACGCGCCGACTGCAAGTAAGCCTGTCCGCACATGATCGCCGTCAGCGCGGCAGCATAGTCGCGGCCCGCATCGGAGTCATACGGCAAGCCGGTCGCCATCAGCAACGCGCCCAGGTTCGCATATCCCAAACCCAGCGGACGATAGTCATGAGAGTTGCGCCCGATCGACTCGGTGGGATACCCGGAGTGGTCCACCAGGATCTCCTGCGCCGTAATCATGATCTCCACCGCGTGCTTGTAAGCCTCCACATCGAAGGTTCCGGTGGGAGCGAACTTCATCAGGTTCAGCGATGACAGGTTGCAGGCCGAGTCGTCCAGGAACATGTACTCCGAGCACGGATTCGACGCATTGATGCGTGCCGTGTTCTTCGACGTGTGCCAGCGATTGATCGTGGTGTCGTACTGCATGCCTGGGTCGCCGCACTCCCACGTTGCCTTGGCAATCATGTTCAGCAGTTCGCGCGCCTTGAACTTCTGCACCGGAGAGCGATCACGTACGCCGCGCGTTGTGAACTCGCCGTCTTCCACCACCGCCTGCATGAACTCATCCGTTACGCGAATCGAGTTGTTGGCGTTCTGGAAGAAGATGGAGCTGTAGGCGTCGCTGTCTGGACCGCTGGCGTCATAGCCCTCTCTGGCCAGCGCGAAGGCCTTGGCTTCTTCCTTCTGCTTGCATAGGATGAACTCGACAATATCAGGATGGTCGATGTTCAGGATGACCATCTTGGCGGCACGGCGCGTCTTGCCGCCGGACTTGATGACGCCGGCAAAAGCGTCAAAACCCTTCATGAAGCTCAACGGTCCCGAGGCCTGTCCGCCACCGGAGAGCACTTCCATCGATCCGCGCAGCGGCGAAAGATTGGTTCCCGTGCCCGAGCCCCACTTGAACAACATGCCCTCGGTCTTTGCCAGCGTCAGAATCGAATCCAGCGAATCATGCACGCTGTTGATGAAGCACGCCGAGCACTGCGGATAGCTGTATCCGGTGACGCTGAATTCGATGCGCTTCGATTCCGGGCTCCAATGCCAGTTCTGCGCATCGGACTTCGGCTCAATGCGGTCGCAGCCTACGTTGAACCATACCGGCGAGTTGAACGCCGCGAACTGGTTCAGCAACAGGTACGCCAGTTCATCGTGGAAGACGTCGGCGTCGGCCTTGCTGCGGAAATAACCATCGCGCATGCCCCAGTCACGAATCGTCTCTGCCACGCGGGTGACCAGTTGGCGCACGCCCGTTTCACGCTGCGGTGTCCCAAGCTGTCCATGCAGATACTTGCTGGCCACAATGTTGGTCGCCGTCATGGACCAGTCAGCGGGCACTTCAACGTCCTTTTGCTCGAAGATCACGTTGCCCTTGCTGTCGATGATCGCTGCCGTGCGGTGCTCCCATTTCAATTTGTCATACGGCGACACGTCCGGTTGGCTGAAGTGCCGCGTGAACGTCAGGCCCGGAGCCTGGCGCTTTTCCTGATGCGTGGAGGCCGTGCGCTTGCCGGCGGCGTCGGGGGAGGACGCGGATGCCTGGCTAGCGGCGGAGGTGGATTCGGTAACTTCGGCCATTGTGTGAAACTCCTTCTAACTGAACTTGCATGCCAGGGACGAACATTCGGTCGTCCCCTGTTGTGGCTAAGCCCTTAAAAATTCGACAGCCCTGCTCCCCGGCGAGCCGCATACTGCCGGCAACTCACCGTCATCCGCACGGGCGGTCTTGGAGATCCGTCAGCGAGCCTCGGCTTCTTACCGGGGGCGCTTCGGCGCGAGCTAAGAGAGATAAAACATCCAGTTCACCACCATTCATGATGGTGGGAACCTGCTTGCTTTTTTGCGTTCCTCCATGTGGGCAGGAACGGCTGAATCCTGATCTTCGGAGTTCGAAAATCTTGAAGATCTACGTCACCGAACAGATGCGTAGGATGCGAACAATAGCTCTTTATGTTGTGTGAGTCAAGATCTGACCGCAATATATTGTGTCTAATTGCAAACTCAAGAGCCGAATCGGCCCCACGCTGTGAATCACCCGACGACGCCACTTTCGGCGTTTCCGGCTAAACCACAGCAGGTAAAACAGTTCCCTCTTTTTTGATCCAGATCGGGGGAGCAAATCGGCTGCCAGCTCTTCTGCTCTCTGTAAGTGCCGAACGTGGAATGCTGGCAAGTGCGAGACTAGAACGCCTGCCGGGTCAGGTCAATTCCCTAAAATCAGTGCATTGTGGAAAAGCCGTCTACTCGTCTGAGATCAAAGCGGATAGCCACGCAACTTATGATTTCTACTCACAGGCGGTTACCAGCCGTTCCGTTGGTTTCCGCATCCCCGCCGCCAGACGATACAATCGGGAGTGATGACACGAAACCAGCTTCTCAAGCCAATCGTCTGGCTCGCGTGCCTTTTCTGGCTCATTCAGCTCGTGGTGCAGGGATTCACCGGAACCCTTGGCGCAAACCCCGTGGAACGCATTACGCACCGCACCGGTCTTGCCACCCTTATCCTTTTGCTGACCAGCCTCGCCATTACGCCGTTGCGCCGCTGGACGGGCGTGCTGTGGCTGATTCAGTACCGCAGGCTCATCGGCTTGTTCGCGTTCTTCTATGCCACGCTGCACCTGCTGACGTATCTCTGGCTAGACCAGAGCTTCCGTATCTCGTCCATGGCGCATGACGTGGTCAAGCGCCCATTCATCTTCATGGGGACCTTAGGCTGGCTCCTGCTGCTGCCTCTGGCCCTCACCTCCACTCAGAAGGCGATCCGACGCCTCGGCAAGAACTGGGCGCGACTGCACCGCCTCGCCTACGTAGCCGCCGCTTGCGGAGCCATACACTTTTACTGGCTGGTCAAACGTGACAAGCAGGAACCGCTGTTCTATCTCGCAGTGCTCGTTGCCCTGCTGGGATGGCGCGTCGCCGTGTGGGTGGCAAAAAATCAGCAGCAACAGAAGGCCGTGGGAGCCAACTAATTCACGACTGACAGCAGGAATCCGCGTCACCGCATCCAACTACCAGGCACACGGCAGGTGAGTTGTGATGGCGATTCCATGTGAAACATGCGGGGCGCAGAACCCGGCGACCAACCGCTTCTGCGGACAATGCGGACAAAAGCTGGCCCCCAGCCCGAACTCCGAGGCTCCGGAAGAGTATTGGCGGGATGCGACGCTCTCCGGGCACAAGCCCCTGGAGCCCTCCGCCGACCTGCCTGCCGACGTCGCTTTCGGCAGCGAGGTTACTCTCTTCGCGGGCAAGGATCTGAATCCGCGCCTGTATCAGGCCGACGCTACCAATGAGATTCATGATCGCTTCGAGCGCGAGGCTGAACCGCACGACCAGTTTCGTCACGACCACGAAGCGCACCACGAGTTGCGTTTCCACGAGGATACCGCAAGCGGCTTGCTTCCTGCCGCGGAAGAGCCCCCGCTTCGCACCGGCGTCAGCGGCCCGTCTTTCCTCGGACTCACCGACGACCGCCCAGTCACTTATTTGCTGGATGAGGAGGAGCCGAAGTCGCACACGCGGCGCAACGTTGCACTGCTGGTGCTGCTTGCAGCTGTGGTTTTGCTCGGCTTGCAATGGCGTTCGATGCGCGACTATGGGCTGGCTTACGTGCAAAACGGCTCCATGCAGGTGAAGCCTCGCACCAAGGGCGACGCGCAAAATCCTCCGGCAGTCGCTGCCGACAACACGGGCCGCGATCTCGGTCTGCAGCAGGCTCCAGCAAAACCCGGCACGCCGAAAGCCGTGGAGAGCAGCCCCAACGCGGATCGCACTCCTCCGCCGGAAACCGCAGCCCAGGCGACGGCGCCTTCCGCCCCTGCTCCATCCCCTCAGCCCCAAGCCATGAGCGCCCCGTCAGCGGATTTGCCGAAGAACGAAACCATTGCGGAAACTCCTGCGACTTCTTTGCGCTCCCCGGCCAAGCCGCGCGCTGCGCAGCCTTCGCGGAGTGCGTCGCAATCCACTTCTCTGCCGGGAGCCGAAGAGATGAGCCGCGCCGCTCGTGCCAGTGATGCTGAAGCGCGCGCCGTCTGGCTCTGGCGCGCCTTGGGCAAGGGGAACCCGCAGGCTCCTGTGGAATTGGCAAGAATGTATCAACTGGGCAATGGAGTGGTGAAGAGTTGCGATCAGGCGCAGGTCTTATTACGTTCGGCAGCCGCCAAGGGCAACGAGCAGGCTAGGCTCGATCTTCAGCAGATGCGCGTGCGCGGATGCCGCTAACCTGGCTTCGCAAAAGCCGAAACCGCGGGTGCCCCACCTTCGACGCGCGTCTTTTGCGCGGCTAAGGTGGGAGAGCCAAACACACCAGCCGAAGAGCCGCTAGCTCACCGCGCCAAAACCTTGCGCCGGTCTTCGCCAGAGAGCCGTTCACACGCTGTGCGCAACACCAGCCTCGGCGCGCGCTCGCGAATCGACATCAACAGCGGCATGGTGCCCGCTGCGTCATAGCGTGCCGTCTCGCGCAGCAGCCACCCAAGCCCCTTCTGCACCATATCGTCTTTGTCTTCCAGCAGCGCGTGGGTGATCTGCTGCACCTCGTCCCAGAACAATCCCTGGTTGACGCCACGCAAAAGCGCCACTGCCGATGCCCTGCGGTGCCAGCGATCCTTCGAGCGCGACCACACCAAGACCCTCCGCAGTCGCCGCGGGTCGGCGACGATCATGTGTCCGATGAGGTATTGCACCAACCCATCATGATCGGCCCACGTGCTCACCCGTCCGAGCCACTGCTCAAAGATCTTGAAATGCGCCGCGGTGCAATCTTTCACGCACGGCTCCAGCAGCAGCACGGCGAGGACTTTCTCTTCCAGCACATTTCCGTGGAACAGATTGTCAGCCACGGCCACCAGGTAGTCGAGTCCTTCTTCGTTGCGAATCACCTTGGTGAAGCGACGCGCCATCTTGCGCAGCTCGCCCGTGTACCATCCGCGCGACTGAATCTCATCCTTGAAGAAGTGCTGCACTTCCGCGGTGTGAGGAGCGCTCGCCCCATTGACGAGTACACGCCGCAGATGATCCGCAATGTAGCCGACGGGCTTGGACATGGATGTTAGTCCTCCGTTCTGGGCTCCTTATTCGTAAAACTGCGTGATCTGCGCCTGCGTCGGCTTCGGTGTCATCAAGCTCACCACCACCAATGCCAGCACGCTCACAATCAACGCCGGGAAGATTGCATCGCGCTCGCCAATCACTTTCGGCAAGTAGGCCTTCACCGAATCCCATGCCACGGTGATCACCGTTCCCGATAGCAGGCAGGCTACCGCGCCCTCGCGCGTTGCGCGCCGCCAGAAGAACGCCGCCATTACCACCGGAGTGATCGCCGCCGAGTAAATCGTGTAGGCGTACATCGCCTTCGCCAGCACCGAGGTCAGTTTGATCGCCTGCACCAGCGCCCAGAGTCCCAGGCCCACCACCAGGAAGCGCGAAACCAGCAACACGTTCTTCTGACTCGCGTCAGGGCGGATGAAGCGTGTGTACACATCATTGATCAGGTTCGTCGCCGGAGAGAACAGATAGTTATTCGCCGTCGAAATGACCTTGGCAAACACGGATCCCATCAGCAACGCGCCCACCAGCGGCGGCAAAAAGTGTCGCGCCGTAAACGGAATAATCTCGCGCGGTGCAAAGTCCGGTGCCGGAACCAGCGAGAGCGCGAACAGCGCCGAGCCAATTACGGCCAGAGACACAATCAGTGTCTCCAGAATGACTGTGCCGAAGACCCATCCCACCACGGCAACGCTCGCGTCCTTCTCCGATTTCGCCGAGAAGAATTTCTGATACATCGACTGGTTGCCAATCATCAGCAGAAAGGTCGGGAGAAAATATTCCAGCGCACGGATCAGCGCCTCATGCTGGTTGCGGCCGCTCTGACCCGGCGTGATTCCCCATTCTCCGAAGGCCGTAAAGTGTGTAGCGGGCAGCGCCTCGTGCAGCCCCACCCATCCGCCCGCGTGATGAAACAGAACCGGCAGCGCAATGAAGCCGATCACCGAGATCAGCATGCCGATCACTACGTCCATGTAGGCCACCGAGGCCATCCCCGCCAGCGCCGTAAACACGATGACAAACGCCGCGATGATCAGCGTGCCTGTCGTCTTGGCAACGGCTGGAAAAATCAGGTGCATGATGTCTCCGCCGGCGCGGAACTGGTAGCTGGTAATGGCCGTGTAGGCAAACAAAATCGCGATGGTGCCCAGCACGCGCGCCGCCGTGTTGTAGCGCGCCTCCAGCAGATCAGGAATGGTGAACTGCGCGAACTTGCGCGCCCGCGGCGCAACAAAGTAAATGATCAGCAGTCCCAGCCATCCACCGGCGGGCTGCCAGAGCGCGGCAAAGCCATTGCGGAATGCGTTCTCCGCCCCGGCAAACAGCGAGCCCGCGCCAATCCATGAGGAGAGCAGGGTGAACACCAGCACGTAAGCGGGCAGCGAGCGCCCCGCCACCAGGTAGTCCGCCTTGGTGTGAACTTTGCGCATCTGCCAGATGCTGACGGTAAGCAGTGCGACCACAATCACCGTGAGGACCACGGCGTAAAGATTCAACATCTGCACTCCTGAACGGCGTGAGTTGGATGAAACCTCATCTTACAAGGATAGTACGTCGATAAAGAACCCCTGCCTTCCGGGCAGAGGAACGCACCGTCACCCGCAACAACCATGCGGCGACTGCATCGGCGGGCACCTCACCGTGCCGTACGAGCAGAACACGCAACAATCTCCCGCTTTCGGACGGAGCACGGTCTCGCACGCCCCACATTCGTAGAAGAACTGGCACGCATTCGTGGGCATAATTTCGCGCTTCTTGTGCCCGCACGTCGGGCAAGTCAGCACCGATTCCAGCACAAAATCCGCCATTCGGTTACTTCCTCAGCTCACAGGTTCAGCGCCTTGCGCACCTGCTCTGCCGTCACTCCGCGCACCGCAATCAGTTTGTTGCGTCCCGTCTCGCCCGAGACAATCGTCACGCTCGACTTTGAAACCCGCAGCAACTCCGCAAGGTATTCCACCACCGCCGCGTTGGCCTTGCCATCCACCGGAGGCGCGGTGAGAGCCAGCTTCACGGCGTCGCCCATAAGGCCGACAACGGCGTTGCGACTGGCCCGAGGCTGCACCCGCAACGCGAACTGCGCTCCCTGTGCGGTGTCGCGAACCGTGAAAGCCACGCTATCCCGCCACCGCGAAGAATACTTCGATCAGCGCGAGTGCTCCCACGGCCAGTGCCGCAGGCTGATGCAGCACATTGCCCTGGAATTGGTAGAGCACGCCGAGGCAGAGTCCTGCGGTCAGGCCCGTGGCCGCAGCGGTCGCCCAGCGCAGAAAGCTGTCTCCGCGATGCTGTGAGCGCACCGCGTTCATCAGCCCCATCGTGACAATGGCGACGGCGGCGCTTCCACTCCACGGCCCCAGCAGCACGCTGAGTTTGGGAACGTACGCGGCCAGAAAGTGCGCGGAGCCAAGCAGTACTAACGCCCACGCAAACAACGTGTCTATCCACTTCATGGGCGTTGCTCCTCATACGGTGCGGGATAACTTCTCGATCCAAAGATGGCCGTGCCCACGCGCACGCAGGTGGAGCCCTCTTCGATCGCCACTTCGAAATCGTGTGACATTCCCATCGAAAGCTCGTCCAGCGCGAGTCCGCTACGCACTCTCAGCCGGTCCCGCAACTCGCGCAGTTGCGCAAAGTAGCTGCGCGCGCCCTCGGGATCATCCGTGAACGGCGGCACGGTCATGCATCCAGCGATGTTCAGATGAGTGAGCCGCGCCTGTGCGTCCAGCAGCTTGTACAACTCATCGGACTCCGGCTCCGCGCCTGACTTCGCCGCTTCTCCGCCCACGTTGATTTCGAGCAGCATGTCGAGCCGCTTGCCCAGCCGCTCTGCCGCTTCATTCAGCCGCTCTGCCAGCCGCAATGAGTCCACGCTATCTACGCTGTCAAACAACTCCACGGCCTTGGCCGCTTTGTTCGATTGCAAATGCCCAATCAGATGAAACTTCGCCTTTGCCGCCAATGCAGAGGGCACAACTTCGTCGCGTTTGCCTGCAAACTCCTGCACGCGATTTTCGCCAAACAATGTTTGCCCAGCCGCCACGGCTTCCAGAATTGCCGATGCCGGATGCGTCTTTGAGACCGCCATCAGCGCGATCTCCTCCGGCCGACGCCCGGCTCGCCGTGCAGCCCCTGCCATGCGCTCACGAATTTCAGCCAGCCTCAATGCGATGCTCATAGGTCACCAAGGATTGTAATGCAGCTCGCCAGCCATGCTCTCGCGGTGCCTTACAGAACTAAGGGTATTTAACTCCGTTGAGTGCTGCTTTCACCCAATCGCCCGCGGAGTTGCTGAACCGTAAGCTGTTTCTGTCACCATGAAAACGCTTCTGGGAGCTCTGCTCCTCCTGCCTCTCGCGCTGGTCGCGCAACTGCACCCACTCCTCCACGCGCCAATCCCTCCGCTTACGGCGACCCAGCTTTACGCCAATCCTTTGCCCATTCAACTTCCCGATGGCTCCAACATGGTGAGCTGCCCCGATCCATCTATCATCCGTTCGCAAGTCGCGGGAGACGACGCCTGGTATATGTACTGCACCAACGATGTCTTTCAGGAACGCGGCCTCGTCCACTTGATGGCGATCTCACGCTCTACCGACCTGGTGAATTGGACTTACCTCACTGATGTCTTTCCGGTAATGCCTTCGTTCTTACCGGCGAACGCTGGACTCTGGGCCCCCGACATCCAGTTCCTCAACGGCAAATACTATCTTTATTACACCGCCTCAATAACTCAGCAGGGAGGTCCGGCGATCTTTGCCGCCATCAGCGACCGTCCAGACGGCCCATTTACGGCCATCGCCACTCCAGTAGTTCCCGCCGAGCGCTTGAGCGACGGAAGCTGGCGCGATGTTATCGATCCAGCTATTGCGTCCGAAGGCGGCCAGCGCTACATCTTCTACGGCAGCTTCAATGGAGGCACCTCGGCGCGCCTGCTTAGCGATGATGGCCTCAGCACCGTCGCTGGTTCCGAGGTGCAGATTTCTCCTTCCAATCGTTACGAGGCCAGCTACGTTATCCAGCGCCATGGCTACTACTATCTTTTTCTCTCCGCGGGAACCTGCTGCTCCGGCGCAGGCAGCGGCTACGGAGTCTTTGTGGCGCGCTCTTCGCACCTCCTCGGCCCCTACCTGGATAAGGATGGCGTCTCGCTCGCCGATCCCCGCGTTGGCGGAACTCCCGTGCTGATGATGAATGGCAATCGCTGGCTGGGCCCCGGACACAACGCCGTCGTCACCGACCCGAGCGGCCAGGACTGGATGCTCTACCACGCCGTCGACGCCACCAACCCCACCATTCCCGGAGCTTGGACGCGACGCCCCGCCATGCTCGATTCTATTGACTGGAACAATGATTGGCCTTCGGTCCGCAGAGGTGCCGGAGCCTCCGATCAGCTTGAGCCCGTCCCCGCCACCTCTGCAAGCATGCCGCTCATCTCGGCTTCTGCCGCCGTGCAGGATTCCATGGGGCAGCTTCTATCTGCTTACAGCGATGAGTTTGAAGGAAGTAAATTCACCGCGCACTGGAGCTGGCTGCACTCCTCGCCGCGCGGAACAGCTCAACTGCAGGGTGGCGCTTTCAGCTTCGCCACCCAACCTGGGGACATGACCGACACCCGGCATGATGCTGCGCTGCTCTCAGAAGCAATGCCCGCCGGTGATTTTGTGGTGGAGACCAAGCTCGGCAACAATCTGCCCGACACTGGCCTGCACAACTCCATCCAGAGCGGGATTGTCCTCTATCAGGATGACACCCACTTCCTGAAGCTCACGCTGCAATCAATCGGCAGCACACGGCAGTTGGAGTTCGCGCTGAAGAATGGGAACGCGTGGGGCCGGTCCTACCTCGCTTCTGCGGCCGCAGAGACCTGGCTGCGCATTGCACGCCGCGGCGACCTTTACACCTCGTACTCCTCGCATGATGGCGTCGTCTGGACGCGCGGACCAAGCTGGCATCTGACCACCACCGCAACGGCGCGCATCGCCCTTATCAGCGCCGGAGGCACAGGCTATCTTTCGCGCTTCGAGTACCTCCGCGTCGGCGAACGCCAGTAACATTGGACGCGTTACCAGTGCCAGTTCCGGATCGAAAGCTGCTTGAGTCCGATTCCGAGACTATGCTATGTTTTTCCCTAGAAAGACGAGCGCAGAGTTCAGCATCCCTCCCCCAGGACATGAGTGATTCAGTCACTCTTTTTTCGTAATCTGTATCCCAGTTGATTCGTTTGCTGCAGGACGCAGGCTGCCGCCCGCTTCCGCACTGCTCAGCCGCGATGTGGTTTCTTCCGTTCCGAAAGAGAATTTAGCTCATGGACTCCATACCCAAACCGGGCGCGCCAAGAATTCCAGTACTTCCCAAGCGTAGGGAGTCCCGCCTCTCGGTCGCATTGGAAGTGCGCATACTGGGCATCGACGCACAGGGAAAGACTTTTCACCAGTCGGAGATCACGGTCGACATCAGCCTCTCTGGTGCCCGGATCACAGGATTGACGGCACCCCTGAACGTTGGAGACATCGTGGGTCTTCAGAGTAGCGGGGATAAGTCAAGATTCAAGGTTTCATGGGTCCGGCCCAATGCGTCAGACGGGACGTTCGAAGTTGGTCTGCACTGCCTGGAGAAGGGCAGGGCTCCCTGGCGCGACAAGATTCAACAACTCACCCCAGGAGATCGCCGGACTGGGGAGCGATATCCTTGCGAGGGCACGGTGTCTCTGCGCTCCGCATCGATTCCAACTCCCATTTGGGGCACCTTGCACGATATCAGCGAAGGGGGCTGCTACGTCCGGAGCGTCAACGTCGCGCCCTCCGGCGAGATCGTCAGCGGACAGTTCATCCTCAACGGTGTGCAGATTGACGGTGTTGCAGAGGTAGCCAATTCGCGAGCCATGTTAGGCATGGGCCTTCTGTGGTGCGACCTTGGCTGGGATGGGCAGGAAAAATTGGATCGCATTCTGCACGCACTCTCCATGAACTCCGGCGAGACAAACTTGAAGGGAAGGGCTCTGGCCCAGCTTGAAAGAATTCAAGGGCTGGTGATGGCACTCCGTACGCGCCTCGAGAGCAGCCGTGCACAGGTGGAGGTGCCCACGATCGCGCAGTTAGGCGACGCGGAGGAAAAGCTGATCGCAGCGCTGAAGAGCGTTCAACCGTAGCCCGGTTGCGGACTTTGTTGATCTTGCCTGTTTCGGTCCCCGCGAACTCCCATCTCACCCGCCATGCAACAATGGAGGCCTGCCGCGGGTTGGTCCGAGTCCCTTACACCGGTCCGCCCGAGCGCATCGAAATGAACACACGCTGGGCCAAGCGTCCGGCGGGAGCAATCGGAATTATGAAGCGAACTTTGACCACTCTGACATTTGCCCTTCGCAGCTTACTGACTCGCAGTCTCGCAATGCGCTCGCTCTTCGCGCTGGCGCTCTGCCTGCTAGCACTTCCCGCCATCGCCCAGGAAGGCGAAGGCCCGCTCACCAACGTTCCCCCCAAGGGCGCCACTGTCGATGAGGTCATCCAGCGCTTTGCCACCAAGGAGAAAGAGTTCAAACTGGCGCGCGAGCAATATACGTGGACGCAGAGTGTGCGAGTGCAAACCCTTGAGGGCAACTCCGTGGACGGCGAATATTACCAGGTCGCTGACGTGGTCTTTGATGATCGCGGCCGCCGCATTGCTCAGGTCAAGTTCGCGCCGCAGAATACTCTTTCCCGCCTTTCCATGACCCAGGAAGATTTCGACGACATCGAAAAGCGCATGCCTTTTACCATGACCATCGACGACCTGCCCTTCTACAACGTCAGGTACCTGGGCCAGCAGCAAGAGGACGAACTCAACTGCTACGTCTTCGAACTCAGCCCAAAGAAGATCGACAAGGGCCAGCGCTATTTTGAAGGACGCATTTGGGTCGACGATCATGACTTCCAGATCGTCAAGAGCTATGGCAAGAATGTCCCCGACCTCGGCAAGGCTAAAAGCGGTAACGAAAATCTCTTCCCGCGCTTCACCACCTGGCGCGAGCAGATTGACGGCAAGTACTGGTTTCCTACCTACACCAAGGTAGATGACAACCTGCACTTCACCATGGGTGACATTCATATCCGCCAGGTGGTGAAGTATGAGAACTATCGCCGCTTCGGTTCTAAGACCAAGATCATCTTCGAGGGTCAGGAAATCAAGGGCGATGAAACGCCGAAGAACAACGCGCCAAAGGATGAGAAGAAGTAACTCTTCTTTTGCGCAAAACGATACGCGCGGAGCCTGCTCCGCGCGTATCGTTTTTCCCGGTCATAGCTTTCTGGGAGCTAAGCCGCGCTTGGCATGGAGCGTTCGGCCGCAGTCTGGATGAACTTCTTCATCACATTCGCCCACATCACCTTCTTGCGGACCGCACTCTCTTTCACCGTACGTCCTGCGGCAAACATGGAGAGCAATACTTTCATCTTTACCACGCGCAGGATTTCGCGCTCTTGCGCGGTCGCGCCATAGGCGTCCAGAAAGTTTTCCTGCACGGCGGTTGTTATCGCGTGATTGCAGAATGGATATTTTTCCAGCGCCTCCACGCACGCCAGGAAGGTCGCAGGATCCGTGTAGCTGCTTCCGCTCTCCTCCAGCCGCGCAAAATCGCTGAAACCGATCCCCTGATCCATCACCACAACGTTAAGCGGATTGAATTCGCCTAGCACCGCCGAACTGGTCAGCGGCTTTCGTACGCGGTTCAGAATGGCGCGCGTTCCTGAAAGAATCTTGCTTGTGGAAGCGTCATCCAGTCCTTCGCTCTTGCAACTGTGGCAAAGCTCTTCCAACTCTGCCTGCATGGCGTCGCCATCAATCGGTGCAGGAGGTCGGGCCGTGATTCGCTGAAATGAGCGCAGCCACTTGCCGCTCTCGGTCGCCGCATTCTGCAGCAATCCAAGCCCAGCATATCCCGGCAGCAGCGCAGCCTTCATGATGATCGATTGCAATGGAATCCCTATCAATTTTTCGCTAACCACTGCTCCCAGCGCGCTGAATTCTCCTATCGGTCGCGGAATTCCTGCCAGCTTTTTCTCGTTCGCAACGCTCCACATGGAGCGCAGATGCGAGGTCTCTTTCTCCGCCAGCTTGCGTGCTCCTGCCTGCCCGCACTTGCTCGCCCGGTACACCTTGGCAGCCATTCGTTCGCTGCCATCGTGAAAATCAGCAACCAGATCGTAGATGAAGTGATCCGTCTTCGGCGTGTGTCCCACAACACGAACCGAGCGCGTTTCGCCTCGCTCAGGAAAAAACTCCGTACCCCGGCTTCGCAGTTCGCCGGCAATCTGATCCATTACATTTTCAGGCATTCCAGACTCTCAACTTTCTAAGACGTTCAGTAGACGCGCCATCCCACCCGTGAATAATCAGTTAGATGCGAATGGCTGTGCAGAGCTGGAGTACTAAGGTTCGATTGCCCGCAGTGCACGATTCCAGAGGAAAGTCTAACCCGCATAAAACGCGGGTCAACGCAGAATAAGCGTCTCGCGGCCACGTAAGGTCCGGGTGATTTTTCTATACATGGATTAGTACTGTCTTAGTAACACGCGTGCTAGTAGAACAAATACTTGCGCCACTTCGCATCGCTGCGCCCCATCATCCGCATCAGGTGGCGGCTGGTATGCAACGAGAACGGTCGGGGCTCTTTCATTGGACGCATGCCACACTCATGCGGCATGGCATTGCCCTTGCGCCGGTTGCACTCATGGCAGCAGGCCACCAGGTTTTCCCAGGTTGAGAGTCCACCGCGCGAGCGTGGCACCACGTGATCGAGCGTAAGTTCGCTGGCCGGCAGCACCACTCCGCAGTACTGGCAGGTGTTGCGGTCCCTTAACAGGATGTTCTTACGTGAGAGTGCCCGCGTCTGGTGCGGAATCCGTCGATATTCCAGCAACCGGATCACCGATGGCACACGCATTGCCACTCGCGACGAGTGCATGAAGTGTCCGTTGATTTCCTCGGTAGCCGCTACGCCCTTCAGCACCAGCACAATGGCGCGACGCGCTGCGCAAATATTGATGGGTTCGTACGAAGCGTTGAGTACAAGCACGGGAGCGTGCATGGCCGAGTAACCGCGCTCGGAGTGATCGTTATGCGAACGGAATGCTCTGTGACTCTCCATGGGCGTAAATTCCTCAGAGCTGGCTCGCGCGCTGATCGCGTTCACCGGCTCGTTGCTCTCCGTAGTTCGTTGAGATGCCGCGGTGCTGGAGGAGGCTTCCCTGCGCCGTGCTCGAAGATAGCGGATCAGACAACAATGACTGCATGTTCGGCTGCATATTGACTTGCGATGAAAACCCTTCTACATCCTGCGCATTCCTGCCCTGCACTTCAAATGATTCCAACGCAACCCGGCTCAGGGCCCGCGCTGGAGTCACAACCCACACTCGCGTTGCGCCCGCCTGCCGCAACTCACGCGCGCATTCGGCGGCGGTCGCTCCGGTGGTGAGCACATCATCCACCAGCAGAATCTCGCGCCCCTTCACCTGGTCACGCGATGGAACCTTGAACGCGCCGCGAATCTGCTGGCGACGTTCTTCCGCCGTCAGTGCCACCTGAGATTCGGCAAAGCGCACCCGAAGCAGCGCTGTTACTTCCAGCGTCAGCTTCCGCCCAACGGCATCTTCGATTCCGCGCTGCGCTGCCCGGGCAATCAACTCCGCCTGGTTAAATCCTCTCGACCGCATCCTGATCTTGTGTGCCGGCACGGGAATCATCAGCAACTCCGCAACATCAATGTCGCCCTCGAGTTGCAGGCACGCTTCCGCCGTGAAGCGGCCCAGCAGCGGAGCCGCCGCGCGCACCCGCTCATACTTCAGTAGGTGGATCAACTGCCGCAGCGCGCCCGTGTAGGCGCCAAAATTTACCGCACGTTCATATGCAGGAGCTTCGCTCGAGCACTCCGGGCAGCACGCGTCGCCAAATTCCGCATCCGCGCGGCCCAGCAAATCTCCGCACACATTGCAGCGCGCCAGCAGCGTAGGTTGAATGGATTCAAGGCAGGAGGAACAAACTGGGAGTCGTGAAATCGTGAACAGGGAGGCTTGGCAGAATCGGCAGTCGGAGGGAAATAAGACCGCAAGCAGGCTTTTCACCGCATCGCCCACGATTCGGGGAGCCTGCGGTCTTCCTTTCGGTATGCTGTCCCAGCTACTGCTGAAGACTGGCCTCCTTCGGAACGCCGGTGCCGCAAACAGTCGTGTAGCGAAAGGGATTTCCGCTCCGGTCTGCAGCTTTCTTGAAAGTCAGTATATACCAACTTGAGTCACCTGAAGACCTTCTCTCCTGCACTCCATTCCTCCCCGACTAGCCTCTTTGCGGATAAAGTAAGTACCGCACTTGCCCAGCCGGAATAAGCCCGGCGTAATCCCCGCCACGCCCACCACGTCCAATGGTGTGAGCGGCGATGGAAGAGACCCTGACAATCACGGCCATGAGTCACCCCGGATGGACCGCTGCGGAATTCGATGATGTCGTGCGTGAGCACCAGGCGAGAATTTATCGCGTTCTCTGGTGTGAGCTGCGCGACGACGAAGCCGCAGCCACACTCACCCAGGATTGTTTTCTCAAGGCCTATCGAGCTCGCGCCGAGTTCCGTGGCGACTCCACGGTGCAGACCTGGCTGGTGCGCATCGCCATCAATCTGGCACGTGACTACCAGCGCAATCGTCGCCAGGGCTTCTGGCGAAGAATGCTGGGAGGAAGCGCCAAGGAGGCCGAGTTGGCCTCCGAGATGGCCGAAGACGTCGCGCCCCGTGCCGATCGAGCCCTCATCGCACGTCAGCAGTTGCAGCGAACCTTGGCTGCGGTGAAAACGCTTTCTCCGCAGCAGCAGGCCGCCTTCCGCCTGCGCTTCATCGAGGAGCTTTCGCTCGAAGAGGTCGCCGGAGCCATGGGCGTCGAGGTAGGAACCGTAAAGTCGCACCTGTCGCGCGCGGTCAACGCGTTGCGCCAGCAAAGGACCGAACCATGAATCACCTGACGGACGATCAATTGGCGGAGTGGCTGGCAGGAGAGAGCACGGAGGAGACCCGCACGCATCTCGCGGACTGCCCACTGTGCCACCGCGAAGCTCTTGCCCTGCGCGACGACATCTCGCGCTACAGCATTGCTCTGCGCGACCGTGCTCAGCAGTCGCAAGGCGCACACCTGGAAAAGAATTTCACTCCGCAACGGGCGCTTGCCGCGCATCGTCTGCGCTGGGCTGGAGCCATGGCGCTTGCGCTGCTGCTGGCGGCTCCCACGGCGTGGATGCTGAAGCCGCACACCGCGCCGGCACCACTCCCCCCGGTTGCCGGCGCGCCCAGGGTGGCACAACCATCCGCTGCCATGAGCGATGACGAGTTGCTCGAAGCTGTCAACAACGATCTCAACCGCGAAGTGCCGCAGGCGCTCGCACCCGTCGGCGCGATCACCGTCGCGCGCAACAACAAAATCGCTGCAGCCTCCTCCGGGACGGCCAGGAATTTAGAAAACGCAAGCACCACCGATGATTCAGTGAAATGAAATGAGGAGAAGCAAAATGATTCGCAGAATTTTAGTTGCAAGTTTTCTGTTGTGCGCCGTCGCTTTTGCGCAACCACCCCAGGGTGGTCCGGGACGGAATGACGGCCCCGGCAAGTTCGAGCATCACGGCGGTCCAGGTGGCGAGATGCGCGGCATCCTTCCCCCCGGCCGCTGGTGGAAAAACGCAGACGTGGTGAAGGCCATCGGCCTCAATGATGGACAGGTGCAGAAAATCGAGCAGGTCTTCCAGGACAGCCGCATGAAGCTCGTCGATATTCACGCTACCTTGCAGAAGGAGGAGATCAAGCTCGAACCGCTGCTTGAGGCCGAAAATCCTGACGAAGGTTCCGTGCTCTCGGCAATTGACCACATCGCTGCCGCCCGCGCCAGCCTTGAAAAAGCGAACGCACAAATGGCCTTCGCCATCCGTCGTGTGCTCACCCCCGAGCAATGGAAGAAGCTTCGCGATATGCATCCGCACCACGGCAATTTCCCCCGGCCCATGGACGGGCCACACGGCAATTCCAAAGGTCCGCATGGTGATCGCATGGGACACGGCAATCCTCCGCCTCCGCCGCCGTCCGGCTCTGCTCCTGAGAACGTTCCCGAGCCCAGCAAGTAAAGAACTCCCTGTTGTAGTTGGTGTATCCACCTCCCCACGCCTGGCTCTCCGGGCGTGGGGGTTTTTCTTTGGCGCAAACTTCACGGCTTGCCGCCCCTCCCGAAATTGCGGGCTTCCACAACTCCCCTCTTGCCTCTCCACCAGAGCGGTGCATATACTGTCCGGTTTGTATAAGCTTCGGGGTGAGGTGGGAAAGTTCTGCTCATTGCATTTCTTTCCCGCATCTTACCTTCGCAATCCGTAGCTGAAACCGGAAGGAAGTAAAGTTTTATGTCGACCGCTCTTGATTCACAAATGGAGACTAATCCCTGGGAGGCGCAAGCCGCCCGCTTCGAACTTGCCGCCCGCAAGCTCAACCTCGACCCCGGTCTCTGGAAGATCCTCAGTCAACCCGCCCGCGAAATCACCGTGCACATTCCCGTACAGATGGATGATGGCCGCATGGAGCTCTTTACCGGCTATCGTGTGCAGCACTCCATGGCGCGTGGCCCGGCCAAAGGAGGCATTCGCTACGCCCCTGAGGTCAATCTCGACGAAGTCCGCGCCCTCGCTGCCTGGATGACCTGGAAGTGCGCCGTCGTCGACATCCCCTTCGGCGGAGCCAAGGGCGGAATTATCTGCGATCCCAAGACCATGTCGCGCGGTGAGTTGGAGCGCATGACCCGCCGCTTCACCGCTGAATTGATCGAAGTCATCGGCCCTGAGAAAGACGTGCCCGCCCCAGACGTGAACACCAACGAGCAGACCATGGCCTGGATGATGGACACCTACTCCATGCACATGCGTCAGACCGTCACCGCCGTCGTCACTGGCAAGCCCATCGAGATCGGCGGCTCGCGTGGCCGTCGCGAGGCCACCGGACGCGGCGTCATGCTGATCACCAGCCTCGCGGCCAAGAAGCTCGGCATGCTGCCATGGAACACTCGCGTCGTTGTGCAGGGCTTTGGCAACGTCGGCTCTTACGCTGCGCTCCTGCTCCACCAGCAGGGATTCAAAGTCATCGGCATTGCCGAATGGAATTGCGGACTGCACAACCCGAACGGCATCGACGTCAAGAAGCTCTTCGAATACAAGGCCGCCAACGGAACCATCCAGGGCTTCCCGAAAGCCGATGCCGCCGACCAGCATGAGCTTATGATCTCCGACTGTGACGTACTAATCCCCGCCGCAACGGAAAATGTCATCACCACTCACAACGCCGCAAAGATCAAGGCCAAGATCATTGCCGAAGGAGCCAACGGCCCCACCACGGCCGCTGCCGATGACATCCTTCAGGAGAAGGGCGTCTTCATCATTCCAGACATTCTCGCCAACGCCGGCGGCGTCACCACTTCCTACTTTGAATGGGTGCAGGATCGCCAGGGCTACTTCTGGAAGGAATCCCGCGTGAACGAGGAGTTGGAAGTCATCATGACCGATTCGTTCCATGCGGTCATGCACTATGCCGAGTCGCACGCGGTGAACAACCGCATCGCCGCTTACATGCTCGCCATTGACCGAGTCGCCTCCACCATGCGCACCCGCGGCATCTACGCGTAGATTTTGACTTTGCTCTTGGTGCCCCATTTCTGCCAGCAGTTGGCAGAAGTGGGGTTTTTGACTTTACGTTTCTGTCACATTCATTTGGTGGAGAAACCAATTTCGCTGGGAACAATCATCTCTTCTTTGGTGTTGAAGTTGAAATTCGTCAACGTCCATCCCTGTTCTGAACGATAGACAACAAACTTGCAGAACAGCGGTCCCTTATCAAAATCCATCACCAGGTAGATAACTCGTGTTCTGGGTGAGAGAACACGGATGGCGATGACTTCGTGTGTTTGGTATGCACCGTAGTAGTCCTGAACCTGATGCAGGTTGTTGGACTGCGTGAGTGCATCTCTGCTTCCGTCGATTGGGCTGTCCTTGATCCAGACGCGCACCGCTTCTTCCGGACCTTTGTCCTTATAAGCCTGCAATCCCGCGAGGATGAAATGCGGCAGTCCGTCGCCAGGCTTCTGGCTTGCTTCAGAAGTCTGTGCACCCGCGCTCAAGTTTCCAAACCCAAACGCACATAGACATAGAAACATTGCAAACTTACGCATGACATTGCCTCTCACGAATGAAATTCCGGCCAGTATACGCCAGCTCTCAACTGAGGGAGATGTCCTGCAGTCTTACCGAATCCCCACCACGGCCAGCATTCTCCCCGTCACCTGCTCTTTGCGATACGAGAAGAACAGGTCAGTCCTGCACGCCGTGCACAGGTCCATCGACTGAATGTTCTCCGCCGGAACCCCCGCGTCCATCAGTTGGCACCAGTTGGCCTTCACCAAATCCAGATGCCGTGAAAGTGCAGGCTCACCGTGTCCCGGCGCGCGCTGATTCAGGAACAGCATCGGATACTTCGTCTTCAAGCTCCAGCTATCAAACACGTCCTCGAACAGCTCCTTCGAGTACGCAAATTGCGACTCGAACTCGCTCTCCACCTCTTCGCCAATCTCGTAGCAGCAGGCTCCAATGCCCGGACCGATCACCGCCACCAGGTTTCGCGGATCGCAGCCCAACTGCCGCTCCATCTCTCCCACGCCTTTTTCCACAATGCGCTTCACCGTGCCACGCCATCCCGCGTGGAAGACACCGACCGCCTTCTTTTTCCGGTCGGCCACGATCACCGGGAAGCAATCCGCCACCTTCACTCCCAGCAGCACGCCCGGGGTGTTCGTGATGAGGCCGTCACCGGCGGTTTCCACGATGTGCCCCTTGCGCAGCCTCGCCCACTCCGGCCCGCGTGCGCCGTACACCCTATGGATCGCCGCCGAGTGCACCTGGTTCAGCAGCACCAGCGGCCACGCGGCTCCCGCTTCGTCCGTGGCCTTCAGCTTGCGCACAAAGCGCTGCCGATTGCGTTCCACGTTCGGAGCTGTGTCTTCGGCTGTAAATCCAAGATTCAACTGCTGCCCGCCGTATTCTTTGCTCACTCCGCCCAGTCGCGTGCTGAAGCCGTGTACCAGCCACGGAATCTCTGCGAGCTTTTCGGCGCTTAGGACCTTCACTGCCGGGGTTTTCAGCGGACGTTTGCTGGCCCGTTCACGGTCACGCTTGGCTCGCTGTGTTTTCAGGGTTGAGGCCGTGCGGCCTCCCGATGGGTTTTTCTTCTGCATACTCACTCTTCGATTGTAGCGGAACTCGGTTTCGCCACTTGGCCCTGCGGCTTTGTCCCTTCGCCACGTAGATTTGCCATGCCAAGATTTTTGTTTTGAGGTACTCTAGCGGGGCCAAATTGGAGATTCCATGCGGCAGCCGTTGCGGGCCTTGCATCGGCCGGGATAGAGTTTCAGTCTATGTACGAAGACTTCAGCACTGTCGAGCGTTGGACCGGAACTCCGGCCCATTGTGTCTATCAATGCATCGTCATGGCCATTGCAACCCGCCACGCCGACGCGGTGGACGTGAAGTTTCTTGTCAATGACCGTCCAGTTTGGATTGCGCTGGCGCACCCCGCCTGGTTCGAGCATAAGAAGCAGACCGGAAACGTCATCACCGATCCCTTGGCGGTCGAGATCGCGGGCCACTACCTTCGCAGCATTCTGGAGAATGGCGAGGAAAGTGGGCGTGATCTTTACACCCTCTCCGTCGTCGAAACCCTTGAGCATCTGGACGCGGTCCTCAGGGACGCGGGTGTTTTGGCGAAGTAAATTTTTATAGGATGGCGCAGAGTCATTTGTCGCTGGCGGTGAGGTGCCGTGCGCCATCCACTGAATCACAATCCGTCAGCAACCAGCATTTGGCACTTATGTGTGTAGATCAATGAACCGGACCCGTCGGCAGATTGTGCGCGCGACGCGCCAGACAGGGAGTCTATGAACAAGCCGCAAATGACCGAGACGAAACACGCCGCCCCCCTCAGCCACAATAAGAACCTGCTGAAGTGGGTGGAAAAAATGGCAGCCCTAACCAAGCCGGCCGCCATCCACTGGGTTGATGGATCGGAAGAGGAATACCATCAGCTCTGCAACGAACTCGTCGAGAATGGAACATTCACCAAACTCAACGAGAAGCTCTGGCCCGGTTGTTACTACGCCCGCTCCGACGCCAGCGATGTTGCCCGTGTCGAAGACCGCACATTCATCTGCTCTCATTCCAAGGAAAATGCGGGTCCCACCAACAACTGGGAAGATCCCTTCTCCATGCGCAAGAAGCTGAAAGGCCTCTTCGACGGCTGCATGGCCGGACGCACCATGTACGTGCTGCCCTTCAGCATGGGGCCCATCGGTTCGCCCATGTCGCAGATCGGCGTGCAGCTGACGGACTCTCCCTACGTCGTGGTCAACATGCGCATCATGACCCGTATGGGCCTGCGTGTGTTCCAGGAGATCGATAAGGACGAAAAGCGCGTGGTCCCCTGTGTCCACAGCGTGGGCAAGCCCCTCGCTCCCGGCGAGAAGGACGTCCCTTGGCCTTGCAACAAGGAAAAGTACATCGTCCACTTCCCTGAAACTCGCGAGATCTGGTCCTTCGGTTCCGGCTACGGCGGCAATGCTCTGCTGGGCAAGAAGTGCTTTGCCCTGCGCATCGCTTCCACCATGGCCCTCGATGAAGGCTGGATGGCCGAGCACATGCTGATTCTCGGCGCCGAGAGTCCTGAAGGCGAGAAGACTTACGTGGCCGCCGCATTCCCCAGCGCATGCGGCAAAACCAACTTCGCCATGCTGATTCCTCCCGCTGGTCTTAGCGACTGGAAGATCAGCACCGTTGGCGATGACATTGCCTGGATCAAGCCGGATGCGAATGGCTGCCTGCGTGCCATCAATCCGGAAGCCGGCTTCTTCGGTGTCGCTCCCGGAACGTCGATGAAGACGAATCCCAACGCCATGCTGTCGCTCGCCAAGAACTCCATCTTTACCAACGTTGCGCTCACTCCTGAG
>Ga0181528_10000587_pt1 | contig 25298 bp, 26 predicted proteins | sample PEATcosm2014_Bin_47_FD_119742 | JGI IMG/M metagenome (GOLD analysis project Ga0181528, IMG submission 119742) | Peatland microbial communities from MTU Mesocosm Facility, Houghton, MI, USA - PEATcosm2014_Bin10_10_metaG | ecosystem: Environmental > Terrestrial > Soil > Wetlands > Peat | place...
GCAGTCGGCCACAAACAAGCCGCCCACGAGGCTGGTCCATTGTTTGTCGGCCTCGGGGCCGAACTCGGTGTCCACCAGTTCGATGTTGGTGGCGGCGCTGCCCAGATAATCATTCGCAATCTCGCGCAGATTGGCGGCGTCGCTGGCCCAAGTCCGGGTCCAGAACAGATTGTAGGCGTCGCCGTCGCTGGGGGCGTATTTGTGCTCGATGAGGAAATCGGGGGTGACGCCGTTGGTCCGCAGGGTGTTGAGGAGGACGGCCGTCCAGCCATTGTTCGTGGTGCCGGTGACGGGGTTGACGGCGGGATGATTCTGGTTGTTGGCGTAGGAGGTTTCGTCCGGGATGGCCACGGCGCCCACTTTGATGGTCGGGTCGGCGGCCTTCATGGCGTTGTAATAATCCTTGAACCGCATGGCATAGGTCCACGGGTCATGCGCGACCTCCTGTCCGAAGTAGGCCATGTTTGTGTTGTTGTCCTGCTCCCAACCGCCGTAGTTCTCGTTGCCCACCTCCCAATACTTGACGTAGCAATGATTGGTGACGTTGAAGTATTTCACCCAGGCGGCGGCCTGATTGGTGTTGCCGCTGCCATAATTGGCGATGAAATAAACCTGTGCGTGGGTATTGGTGGCCACGTGGATGAAGCTGGCTGTGGACGAGTTGCCAATTCCTTGATTGGTCATGAAATAAATGTCGCCCCAACTGCCGCCGGGCCAGCGCAACGCCTGATTGTTGATGTTTGTCAGGATGGACAGGGTGCTGGCGGTGTTCAGGTAACCGTCCCACGCGGCGGTGTTCACGCTGAACACCCGGGGATCCACCGTGCGCACGGCCTGATCCGCGTTGATGCCGACATTGACAACGGCCGGGGCTGGCGCGGCCACCAGCCTGACGTCGGCGATGTAAAACGCGGGCTGCAGCGTTCCGCCAATCCAGATTTCGATTCCCTGCAGGTTGCTGATGCCGGCCGCGCCGAGGGACGCCAGGGAGAATGTGAATTGCTGCCAGGTGTTGGTGGGCGCCGTGACCTGGATCTGCGGCCCCCAGGTGGAACCCGCCTCGGCCTGCACGCCAATCTGCTGCCCGCCCGCGGAGCCGCCGTTCAACCACAACGTCAGGTTGGTGTAAACCGTGGTGTCAATGGGGTCGTGTTCCAGATGCAAGGCCTGATAGGTGCCGCTGGCAACGAACGCAATGGAGCTGGTGCCGTTGTAACTCGGGTTGTTGGTGACATAATTCGGCACCCAGCCCCAGTTCTGCCAGCCGTTGTTGTAGTTCATCGTGCCATAGACAATATTGGTGTAGCCGGAATAAATCAGCATGTCGTCGTTGGCCCGCACCGGCGCGGCCGCCGCCGCCAGTGCGACGACGGCCAGCATCACCGGCTCAAGGCGGGAAAATCGTTGGACGATTTGTCCGAAGATGGTTTCCGAACTGTGAAATCGGCCGACAGTGGTTGCGCGGCGCGGTCCGCGCCAAACATTGCAATGAAACATGCCGGACACTACGCCCGAAGAACCAAAACGCCAAAGGAAATGAACCCCCAAGATTGTCGTAAATTCTGATGACAGGCAGCAATGGAAAATCAGCCGATCGGAGCAAAACATTTCACAAAGGAGCCGGCGTTTTGGCCTGCGCTTCCTGCAAGCTCACGGTCCTTGCGGACGGCCACCATCGCGCCTCGTTCCGCTTGGGCAATATGTCCGGTGCACAAAAGTTGTTGGCAGCCCTGCGCCGAAGAGCGAAACTCCGGCCCATGACAACACCAGTTCCCCATCCTCGCGATCCCCTCCATGGCATCACGCTGGAACAGATCCTCAATCAGCTCGTCCAGCGGCACGGCTGGGGCGAGATGGGCCGGCGCATTCCCATCCGCTGCTTTCAATTCAATCCCACGGTCAAGTCCAGCCTCACGTTCCTGCGCAAGACGCCGTGGGCGCGCAAGCGGGTGGAGGACTGGTTCATTGGGGAACTGTGAACCGAAGCAAAACATGGCCGACAACAAACGCATCCCCACCAGCGGCGGACCGGGCCTGACGCAAACGCCGTTTGGAGTTCTGTCCAGTGAGGGTCTTTCGCCCGCTCCCGAAAATCCGGCGGCGGAGGCGGCGAGCTCGTCCGCGACGAAACCGGCGCGGAAGCATCGCGGACGGGTGGACGTTCTCCGGGTCAAGGCCGGTCGCGGCGGCAAGACGGTGACCGTGGTAAAAAACTTTGTTGGCATTGGTTTGCCGGAGAAGGAGCAACTGGCGCGGGCCATGCAGCGCGCCTGCGGCACCGGCGGCACGGTGAAGAACGGCCAAATCGAAATCCAGGGCGACCAGCGCGCCGCAGTCGCGCGCATCCTGACCGAAGCCAATTTCCAGCCGGTGTTCGCCGGCGGCTGAAGCCGGAGTTTTAGCCCACGCTTCCGGCAAGCTCATTTCACGCGCACTTGATTTCGGGCGAGCCGGCTTCAGCTTGAGCCTTCGTGAAAAGGTGTGTTGCCGCGATGCTATTACTGCTGTCCGTCCTGCGCCTGCGCCCCGAGCGCATCAATCAGGAAGGCCGCATCCTCGGCGCTTTGCCGATGGTGACAGTGAGTGGTTTGCAATGGATCTGAAGTGCGGATCGGATGAAGTTTAATTGCCGCCAGGATTCAGCGGGGCGATGCGGGGCGGATCGGGGTGGCCGGATTCAGAAAGTCCTTCGCAAACTTGTCGCACGCTTCCTGCGCGGCCTGGTTCCGGTCCTCATTGTTGGTGCCATGAGCGGTCAACTGGGCGTATTCCTGTTCGGCCTTGCGGGTGGCGTCGGAGATGCGGAGCATGTATTCCGTGACGATCTCCATTTCGGTCTCGGCCAGGGCGCGTTTCTTGTCGCTCTCATACGTCGCCTCGCGGGCGGTGAATTCCCGGCCAATCAGGGAAACGCCGATGGCCTGCGCCACCTGCGGACCCAGCCGGTAGAAATATTCATAAATTTTCCGGCGGCCGTCGTCATACTGCCGGATGACGTCATACGGGTTCACCGGCTCGATGTAGCGGCAGGTCATGTCCAGCGAGACGGCCACCCGGTCAATATGAAAATGCACCGGCTCCCCGGCCGTGCCCGGATTCACCTGCACGCCAAATTTGGCCAGACAGCGGTAGTGGTTTTCCACGTCGGCAATGCCGGGGCCGAGCTGGGGCGGTTTCTGGTCGGGAGTATAATAGGTGTGGGTGATGGTCGGCTCCAATCTGTCCACCGAGACAGCCCCCGCCAGATTGGGCGGCCGCGCCTGCTCGTTTTGAAGGGTCAATGAAGCTGACCTGGCCACGTCATCCTGCTGCAGCTTCCGGGTGAGCGACTGCTGCGCGAGTTTTTCCTGCTGTTCGTAAGCGGAGGCCTTGCCGGGGTCGTAGCCGAATTGTTTCTGGAGGATTTCGGGCAGCTTCGCAAATTTGATTTTCGCCAGACCCGTGCCGCCGGCAGCGGGCTGGAATTCAACCAGCAACCCGTCCGGTTCCACGCGCGTGAGTTTGGGCGCATTATAGGTGACGCCATCTGTGGTGATGATTTTTGGCGGCAGTGAATTGGTGGGCTGCGACGGCCCGGCGAAGGCAAACAGACCGCCAAGGGAAATCACCGCCAGTGTGGATATGAGTTTGCAGCAACACATTTGAAATAATTGACGGGAATTTTCCTTTCACAAACCGGAATGCCGGGCCGCGTTCAAAGCAGGCAAATCAAAATCGCAGCGGTGAGGGCGATGGCGCCAAGCCATTTCACGGAGCGTGCGCTCAGGCTGCTGTCACCGGTCTGGTGCGGCACCGGCAGTTTGATGTCCAGCTGACCGGCCATGATGGCTCCCATAAACAGGACAGCGACCGCGGCTATCAGGACAAAACCTATTGCTGCTATGCTCATACTCAATTATTAGCATATCACATGCCGTCGTTATTGCGAATGGGAGGCCGGGAGCGGGTCGCTGCCCGGAAAAACCGGCCATCCGTGCGGAGCAGAAATTATTTTAGGTAACCGTGGTTAAAAAGGCGGCAGGGCCGGGCTTGCGCCAAGCTCCCGCCGCCCAACCAAACCAAGCGTCTTGCCCATCGGACTGGCTTCAAGCACGCGTAATAGGTTAATTCCTGCCTGGCAGAACACGACTAGGGAGTTCCTCGCCACACGAGGAAAACCCTTGGTCAATGATTGGAGGCGTGTGCCTGAAACAGCGCTACAAAGCTGGCCGTCCGTGATGGATTTACAAAGACATGTTGCTGGATTGGGTCGCTCCATCTTCTGGTGCCGGTGCTGCGGCCGCTGACATTGGCAAAATTCACAGTGATGTAATTGTTGCGGTCGGTTTGCTGGATTTCATGTTGCAGGCCGGAGAGATGTCCGCCTCCATGGAACATTAAGTTCCGGGCCAGTCCAGCCAATGGTAAAATGTGGAATTGGCTCGAACCCCCATTCTCAACTCATAAATTGCGAGACTATTTTCCGCATGTGGGGGGTTGCACAAGCCCGGCAAGTAGTTTGTGCCGGTCACAATGAAAGGTTTGTCAGGCGACATGATGCAGGTGATGACTGCCATCACCTGTCGGCAACAGTTTGACCATGACTGGCTGCACAAAGCGGCCAAGGAGATCGCCAAATACCGGAAAAACAAACGAGTGCGGAGTCGCACTTCTGCGCCTCCGCCTCGATCGGATTGGTAGTCAAGACCGCCTCAAGTCAGGGATGTGTGAGCCGGAAGAAGACATTTCCCGTGGGCGGCGAATTGGTCGCGCTGTTGTTCACGACCAGACCTAGATAGTTGCCCCAGGCGCCTGTGGAAAGACTTCTGTTGGTCTGGAGCGTCCAGCCACTTATTGATGCATCCCACGAAACGATGGCTTGGTTGCCGACATGGGTAATAATCAGGAATGGCGCGCCGGGTGTTTGCACGGCGTAGAGCGCCCAGAATCCGCCGGTGACGGAATAATTGCCGCCGGTCATGGGACCGCCGGCATCGTGCTGCCCGATGGTGCCGCTGACGGCGTATGGGCCGCTGGTGCTGCTGCCGCCGCCGCAGGAGACTTTATACCAGGTGACGGAGTATGGCTGCGCCTGAACCGGGATGGTGGACGCCAGCCAAGCGAAGGCCCCAAAGATCAACAGCAGACTTAAGCGTCCGTGAGAACTTAGATTGATATTCATGGGAGGTTCTTTCCAAATCTAGTTTTTGATGATCAATACATTGAAGGCAGGGCCGGCCGGCATGGTGGTGAGATCTTCGTTGAAGATTGCCCAGTTGGAACCAGTATAGTAAACCCCAACAGTATGATTCCAATAATTCGCGGGACCTCCGTGAGGGTTCCAGTTGGGAGTGACGATGAGAATGGCATTAGGATCGCCATTGCATAGTGTATTGTTAATAATCGTGGAATCTCCGCCAATGTTGGCAGCCGTCGCCACCTGGGTAAAGGCGGCCGTGGAGGTTGAATTCGTGCTCGCACCAGTGACATGAATGGCACCGCTCCCGATTGTCAACGCCGAACCGGATCCACTGGAGGTAATAATTCCTGTTCCTGAAGAGCTGGATGCACTCAAACCCGTGCCGGTGATGCTGACGGCAACTACACCATATCCAGGAGGACTGTATCCTTCCACGCCATAAGCAGATGTGCCATTGTTGGCATATGCAAAAATACCATTGCCATTTACGTTTGTTTCGTTGATGTAAATGCCATTATAGTTGGCCGATTCAACATCCAGTTGTCCTAACGGATTGGTCGTGTTGATGCCGATAAAGCCGCTTTGCAAAATGGTCATCCGATTCGCGTAGCTCGTGTAAAAATCCAAGCTGTATTGATCAATGCCGGCTGTCCGCTGGGAAGCGATGCCTTCACCGCTGGTGGCGCCGAAGGTCAGGCCGGAACTGTCGGGGTTGCCGTTGTTGATAACGCCGGCATTCAAGTTTTGCGGGTCAACATTCACGTTGCCGTTGCCGAAAACGGTGAACACCTCTGTGCCTGTTTGATAAGTGCTATGGTAAAGATTGCCGAAGCTGAAGTAACCGTCCGTCCCATTATATCCAAGAATCAGTGAGCCGATAGGGGAACTAGAGTCATTGAAGTTGATGCTGTGTTCTTCGCCGGGAAAATATCCGCCCGGGCCAATGATCACGTCGGTGTAAGGAGTCGTTGAATCCGCCCCATCGCTAATCTTTAGCATGCCATCAATGGTTTGATTTCCAGTAAACGTATTTCCGCCCGCGAGCAACGCCACGCCGGTCAACCCGGTTCCGCTGCCGACGAAGCTGCCATCGAAAGTATTGCCAGGGTTGCTGAGGTTGAGCGGGTCACCATAAGTGCCCGAAAGAACGGTCGAGGGCAACGTGCCGCTCAATTGGGCGGCTGACACCAGCCCATCCACATTTTCCGCCGTGACGGCGTAAGGAGTGGGCGTCAGTTCCTGCCGCGGAGCCAGGGTGGAAAATGAAGGTGCCCCGTTGGTGCGCACTCCAAGTTCCAGCCAATACGGCGAGCCATTGAAAACACCGCCGAAATCGAGGATTTCGGTGAACAGACCGTTGGTGACTGCGACGCCGGAGACGGTGAGAGTGCTGCCCACCTGGCTGCCCCCGCTGCTCGCGTTCCAGAGCTTGAAGGTCAGGTCATAGGTGCCATTCGCCGCACCGCCGGCATTGTTCAGTCGCCCCTGGTAGGTGAAGGCGGTGCCTTGAGCGGCAATTTGATGAACGCCGGCAAACAATGCCAGCACGATGAACAGCAAGGATAGTCTGGTTTTCATAATGTCGTAATGGTTTTAGTGTTTAATGTTTAGGATAACTAAAAGCCTCTTGAAGACGGCCTACTGCCAAGTGTCCTCTTTACTAAGAGACGAATATAAAGTCAAGAAAATAAAAAGCATTGGATCATGTTTTTTGGGGGATTATACCTTTAATCAGAGTGTCCGCAGATTTCGCCGATGCGCGCAGATTTTTTTATTCTGCGATAATCCGCGTCACCTGCGGATAAAATGAAGTCACGGTTTGTGAAGCGCATAATCCCTTTTTTTGTTGATTTCAACACGGAGAGATATGTTCCAAGGCCTTGATTTACACGAACGGGTCTTGGGTCACGCTCCGAAAACGAAAATAAACTTCACGGCGGTTCATGAGGTGAACGATCGCATCAGCGGGATTTTCAATATACAGTCATCGCGTGATAAGCGCCAATGAGAGCGACCCACATTGCACGCCGGACGGCTCGGCTCACGTGCATAATCATTTTTTACTTTTGATGAAATCTTTCATTGAACAATCACGTCTAGCTCTTTATTAATCATGGTCAAACATGACGTATTCAGGATGAAATCTCTGATTAACATCGCGGTCATGATGTGTGTGTTCGCCGGCGCGGCCCTGTCGGTGCGGTCGCAAACGGCAGTGCCGCCCCCGATGCCGGCTTATCAACCGCTGGCCGACCAGCAGTTCGACCAGTTGCTGGGGCCGATTGCGCTTTATCCTGACCCGTTGATTGCGCAAATCCTGCCGGCATCCACCCTGCCCACGCAAATCGTGCTGGCCGACCGTTACGTCAGCGGCGGTGGCGATCCGGGCCAGATTGACGCGCAGCCGTGGGACGCCAGCGTCAAGGCGCTGGCACGTTATCCAAATGTTTTGAAATGGATGGATGACAACCTGAATTGGACGACGGAACTGGGCCAGGCGTTCCTCTATCAACAGCCGGATGTGATGGAATCCATCCAGCGGCTGCGACAGTCGGCCGTCAATCTGGGCAATCTGCAATCCACGCCGCAGCAGCAGGTGGTCACGGACAATGGCGACATTGAAATTGTGCCTGCGGATCCGCAGGTGATTTATGTGCCGGTTTATGATCCGGCCCAGGCCTGCTACCAAACCGCGTATGGCACGCCGTTCATCAGCTTCGGCATCGGCTTTGCCATCGGCTCATGGCTGAACTGCGATTTTGACTGGCACAACCACAACATCATTGTCTGGAACCACGCGCATCCGCGTCCGAACAACTGGTGGCATGAGCCGCCGCGCCAGCGGGACATGGGACACGTCACGGTCTGGCATCCGGTGAATCATCCGGACGCACGCGTGGTGAATAGTGGCGACCGGGGTTATGCCGAACCCTATCATCCGCCCGTGGTGGCGACGGTCAGCCGGTCAATGTCCGAAGCCGGGCGCACACCGCCTCCGGCAGCCCATCCGCAAGCGCCGGTGATGCACTACACAACACCCGTCGCCCCGCCCGCGCGGGTGCCGGTGCAACATTCTGCGCCGCCCAGCCAGCCGGAATCGAACGGCGCGTTCATCGGCATCCAGAGTTCGCGCGACACGAGAACTTACAGCACCCGCGGCCAGCAGAGCATGCAAACCACAACTCATTCGGCTCCGGCTTCACGACCTGCTCCGGCGCCATCCTCCGGCGGTGGCGGCGGTGGCGGCAGTCATGGTTCAAACCAACCAAAGCATTGATTTTTATCCACCATGAATTTCAAAAAAGATTTATTGCCGGTGAAAATGAACCTGTCCGCATGCTGGCGTCAGGCGCGGATGGTGGTGTTGGGATTAGGCCTGGCATTGCCGGTGTGCGCTACGGCGGCGGATGAGCAGACTTTTCCCACGCCACAGGATGCCGTCAACACACTGGTGGCCGCAGCCATAAACCATGACACGAATGCGATGCATTCGATTTTTGGCGCTGAAGGACAAGCCTTGGTTTCACCCGACGTGGTTCAGGCCACGGAAGGATTCAACCTGTTCGTCCAGCACCTGACGGAAAAAACGCGGCTGGTCACGAACTCCGATTCCAATCTCACGCTGGAAATCGGCGCGGACGGATGGCCGTTTCCAATTCCGCTGGTGAAGCAGGACGGACAGTGGTTCTTCGATACGTCCGCCGGCAAGGACGAGATTCTGGCCCGTCGCATCGGCCGGGACGAAATGGGCGCGATCAATGTCTGCAACGCGTATGTGGAGGCGCAACGCGAATACGCCGGCCAGGACCGCCTCGGCGACGGTGTGCTGGCCTACGCACAGTTTTTGCGCAGCACACCCGGCACGCACGACGGCCTGTTCTGGCCGACGAATTCTGGCGCGGAGCTGAGCCCGTTGGGGCCGCTCGTCGCGCAAGCCCGCATGGAAGGTTATCATCGCGCCGCCAAGATGATGAACGACAAGCAGGCGCCGTATCATGGCTATTATTTTAAAATTCTGACGCGTCAGGGAAAGCACGCGCCGGGCGGCAAGTATGATTATATCATCAATGGCCGGATGATTGCCGGATTTGCGCTGGTGGCCTGGCCGGCGGAATGGGGCAACACGGGCGTGATGACCTTCATCGTCAACCAGCAGGGCAAGGTCTATCAAAAGAACCTCGGGCCCAAGACTTCAAAAATCGCAGGGGCCATGACCACTTACGACCCGGACGACACCTGGACTCCGGCCCAATAGTCCTGGGATGGCCATCATTTTGCCCCGGCTTAACAAGTCTTGCTCCACCGGTCTTTGTGACGTGATGGTCCACCCACCTTAAGGTGTTCACCCCATTGATTACTGCTGGCACGGCTTTAGCTTGAGTGACCGTCAAGATGTTCAAGTTCATTGCCGCTTTAATTTTGTTTTTGTCCGCCGTGCGCCTGCCCGCCGAGCGCATCAACCAGGAAGGCCGCATCCTCGGCACGCTGCCGGTGGTGACGAATGCCATCCTGTTCAACACCTCGAACGCGGACGCGGTGGTGTCGGCCATGCAGATTTTCCCGGTGACCAATCCCTGGAACGAATGCATCTCCAACCGGCCGGTGCTGGCGAACTCGGACGCGATGCTGGCGCAGATGACTTTTGATTTCACGAACACCCTGACAGGTTCGAGCATCGCATCGCATCAAAAACTGCACATCAATTTTGAAATGAATTACGTCCTGGTTCCGGACAACCAGCCGCGCGTGCCGGTTTATTTTTTCAATTATCCCGATGACTCGGATCTGGATGGCGGTATTTCGCCGGAGGGTTTGTATTCGATTCCCACCAACCAGCCGATTGAAGAATGGCCGCTGGGGTTGACCTTGAACGGGACGCCCCAAACGCTGCAACAATGGCAGACGAACGATGACGGCAGCGACCGGCATTCCATCACGGTGGAGCCGGGCAGCGGATTCATCTGGGAAACGTGGGAGATGCAGTTGACGCCGACAAACTGGATTGCTTCCAACGGCGCGAAGTTCAATCTGAACACGAACGCGCTGCGCGTTGTCAACGGCAACACGAACGTGACTTCCGGCGACGCGGCAGGTTTCCCGATGTTCCCGGCGCTGGTGCGCTACGACGAGGCAGAGCGCGGCATGGTGGAACATGGGTTGCGCATCACGGTCAAGAAGTCGCTTTACGGCAGTTACATTTATCCGGCCACGCACTTTGCGGCGCCGTCGTCCAACACGAGCACGAATTATCCCGCGATGGGCCAGCGGCTGCGATTGAAGGCGGGATTTGTCATCCCGGCCAATTGGACGCTGGAGGAGAAAGCCGTGTCACTGGCGCTGAAAAAATACGGCGCGCTTGTGGCGGACAACGGAAGCATTTTGGGAATTTCCGTGGCGCCGGACGATCGCTGGCCAAACAGCGGCAGTTGTTTCAACGATTTGCTGAACATTGTCATCACGAACTTTGAAGTGATTCAAACGACCGGTGCCAACGAAGGCCCGCGCTCGCCGGGCGCGCCGTCGGCCAGCGCCGGGCCGGATCAAACCGTGCCGGTTGGACAGCCAATTACGTTGCAGGGCGTGGTGACTTTCAGCAATTCGCCGCCGGGCATCCAATGGAAATTATATTCCGGGCCGGGCACGGTGACGTTTGGAAATGCCGCGCTGACGAACACGACCGCGGCCTTCAGCGCGCCGGGAACTTACACGCTGGAGTTGAGCGCGAGCGACGGTATTCATGCGGTGGCTTACGACGCGGTGGTTATCACGGTGATCAACGGCATCAATGTGTCCCTGACACTTGCCGGCACGAATGTGGATTTAAGCTGGACGGGCGGCTCGCCGCCTTATGTCGTGCAATGGTCGGCGACATTGCCCGCCGCTTCATGGAGCGACCTCGTGACAACGACCGGCAACAGCACGAATCTTCCCATCACGAACCTCACCGGCTTTTTCCGCGTGAAAGGACAGTAACCGGGATGAGCGCTATCCAGTCTGGCGCGTTACGGGCCACTGCTCAATATCAAACGGTAGAACATCTGCGTATTGGTCGGCACCACCGTGTAGGGTGACACCACCGGATTGGTCACCCAGGGTCCGGACGCATCATTGGCCTGCAAGAGCGTTCCGTTCTTCCAGTTCAGCATTGGCGCGATTGACGAGATTTGCATGTAGAGATAATTGGTCAATCCCCAGACGCCCAGACCGTTGCTGGTGCCCACATACACTTTCCCGTTCGCTACAGTGGGGCACGTCATCTTCACATAGGATCCAACGCTTCCCGTCCACAGCACCTTGGGAAAATTCACCGCGTCATACGCCCGCAGGTTGCTGTCGCTGCCGATTTCCCACAGGACGCCGTTGTTGGTGCCATTGGCCGAAAGCGAAAGCCCGCCGCAACGGTCATTCGGCGTAAAAGCGGCCGTGCCCAGCGGCGTGGTGACAATGTTCGTGCCGGTAAATTCAAAGGACTTGGTCGGGTTGTTACTGTGCAGGACGAAAAGATATTGTTTGCCCGGTCCCTGCCAGTAAACCGGCGACTTGCCCACGGTATCGCCATAATTCGGCTGGGCCAGGAAGGACTGCACAAAGCTGCCCACGTAACCCATGTTGTTGACATCCGCCAAATATAAGTATCCGTCCTTGCCAATCCCCACCGCATAATGCGTCGGCAGCAACACCACGCCGCCGGAACCCAGATCCTTGTCACCGCCGTTGAGGTCGGACCAGTTGGCCGGCGTGGCATAATCCTGCACCGCCAGGCTGCCGTTCAATTTGACCATGGACTCGCCGAAGTTGACGCTGCCGTCAAAGGTTCCATTGCCGGTCATGATGTAAATGTTTCCGCTGGTATCCACCGCCGGGGCCATGCCGCCGGACCAGACAGCGGCCTGGCTGCCGGTGGGAGTTGTGTCAAAGGCGGACACCTGCGTCAGATTGGTGGCGTTGTAGCCCAGCACAAATCCATGATAGCTTCCCTGGTCGCAGTGCGAACCAAAAGCGAGATAGACGACACCGTTCAGCAACAGCAGGCCCGGACGCTGATGTTGCAGGGAGGCGCTGAAATTGCTGGCCGCAATCGTGACCGGCCCGCCGAATTTCTCGCTGCCGGTCGTAATGTCCAGCGCATGGAGTTTGTGCGCCGGCCCGGACGCCAGCTTGGTGTCCACATAGAGCGTGCCGCTGTCCAGGTCTATTACCGGAGTGCCGGTGATGCCGATGGTCGGAGTCAAATCGCTGCACGAGGAAGTATAAGGCGTGCCGAAATTGGTTTTCCAATAGATGGTGCCGCCCGTATCCGCATCAAACGCATAGACGGTGTTGTTCTCGGTGCAGACAAAAACCACATTGTGCGTCCCGCCCGCAATGTTCAGGTTTTCTACAAACAGCGGCTGGGCGTAAACCTGGCCGTCCACGCTGTCGGTAAAAAGTTTGCCGAAACTGTTAATGACCACATTGGCGGGCGTCAAAATGCTTTCCGAAATATTGGCCCCGGTGCGTGCCAGATCGTTGTGCTGCATGATCACGCTCACGGCCTGTGCCCGTGAAAACACCAGCATGGCGGCCAGTGAAATGAGCAGGCACGGGATTTTGCCATCATGGCCGACCGGGAACATCGCTGAACTCTTCATGTTGATCACAAGATTTGTATTTGCCGCAAAACATAGCACAGCCGGCCCGGGGCGTCGCAATCAACTTCTTCAACGATTTTTTATTTTGGAAGGTCTGCGGGAGACATGGCCTTGGGGGGGACGGAAGAAACCGGCTGTAGCCGTAAGTTTTTGAAACGCACCTTTGCCCCTTCGAGTTTTTCATGGTCGTCGTCGCTGATCCAGTCGCGGACTTGTAAACCGATGAAACCGGTTGGATTCACCGAGTCCTTGATTTGCGCGCAGGCCACGCCGTTGAGAAAAGTTTTTAGCGAATCGCCGACGGCCTCGATGCGCAGGTGATTCCAGTCGTTCGTCTTGAAAATTCCCCGGCCCTGTTTTGAAAACTCATCCGGGTCGCCGCCCAGCGGGCCGGGATAAAGCCACAGACGGCGCCGCTCGTCATAGATGCCCGCCGTCCACCAGCGCTGGTCGTAAAGCGTGGCGGTCCACCAGCGATGATTCGGGCTGGGATCAATTAGCACCAGATAGCCATACGCCTGGCCGGCGGGAATGATGTAGAGGACGCCGTTTAACTTTTGCCTGACCTCGTTTGTGGCAAACTGGCCGCGGATGTGGATGCCGGAAAAAAGCTGGTGGTCCGCCTTGAAATCGAGTTCGAGGATGAAATTGGCGTAATTCTTTTTCGTGCGGAGAACGCTGTTCGTCTCGCTCTCGGAAACGTCCTCGCCCACGATGCATCCATCCTTCACATAAAACCTGGCATCGCCGCTTATTTGCTTCCAGCCCGAAAGGTTCCTGCCATTGAACAAATCAATCCAGCCGCCACCGGCGAAAAGTTCCTGCGCGGCGAACAGTGAGCAGGCGCATAAAATGATGAAATGTCGCATATTATTTTCGGCGCCGTTGGCAGCTTTTCAGGCGGGATTTCCTTTGCGGCCTTTGAAGGTCAGCTCGGCGATGCCGGATTTGTCGAGTTCGCCCAGGCCTTCTTTAATCATGCGGTCGTATTGCTTTTTGGTGGCGGCGGCCAGTGGCAGGTTCAACCCCTGCGCTTTTGCCAGCTTGAGGGCGATGCCGGAATCCTTGGCGGCGTGGGCGGCGGAGAAGAAACAGACATGGTCGCGGTTCTGCATATCCTCGCCGTCGGTCTGGAGCACGCCGGAACGCGCGCCGGTCTGGGAAAAAACTACGCGCAACATGGCGAGATCAAGACCAAGCGCCGCACCCAATCCCAGCCCTTCGGCCAGGGCGGCGGTGTTGGTGTTCATCACCATGTTCACGAGGGCCTTCACCTGCGCGGCCTGCCCCGCAGTTCCGATGTAACGGAGGGATTCGCCAAGTTTTTCCAGGATGGGTGTGGCGCGTTCGAACACATCCGGTTTGCCTCCGCACATGAGATAAAGCGTGCCCTGCCGCGCCTGCGTGATGCTGGAGGCCATGCAGGCTTCGAGCGACTGCGCGCCCTTGGCTTCACATTTCTTTTCCACCCAGACGTGGATGGCGGGCGTGACGGTGGCGCAGTTGATGAAAAGTTTTCCGTTCGCGCGCTTCAGCAGGCCGCCGGTGAAAATCTTTTTCATGGCGCGGTCGTCGGTGACGACGGTGAGAATGACATCCGCCAGTGCGGTGACGGTCTTGAGATCGTCCGCCGCGACGCAACCAAGCTCCTGTGCGAGCGATTGCGCGGCGGCGGTGTTTGCGTCAAACACGGCGACGACGGGATAACCGCATTCCTTCAGGTGACGCGCCATGTTCGCGCCCATGCGCCCGACACCGACAAATCCAAGGCATTGCAGCCGGCCACCATTTTTATCTGTGTTCATGCCATCAATGGAGCATATCGGCCGGCCGGAGCAAGTCATTTTGAGAAACGACAAGGCCGGTTCTTTTACCAGCCAAAATCTTTTATTCAAAGCACATTTCCAGGGCTGGATGACCCACCATCCGCTTTGCTTCAAACCGCGCGGGTAGAAACCGTCTGCCGCCTTGGCTGTTAAATCAGTTTGATGAATTCCATCCGATGGGAGCGCTGGACATTGTGGTCTCCTTTCTTGCCAATCCGCTCGCGGCCACCACGAACGGCGCTGCGATTTGGGGTAAGGACGACATCCTGCGGGCGCATGATTAGAACCACCAGAAATCTCTGAGCGGCGCGCATCGACACCGTTGCCGGGAACCATTCATCCGGACGATAACAGGCGGGACTTGCGCTGCCGTTTGAACACGGTAAAACTTTCCGCATGGAGTTTGAAACTCGTGAACCGTGGTGGCGCGAATGGCCGCTCGCGCTGGCCGTCGTCACCTTGACGTTGGCGTTGCTCGGCAAAAGCTGGATTGCCACCGCGCTGGACCAGCCCGTGTTGCTGGTGCTTCTGCTGGCAATCATCTGCGGGGTCATCCTGGCGGCGGCCATTGCCATCGTGCGCCATGCGGAAATCCTGGCGCACCGGCTGGGCGAACCGGCGGGCACGCTGCTCCTGACGCTGGCGATCACTGGCCTGGAGGTGGCGATGGTGGCGTTCGTGATGTCCACCGGCTCGGACAAGCCCACGCTCGCGCGCGACACGATGTTTGCCGTGGTCATGCTGGTGCTGAACGGTTTTCTGGGACTGGCCCTGCTGCTCGGCGGCCTCCGCCATCACGAGCAGCGCTTCAATCTGCAGAGCGCAAACGCGTTTCTGGTGATGATCCTGCCGCTCACCGTGCTGGGTCTCATCCTGCCGGACTACACCCAGGCAACGGCGGGCCCGACACTCTCAAAATTTCAGATGGTGTTTCTCTCGGTTATGTCCGTGGGCATCTACGGAGTATTCCTGTTTGTGCAAAACCGGCGGCATCGCGGATTCTTCATGGCCCCGGAGGAGGCGGCGGAAGCGGCGGACCCGGAGCTGGAACATCATTCCGCGCATTCGACGCTTTACCATGCTGCCATGCTGGGGTGTTACGGACTGCCGCTGGTTTTGCTGGCCAAGCAGATTGCGGCACCCCTGGATGCCATGGTGTTCAAACTGGGAGCGCCGTCCGCGCTGGGCGGGTTCATCATGGCGCTGCTGGTGCTGACGCCGGAATCCATTGCGGCCATCCGCGCGGCGCTGGCCAACCGGTTGCAGCGGTCGGTCAACATCCTGCTGGGCTCGGTGCTGGCGTCCATCGGGCTGACGATCCCGCTGGTCATCGCGGTATCGCTGGCCACCGGGCGCACGCTAGTGCTGGGCGTGGACGCGGTGGGCACGGTGATGCTGGTGCTCACGCTGCTGACGAGCATCCTGACATTTTCGCTGCCACGCACCAACGTGCTTCTTGGCTGTATCCACCTGCTGCTCTTCGGCACCTATTTCATGCTGATGTTCGACCGTTGAATCCCGGCGCAGGGCCTGCGGTGGATGGCCAACATGGTTAAGTCAAATGAATTTTTCTTGACACCTGTTTATACAACAGCTACCTTTAATTAAAAAGGTAGCTTTTTTATATTAAACCGTGAATGTAAACGAAAAATTCTCCTCAATCCGCAAAGGAATGCTCGAGTTCCTCCTCTTGCAGATCATCGCGGCGCAAAAGGTTTATGTGGCGGACATCCTGAAACAGCTCAGCGCCACCGAATTCGCCACGCAAGAGGGCACGCTTTACCCGTTGTTGAGCAAGATGCGCCGCGAGGGATTGCTGGATTACGACTGGAAAGAATCCGAGTCGGGTCCTCCCCGAAAATATTACGAACTCACGGCCAAGGGCCGGGAGCAGCTGCGCGAAACTCTGGACTATTGGAACAAGATCAATGGGACAGTGAAAAATCTGGGTCAAAAATAAAAAGGAACCACCACCATGAACAAAGTCATTACCATTAACCTAAGCGGCACCGCGTATCAGCTTGAAGAAGGCGGCTACGATACCCTGCGTGCGTATCTGGAAACCGCAACCGTCCGGTTGCAGGCCAACCCTGACCGGGATGAGATCCTCTCGGACATTGAGCGGGCGATCGCGGAGAAGTTCCACAAGCTTATGGGCAGCCACAAGTCAGTGGTGTTAACGAAGGAGGTGTCGGTGGTGCTCGCGGAGATGGGGCCGATTGATGCGAACCCTGGCGAAGCCGCCGGGGCGGGCGGTGCCAGCAGCCCCGGCGACGAACCGGGAGAACAAAAAGCGGCGGCGGCCAGCGGAATTCCCAGGCGTCTCTACCGGATACACGAAGGGGCTATGATCGCCGGAGTCTGCAACGGCGTCGCCGCCTATTTAAACATTGATCCAACGTTCGTGCGGCTGGCGTTTGTGCTTTTGACGCTGCTTTGGGGCAGCGGGGTGCTCGTATATCTGGTGATGGCGATTGTGGTGCCTGAGGCGCTTTCGCCAGAAGAAAAGGCGGCGGCTTCCGGCAACCCGGCGACAGCCCAGGAGTTTATCCGTCGCGCAAAAGCGGGATATTACGAAACAATCAAAGGATTCCCCGACCGTAAGGCACGCCGCGAATGGAAGCACCGGTTCAAGAAGGAAATGCACGCAAACGCGGACCGGTGGCGGTATAATTGGCATTCCTATTGGACGGAGCATGCCCCTGTTCATCCCGGAATCGGCTTTACGCTGCCTTTACTTTCTTTATTGCAAGGCACGACCACGGTTCTGTGGATTTGCGCATTGGTTTCGCTGCTAACATCCGGCTCCTTGTTCGGGGTGATCCTGCCGGTGAATGTGCCGGTATGGGCAGCGGCGCTATTGCTTTGCGTTGCTTACGGCATCATCGCGGGGCCACTAAAAATAGCCCGTCACGCATGTTATCGGGGTTTGGGGCAGCCAAGCTGGGTTTGGTCTTTCGTTTTCCTTCTGGATGCGGTGGTCTGGCTCGCGGTCATCGCCATCCTGTTCTGGCTGGCTGTCCACTTTTTCCCGCAGTTGCGCGAAGCCGTTCAAGGCGTTCCTTCGCTCGTGCATCAGGCTGCGGACGACATTCGGACATGGTGGAAAGCGAAGTGAGACGGAAACCGGAAAATGGTTTTTAAGTATGATTGATCCGAAAGTTGGCCCTGGCCATTTCCGCCTATTCCTCCGAAAACCATGTGAACTGCTCACAAACTTTTGCGCTTGCAATTTGAGCTTTGCAATGCAAAGCTAAAGTATGGAAACAAAATGGGCCGTGGAAAATCTCCAAACCATCCGCAACCTGATGGAACGTTCCGCAGTCTATCGCCGAACCCTTGCCCCAATCATGCTCTTGGCGGGCGTGTCGGGTGTTGCTGCCGCCGCCGGCGGACTGTTATTTCATCTTGATTCGACAACGGGCTTTGCGCTGCTCTGGTTGATTGCGGCACTCATTGTTGTCGCTGGTGCCTTCCTGATCGCTCGTCAACAAGCTATGAGGGACAAAGAACCCTTCTGGTCACCACCCACGAAACGCGTTGCCCAAGCTATGTTGCCTTCCCTGACTGCCGGCATGATTGTGGGCGTGACTTTTGTGCTGGGCGATGTAGATTTAACGTTGTTGCTTCCCCTGCTTTGGGCGCTGTTCTATGGATGCGCTTTGCACGCTGCGGGATTTTTCATGCCCCGTGGCGTGCGATGGTTCGGCTGGATTTACATCGCATTGGCAGGCGGAGGTTTGTGTTATTTGACCGCTGTAAATCCAAATCTTGATTTGAGCGGACATTGGGTCATGGGTTTTTTCTTTGGAGGGCTGCAATTAATTTACGGTGCTTATCTGTATCTGACCGAGCGGAAAACCTCCAGCGCGTGAACCCGGAACTTTTCCTCAAACTTGACCGTGTGATCCACGAGAAAGGGCGGCTGGTCATCATGTCCGCGCTGGCCGCCTCGCCCGAACTTTCCTTCACGGAATTGCGCGACATGCTGGACATGACCGATGGCAATCTCACCACGCACATCCGGACCCTGCAGCTGGAAGGCTTTGTGTCCGTCACCAAGTCGTATCAAAAGAACCGGCCGCTGACCTGCTGTTCCCTGACCACGCCCGGCCGCAAGGCCTTCGCCCAATACATTGACCTGCTGGATCAAATCGTTCGGCAGAGCAAAGCAAAATGAAAATTATTTGAACGGAAATCCTGGTCCGCAGTCTTTAACTTTGTGACGCAAAGTATAATCTATGAAAATTCTAAGAGCTGAACACCTGGGCATGTGTTTTGGTGTCCGTGACGCCATTGCACTGGCATTGCGGGAAGCCTCCAAACAACCGCTGACCATCTTGGGCGACCTGGTGCATAATGAAACCGTCCTGGCCCGGCTCCGGTCGCAGGGCGTCCAATTTCAAAACGATGCCGCAGCAGTGTCCACGTCACGGGTGATGATCACCGCGCATGGGGCCTCGGAACACAAGCTGGCCGAAATCCGCCAGAGCGGATTGCAGGTGCTCGAAGCAACGTGTCCGCTGGTTCATTCCGCACATCGCAGCCTGAAAACGCTGGTGAACGAAGGTTTTTACCCGGTCATCATCGGCCAGCGTGATCATGTGGAAGTTCGCGGCATGACCGAGGACTTGGCTGAGTTTGATGTCGTGTTGAACGAGAACGAAGTGACTGACTTGCGGGAACGCCCATGCTTTGGCGTCGTTTCGCAAACCACGCAACCGATTGAAAAAGTCCGGAGACTCGTGCAAATGCTACGGAAACGATTTCCCGATTCTGAGATTCGATTCATTGACACGGTCTGTCAGCCGACAAAACAACGGCAGCACGCCGCCCTAGACCTTGCGAAACAGTGCGATGTAATCGTGGTCATCGGTGGTGCCCATAGCAACAACACGCATCAACTGGTCAAAACCTGCTCGCAATTTTGCCCGCGCGTTCACCATGTCCAAACCGCCGGCGATCTGCTTCCGGACTGGTTTCGCGCTGACGACACCATTGGCATCACGGCGGGAACTTCGACGCCGGACACCGTGATCAACGAAGTTGAACATTGGCTGCGGGAATTAGTCGTGCGCCCAGCCATTGAACAAAATCAAACCAAGGAAACACATGAACTGGCTTGCCGCATTTCGTGAAACGGTGCCCGACGATCCGTTTTATCAACCGCGAAAGCCGCTTTGGCTGCCGCCGGAAATGTCCGCAGCACCAGAACTTCCGCCACCAGTGCCGCGCAAACCGACGCTCCGGACGGCGCTCCTGATCAATCCATTTTATCCCAAGTCGCCACACGGCAGCTTTGGCAAGCATGTGTTGACACCGACACTGGCTTTAACTTCGGTCGCTGGTGCCACGCCGCCAAATTGGCAAGTGCGCTATTGGGACGAAAATTTGCTGCAAGGTCCGCCGCCGGCCGATCCGCTTCCTGAAGTGGTCGGCATTACCGTGCACCTGACTTTTGCCAAGCGCGCCTACGAACTGGCGCATTGGTATCGGACGCAAGGCTGCAAGGTGATTTTGGGCGGACTGCATTTACAGTCATGTGCGGCGGAAGTTGCTCCACATGCGGATGCGATTGCCATCGGTGATGGCGTGCAGCTCTGGCCGGAAATTTTGCGGGACATCGAACGCGGGGAATTGAAGCCGCGCTATGAGGCCACCTATGAGCGGCAATACAATTTGGATCCGCCGCCGCGCCGTGATTTGCTGCCGCGCAAAAGTTTTTTAACAACCGCCAGTCTCATTGCGACGCGCGGCTGTCACAACCGCTGCGGGTTTTGTTATCTTTCCACCGACGGACTGCGAATGCCCTATCGCGTCCGGGAACCGGAGGACGTCCGCCACCAGTTCGAAGCGGCCAACCAGCCGTATGCCGTGTTCATTGACAACAATCTCGGCTCAAATCGAAGTTATCTCCGCGAGCTTTGCCAAGCCTTGCGCCCGGCCAAAAAAATTTGGAGCTCCGCCGTGACGATTGATGTGACGGACGAGCCGGCGTTGGTGCGCGAAATGGCGTTGGCTGGTTGCACGGGGGTTTTCATCGGGTTTGAGTCGTTGACGGATCAAAACCTGGTGGACGCCCGCAAGCGCACTCCCAAGGCGGAGGATTATGCTCGGCGCGTCCGGATATTTCACGAGCACGGCATCCAGGTGAACGGCAGTTTCGTGGTCGGCTTTGATGGCGACCGCAAGGACACTTTCACCACGCTGGTGCAATGGATCGAGGCGATTCGGATGGAATGCGCAACGTTTCATATCCTGACGCCTTATCCGGGCACCCCGCTTTTCCGGCAGATGGAGGCTGAGAACCGGCTGCTGCACCGTGACTGGGAAAAATACGACACGGCGCACGTCGTGTTCCGGCCCAAGCAGATGTCGCCGGAGGAATTGCTGCTGGGTTATGACTGGCTTTACCGGCGGCTGTTTTCGCACGCGTCCATCTGGCGACGGAAACCAGCCGAACTGGCCGCGCTTCCGGCCTATTTCGCTGGTTGTTATCTTTACAAACGCTCAAACCGGCTCTGGCGTTTTCTGATCAAGCATCAACTGGTTCATGCCGTGTGGCGGCCGCTGGTGGAAATGACGCGGCTGCGGCATCTGGCCTTTCGCCGCCGGTTGGAGGCACAGACGGAAATGGGTGAAGTTTCTCCAGTGCGTTCGACGCCATTCCCGGCCACAGGCTTGGGGTCCTAAAATGGCGGCTGGGAACGGAGGCGCATGAATTTTAGGCCGCCTGCAACTGATCCCGTTCTTCAATCTTGACGCGCATCTTCTGCAATGCCTGCTCTTGAATCTGGCGGATGCGTTCACGCGTCACGCCCAGGCGTGCCCCCACTTCTTCAAGGGTTTTGGGCCGTCCGTTATCCAGCCCGAAGCGCATCGCCAAAATCCGGCTTTCCCGCGCGTCGAGCGTGGCCAGAACTTCCTTCACCAATTCGTTGTCGTTGTGGTTGACGAGCCGGTCGAATGGAGCCGCCGCAGTGGCATCTGCCACATGTTCCGAGATGGACGTTGAGTCCTCGGAACTAATCGGCGAATCAAGCGACACCGGTGCCCGGGACGCAGCACGATATTGACGAATGCGTCGCGCGTGAATCCCAAGGTTATCGGCGATTTCTTCGTCCGTCGGCTCGCGATCCAGCGTCTCACGTAGTTTCACCTCAGTCCGACGAATATGCGTCATCTTGTCCAAAACGTGAACCGGCAGACGGATGGTTTTTGACTGATTTGACAGCGCCCGCCTGATGGCCTGCTTGATCCACAGAGATGCATAGGTTGAGAGTTTCGCACCCTTGGTCGGGTCGAAACGTTGCACACCTTTCATCAGTCCAATGTTGCCCTCGTTGATGAGATCCAACAGCGGGAGGCCAAGCCCCTCATAGTCGCGGGCAATCTTCACCACGAGCCGCAGGTTGGCGGTGATCATCTGCTCCCGCGCCTTCTCGTTGCCTCGCTGGACCCTTCGCGCGAGTGTGATTTCTTCCTGCGGGCTCAGCAATTTCACCTGGCCAATTTCGCGGAGGTAATGCTGCAACGTATCGCCATGCACAAATTCCGCGGGGACGGATTCAGTCACGGCAGGCACCACCGCCTGCTCCAGCGCAGAAGGCAAAGATGTATGCGGTTGTTTTAGCGCACGCAACCGGCGTGACCGGCGCGACGGCGTCAGCCGGACGCGGGGAAGTCGAAGTTTTATCCTGCTCGTCCTATCAATTCGTTTGAGAATTGTTTTCATTTAATTTAATTGATCGCGCTGGTCGTTCCCGGCCGGGGGACCAGCTTTGACTTCAAGCCGGCACGGCAAGTTTCTCCAGTTTGGACAGGATGGCGCGCTTGCCCGTGACCCCGATGGTTTTATCCCTCACTTCGCCACCCGCGAAATACAGCAAGGTCGGGATGGATTGGATGCCGTAACGCGCGGCCAAAACGGGATTCGTGTCCACGTTGACCTTGGCCACTTTCACTTGGCCGGCCTGTTCGGCGGCAATTTCGTCAAGCAAGGGCGCGATCATTTTGCACGGCCCGCACCACTCGGCCCAAAAATCCACGAGGACCGGCAGGTTGGATTGGATCACTTCTCTCTCGAAGTTGGTATCGTTGATTTCAATGGTTTGTTTCATATTTCATCCAAATTGTTTTAATGCGTTTAGTCCCGTCAGCGATGACCGCCGGAAACAAGCAGGGTTTCACCAGTGACCCACGATGCGTCATCGGACGCAAGAAAGGTGACCGCCGTGGCGATGTCCTGCGGCCGGCCAATGCGGCCGAGCGGCGCATTCGCAACATACTGGTCATGGAAATCGCCCGAAGTGAACCCGCTGGCAACTGTGCCTTCGGTTTCAACGAGACCAGGCCGGACGGCGTTGACGCGGATCTTGCGCGCACCAAGCTCCTTGGCCAGCGAACCGGTGATGATATCCACGGCCCCTTTCGTCGCACTGTAAACCGAGGCATTTGGCGGTGCCAGGGTGCTGACAAGGGAACTCACGTTGACCACACTGCCGCCGGCGGGGCTGAAATATTTTAATGCTTCCTGCGTGGTGAGCAGAAGCCCGAGCACATTCAGATTAAATTGTTTGTGGAAATGCGCCTCGGTGATTTGTTCGAGCGGCGCGAATTCGTAGATGCCCGCGTTGTTCACGAGAATGTCGAACCTGCCAAAAGTCTTCTTGGTTTCAGAGAACAAGCGGTCAATGTCGGCCTTCTTGGCCACGTCCCCTTGCACGGCGACGGCCTTGCCGCCCGCGCCGACGATTTCGGCGACGACTTTGTCCGCCCCCATCTTGCTGGAAGCGTAGTTGACGACGACGGAAGCGCCTTCCGCCGCCAGATGTTTGGCAATGGCTGCACCGATCCCTTTGGATGCGCCTGTGACCACTGCGACTTTACCGGTTAGTTTTTTTGTGCTCATGTTCCATTTGGTTGATGGTTGGTTGGTTTTATTATCAAAAGGCAGCGACCAGCTTTGTCCGCCGGATGGATTGCTGATGCTGGTTCCAGCGTGCCACGGCCTGAATCTTCTCCGTCGCCAGCGCGGGAAAAAGGAGATGCGGATAAACTGTCTGCCAGGCCAGCGCCTCCGCTTCGTTCAACGCGAGCTTCAAAATCCGCTCCTGTCCGTTCAGTGCGACTCGTGAATCTGCAAAGATCCTGGCCTTGGCCGCCTTGATCTGCGCCAGGATTTTATTGCAGGAGGTCATGCACGCCGTTTTGATCCCGCTGCCGGCCCCGGCGTTCCCACTGTTTTCAACTGCCAGATTCGTTTTCATTTGTGTTCGCCAATCTTTATATGTAACAACAACGATTACAGTATTACACAAAAAAAGAGACCGTCAAGCGGCTTTTTTTCCGGTGCAGGCTCCCGATGCCTTGACGGCATCAATTACGTCGGCCAGCGTGGTTTTCTCCAGATCCTTTTCCATGGCGCTCTGGGCCGACGCGAACAGCTTGGACAGGGCCTCCAGAATGCAATGGCCCACCGGACAGGCGGTATTGGGTTTTCGTGAAGGTTTGGCAAAAGATTCCGAATCCTCGACTGACCGATAAACTTCGGCCAGATTGATGCGTCGCGGCGAACGACTCAACCTGGAGCCGGCTCCCGCCCCTTTGCTGGTCTCCACGAGTTTGGCCTTTTGCAGCGACAGTAGAAGTCGCCGCACAATCACCGGGTTCGTGTTGACGCTGCCGGCAAGCAATCTGGAGGTGACCCGGTCGCCCTCCTTGTAAGCCAGGACGGCCAGCACATGAACAGCCATGGCAAAACGGCAACTCGTTCTCATAGGTTACGTCATTAAGTAACCTAAAAGATTACATACGTCAAGCGGCAACGTGATCAATGCCTGGGAAAACTATATCTCCAATTTCAGTCAAAGCGGGAAGTTGGAAGTTTTACAACGGGACAACTGATGCATCAGGACACAGATCTGTGTCCTCGTGCATATCTGTCGGCCGGCTTAACAAGTGATGGGTTCCAGCCACAAAAAAAACCGGATTTTCACATTTTCGATTTTAACCAAAGAGGATAAAGTTTTCAAAATTGCCAGCGACTGGCAAAGATAAATAATTGGAATCCCCAAACAGGCCTGATGCGTGAGAGACAACTGAAATTATGACAAAACCCATACGCTTTGTGTTTGCCGCCGTGAGCCTGTTGGCTTTAACCGGCGTCGCGCAACCGTTCCGCCCGCCGGCGGTGCCGCTGGTGACGTTTGATCCCTATTTGAGCATCTGGTCCTGCACCGATCATTTGACGGATCGCAACACTCAGCACTGGACGAAACACGAACAAGCACTCATCAGCTTGATTCGTGTGGACGGCCAGACCTTCCGGCTCATGGGCAATGATCCCGCCAGCGTGCCGCCGCTGCCGCAAACGAGACTGACAGTCACGCCCACGCGAAGCATTTATGATTTTGAAGGCGCTAACATTCACGTCACGCTCACATTCATGACGCCGGCGCTCCCGCAGGATTTGGATGCGCTATCGCTGCCGCTAAGCTTCATCACCTGGCAGGTGCGTTCCATGGACGGGCTGAAACACGCCGTGTCAATTTACGACAGCACCAGCTCCGAACTTGTCGTCAACCAGACCGGCGAGAAAGTGGAATGGGTGCGGGAAAAAGCCGGCAACTTGACCGCGCTCCGCGTCGGCACGGTGGGGCA
>Ga0181528_10000588_pt1 | contig 25298 bp, 17 predicted proteins | sample PEATcosm2014_Bin_47_FD_119742 | JGI IMG/M metagenome (GOLD analysis project Ga0181528, IMG submission 119742) | Peatland microbial communities from MTU Mesocosm Facility, Houghton, MI, USA - PEATcosm2014_Bin10_10_metaG | ecosystem: Environmental > Terrestrial > Soil > Wetlands > Peat | place...
ACCTCGCTGAGCAGGCATTCCTCGGTGGTCAGCAGCAGGCCTTTGCCGTTGACGTCAATCGAGCCGCCCTCCAGCACCATCTGCCGCAATCGACTGTTCACTTCCACCGACGCCTCGAACGACGTACAGCCGCGCAACTCAGCGATTCGTGCCGGAATCAACTTATCAAGCTGCCAGTTTTGGTACTTGGCCCACGCATTAAACTTCCAACTCGTAATCGCAATCTGCCGCGCCTTGCCTCGGACGAAGATCGGGCCGGAGTCACGCAACCAGCCACGATTCGTGGGCCATTGGTGGAAGTGGATGGCGAGTTCCCAGTTGGGCCATATACTCGCATCGGTCAATATCTGCTTTGCTTGAGCCTCTGCCTTCGCGTCCTTCACAATGATTTCAACGCTTGTTGCATGAACCAATTGGCGAACTATCTCCGCATAGACGTAAGGAATAGGCTCGAATTTTCCCGGCCAGTCCGTGCGGTTATGGGGCCAGGCCAGCCACGTTGCGCGTTGCGGCTCCCATTCGGCGGGCATACGGTATCCGAGCCGGGCAGGGGTGTCGGCTGCAATCTTCTTCGTCATCTATTTGCCAAACCTCTGCGTGATCGGCCCGTAGGCGTCAATGCGCCGGTCGCGTAGGAAGGGCCAGTTACGGCGAATTTCCTCTTGCAGTTTCACGTCCACCGTGCCAATCAGAATCTCTTCTTTATCGTGCGAGGCCCTCGCGATGACGCGGCCAAAAGGATCGGCAATAAATGAGCCGCCCCAGAAATCGAGCCCCTCGCCCTTTACCTGGTCGCCGCGAATGTTGCCTGTCTCGTGTCCCACGCGATTGACTGCGCCAACATAGACTCCGTTGGCGATGGCATGGCCACGCTGGATGGTCATCCAGGCGTCATACTGCGCCGCTCCCCACTCAGCCTTCTCCGCCGGATGCCAGCCGATGGCGGTGGGGTAGAAAATGATGTTTGCGCCCTGCAGTGCCGTCAGCCGAGCGCCCTCGGGATACCACTGATCCCAGCAGACCAGCGTGCCAATGGAGCCCTCTTCCAACTCAAAGCTCTTGAAGCCCAGATCGCCGGGTGCAAAGTAGTATTTTTCGTAATAGAGGGGGTCGTCCGGGATGTGCATTTTGCGATAGATGCCCCGGAGTTCCCCATCGTTCCCGATGACGACCGCAGTGTTGTGATAGAGTCCCGGAGCGCGCCGCTCAAATAGCGAAACCTCGATAGCTACCTTTAATTCGCGGGCCAGGGAACAAAAACGAGCCGTCGCCGGTCCTGGAATCGGTTCGGCCAAATCAAACAGCGCGGTATCCTCCCGCTGGCAGAAATACTGGGTCAGGAACAATTCCGGCAGGCAGATGACCTGTGCGCCCCGGTGGGCCGCTTCGCGCACGTGCGCAACCGCGTGCTCAAGATTATCGTCCGGCTCGGGCGAACAGCACATCTGCACCAGGCCTACTTCAAACTTGTCGGCCGCCACTCGTTCCTCCGTTACATTTAGAGTTCAGTGCCTAGAATATCAAAGCCCAGGCCCCGTCCCCGAAGCCCATCCAATGTTATGCTTCTTTGATTGGCTTGCAATCTATGACTTCCTTGCCGAAACGCGTTGACGACCATACGGAGCTCTCGAACGAATCGATCCGAGAGGCCGAAGAAATTTTCAATAGTCACCTGAAACGTGTCGGACTGAAGCACACCGGACAGCGCGATGCGATCCTGCGGACCTTTCTGGAGACTCACGATCATCTCTCCACCGAGGACTTGCACCACCTGGTCCAGCATAGCGACCCGCGGATCGGATTCACCACGGTGTACCGCACGCTGAAGTTACTGGCCGAGTGCGGCCTCGCCAGCGAGGTTGCATTCAATGACGGCGTGACCCGTTACGAGCACCAGTACAACCGGCGCAGCCATCATCACATGGTATGCACCGAGTGCGGTAGCTCAGTTGAGTTCTTTTCGCCTGAGGTCGAGCGCGTGGAGAAAGAAATTGGAAAGAAACACCACTACGAGACTCGCAGCCATACTTTCCAGGTGTACGGCATCTGCGAGCAATGCCAGAAAAAGAAGACGAGCCGTCGCAGGTCGCACTAGGGCGGAGTCATCGCGTCGCCTCCTCGTCGAGCGGCGGTCTTTGCGATCGTAGCTCGTGGGGACTTGGTCTCGGCCTTCGGATAAATCGACAACTTCTACCCTGCACTTGTCCAGATTCCGGAGAACGTGTACAGACTCGGGAATCGGCCAGCAATTCTTTCCCAATTATTGTTGAGGCGCGTTACGCCTAAGTGGCATAAAATCTAAATACTTATATCCGCTTCTTTAGATTTGGTCGGTTTGGCTTGCTGATTGCCTCACTACACTGGAGCGAACCTTCCTTTCGACGTACGACAATTGTTCGTTTTACCGTTTATTGCCATCAAAGGACCTCCGATTTCTAAGGAGTGTATGAAGGAACGACAGTATGGATTCCTGCATCGTTAGCGGCGGATCGCCGATCAAATCGCGTCATACCGGGGATCGGTTCCGGCGACAATTGTCCTTGTGCTGCTTTTTCGCCCTGGCATTGTTCTTGCTCCTCCGCATGGCGAGCCATCTGACTTGGCACGTCACGTCCGAAGTTCACACGCTGCTTGAGACGATTGCGAATGGACTCGCTCTGACTGCAGGCGGCATCGCCCTCGCCCGCTTCTACACGAAAAAAAGTGCTTTTTTCTTACTTCTGGGGGCAGGACTTATAGCGACGGCTTGCCTCGATGGCTACCATGCAGTCATCACGTCTTCGTTCATGGTGGGGCATACGCGGTCGGCGCAGTGGATTCTGACACCATGGAGTGGTGCCGCATCGAGAATGTTCCTGGCCTTGCTGATGTGTGCCAGCCTGCTGGCCAGGAGACTGGACGAGCAGCACGCGATAGTCACGAGGCGCACGGAAGTCCTTGCCTACGTGTTCACTGCAACATGGGCGATGGCATGTTTCATTGCTTTCATGTGTCTCAAATTACCCCCTCCGTATCTGCCTGATTTCTTCATTCACCGTCCAGCCGAGCTAATTCCTGGACTGCTGTTTGCCGCCGCGCTCATTGGGTATCTGAGACAACGCACTTGGACCCACAGGCTCGACAGTTGGCTGGTGCTTTCGCTGGTCGCCTCTGTTGCGACTCAAGTCGCCATGACTAGTTATGGCAGCCTGTATGATCCGATATATGTAGCCGCTCATCTTCTGAAAATCTTGTCCTACGTACTGTTGTTGAATGGCCTGTTCATCAGCATGTATTCCATCTTCAAGCGAGAAGCAGAACACAGAATTTATCTCGACCGGGTGAATGAATCGCTCGTCGAAGAAATTAAGCACCGGCAAAAGGCGGAAGAAGAGCTGCGCAATGCCCACGATGGTTTGGAGGCGGAGGTATGTGCCCGAACGGCCGAGCTGGGCCGAACCAATCAGGAACTGTCGGCGGAAATAGCGGAGCGCCGGCGAGCCGAAATCGCTGCGGAAGCAGCCAACCGCGCTAAGAGCGAATTCCTCGCCAATATGAGCCATGAAATCCGAACTCCGCTGAATGGGGTTATAGGCATGACCAATCTGGTGCTCGACACAGACCTGACCTCTGAGCAGCGGGTTTGCCTGGAAACCGTCGAGCTATCGGCCGAATTTCTTCTGTCGATCATCAACGACATTCTTGACTTCTCCAAGATGGAGGCAGGAAAAATTGACCTGGAAGTATCCGACTTCAATTTGCGCGACTGCGTCGAAGAAGCATTGAAGACCCTGGCCTTGCGGGCCGATGAGAAGGGACTGGAGCTGTTGTGCGACATCGCGCCCGGAGTTCCGGGGAGGGTACAAGGAGATTCCGGGCGGCTCCGGCAGATCATTCTCAACTTAGTAAGTAATGCAATCAAGTTTACGCATCAGGGCGAGGTCGCCTTGAAAGTGCAACTCGAGAGAGCGGATCCTGACGTTAATGTCGTGCGATTTACCGTGACCGACACTGGAATTGGCATTCCTCCCGAAAAGCAGAATACGATCTTCGATCCCTTTACTCAGGCAGACTCTTCGACGACACGCAACTATGGCGGCACGGGGCTTGGGTTGTCCATTTCATCACGTTTGGTATCGATGATGGGTGGAAGTATCTGGGTTGAAAGCGAAGTAGGGCACGGCAGCCAATTTCACGTCACCGTGCAACTGAGAGTTATAGAACAGAGCGCAGAACCGGACGCCGTCGCTCCGATCGAGAGCTTGCGCCACTTGAGAATTTTAGTTGTCGACGACAACAAAACGAATCGGCGTGTATTGCAGGGTTATCTGAGCCGTTGGGAAGCGGAGACAACATGCGTTGAAGGCGGTAAGCAGGCGCTGGAGGAACTGTTGTCCGCGAGCAAGGCTGGTAAACCGTATCAACTGGTCCTGACAGATGTGCATATGCCTCACATGGATGGCTTTGCGCTCGTCGAAGAAGTCCGGCGCTTGCCGGACTTATCGGCAACGAGTATTGTGATGCTCACGTCGGCCGGTCGCCGTGGAGATGCCGAGCGTTGCCGGAGCTTAGGAATCACCGCTTATCTCTACAAACCGGTTCGCCAGCAGGAGTTGCTTTCATCCATTTTGACGGCACTCGGACAAGACAAGGCAATTTCTCGGTCTGCCGGGATTATTCCGTCTGAGCCACCAGCGCCGCGCAGGAGCCTCAACATCCTTTTGGCCGAAGATAACCACGTCAATCAAGCCGTTGCCGTTCGCATACTGGAGAGGATGGGGCACTTTCCCGTCGTTGCAAATAACGGAAATGAAGCACTCGCATTGCTTGCGGCCCAGTCTTTCGATCTCGTGCTCATGGATGTGCAAATGCCGGAGATGGACGGACTAATGACAACCGAAAAGATTCGCGAAGGCGAACGGCAGACTCAGTTGCACATGCCGATCATTGCCATGACCGCATACGCCATGAAGGGAGACCGCGAACGTTGTCTCGAAAAGGGAATGGATGGATATCTTGCCAAGCCGATAAACCGCCGAGAATTGGAAGAGGCTATTGCCGGGGCAATTCACGAGTCGGATCGCACAAGGTCGGTCGCAACTCCTAAGCTCCCAATACAAGATGCCGCAAAGCATAGCCTCTGGGATGCTGCGCAGACTCTGGAACGGATGGGCGACGACGAGAAGCTTCTCCGGGAAATCGTGAATATCTTCTTGGATGAGGCACCCAGACAGATCGCCAGTCTGCGGAATGCAATAGAAGAGGGAAACGCAACGGATATCGAAACGAGAGCCCACGTTCTGAAAGGTGAGTTAGGATACTTGGGTCTTTCCGGATCCGCACAAAAGGCCCATGACCTGGAGGGGATGGGAAGGACTCACGATCTGCAAAATGCTGCAGAGGTATTCGCCACATTCGAAATGGAAATCTCCGAGGTACTCGTCTCTACGCGAAGATGGATGTCGGAAGTTGAAAAGCAGTCGGCTGAAACGCCATTGGGAGCGGAACGGTGAACAGCGACGGGCAGGAAACGGGCCAATTTCTCCAGAGCGAGTCTGGGCTGAAGAATTCATGCGACAGAGTTTTGATTGCCGACGATGATGCGATGTCGCGCAAGATCCTCCACAGCTGGTTGGAGAATTGGGGGTACGAGGTCACCGTGGCTGAAGACGGCGAGACAGCCTGGAACATGCTTCAGCAGGAACACGCTCCTGAACTACTCATTCTTGACTGGGTCATGCCGACAATCGACGGCGTGGAGTTGTGTCGTAGAATTCGCGACAGGCAGCACGGTGCTTACCAATACATCCTTCTGGTTACGTCGAGAGATGGGAAGAAAGACGTGGTGAAGGGATTGGAGGCGGGCGCCGACGACTACTTGACCAAACCGCTGGACAGAAGCGAGCTACAGGCACGGCTGGGCGTGGGAAAACGCATTCTCACGCTTCAGCGCGGTCTGATTCAAGCTCGTGAGGAACTTCGATTTCAGGCCACCCATGATGCGCTTACCGGAATTTTGAACCGGGGTACGATACTGGATTCTTTGCACCGTGAGCTTGAGCGTGCGATTCGCTCTAAAAGCCCCACTGGCGTACTAATGCTTGACTTGGATCACTTCAAGCTGGTGAATGATACCTATGGGCATTTGGCTGGAGACATCGTTCTGAAGGAAGTCGCGCGGCGTATGAGCCAGGCCATCCGGTCTTACGATTTGGTGGCGCGTTACGGTGGGGAGGAGTTCCTGGTCGTGTTACCCGGCTGTGACAAGGAGCAACTTCAAGAATGTGCTGAAAGGATACGGTCATCAATTGCGGGTGCGCCGGTCATTCAGAGTTCAGAATTGTTCATTACGGTTAGCATCGGGGCCGTAGTCGCGGTCCTCGGCATGGCCACGGAGACGGAGATTCTTGCAGCCGCCGATGCCGCCATGTACCAAGCCAAGGATGGCGGCAGGAACAGGGCGGTTCTATCGAATGCGGGAGGGTGAATCACAAGTGTCCGGGTGGATCAAGAAGGCTGACAATCCGGAAACTGCCCACTAACTCGAAATCTGCGTTCTTGACACTCCCTACCCAAAACATTTATTGGTAAGGGCTTTCCTTTTTCTCATGCCGAGAATTTCGCCGCTCACCAACACGCAGAAAGGGAACCATTGATCGTAAAGGTCTTTTATCACGACAAATGCTTTGACGGAGCTTGCTCGGCTTCGCTGTTTACCCGTTTCTATCGCGAGCGCATTCGGCGCAATGCCGAGTTCCAATACCAGGGGCTGTTGCACCGGGCCGGAGCGTTGTTCAACCTCCAGGATTTCACCGGCGACGAGAACGCAATCGTCGATTTCAAGTACCTCGCCTCCGAGAAGCTGACCTGGTGGTTCGATCATCACGAGAGCGCATTCCTCACGGAAGAGGATCGAGAGCATTTCGAGCGTCAGGAGAGTAATAAGAAGTTTTTCGACCCCGATTTCAAGTCCTGCACCAAGTTTTTGGCCACCATCGCCCAGAATCACTTCGGTTTTGACCCAAAGCCGGTAGAGGAACTGGTGACGTGGGCAAACATCGTGGATAGCGCCTCCTATGAGAGCGCGGAAGCCGCAGTTGGCATGAAGGAACCGGCAATGCGCATTACCATGGCCATTGAAGCCAACCAGGACCCGACGTTCGTTCCGCGCCTGGTGGAGATCCTCGCCTATCGTTCGCTGGAAGAGATCATTACCTCGCCGTTTGTTGCCGAGCAGATTCCGCCTCTGCTGGAGCGGCACAAGCAGTCTATCGAAATCATCCGCAAGCACAGTGAGTGCATCGACAAGACGATTTTCTTTGATGTGACGGGATACGATCTGGAAGGCTATAACAAGTTCATCCCTTACTATCTGCATCCGGATAGCGTTTACAGCGTGGGTTTGAGCAAGAGCAGCTTCCGGGTAAAGATCTCCCTGGGTTCGAATCCGTGGACCGATGCGGAGAACATGACCAACCTGGCGAAGATCTGCGAACGCTATGGCGGCGGCGGACATGCAAGAGTAGGGGCCATCAGCTTTCCTCCTGGCGACTTTGAGCGTGCGACTGCGGCTGCGCATGACATTGTCACCGAGTTGCGCGCGCACGCACGCAAGCATCACGCGTAAGAGGCGCAATACTGCACTGCAACCGCGGTTGGATGGGAATTTTGACGCGAAAAGTTACTTGGCTGAAGGAGCGGAGTTTAGATTGACCGCCTTTGTTGCTGCGAGCGCTGGCAGTCCATAAAGCTACTCAATGCCAGCGCGGATCCCCAGAGAGAGGGGATCAGGCAGCCTTAACAAAGCCGGCAACCGGCTTGGCTGCGAGTGGAACGGATTCTGTGCGATCGGGCGCAGTGGATAGCACTTTCATCTGATTCCAATCGTACGGAAACTCCTTGCCGCAATCAAGGCAGACAACATAGGTTCCCGTGACGCTCGCAGCATGGGAATGATTCTTGTTCGCCTTCTTCGTAGTCATCGGGAAACTGTAGTTTTTGTGCCAACAGCCGAAGAGCATGTCGAAGACATTGACCGACATCGATATACCTCCCGGTCCTGGTTCGGACCAACGCCCCTACACTCAGGCATCTGCTACTTAGATTCAATACACGGCAAAAAGGTTCGATCTCGATCGTTGAAATTGCTGTCGATTCCCAAATTAGATACCTTAGAAAGCAATATTTATGCGATCTTCTGGCCACAAATCGGCTCGAATACGAACTGCTCAATTCCGCCATGAAGGAAGATTGATGAGGTGCCTCGAAGGTTTACTCAACCCCTATGCTGTTTCAAGGCAAGCGGAGCGGTACAATCGGCCATAGCCATGTCATCCGATTTCGTTCATCTGCATCTTCATACCGACTACTCCATGCTCGACGGCGCGTGCGACACCAAGCTGTTGTGCAAACGCGCCAAGGAATTGAACATGCCTGCCGTCGCCATGACGGATCACGGCAACATCTTTGGGGCCGTGCATTTTTTCAACGACGCCAAGGAAGCCGGGATCAAGCCGATTCTGGGCTGTGAGCTTTACGTTTGCAAAAAGGATGACCACCGTGCCGAGCCGCAGGGGGACACCTACAACCACCTGATTGTGCTTGCCGAGAACCAGGTGGGCTACAAGAACCTGACCAAGATTTGCTCGGAAGCGTCATTACACGGCTTTTATTACAAGCCACGAGTTAGCAAGCGGTATCTGGCAGAGCATTCCGAGGGGCTCATTGGACTCTCGGCGTGCCTCAAGGGCGAGGTCGCCGAGCGCCTGACGGAAGGGAAGTACGAGGCCGCCCGCTCGGCGGCCAAGACCCTGGAAGATATCTTCGGACGAGGTAATTTCTTCCTTGAGATACAGGATCAGGGGCTCGCCGAGGAGAAGCGGATTCACAAGGATCTTTTCCGCCTGGAGACGGACCTTGACATACCGATGGTTGCCACCAATGACAGCCACTATATCTGCGAAGACGATTGCCTGGCGCAGGATGCAATGATTTGCATTCAGACCGGGAAGTCGATTGCCGATCCGAATCGCATGAAGTTTCAGACCAACCAGTTCTTCGTCAAGAGTTACGAGGATATGGCAAAGGTCTTCAAGGGATATGAGCAGGTGCTGCGCCGCACCGTGGGAATCGCCGAGCGCTGCAACCTGAAGTTGGAGAAGATCGAAAATCCGTTCCCGAAGTTTGATGTGCCGGAAGGTGAGAGCATCGACAGCTACTTCGAGCGGATAGCCCGCGAGGGCATGGCGCGGCGCATGATTTTCCTTCGCGAGTTGAAGGAACTCGGCAAGCTCAGGTACAGCTTCAGCGATTACGAAGAGCGTTTGAACCGTGAAATCGGCATCATCAAGCAGATGAAGTTTCCTGGCTATTTCCTTATCGTGTGGGATTTTATCCGCTATGCGAAAGACAATGGCATCCCGGTCGGCCCAGGCCGCGGTTCCGCCGCAGGATCGCTGGTGGGATACGCCATGGGCATCACTGACATTGATCCGATCCAGAATGGGTTGCTGTTCGAGCGTTTTCTGAATCCAGAGCGCATATCGATGCCCGATATCGACGTGGACTTCTGCATGAATCGGCGCGGCGAAGTGATCAGCTACGTAACTGAGAAATATGGCCGCGAGCAGGTCGCCCAGATCATTACTTTCGGCACCATGGCGGCCAAGGCTGCAATCAAGGACACGGGGCGCGTGCTCGATATGCCCTACAACGAAGTGGATCGCATCGCAAAAATGATTCCGGGCACGCCGGGCATGACCATCGATAAGGCCATGGCCGATGTCACCGCCTTCAGCGACGCGTACACCAACGATCCCGCGATCCGCAATCTGGTCGACACCGCCAAGAAATTGGAAGGCATGGTCCGCAATTCAGGCGTTCATGCCAGCGCGGTGGTGATCGCTCCCGTGCCGCTGGACGAGTTGGTGCCGCTCTACAAAACGAAGAACGACGAAATCGTAACCGCCTACGACATGAAGGCGGTCGAAAAAATGGGCCTGTTGAAGATGGACTTCCTCGGGCTCACCACGCTCACCATCATCGACGACTGCCTGAAGCTCATTAAGCTGACCCGCGGCGAGACCGTCGTGATGGAAAAGATCCCCCTCGAAGACACCGAGACCTACGAGAAAGTCTTTCACAAGGGACAGACTTCCGGGGTCTTCCAGTTTGAATCCGATGGCATGTGCGATGTGCTGCGGCGCTATCAGCCAACTACAGTGGAGGATCTGACCGCCTTGAATGCGCTCTACCGCCCCGGCCCGATTCAGGGCGGAATGATCGACGACTTCATCGAGCGCAAGTGGGGACGCAAGAAAGTCGATTACATGCTCCCGGAGTTGGAGCGGCTGCTGAAGGAGACGCTTGGCGTCATCGTCTACCAGGAACAGGTGATGCAGATCGCCAATGTTATCGCCGGTTATTCGCTGGGCGAAGCCGATCTGCTGCGTCGTGCCATGGGCAAGAAAATCGCGTCCGAGATGGATAAGCAGCGTGAGCGCTTTATGCAGGGAGCGGCCGAGCGCAAGTTCTCAACCGACAAAGCCGGGCACATTTTTGACCTGATGGCGCAGTTTGCGGGATATGGATTTAATAAGTCGCACTCTGCCGCCTACGCCCTGGTGGCCTATCACACGGCCTATTTGAAGACGCATTATCCGGTCGAGTTCATGGCGGCGCTGCTTACCTCCGTGACGAGTAAAACCGAGGACGTCGTGAAGTACATCGGGGAATCGCGCGAAATGGGGATCGAAGTGCTCGCCCCCGATGTTCACGAGTCGGCCTCAAACTTCACGCCGATCATTACACCGGAAGGCTACAAGATTCGCTTTGGCCTCTCGGCGGTAAAGAATGTTGGCGGCAATGCAATCGCCTCGATTGTCGAGGCGCGTCAGGCGGGACACTTCAAGAGCATCTACGATTTCTGCGAGCGGGTAGATTTGCGGCAGCTCAACAAGCGCGTGCTGGAGTCGCTCATCAAGAGCGGTGCCATGGATTCGCTTGGCCGCCGCGCGCAACTGATGGATGTGCTCGACAAGGCCATGGAACAGGCGCAGAAGGCGGCGCGGGATCGCGAGGCAGGTCAGCACGGGTTGTTTGGCATATTTGAGGAGTCGAATCCTGCGTCTGCGGCAGCGGCGCGTCTGCCGAATATTCCCGATTGGGAAGAGTCCGTACGGCTGGCCAATGAGAAGGAGATTCTTGGCTTCTGGATCAGCGGTCATCCGCTGGAAAAATATCAGGAGAAGATCGAAGACTTGCACGCCCTGAAAACCACCGACGTGCTGGCCATGAAGCGTTCGACCCCTAAGAATGAGGACATCACCGTCGGCGGATTGATCACCGGCGTCCGCATTGCAAAGACTCGCAAGGGTGACATGATGGCCGGCTTGGTGATTGAAGATATGTTTGGACGCGTTGAGGCGGCAGTGTTTCCGGAGGCATACAAACGCCTGAATGAAAAGGTAAAGCTGGAAATCCCAGTACTGGTAAAAGCTGCGGTGCGCGTGGAGGAAGATGCCGCGCCCAAGCTTTTCATAAACGACATCACTCCCCTCGACGAAGCAAGGGTGAAGATGCCGCGCTCATTGCGAATTACGATTGAACTTCCGGAGGCACTGCCCGAAACCGTGGATGCGCTGCATGGGCTATTCAGCCGCTCCAAGGGAGACGCCAAGGTGCTGTTTGACCTGGTGCGTCCGGGCGAGTACGTAGTGGTGATGGAAGCTGAAGGCTATAATGTGCTTGCAGATCGCGCCTTCATGAACGGCGTGAGGCAGTTGTGCGGCCCCGACTCAATCAAGGTAATCGACTAGGACGAGAAACCAAGCATGGAAGCTGGAACCAAGGCAGATCAGGAACTGGAAAAGGTCGAGCGCCAGATCGCGCAACTGGAATCGGTTGCGGGTACGAATCACGACGCGCAGAAGCAGCTCCAACTTTTGCGCGACCGCATCGAGGGACTCCGCAAGCAGGTCAACGCAAACTATGATGCGTGGCAGCGCACGGAACTGGCTCGCCACCCGCAGCGTCCCTACTTTCTCGATTACGTTCAGCACATGTTCACCGATTTCTCGGAGATTCACGGCGACCGCGCTTTTGGCGACGATGCAGCCATGATCTGCGGGATGGCTCGCTTCCACGGCGAGGAAGTCCTTGTCGTAGGCACCCAGAAGGGTCGCGATACCAAGCAGAAGATTTACCGCAACTTCGGGATGCCGAATCCTGAGGGCTATCGCAAGGCGATCCGCGCCATGCAGATTGCGGAGAAGTTTGGGCGGCCCATATTTACATTTATCGATACGCCCGGAGCTTATCCCGGGCTGGGTGCCGAAGAGCGCGGACAGGGCGAGGCAATCGCCCACAATCTGCGCGAAATGTCGCGGCTGAAGGTTCCTATTCTCGTCACCATTACCGGCGAGGGCGGCTCCGGTGGAGCGCTGGCAATTGCCGTAGGCGACCGCGTATTCATGCTGGAGAACAGCGTCTATTCGGTGATTTCGCCCGAAGGCTGCGCCTCCATCATGTGGCGCGACGCCAATAAGCGCGACTTGGCCGCCCAGGCCATGCACATTACCGCGCCAGACCTGATCGGCTTTGGCATCATTGACGCCATTGTGCCTGAACCGGAAGGGGGCGCGCATATCGATCACGCCAAGACCTGCGAGAACCTGGACAAGGTGCTGGTTGCGAATTTGGCGGAGTTGAGAAAGCTGAATGTCGCGCAGTTACTCGACGCTCGCTATGTGAAATTCAGAAAGATGGCGCAATTCTTCGCTGAAGAGTAATCGGGCAGTTTGCTGCCCGCTACTGGTGAACCAGCTCTACGGACGCTTCTGCCGAAAACTTTGCTGCATCTGCCTGATGGATTGGTGCGGCTGTGACCCCGTGGTTCTTCTTTGGATCCCTCAGCAGGATCATCAGCGGGATCATGACGAGAAAGACCAGTCCCATTACTTTGAATGCCTCTACAAATGAGAGCATGGCCGCCTGCTGCTGTACTTGTCCATACATCGCCGCATAGGCCTGCCGCGAGGCGGTCACCGGGTCTGCGCCTTTGAGCGCGAAGTAGCCGGTGAACTGATGCAGTGTCGCCCACACGTGGGGCTGCCCTGGCAGAATGTGCTCCACGAGCCGGTTCTGATGGAATTGCTGGCGGCGCGCCAGCAAGGTGGTCATCGATGCAATTCCAACGCTGCCGCCTATGTTACGCATCAGGTTGAAGATGCTCGTGGCGTTGCCCATCTTCTCGCGGGGAATGTGTGATATGGCTGCTGCGGAGAGCGGTATGAACATGCATGCGATCGCTGCTCCCTGAAATACCTGGGGCCAGAATATATCCCAATAACCTGCGTTCAGGTTGAGATTTGCGAGCATGAACATGGTCCCTGCACCCACAAGGAAGCCGGCGGCGAGGAGCTTGCGTACGTCCACGTGGGCGGCAATGATGCCGGTGATAAGCGTCATCAGGAGCGAGCCTAGCCCTCGTGGAGAGAGTGCAAGTCCGGCCTGCAGCGACGGATAATTCAGCAGCGTCTCGAGGTATTGCGGTAGCAGAACCATACTGGCGTACAGGCAGAATCCAACCGCCGAGATCAGCAACACTCCGACCGCAAAGGAACGGTCCTTGAGTGAGCGCAGATCCACAATCGGATGCTGGACCATCATTTCGCGAATGCCGAAGGCGATCAGCCCGGCAACGCAGCAGAATGCCTCGATGCGAATGTCGCGCGAGCCCCACCAATCTTTGCGCTGTCCAGTGTCGAGGAGAATCTGCAGGGAGCCCAAGCCGAGCGCGAGCAATCCGATGCCCCAAAGGTCCACGCCGCCGCCGGGTTTGCGCCGCAGGTAGGCCGGATCGTGTACGAATCGCTCGATCATCATCAGGGAGAAAATGCCGACTGGGATGTTGAGGTAGAAGATCCAGCGCCAGGTGTAGTTGTCCGTGATCCAGCCGCCGAGCGTCGGCCCGATAATGGGCGCACAGATGATGCCGAGGCCGAAGGCTGCCATGGCTTGGCCGTGCTTCTCCTTGGGAAACGTTTCCAGCAGAATTGCCTGCGAGAGCGGTTGCAGGCCTCCGCCAGCCAGCCCCTGCAGCACGCGAAAGACGATCAACTGACTAAGGCTGGAGGCCATCCCGCAGAGCAGTGAAGCAACTGAAAATGCGGCCACGCAGGACATGAGCATCTTGCGGCGGCCAAAGTAGCTCGCCAGCCATCCTGACATGGGCAGCACGATAGCGTTGGCTACCAGGTAAGAGGTAACGACCCAGGTTCCCTCTTCGTAAGTGGAGCTCAGATTCCCGGAGATGTGGGGGATCGAGACATTCACTACCGTGGTGTCGAGGACTTCCATGAAGGTGGCGAGCATCACGGAGATGGTCACAACCCACGGATTGACCTGCGTGCGGGACTCTGCGGTAGTCATGGCATTAGCGTATATCGCAGGGTATCGCTGTCGCCTGTACGGGTCTGTGATGTAGAGCACCCGAAGTGGTAAATGATTACGGAAATCTTGCGTTTGATTGCGCCGCGTCGTTCTTGGATGAGGCTCTTGGCCGCCAAAGATCTACCGCCGGGTGGGTTTGCCGGTTGCCGTATAATAACCAGTTAGACGAAAGCACCGTTTTGGCTGTGAGGATGGCTGAGCGCGTGTCTTTGAAGGATGGCCTCGCAATGGCAAGTATGGATCTTGCCCTGAATCAGGGCACCGATAGCCGCCGGCAAGGTGGGTTTGTCGTCAACGATTTCAGCATCAAGGTCGGGACCGTAAACGGCTCCGGTTCCCAATCAGCAAACTCAGTTCTGATGCGCACCATCTTCTTGATGGGCGTTCCGGTAAGCGGCAAGAACCTGTTTCCCTCAAACATCGCCGGGCTTCCCACCTGGTTTACTATACGGGTCAGCAAACAGGGGTACGTTGCTCCCAAGGGCGATTCGGAAGTGCTGGTCGCGATGAACCCGGAAACCGCCGCTGAGGATGTCCGCGGGCTTAAGCCAGGCTCTTTCGTGCTCTTTGACGAACCGCTCAAACTGGAAGCAATGCGGGACGACCTCGTCTTCTACTCCGTTCCCTTTGACAAACTGGTCGTACCCGTTGCGCCGGAGCCAAAGCTGAGAAAGCTGCTGCGCAACATGGTCTACGTCGGCGTGCTGGCTCACCTGCTCTCTATGGAGATGCCGGCGGTTGAGGCGGCAATCAGCAAGCAGTTCCACGGCAAGAAGCGCGCTACCGACATTAACGTCGCGGCTGTTCGCGCCGGTTATGAATATGCACTAGCCAATCTGCCTCGCTCCCGATTCACTGTTGAGCGGATGAATGAGAACGCGAACAAGATCATCATCGACGGCAACTCGGCGGCCGCGCTCGGAGCGCTCTTCGCCGGAGTTACGGTGGTCTCCTGGTATCCCATCACTCCGTCGTCATCCCTCATTGAAGCGCTTTCGGATTACCTGAAGGAGTATCGGATCGATGCCGACGGCAAGGCTACCTTTGCCGTGGTGCAGGCCGAGGACGAGCTTGCAGCCATCGGAATGGTGCTCGGCGCTTCCTGGTCTGGCGCCCGTGCGATGACCGCCACGTCAGGTCCTGGAATCTCGCTGATGGCTGAGTTCACCGGTCTCGGCTACTATGTGGAGATCCCGGCCGTAATCTGGAATATTCAGAGGGTTGGGCCATCCACGGGATTGCCAACGCGTACTGCCCAGGGCGACCTGCTCTCAACTGCGTTTCTTTCACACGGCGATACCAGGCACCCGATGCTTCTTCCTTCATCGGTGGCGGAATGCTTTGAGTTCGGAGGCACGGCATTCGATCTGGCGGAGCGCCTGCAAACCCCGGTGTTCGTGCTCAGCGATCTGGACATCGGCATGAACCACTGGGTCAGCGATCCGTTCGTTTATCCTGAAAAACCGCTGGATCGAGGCAAGGTTCTGAGCAAGGAGGATCTTGACCGGCTTGGTAGCTTTGCGCGTTACCGCGATGTGGATGGCGATGGCATCGGCTATCGTACCCTGCCCGGAACCGATCATCCCAACGCAGCGTGGTTTGCGCGCGGCAGCGGACATAACGACAAGGCACAGTACTCCGAGCGCCCCGAAGATTACGTCAACAACCTCGACCGCCTCAATCGCAAGTGGAAGACTGCCCGTGCCCTGGTGCCCGCGCCGGTCGTCGAACGCAGTACGCTGGGCGCAGAAGTCGGCATCATTGCATTCGGCTCGTCGCACTGGGCGGTCGTAGAGACCGTGGACCAACTGCGGCAGGAGCAGGGAATCGACGTCGATTATTTGCGGTTGCGTGCCTACCCGTTCAGCCCCGCGCTGCAGCAGTTCATCGATGCGCATGAGCGCGTCTATGTCGTGGAACAAAACCGCGATGCACAGATGCTACAGCTGATCAAAATGGATATAGCTGCGGCAGACGTCGTGAAACTTCGTAGCACCTGCCACTACAACGGACATCCACTCGACGCCCGTTTCGTTACCGACAGCATCGTGTTGCAAGAGAACGCGTCGAAGGAGCAGAAGTAATGGCTACCACACCGACTCCCAAAACCAACCACATCGGACTCTCCGTCCTCGACTATCGTGGCAGCAAGTCCACCCTTTGCGCTGGGTGCGGCCATAACGCCATCTCCGAACGTGTCATTGACGCCTTTTACGAGATGGGAATCGAACCCGAACACGTCGCCAAACTCAGCGGCATCGGTTGCTCGTCCAAAAGCCCGGCCTATTTCATGGGACGCTCCCACAGCTTCAACTCCGTTCACGGACGCATGCCTGCCATCGCCACCGGTGCAGCAGTGGCCAATCACAAGATGCTCTACATCGGCGTGAGCGGAGACGGCGACACGGCCTCGATAGGCATGGGTCAGTTTGCCCACCTCATGCGTCGCAATCTTCCGTTGATTTACATCATCGAAGACAACGGCGTGTATGGATTGACCAAGGGACAGTTCTCGGCCACCGCCGATCTAGGCTCTACGCTGAAGTCCGGCATTGTCAACGAACTGCCGGCAATCGATACCTGTGCACTCGCCATTGAACTGGGCGCAACCTTTGTTGCCCGCAGTTTCTCCGGCGACAAAAGGCAGTTGCAGGCGCTTCTCAAGGCGGCCATCGCTCACAATGGAACGGTGCTGCTCGACGTGATATCACCGTGCGTGACCTTCAACGATCACGAGGGATCGACCAAGAGCTACAAGTTCATGAAGGACCACGAAGAGCCGCTCCAAGACATTAACTTCGTGCCCTCGTTCGAAGAGATTAATGTCGAATACGAAGAGGGAAGCGGAATTGACATTACCCTGCACGATGGTTCGAAGATGCACCTGGCCAAGTTGGAAGAAGACTACAATCCAGTCGATCGTATCGCCGCACTCACCCGCCTTGCGCAGGCTCGTGAGAACGATGAAGTGCTCACGGGGTTGTTTTATCTAAACCCGGATGTGCCGAGCTTCACCGACAGGCTGAACCTGGTGGACCAGCCACTCGGCACGCTGCCACAGAGCGTGACGCGCCCCGCAAAGAGCGTGCTGGATGGGATTATGGAGGAGTACCGGTAGGGAATTTCCACGGCAGTGAGAGGGCGCGGAGAGATCCGCGCCTTTTATCGTCTGGAATCGCTTGGTGGATTTGCGATTGAATGTCCGTCGTCGATTCGTCTTCCGAACACCAGCGGAATACTTGCTCCGAGTGAGTAGGCAAACGAGTTGATAGCGGGCCAGATGAAGAATAGCTGGTAGAGGCCAAGCTCATCGTCAGGGCAGTGTTGGCCATGCCGTAAGGGGAACAGGTCGACTAGGGTTCGGTCCCAGCTATGGTTGGTCCAAAAGAGATCGAGAGCAAGGAAGCCGAGCAGGAACGTTCCGGGGACCCAAGCGTAGCAACCAGCGGTGCTGCGGGTACGGCGATTCGAAAGGTAGCCAAGCAGCGGACCGGCCCACCAGATCAGTGGGCTGTACCACATCAGAAGATTGGAGTTACTGGAAGCGGAGTGAAAACCAATGGCCCGTACTAGCAGCACTCCGGCAAAGGCAGCACAGAATCCTCCTCCGCCGATGGCAGCCATGCAGTGCAGGAGAAAGCCCGGGGCAGGAACTTCGGGCGGAGGATAGGTATGGGCGTAGGACTGGTGCTCGTACACGCCGGGATCGGATGGGAGGATCATCGCTTAGAGGTGCGAGTTTAGCACTTCTGGAGCGCTGTTTTCAGGCTGTCAGGCTGAGCGTTCTTTGTGAGGAATCCGTGCGCTGCTCAACTCTATCGGACGGCCCCAAAAAGCATTTCAACTACCGAATTCCGCTCGGGCTGAAAATTAGCGACGTCTTTTCTGCGAACGGATGCGTGGCAAATCGCAGAGAATATAGCCTTAGTTGCAGCCGATTGTGGAGTGACTAGCACCGACTTTCATTTGTGCGCCCATGCATGCAGTTGCTTTCCGCCTTTATAATCGCTTGTTCCTGTCTATTAGGTTAGAGGAGTCCCCGTGGCATACAACGATCTGCGTGAATGGATATCGGCACTCGATAAAGCTGGCGAACTCAAGCGCATAAAAGCTGAAGTCGATCCTATCCTTGAAGTCACCGAAATTACCGACCGTGTTTCCAAGTGGGGTGCGCGCAACGGCAAAGGGCCGGGTGGTCCGGCGCTGCTGTTTGAGAACGTCAAGGGATATCCGGGGCGCAAGATTCTCGTCAACCAGTTCGGCTCCGAGCGGCGCATGAACCTTGCGTTCGGCTCCAACTCGCTCGATGAGATCGCACAGCGCATTCACCAGATGATGGACGTGAAAACACCGCAGGGCTTGCTCGAAAAAATCAAAATGCTGCCCATGCTGGCCGAACTTGGGAACTTGTTTCCCAAGCGAGTCTCGACGGGGCCATGTAAGGAAGTGATCAAGCGCGACAACTTTTCGCTGTTCGATTTTCCGATTTTGCAATGCTGGCCGCAAGACGGAGGCCGCTTCATCACCCTGCCTTGCGTCATGACGCGCGATCCGCGCACGGGCAAGCGCAACATCGGAATGTATCGCATGCACGTCTATGACGCCACCAGCACGGGCATGCACTGGCAGCGCCACAAGAATGCCGCCGAACATCAGCGCGAACTCATGCGTGCCGCCGTCGCCGACGGGCCGACGCTAGGGAAGACATCTTCGGTGGACATCATGGCCAGGAGTGGAGGCGCCAGCATCGCCATTCAAGGCAAGCCGGTCGCTGGGCGAATGGATGTTGCAGTGGCAATCGGTACCGATCCAGCGCTGACGTTTTCAGCCATTGTGCCCGCGCCGCCGGAGATCGAGGAGTACATGATCGCCGGGTTCCTGCGCGGCAAGCCCGTGGAAGTTGTGAAGTGCGAGACCTCTGATCTTGAGGTTCCGGCGAATGCGGAGATCGTGCTCGAAGGATATATCGACATTGGTGAATTAAAGACAGAGGGGCCGTTTGGCGATCACACCGGATTCTATTCGCTGGAGGATATCTACCCCGTCTTTCACGTCGAGTGCATCACCCATCGCAAGAATCCGATTTACGCGGCAACCATCGTGGGCAAGCCTCCGCAAGAGGACGCGTGGATGGCCCTGGCCGTCGCGCGAATTTTCCTGCCCGCGGCGAAAATGATGATTCCGGAGCTGGTGGATTTCAATCTCCCGCCCGAAGGTGTGGCACATAACCTGATGATCGTCTCGATACGCAAGTCTTACCCCGGGCAGGCGCGCAAGGTGATGAACGCCATCTGGTCGCTGGGGCAGGCGATGTTCACCAAGTGCATTGTGGTGGTGGACGAGGACTGCGACGTAAAGGATCTGCGCGAAGTCACATTGCGCGCAACCAACAACATCGATCCCGAGCGCGATATTCAATTCATGCTTGGACCTGTTGATTCGCTTGACCACGCTTCTCGGCTGCCAAACTTTGGCAGCAAAATGGGCATCGACGCAACCCGCAAGTGGTCGACTGAAGGCTTCGACCGTCCCTGGCCCGATGAGGTTGAAATGTCAGACGAAGTGAAACAGCGCATCACAAAACGATGGAAGGAATTCGGGTTGGAGTAGGGTTCCGACGGTGGCTGCCGATTACTGTTGGATGCCAACCTTCGGTGTCTCTTGCCCATTTGGCTGATCCGAAAGAACGAAGCGGATTCGATCCGCAATAGGCGGATGGGAGTAGCTCCAGAAGACCAGAATCGGCGAAGGATTGGGGTAGGAGTACGATTTCTCGCCGAGCACTTGGAAAGCCTGGGCGGCAGCTTGGGATGCGTTCTTCGTGACCGGCCGCGTAACTGCCAGGCCATAAACATCCGCGGCGTGCTCCTCCCAACGGCTGAAAGCGCTGCCCAGCGGTTCGCCGAAAAACGAGAGCAGCGAAGCCAGCAGCATGAGCAATGGGAGCGATGACCAGTCACTCATCGCCCGGATCTGCCAGCGTGCTCCGAATCCGCCTAGCGCAGCTTCGGCAATGCGCTGGGTCAGCCAGAATCCCGCAAACATCAGCAGCGCCCCGAAGCCAAGGCCAAGGTAGATGTGGTGTAGAACGTAGTGGCCCATTTCGTGGCCAAAGATGAACAGCGTTTGCGGCAGCGTAAGGTCGCGGGCGGTGTTATCCCAAACCACAATTCGCTTGGTCGCGCCGAATCCGGTTACATAGGCGTTGTAGGTGGTTACCTTGTCGCTTGCGTGCATCAGGAAGATGCGCGACTCGGGAATCTCAAGTCCGGCAGAATGGGCGAGACTGCGTAGCTGCGTGGTCAGTTCAGGATTGGTTTTTGCCAGGGGATCGAAGCGCTCGAAAATGGGGTCGATGATCACCGGCGCGGCAAAGACCAGCGCTGCCATGACGGGCAGGGTACACAGCCATCCGTAAAACCACCAATGTTTCGGAGCGCGTCGAATCAGCGCATAGAGTCCCCAGAGAACCAGCGTGGCAAAAATGATGACCAACAGTTCAGCCTTCGCCCAGTCCCCTAACCATGAGCCCCAGCGCTGCACGCTCAATCCGTAGGCGAGGGAGATGTGGTGGCCATAAATCTCCAGCGGCAACTCGAAGAATGAGAGCGTGAGGAACAGGGCTGGAACGAACATCAGCGCCTGCCAAAAGCGCTTCTGCGAAATTGACTCAACCACGCGCTGCACTTTAGGACCGAAGCGCGTCGCGATCAGCACAACCAATACCGCCAACCCAAAGATGGTAGAGGTCAGCGAGAGTACCACGTTGGTTCGGTGTAATCCCTCGGACTTGCGAAGCTGCTCGGGGGTGAGCGTGTACGCCTTGACGGTGTGCTGCGCGATCTCTTCTCCGGGAGAGAGCTTGACTGCCGAGTTTGCGGTGGTCGTCATCGATCCTCGCTAATCTGAATGCCGTGAGCTGGGCTGGGATTTTTCGTGTCACATTTCTCGTGGCAAAGTCATTTTCTCATTTGCGGTGTAACTCTTTCGTGCCAATGTCGCGGTACTGGGCAAGCCAAAGCCGCTAGAAAAGCAGGCGAAAGCGGCTAAATGTCAATTCTTCGCCGTTCCCTGTGCGAAAGCGCATCACAACCCGCATTGTGTACCATTCGATAGTCTGGTTGCGCCACATACTACAACATGTTTGCCAAAGCAGCACTGCAGGGGAGAGCATAAGTTGTTTGTGGTATTGGTGTTGACTCTTCAAGGGAAGTGATTCATAAGATGGCGACAGGGCAAAAAACTACTCCTACTGAAATCGCGGCAGCCAAGGGCAAGCTTGGAATACTGATCGTCGGACTTGGCGCTGTGGCCACTACATTCGTCGCAGGCGTGGAGGCCGTACGCAAGGGCATCGCCTCTCCGATCGGCTCGTTAACGCAGATGGGGACCATCCGCCTGGGCAAGCGCACGGATGGCCGTTCGCCCTTAATCAAGGAATTTGTTCCGCTGGCCGATCTCAATGACCTCGTTTTCGGCGCATGGGACATTTTTACCGATAGCGCTTATGAAGCCGCAGCCAACGCCAAGGTACTCGAAAACGAGTTGCTGCTTCAAATTAAGCCGTTCCTGAGCAAAATTAAGCCTATGCCGGCGGTCTTCGATCACAAGTACGTCAAGCTGATCAGCGGGCCTAACGTGAAGACGGGCAAGAACAAGCTCGATCTCGCCGAGCAAGTACGAGCCGACATTCGCAACTTCAAGAAGAAGAACAAATGCAGCCGGTTAGTGATGATCTGGTGCGCCTCGACCGAGAGTTTCCAGAAGGCAAGCAAGGTTCACGCCTCCATCGAGGCCTTCGAGAAAGGTCTGGCGGCCAGCGATCCCAACATCGCGCCTTCGCAGATTTATGCCTACGCCGCGTTGCAGGAATGCGTTCCGTTCGCCAACGGCGCACCGAACCTCACCGTCGATCTACCGGTGATGCAGGCGCTGTCGAAGAAGAACAACGCGCCCATCTGCGGCAAGGATTTCAAGACTGGCCAGACTCTGATGAAGACCATCCTGGCTCCGGGCTTTAAGGCACGTATGCTCGGTGTGCGTGGCTGGTTCTCCACCAACATTCTGGGCAACCGCGACGGTGAAGTGCTGGAAGATCCGGGCTCGTTCAAGACCAAGGAAGAGTCGAAGCTCAGCGTGTTGGATGAGATCCTGCAGCCCAAACTCCACCCCGAACTCTACGGCGACATATTCCACAAGGTCCGCATCAACTACTATCCGCCGCGCGGCGATAACAAGGAAGGCTGGGACAATATCGATATCTTTGGCTGGCTCGGTTATCCGATGCAGATCAAGGTTGATTTCCTCTGCCGTGACTCCATCCTCGCCGCTCCCTTGGCGCTGGATATCGTCCTCTTCCTCGACTTGGCGGCGCGTTGCAGCGAACTGAAGGGAATTGGTATTCAGGAGTGGATGAGCTTCTACTTCAAGTCTCCGATGACGGCGCCGGGCCTCTACCCAGAGCACGACCTGTTCATCCAGATGATGAAGATGAAGAACACGCTACGCCACATCGAAGGCGAAGACCTGATCACCCACCTCGGCCTCGAATATTACGACTAAGCTTCCCGGGCGGTGAATTCCGTGGGTAGGAGCCTCGCGCTTCTACCCATTTTTGCGCGACATAAAGATCCATGGCCATGGATGCCAGCGAGAATTTTGCGGCAACTTGCGCATCGGAAGACGATTCGCCGGCATCGTAGTACGAATGAAGTGGCTTCGGGTCTATTTAGTAATCGCCTTCGTAGTGCTCGGCTCGGGGCTTCTCACCTCGGAAGCGCGGGCCGCATTGCCTGGAACCTTTCGCGGCGAAGTGGTAAAGCCACCGCAAGGGGAGCGCTCGTTTGGCCTGCTCTACCTGATGGGCCGCGATGGAAACGTTCGCCGTGTGATTGTGACGCGAGCCGCGGTTGTTTACGCCGAAACGGTGCCCACCGGAGATCGTGTGAAGCCTGCGCGAAGGGCTCTCATCCCTGGTGCGGAAGTGCGAGTTACCGCTCTGGTAGACGCTAAGAGTGGGGAGTGGACTGCCTCAAGAGTTGAGGTCATTGCTCACCGGGTCGCCGATCTTGAAGAGGAAGACAATGCCGGAGACGATTCGGCAACGGACGAGATCACCTCTCCCCGGGATACTGTCATTGCATCGCGCACCATATAGCGCGGCTGCCGGCCCACGTCGTTTCGTCTCAGCCTGCCGTGAATTCCGACGTCCTCCGAGCTTTGTCCCCCGCAGCTTCCAAACCCGAAAGGGTGAAGAAAAATGGCATTTCGTGCGCAACTTCTTGCAGACCAGACACTAAATAACGACGTAAGCGACTGAATATAAGCCATAATCAGGTTGGCATGTCAATTGCCCATTGAGCAGGTGAAAGCACTGGCTCGCTATCGGTATCGGCACTGGCCCGGTCCAAGCGCCTGGTGGAGGGCATTCATTCGCTTCCCTCACGGGGGCCCGGCATTTCTTAGAACTGGCAACTCGTTCGTCGCGAAGGAGAAAGAATGAAGCGCATCGGGATGGTCGTACCGCTCATAGTCCTACTGCTGCTGGGTAGTGGTCTGCTGTTTGCCGACAACATTACAAATGGCACGCTTCAAGGTTGCACATCCAGCAATTGTCCAGGTTGGGCCATTAACAACGCCGTTGACGGTAGCTTCTTTACGATTGGGCCTCCCCAAACCGGGGCCGCTACATCGCTGACTCCAAACGCCGCAAACTTTGGCGGGTCAGACTATGACGAGATCGCGCAGAAGCTGACCACGCTACCTGGCCAGGAGTACACCATCACCTTCTATGTAGCCAACAGTATGCCGGCTTCTCGTCTTAGCGCTGACTTTAACGTGTGGTGGGGTAACACCATAGTCCTCGATATCCCAGCCTCAAGTGCTTTTGGTTTTACGAAATACTCCTTATATCTGAACGCAGTTGGAAATGACGTTCTGAGCTTTGATGCCTATCAGGATGGTGGCTGGTATAGCTTGGAAGACGTCTCCGTTACCCGCGGAACACCGGAACCGGGCACCATTCTTCTCTTTGGTAGCGGGCTCCTGGGATTGGCCGGTGCGGTGCGCAGGAAGGTAGGCATGAGCGCATAAGGCTACCGAAAAGCCTTGCATGGCAAAGGACTTCTTCAAGACGCCCGTCGGGACTCAGCTCCGGCGGGCCTTGTTTTTCATGGGACTTCTCCCGCTGGTGCTATTTGCTAGGGAAATCAAACTCATGAAAAATGGCGATGTGCCACTGGCCGTTTTGTTGTGTGACGATCCTGGCCAGAAATCCTTTACGGACCGATTGCACCGCCTCGTTTGCATTGGGTGGGTCAGGCCAAGTTAGCGCTTCCGCCATCGCATTCTTGATCTTCCTCCTTTCTAAGGTGCTCCTCCGCACCTATGGATCCAAGCGAGAGATTCAGACAAAAGTAAGTGTCTTAAACTCAGGTCAGTGAGGTGATCCCTCAATCGCGGCGGCGTGTCCGCGTCAGTATGCTCTCTACATCATTGAAAGCGGATTTCTGTAGAGCACAGCCACCCAAAGGGGCCTGCGGAAGTCGAAGGCGACCGTACGTGCGGTCGCCGCTTATCGGAGAGCATTTTGATCAAAGTTTTGCGTCGTGGCTTAGTCGTTCTTTCAGTAGCATTCCTGGCGTTCTTCCTTGCCTGCGGCGGCGCCTCTTCCGCGCCTAAGTCCGGTAGCGGTAATCCGACGACTCCTACACCAACGGCGAGTCCGGCGACGCTATCCATCACGCCGGCCTCGTTGTCTGGCGGCACGGTAGGCGCAGGCTACTCGGCGGCGCTAACTGCCACGGGCGGCACTTCGCCGTACGCATGGAGCTTGGCTTCTGGTTCGTTGCCGGCGGGATTGACCCTCT
>Ga0181528_10000589_pt1 | contig 25274 bp, 27 predicted proteins | sample PEATcosm2014_Bin_47_FD_119742 | JGI IMG/M metagenome (GOLD analysis project Ga0181528, IMG submission 119742) | Peatland microbial communities from MTU Mesocosm Facility, Houghton, MI, USA - PEATcosm2014_Bin10_10_metaG | ecosystem: Environmental > Terrestrial > Soil > Wetlands > Peat | place...
GCCTGGTGATCTACATCGCGGTCCGGCTGGGGGGCTGGGCGGCGTGGGATTCAAAACCAATCCATCACTCCAAGAGCGCATGAAAATTCCACCCTCCATCCTGCGTTATTGGCTGGCGATGAACGCGAGTGCGCTGGACGCGGCGGTGCATTCATGTGTGGCTTTCTTCGGCGTGGCCGGCGCGCACGCGGCGTTTGATGCCGTCCCGGCGCTCAATGTTCAGCAGTTCGCCGCCGTGTTCCTCATCACGTTCGGCCGCGCCATCCTCGCATATCTCGATGCGCATCCGGTTTCTGAACTCATTCCGTCAAACGCACCAAAATCATGATGTTCGCTGAAGTTTCACAAATGGAAGTCTGGATGCTGATCAGCCAGGTGGTGATGGCGCTGGCCACGGTCGGCGCGCTGTTATTCATGGCGGCGGCCTTCAACAAACGCCAGAAGGTGCAGTTCCAGCAACCGGTGAGCGTCACCATCACGGAGGAGCTGCACAAGGTTTTTGCCTCGAAGGAAAATTTCGACAAGCACATCGCAGAAAACCGGCATGAGCATGACAACATCTTTTCCAAGATCGGCGGCGTGGACCGCGGCACCGGTGCAAAAATTTCAACCGAAGTAACGGCCATACATGCGCGGATCAATCTGCTGGACAAGGCCACGGGTCGCCTGGAAGCAGCGACTGAATTCCAAAATCAGCAGCTCGCGCAGATGGACTCCAAGATCACACGGCTGCTGGAAAGGAAATCATGAACGCCATGCAAAAAGAAGTTTTCCGGCGCGCGGTTTTGTCTGTGCTCGATGCCAACCGCACGCGGTTCGGCCTGGGCGTGAACGCGATCGCCCTCACGTTGTCTGCCTATGGCTTTGCCAAGACCGCCGACGACGAGGTCGCCGATGCCCTGGACTATATCGCGGCTAAAAATCTTTGCGAAGAAGTGACCAAAACCATCAGCAAAGAAAACCGTGCCTGGCGGATCACCTCCGCCGGCATCGCATTTCTGGATCAATGAATGAGCACGCCAAACAGACCAGACGTTTTAGTCGGCAGAAAATTGCCGGGGCACTCGCTTTGGGAGCAGTTGCAGTCGCGTGCGCAGCCGCTGGCGCTGGAATTCTGCTCGGCATTTTTCAACAACGAAATGTCCTACGCCCAGGCGAAGAAATGGCTGGAGGGCTACGGCATCAAGATTTCCAAGACGGCGCTTCAGGGTTTTTACAACTCGATGGACATGCGGCTGCGGTTTGCGTCACTACAGGCGGCGCAGTCGGCGGAGACGGCGAAGGCCGAGCTGCCGGCGGACATCGAACAGGCGACGAAGGACCGGATCGCGCAAACGATGTTCGAGATGTCGTTTTTGAATCTGGGCGAAAACCAGAAGCTCCAGTTGATCGCGCTGCAGCAGAACAAGGAGGGGATGCAGGGCAACTTCGTTTTGAAGAAGGCGAAGCTGGATCTGGACCTGCAGAAATTCCTGGTGGAGTCCGATGCCTACTTCAGCCGGCTGCTGGACAAGGCCAAGGAGCTGCTGGGCGACAACAAGCTTTCGCAGGCCGACCGGATCGCGGCATTGCGCTCGGCGGCATTCAAAGATGTAACGGCGCTCAAGGCGAGCGGCAAACTACAGATCCCCAAGGCATGAAACGCAAACGTCGCCCATACCAGACCGTCGCCCTGGCCGTTCAGGCCGAGCGGCGCATTGTGGGTTATTACTGGGCCCGTCGCTGTCGCAAATCCACCACAGCCGGCGATATTTATTTTCAGGAAATGTCCACCGAGCCGGGACGGACGGTCATCAACTGCTCGGCGTCGCTGATGCTGGGCAAGGAATCCATCGGCATGACGCTGACGGCGATCGAGCAGGCGGAGATACTGGCCAGCGAGGCGGCGGCCGTGCGCGGTTCGATCGAGGACAATGCCGCGGCGCAGGGTCTGGATTTCAAGGTTGCCAATTCGACGACCGGCAAGGAATACAAAACCGCTCTGACCTCCGACCAGTTCACGGAACTCTATCAGACCCGCGCGATGGAGCTGCGGTTGTATTTCAGCAACACCAGTTATTCGCGCGAATTGATTCTGGCCCCGAGCATTTCTACGTTCCGTTCCTACCGGGCGTTGATCGGGTTTGACGAATGGGGTTATGTGCCGCGCAACCAGGCGCAGGACATCCGTAATTCCGCCGATGCGATGATGCGCGACACGCCCGACCGCAAGATGTTGTTCTTTTGCAACCTCTGCCTGGACGATGCGCACCCGTGGTTTGAAGACACGATGCCGCGCGAGATCACGGCGGAAAATGAAGAGGACCAGTTTCCGCCGAATGCGGACGGGCATCTTTACATCGGTCAGACCGGGATGTTGATCCACCGCGTGGCGCTGAAGGATGCCTACAAGGCCGGCCATCAGCTCTTCGATGATGAGGGCAAGCCGATGAGTTATGAGCAGTGCCGCGCGTTTCCATCCATGCGCGGCGGCTGGGATGTCAGTTACGCGCTCAACCACAAGCCGGGCGGCGCCAGCGTCATTGACATTGTGGCGATGGTCACAGCCCAGCGCCGCGGCGTGGGGCAATGCCACTTCGTTTATGTGGACAGCGACCTCGACTTTCAGCAAGCGCTGCAATTGCTGGCGGCCAGCCTGCGTGATGGTCCGGTCGGGATCGGCTTCGACGTGGCCACCACGACGGCTGAACTAAGCAATCCCAGCGCGGTGACGGTTCGCGAGCGTGGCAATGACGGCCTCTATTATGACCGGCTCAAGGTGGTATGGAAGGAGCGCAAGCCGCAGGTCGCGCGCGCCCGGCTGCAGGAAATTGTGCAGGTGATTCGCCACCGTGCGTGCGGCATTCCCGCCCGCCGGCTCTGCATTGACGCCAGCAACGAACGATATTTCGCGGAGGAAACGGCGGACATCCTGGCTCCGATGATTCCCGTGATGTTGATTTTCAATGGCAACAATGTCACCCCGCGGCCGCCGGGCTACGCGGAGCAGGACGGCGAAATCAATTACAAGACATTCCTCGGCGATCTGGAGGCGGGACAGGTCAATGACGGGCGCATTGTGCTGCCGCCGGATGAATACATCAAAAAAGATTACCGGATGGTCATGAAGGACGGCGGTCGTTTTATTTGCGTGCCCGACAGCCAGACCGGCGCGCACGGCGACACTTTCGACAGCGGCAAGCTATCCGGTTTCGCCCTGATGAGCGCCACCGGTGCAATCAACATTGACACCGTAAAAAAAATCCGCGTGGGCGGAAACAACACAACCCGGCCGCGGTTCATTCCGGCCCGGCTCACTTGACATGAATCCGCCCCTCCACAATCCCCAGGCCGGCCTCCGGCGCAGAATCGTCGCCAATCGGGTGCCTGACGCTTGCAATAGGCTGCAATGCGCGGCGATGGGGCAAATTACCCGAGGTCAGGACGTTCAAATCCGGTCAGAAAGGGTGGTGTCCTCATGAGCGCCGGTTTGTCCAACGATCTGGCCCGTCCGGGGACACCGCTTTCCAAGGTGGGCGGCCTGCCACCGCGCCGCGATCAAATTCCCCAGGCTGACTCCGCACCGCCGGCCAAAAGTCCGATGCCCGCACCCGCGCCGGCGCCGGCCCAGGTGCCGATGTCGCTGATCATCCGGCCCTCCGCGCGCGACCGCTGGCAGTCTTCTCTCATCTCGCAATACACGCCGACGTATGTCGAGAACATCTGCCGCGGCGCGATGGCGGGAAATCTTTTGTCACAGTGGCTGATGTTCGACCTGATGGAGCAGACGTGGCCGCGCCTGCAAAAAAACCTGAAGGAGCTCAAGGACGCGATCATTGACCTGGAATGGAATCTTCAGCCCTTCGCCCTGAAAGGGCAGAAACCATCGGACGAGGCGCAACGCCGGGCCCGGATCCTCGAACACATCATCTGGAACATGGATCCGGATATGAAGGCTAACGAAAATGATTTCGACGACACGATCTTCGACGTGTGCGACGCGCTGGGAAAAAGCATTTCCGTTTTGGAGATGGACATCCCATCCGAGCCGGTGCAGGTGAATCTGGGAGACACGGTCGAGTGGGTGTTTCCGCTGCAGGCGACGCGCTGGGTGCATCCGCGCTACTACGGTTATCCGAACTATCCGGTCGTCGGCGACGAGCTGATGTTGAACGCGAAGGAAGTGAAGTTTTCAAATCCGGCCGCGCAATTGTCGGAAGATGACGGTTCGATCTGGATGAAATTTCCCGACGACAAGTTCATCATCTCGATGTTCAAGCAGAAATCCGGGCACCCGATCAACAGCGGGATGCTGCGCGTGCTGGGATTTTTCTGGGCGGCCCAGAACTTCACCTGGGAATGGTTCCTGAACTTCGCGCAGATCTTCGGCCAGCCGATCCGCTGGGCGACCTACGATCCGAACGCGCTGCAGGAGACGATCACGCTGGTGGAAAATCTTCTGCGCGACATGGGCAGCTCGGCCTACGCGGCGTTCCCGGCCGGCACGGACCTCAAGATCATCGAGGCGATGAAGGGCGGCGGCGAAAATCCGCAGAAGGTGCTCATAGATTCCGCCGACACGATCTGCGACCTCGTGGTGCTGAATGAGGCGATGAGCAGCGAGCACGGCGGCGCAGGCGGCCGCGGCGGCGGCACGCAGGCCAGCGCCACCGTCGGCAAAACCAAGCGCGATGAAAAGGTCCATGCGGTCGCCGGCAAGGCGGCGAAGATCCTCAACCAGCAACTATTGAAGCCGCTCTGCCGGATCAATTTCGGCGACGACCAGCTCTGCCCTTATTTCGAGCCGGCGGCGGCCCAGGCCAAGGACGGCGTGGCCGTGGCCACCAAATATAAGACGGTGCTTTCGATTCCAGGCGTGGTGGTGAGCAAGCAGCAGTTCTACGAGGACAACGATCTTGTGGTGCCGGGTGACGGTGATGATGTGCTGATCGGCCAGGCGTCGGGCGGTCAAAATCAAAACACTCCCGGCGGTCCGGGCGGTCCTGGGGCGGATGATCCGAACAATCCCGACCCGGAGAACGAGGGGCCGGTGTCCGGTTCTGCACGCGGTGCGCAGCGCCGCTGCATTCATGCCCATGCGAAGGCGCCGGCCGACACGCAGATTGTGAACCGGACGCTGGAGGATCTGACCGGCGTTTCGGAAAAATGGCTTGGCGAAGTGAAACCATTCTTCCACGAGCTGATCGCCAAGGCGAAGGATGAGGCATTGAGTGATGCGGATTTTATCAGCGCCCTGGCCAAGGCAAAAAAACAGATCCCGGAACTTTTCCACAAGCTCGACGCCGGCGCGCTCGCGAAGGCATTCGAGAATGCCCAGGGCGCGGCGGTCGTCAACGGCGCGGTCCGCGGGGCCGTGGATCGCAGAAAGGCGGTGGTCGCATGAGCAAGATTGAAAAAATCCGGAAGCTCTCCAACGCGATCCGCCGTTTTAGAGGATTGTCGCAAAACGGAAAATTCATCCATGCGCCACAATCCAACGCCGCGATTGACGTGGTCAAATGGCTGGACCGGCTGGGTCATCCGGCTGAAATCATCCGGGGCGAAATTCAGTTGATCGCCGGCTTCAAGAAAATCACCGAGTTCGAGGCATGGATTCGTGAACTGGAAAAACCGGATCCGCTTTCAACTGCGGCCGTGATGGGAGGCGCCGCATGATCACGTTCGAGTTCAACGACACGAAATTCCAGGCACGGTTCGGCACCATCATGACGGCGGCGAAAAATCCGCGCGCGATCCTGATGAACTCCGGCCGCGAAGTCGGCAACCAGCTCAAGAAACATTTCCGGGAAAAAGACCAGACGGATGCGAACACGCTCGCCCCGGACCGGCGGTCGCACTTCTGGCTGGCCGTGGCGCAGATGGTGCAGAACCCGGTGCAGGAAAATCCGACCACCATTTCCGTCTCGATCAATCATCCGGACCTTGCGCAAAAAGTTTTCGGCGGCCCGATCTTTGCCAAGGAGGCCGGCGCGCTGACGATCCCCGAATCGCCGGAGGCTTACGGCCGCACCACACACACCTTCGAGCAGGAGACGGGCCTAAAATTATTTCTGATCCATTCCGGCGACAGCGATTTTGAAAAGGCGTTGCTAGTGGTGAAGGATGAAAGCGGAAGAGGTTTTACTGTGGAATATCTGCTCACCCCCAGCGTGGACCAGAAGGCCGACACGACGGCGCTCCCGGACAAGTCCCTGCTCGAAGCGGCCGTCCTGTCACGGGCGCAACGCGTGCTCGACCGGCAGCTCGAAGAGGATAAACCCAACCCGGATGAGGAGATACCATGAAAACTGAAAACTTCATTCACGCCTCGGCGCTCGCGGCATTGCCGGACATTGGCAGCGACGGTGCATTGCCGGCGGATCTCCAGGTGTTTCCGCCCGGCAGGGGCGTGAAGTTCACGCTGCAGGATTATCCCGGCAAGGAATTCGAGATGGACGTGGACGCCTCGGTGGCGGCCAAGGCCAACGCCGACCTGCAGATGCTTTTGTCGCGCGCGTCCGCCGGCCAGGGTCCGATGCCATTCGCGGACAAGAACCATGAGGACGCGGAGGCCACGTTCACGCCGCTGCGCTATTTCTGGGCCGGCGACGACAAGGTCAAGGGCGGCGTGCGCGTCGTGCCCGACTGGAACGAATTCGGCGGCTCGCTCGTGCGGGCGAAGGCGTTCCGGTATTTCTCGCAAAATTTCCTGTTCAGCCAGGCGAAGAAAAAGTTCATCGGGCTGATCAACGAAAATGTCGGTGGCCTGGTCAATCGCCCCGGCTTCGCTACACAAGCGGCGTTCGCGAAAGCGGCGTCATCAACCACAACCAACAACGAAGAAAATATGACCACTGAAGAAATGAAGAAGATCGTTGACGACGCGATCAAACCTGTCGTCGAAAAAGTCACCGCGCTGGAAGCGAAAGCCAAGGCGGCGGAACCGGCCACAGCGGCGTCTGCCTCTGCGGATCTCACCAAGGTCATCACCGACGCCGTCACGGCGGCCGTGAAACCGATCGAAACCAAAATCACCGCGATGGAAAAAACCGCGCAAGATGAAGTGAAGGCCCGCGCGAAAGCGACCGTGGCGAAGTTCGTCGGCCGGGTCGGGCTCGCGCCGCAGGACACCAAGGCGATTGATTTCTGGGAGAAATCCTTCATCGCCGATCCCGCCACCACCGAGGAGCTGCTGGGCAAGCTGCCGGCCCGCGCCTCGGGCTCGCGCTACACCACGAGCGCCGGCGGCACCCAAACCGCGACGGCCGCGGCCACCGAGCCGGAGGACATCTTCATGGCGAAGGCGAAGGCCTACGCCACGGAAAACAAAATCACCGACGAGGTGCAGGCGTTCATCGCCTTCGGCCGCACGGCGGAGGGCACCGAGCTGCAAAACCAGTTCCGTGAAAAAGTTCGCACGGTTGCCGCGTCGAAATAACCGATCCAATCCAACCAAAGAAAAATTATGGCAAAACAAACCTACAATGACAGCCCCTACCAGTCGTTCGCGGCCGCAGTTGCGGCGAACTTGGTCGGGATGGAAGGCTACGCCGTGGAGCTCGTTCCCGGCACGCAGACGATCCAGCTCTACACCGCGACCGCCGGCCGGCCGCTGCTGGGCTGGCTCTTCGAGCGGCTCGAAGGCGATGTGAACTGGAATGTCCGGCTCGCCGGCAAGGGCGGCACGGTCCGCTGCATCGCCGGCGACGGCAGCATCGGCCAGAACCCATGCTACGTGAAGGCGCAGAACGGCGGCACCATGATCGCGGCCGTCTCCGGCAACCTCGCGCACGGCAGCAAGATCAGCCCGTCGGTCGCCGACGCGGCTAATGACGTGATGGAAATCCAGGACTTTTTCGTCACCGTCCCATAACGCTCAACCACCGAAAAAATTAACGACATAAAAATATGCCAATTCAAACAAACGCAACATTGAATCCGATCCTCACCAAGATCGCAAACCAGTTCATGCGCGATCCGAAGGGTTTTGTGGGCGCCAAGCTGGCACCCCCGTTCCCGACCGCGCTGCAGGCGGCCTCCTACTACATGTTCGGAGCCGACGAACTCGCCAACGTGCCCATCCTGCGCCCGCGCGCTCCGGGCAGCGGCTATCCGCGCGTGACCTCCATCTTAAGCAATGACAATTATTTTTGTCAGAACTTCGGTTTGGAAGGCCTGGTGCCCGACGAAGAGCGCGCAAAATACGGCGCCTTCTTCGACGCCGACGTGGCCAAGGTCCGCAAGATCGTGGACACGCTCAAGGTCAACCACGAGCTCCGCGTCCATACGCTGGCCACGGACACCACCAAGGTCTCCTATGCCGGCGTCGCGGCCAAGTGGGATGATCCCTCCAGCAATCCGAAGGACGACGTGGACGCCGCGAAGGAGTTCATCCGCCAGAACAGCGGCATGGAGGTGAACCTCATGGTCATCAGCAATCCCGTGTTCCTGAAACTGCAGCAGCATCCGAAGCTGCTCGACGTGTTCAAATACACGCAGGCCGGCCTGCTCAACGAGGACAAGCTCGCGTCCTACTTCGGGCTGCCGCAGGGCGGCGTGGTCATTGCCAAGACGGTGCAGGCGACAAATCTGGAGGGCCAGATCTTCACACCGGCCGACATCTGGGGCCACGACTGCATTCTTGCCCACGTGGAGGAGGGCGACGATCTCGAACTGCCCAACTTCGCGCGCACGTTCTACTGGACGGCGTTCACGTCGCCGGTCACTCCGGCCACGGGCGGCACCGGGCCCGGCATGGTGGCCGGCGGCGGCGGCGGTCCCGAACTGCTCCAGATCATGGACTACCGGGATGAAACAAAAAAATCGGACGTGCATCGCGGCGAGCATTACGTCGGCGAGAAAGTCGTCGGCGCCAAGGCGGCGTTCCTGCTGCAGTCCGTGCTGTCGTTCTAAACATCTGGCGGTGGGGCCACCATGGCTCCGCCGCCAAACAATCCAAATAATAAAATAAAAATATGAAATTCAACAAATGGGAAAACTTCTCGATGCTGCAATTGCTCGTGGTTGTGGCCATCATCGGCCTGTTCGCCGCGCTTACGTTGCCGGCAATGGGGCAGGGACTGACGACGCTGACTTATCCGGGCGGTGCGCCTAATTTTTGGGTGCAGGACACGAACGCATTTCCGATCACGTTGACGAATGCACAATCCGCGACGCTGGCGGGCGCCAAAAAAACGTTGCGCCAGGGCAAGGGCTTGTCCGCGTTCGCGACATGCGTCAGTTCCAACACCACGGTGACGACGGAAACGATCGGGTTCGACGTCACCTATGACGGCCTGCGCGGCACGACCACACAGCCGATCAAGTGGACGTTCGGGCCACCGGCGAGCGCCCAGGGCACGCTCACGACGAACACGTTCTGGACAAACTTTCCGGCGGCCTACTTGGACAACGTGCGGACGATCCAGGCCACCACCGCCACCAACAACACGGCCGGCGCGCTGGCCGGCTCGAACTCGGTCACCACCACGCTGACCTATTCGCAGTCGGGCCAGTAAACATCCAAAGGTGCGGCCAGCCTGGCTGCGCCAAAAACAAACAACAAAAATAAAATCATCATGAAAGTAAAAATTAGAAAGCCCGTCGCACTCGGCGGCAAACTGCATCACAAGGTCGGCGCGGTCGTCGAAGTCAGCGACAAGCACGGCAAACTCCTGGTGGAAGACGGCTGGGCCGAGAAGGTCAGCGACACCACGCCGGTCACGGCCGGCGCGACCGTGGAGGCCAGCCGCATCCCGGTAAATCCCAAACAGGAAAAAAACCAGGCAAACGAGGCGGCCGCCAAAAAGGCCGCGTTGAAGGAACAATATGCCGGCGCCTCCAAGGACGACCTGAAACGGATCCAGACGGAAACGGCGGCGGTCTTGAACGCCGAGCCGGGGCGTCTCGATGCCAGGGCGGTCAATGAAGTGGTGACCGAACTGCTGGCGGAAGCAACTTAACTGATCGAAGTGCGGATGGATGGCGCACGCCGTTCATCCGCGCTTCAGATTAAATTTTCATGGCCACCGCAATCGCAGACCTGCAGTTGACGCCCGACAAGCTCGCGCAGTTTGCCACCGCCCTGGGCGATGCCGGCAACGCCAACGCCGGGATGCTCACGCTCTGTGCCCAGGCGGACGCCGATGTGGCGCGGCTCACGGCCGGCTACTTGCTCGATGCCACGTCGCTCACCAACTTCAGCCGCACCATCGTGCTGTTCCGGGCTTATGGTTTCGCCGGTCCGGTGCCGGAGGATATTGACAAGCAATATACCGCGGTGATGAACGAGCTGCAGTCCATCGCCCGCGGCGACCGGCCCAACCTGCCCAAGGTCACGGACGTGAACCTCCAGTCTCGCGCCGGCGCGGCCGGGAGTGCCCGCCGTGTTCACGGCCGGATGCGCTCGGGTTTCGGCGGTGAAGGAGGACAGATATGACACCCGCAACCACATTTTACGCAACGACCGGCACGATCATAACGCAGCTCCAGGCGGCGGTGGAAGGAGTGCAACTGCCGGAAGGTTTTGATCCCGCCGGCCCGGCTTTTGGCAACGTGGAATTGTTCGACGCGGAAAACCTCGCCGATGCGTTTGCGTATCTGACCATCGTCGAGCAGCGCGTGTGCGTCATCGTGCCATTGAGTGAAACCATCGAGACCATCAGCCAGGGCATGAAGCTGATCGTGCGGCGCGTGCGGCCCGTCGCGCTCATCATCAGCGACCGGGTCATCGGCAGCCGCAAGGAGGCGCTCTGGGGCAATGCCACGACGCCCGGCGCCATGGGGCTCATGGAGCTGACCCTGCCGGCCGTGTGCGGCCAGTTGATTGATAATCCCAACGGCGTCGTCAGCGAGCCCAGCCATGTCTCGGTGATGTCCGTCAAGGACACCGCCAAAAAACTGCCCAACCGGATCGCGGTGATCCTGGAAGTGAAATGCCGCGGCGGCCGGCTGGAGGCGCCCATCACCGCCGTTCCCTGATTTTATGCAAACCGGAAAAATTAAATGGTTCGATGCCAAGAAAGGCTTCGGCTTCATCGTCCGCGATGACGCGCCGGATGTCTTTGTCCACGGTTCCGCCGTCCGTTACGGCACGAAGCTTAACCAGGGCGACCTGGTCGAGTTTGAAATCGAAAACAGCCAGCGCGGTGAGAGAGCGGCGCGCGTGCGGCTGATCCAACCCGCCGCCCAACAAACATCACCAACCATAAAATAAAATATGCAACAACAACCATCCGTCATCGCCTCCGGCGATTATCTCTACTTCGCCCCGGCCGGGCAGGCATTCAACATCCCGGCCGCCGGCGTCGTATCCAACAGCGCCAAACCCGACCCGGCCGACCCGATATGGCTGACCTTCGGCCTTGGCACCGTGGCCAAGCTGCCGCAGGACAAACGCACCTCCAAGGCCGTGACCATCATGCAGCCCACCATCCAGGGAACCATCGTGCCCTTCAACATCCTGCGCCCCCAGCACGAGCTGACGATGGAAGTCACCATGAACGAAATGAGCCGGCTCGCGCTGACCGGTTTCTACAAGTCCCCGCTCATCGGACTGGCGGACACCACGTTTTATCCGCTCACCTCGAGCAGCCTGCAGGGCTGGCTCAAGCGCGTGCGCTGGCAAAACGGCGCCCCATGGATCACCGACGACTGGTGGGCCGACCTTGATTGCGAGGAGTTCACCGTCGTGGAGCCGAACATCATCCAGCCCAAGTTCAAATTCACCTGGCTTGGATCCGCGCCCAGCACCCTGAACGTGTCCGGAATCTGACCACCCATCCAAACAATAAAAATTCAACCAACGAAAAATTATGGACAACACGAAACATGACATCGTCGTCGGCGGCAAACCGGTCAACGGCCACACCGCCAAGCCGATTGACCCCAGCAACCCGCCAAAGGCGGACGCGGCCAAAACCAATCCGATACCGAATCCGCCGGTCGCGGACAAAATTGCCGGCAAATAAAACCACCCCTCACCTGGTGCGGCCGTGCCGTCTGCGGCCGCACCAAAAAAACCTGAAACCGATTATGAAAAATAGATTTTTGATTTTACTGGCGACCATTGCCGCCTTCCTGATGCCCGGCGAGCTGCCGGCGGCCAACTCCTACACGGCCACCAATGACATCGCCATCCCGCTTGTCATTGGTCTCTACCAGACGAACGGCGGCAGCAGCTATAAGTTTGCGGCCGTCACAACGCTGGCCACCAACACGCAGGCCGTCATCACCACCAACAGCGGCACCTGGAGCGGCGTTGCCATCCTGAACGGCGGCCTAAATGTGGGACGCTTCAGCGCGTGGACATCGCTGGCTAATTCAAACGGCGGCAATTTTTCATATCTGCTCACCAACGGCGTGCAGGCGTATTACACCAGCAGCAGCTCGGTCGGCAGCACCACCAGCGCGCCGCCGGCGGGCATTCCGCTGCCGATCTCCGTCTGGGCCGGAACCAATGCCAATCCAAACGGCATTTACACGGCCGGCTACGGATCGCTCTACAACCAGTTCGACACGACCTTGACCAATCTGGTCCAGCAATGGACAAAAACTTCGGCCACGGGAAATTTGAACTGGATAATGATTGTCAGCGGGACGACCGCATCGAATGCATTGACGGCAGTGTATGCCACATCGTCCGGGACCGCCGCCATTGCCACCACGGCGACCAATGCGCCGAATGGGACGCCATTGAACGGCCTGGCGCTGGCGGTGACAAACACAGCAACGCTGGGAACAAATCCAGCCATCAATCCGGCAACCTTGTTGACGATGGCAAAGGACCGGAGCGAGGCGCTCGCTGCAACCCGCCTTTATCTTGCGACGAATTCTTGGCAGGCATTGGCGCAAAGCCGCCCGTTCACGATTGTAACGCTCGGCGACTCGCTCGCGGCAAATCAGTATGACGCGTATCAGGCATATTTTCAGGCGCATGGGATGTGGGCAGGCGGCAACGCCGGATGGGGAGGTGGTTGCACGACATACGCCGGCGGCGCGTATGCCACAAACGGCCCGGTTTATGGCCCGCTGGCGACACAATTTCAGACGCCATATCTGCCGGCCGGCGGAAGCGTTGTCCTCGACGGCGATTGCTCTGGAAGCTCGTCGGCGAGATTATGGGCGAGCTACGTTGAAGTTTATTATTTCGCCGAACCAGGGGCGGGAACTTTGACGGTGTCGGCATCTCTCGAAGGCGGCAGCTATACAACCCTCGGTTCGGTTTCATGCAGCGCCAGCTCGCTGACGATCAAAGAGATTGGATTTTCGATGCCGGCCGGCGTGTATAACATCAAGCTGGCCGCGTCCAGCAATCCAGTGAAGGTTTATCAATGCGGCATTTGCGACCGGACATCAAAAGGCGTCCAGGTTTTTAATGAGGGAGTCGGCGGCGCGGACTGGGTCAACTATACTTCATTCACGAACTGGACGGCACTGGCGGCGGCGATTCAGCCGAACCTGGTAATCATCCAGCAAATAAGTTCAAGCAACGATTGGGCGGTCTATTCGCCTTACACGCTTACAAACTTCATGGCCGGCTGTCCCAATGCGGACGTTATTTTAGTCAGCCCGAATCCGATCATGAGCGGCACTGACCCTACAGGGACGGCGAACACCGGTGAAGACGCGTCGATAAAATCGGTTGCCGCTTCAAATGGATGGACGTTCTTTGACCAATACCAGCTTTATATGGATCAAGGCGGAACAAACTGGATGAACAATAATTTCGACATCGGGGCCGGCTTCGCGGCCAGCGGCGCCGGCATTCATCCGCAGCATCAGCTTCGAGTTTGGGCGGTCAATCAACTGATGCAGGCCATCGGATTTGATTCGCTCATTTCCCAGAACACAGCCGATGACGTTTCTTTGAATTCCTACACATCAAATGGAAACGACGCGCGGTTTTATTCATTCTCCAAAATCGGAGCGCCAAACTTGCAATATCAATATGGAAACTCGACCGCATACGGGAATGTCTTTGGGTTAGTGTTTTCTTCACCGCAAAATGCCAATGAAGGTTTTATCCGATTGGATTCAACTGGATACCATTTAGGAAACTACGGCGGCGGTGCGAACTGGAATTACAATCCTCGAACCGACAGCATCCAGCATGTAACGGGTGGATTTGATTCTTCGGCAGGCGGCGCGACACTGGCGACGACAATGACTGCGACAAATGGCGTTGTGCTGCCGGCCACAAACAAACCGTCTTACAACGGCACGACCGGCGCACAGCTCTCATCAGATGGAACAAACATCACGGCGGTTATGCTTGCTCCATCAGGAACGCCACAGACAAACATCTTGGCCTTCGGCGGTGAATACTACATCGGCTATTCGGCAACCAACTCGGCGAATCTGCCGATCATAAACAACAACACCTTAACGACGGCTTTGACTGTGCCGAATGTTGCGCCCGGCTACTACTCGGTGGACTACATGATTTGCGCGCTGTCCACCAACAGTGCCGGGACGAAGGGCCAGATCATGCTTTCATCGGGGAACATCACTGACCTTTCAGGTTACATCATGGACGTTCAATTTAGCGCCGGGGCTGGAAACCTGGACGCCAACGCCAATGGTATGAGCATCATAGCGAACGCCACATCCGGGTCAGGCGGCTGCATCGGCATTGGCGCAGCACCAGCCGGAAATCTCGCTTCAAAATGGTGGGGTCAAGGCACGATTGTCATCACCAACACGGCAAACATTCTGATTCAGGTTTGTCCCTATAATAATGGTGATGGCTATGTTGATCTGGGCAAAGGCTCCTACTTCCATTTGCGCAGGAACAATGCGCCAGGCATACAATGAGCACCCAGCCCCCGGATTTCGACAAGTCGGATTTGATGTCTCGCTTTAAGCTGATTTTTACCTGGCGTAAAGTGATAGCCCTTGCGCTGCTGGTCATCCTGCTTTGGGTTGTGGCTTGCCATGCCGACATTTCGATCATGCCAGCGGTTCCCGTCACGCCGTTGCTTACGCCGCGGCAGCAGACCGCCGTGGGCGCCGTGGCCACGACATCCGCCACGAATCCACCGGCGGTGTTTCAATTGTTCTGGACTGTCACCAATCTGGTGGCGGTCCAGACGAGCACCAGCGCGGACAGCGGCTGGCAGGATTGGGGCGTTTGGTCCACCAACAGCGTCGCATTCACAAACGATCTTTCACCGCACCGTTATTTCCGGCTGGTGGAAACGAACGCGGCCAATGTGACCCTGTCGTGGACTCAATCTCCCAGTCAGCTCGTGGCGGGCACAAAAATTGTGTGGGGCATTCTGCCCGGCGTTTACACGGCCACCAATGACGCCGGCACCAACCTGACCCTGACAGTCTCAAACCTGAACTGCGGCACAACCTACGATTTTGCCGCGTTCAATTACAGCGCCGCCGGCGCCGTGAGCGCGTTGAGCAGCAATTTGAGCTACACGGTGCCGGTGCCAACCAATTCCATTCCTAAATTAACAATCAAAAAAATATGAATACAGACACATTGCTGGGCGGACGAAAATTGACCATCACCTTCAACGACAAAACCACGCGCGAAGTGACGGTGCGCCAGATACAGGTGCGCGAATACGTCACGCTGTTTCCAAAACTGGACCATGAGATCGCGCTGGTGGCGGCGGTGTGCGGGATTCCAGCCAACGAGATCGGCGCGGTGGATCCGACAAGCTACGAGCTGCTCTATGCGGCCGTGCAGGAGGTGAATGAGAAGGGTTTTTTCGTCTGGTCGGCGCGGCAGCTCGCCCGCGCCCAAAACCAGATGGCCGGGATGCCGCCGGAAATGGTGAAACAGATCATGGAGCGGACAGTTTCAGCCGCGCCGTCGCCCTCCATGCCGCCGCCGCTGGGCTGACACTGGACGAGGCGCTGGACCAGAGCTGGGAACGGCTGGAGCTGGCGGCGCAGGCCCGGAACCAGGAACAGGCAAGGATCATGTTGCAACTGATGGTGGCCGCGCAGGGCAATGACGAGGCGTGGAAGGCCCAGCGGGACCGGTTGTTGAAACTGCTGCAATCGTAAATTTACTACATGAGCGAGCCAATCAAAATAGTTGTGACGGCGCAGACGGCGCAGGCCGCCGAGGCGCTGCAGCAGTTCCTGCGCAACTACGGATCCGACCTGCAAAAGGCCGGCGCGGCCGGAAAGCAGATGACCGAAGAGACCGCTAAGGGCTTCGATGATCTCGCCGGCAAGGTTTATTATTTCAGGTCGGCCATTGACGGGATCCGTTTCGCTGCGATGGCCGGCGGCTCGCGCGCCGCATTCTATGCCGTGGACGAGCTGACGCGCGGACTGGTGGCCGGCGGCTTCAGTTTCAGCAAACTCCTTCCCATTTTCGGCGAAGTGGGTGCGGCTCTCGGCGTGGGTGCTGTGGCGTGGAATTTTTATGGCGAGGCGCTGGTGGATCCAGCCAAGCGCGCCCGCGAACTCGCCGATGCCCTCCTCCGTGTGCCGGACATCATTGACAAGATAAATATTGCACTGCGTGCCGGCAGCATCACGCCGGCAGTGGCTCAAAAATACAAGGACATGGTCAGCGGCACAACGCCGCTCTACAATGAGAACACGGTGCCGGATGCGTTTGGCGGCCATGCCAGCAGGCTTGGCACAGGCGCCTTCGGATATTTTGGTGAAGACATCCCCCAATTAACCACCGATCGAGACATTCGTAATTCACGAACCGGCCAGATCGTCGGCCAGCGACAACTGGCGAATGCTAAAGACCGTCTGGACTATGCCGATTATCAGTTAAAAACCGGGGGCATCACGGATGCCAATGACAAATCAAAGCCTGGCGATGAGGCCCTCGCCGCCGCCCACGATCAAGAACTAAAACTGCAGCGTGATTCCGAGATCGGCTCCCAAAAGGAAATTGACCGCATCAAGGACCGCTACGCGCTCGAGCTGCGCGAGCTCGATGCCAAAAAAGACATTGCGGTCGCCACCGGTGCGTGGAACGACGCGGAGGAGAAGCGTTATCAGCAGGCCAGGGCGAACAGCCAGACCTCCGAGCAAAGCAGCATCGGCGATATCCAGCAGAAAGCCGCCGAGGAATCAGCCCGGAAAGCTGGCGAGGCGGAAACCAAAATCCGGGAGGAAAACGCGAAGGAATGGACCAAGGCCAATAAGGAGCTGACGGACCAGGTCAATGCGAGCGCTGCTGAAGGCGTGGATAAACGGAAGGATCTGTTTTTCAGCGAATATCTTCAGCGGACGGCGCTGGCCACTAAGTTTTACGTGGAGGGGAAAATCAGCGAGCAGGACTTTAATGATGCGGTGCAGGTTGCCACGACCAAGGCGACTGACGCGCAGCGGGAATATAATGCCGAACTGCTAAAACGGGAGCAGCTCACGCAGGAGATCGCGCGGTCGGATGCCCAGATCAAATTAAAGCAGATCGAGCTGAATCCATTTCTCAACAACACCCAAAAGGCGACCGATTCGGTTCCGGCAATTCAAGGATTGATTAGTCAAAATGACGCCAGCATCGGCAACTTGCGCAACACGGCGGCCAACACCAAGGACGACAGTGCGCGGCTGGAGGCGCTCAAGCAGATCAATGAGCTGACCCTGCAGCAGGTGGAGCTGCAGCACCAGCTTCAGGAGGCGCAAAACGTCGGCAGCTATGGTTTCCAGCTCGGCAAGGAAATCACCCAGTTGCAAAACGTCGGCACGGTCGCGCAGCAAACGGCGCAGGCGGTCGGCAGTGTTTACCAGTCAATGGCGGCCTCCAGCAGCGCCAACCTCGCGGAAGTTTTGGAGAAGCACAAAACGTGGGGTGAAGCTGCGCGCGCCGTTTATAAAAATGTGGTGGACGATTTTATTTTGCAGATCAGCAAAATGGCGGTGCAGTGGGTCTTGCAGCACACGGTCATGGCGGCCATGAGCGCAGTGTGGCATTCGTTGGAGACCGCCCAGCAAGCGGCCGCGACAACGACCCAGGTGGCCATTCATGGCAGCGGAGAAGTGGCCAAAACCGGGGCGACGGCCGCGGGGGCTACGTCGCGCGGCGGGATCCGTCTCGCGGAAACTATTTTCCACGGTTTGATGGTGGCGGCCCGTGTCGCGGCGCACATTGCCGGCGAAATCATGTCCACGGCCGTCACGCTCGCGCAGGCCGTCATCCGGGCCGCGATTAACATTGCCCTGGCGGCCATCGCCGCGATGGAGGCGATGGCGAGCATTCCCTACGTCGGACCAATCCTTGCGGTCGCCGCGGCGGGGGCGATGATCGCTGAAGGTGCGCATCTGATGGGCGCATTTTCCGAGGGCGGCTACACCGGTGCGGGCGGTAAAAATGAACCCGCAGGCATTGTCCACAAGGGCGAGTTCGTCTTCAACGCGGACGCCGTCCAGCGAATCGGCATCGGCAACCTGGCCGCGATGCACGCCGGCGCACAGCCGCGCTCCAGCGGCGCCGGGAGCGCGCCTTCCGGTGGGGCACCGGGCGTCAAAACCAACGTCTCCACCTATGCTTTTTTTGACCTGGACAAAATGGCCGATCATCTGGAAAAAAACACCGACCATGAAAAATGGGTGCATGACGTGGCCACCGGTGCCGTGAGGAGGTATGTGGGATGATTTCCGTTGTCTTCAACGCCGCGCCGGCCCTCCTGATTGATGACCAGCCAAACTGGGACGCTGGCTTTGCCGTGGACGCCACGATCCCGGCGAGCTATGAGCGCGGGCTGTCCGGCCGGGAAACGCGCCGCCCAACTGCAGACACACTGCGGCTTCGCTGCAAGTTCACCGCCGTCCTGGAAAATCCTGTCGCTGTCACCAACCTGCGCAACTCGATCCAGGCGTTGAATGTCCAGCCGGTCCTCTGTCCCTTCTGGCCAGCGGGTTTTCAGCCTGGCATCACGCCGCCGGTGACGGCCGCATTTTACGCGCTGTTTAATTCAGACGGCACCTTCAGTTCAATCCAGCCGGCGGCTGCGCTGCCGTTTGTATTGCCGGCGTATCCGCTGATGGTCGGGATTTTTTCCACTGATCCGGATCCTGTGATGCTTGATGCCGGCAAGGTGCAGGTGGATTTTGATTTCTCCGACAATGGAAATTATCCGCTCATACCGGCGGCGTTTGCCGCTCCGAACGGGTTGAATGCGGCCGGGGGAATGCGACCGCTCTTCCCGTTCATCCCGGACTGGTCCACCACGCCGCATTCGGGCAGCAGCGAGCAGGACGTGGAGCGCCGGCAGATCGGCAACCTGCGCACGCTTGCGGCGGCATATTACGCGCAGCGCGGCCGCCGCAAGACACAGCAATTCTTTACGCTCCAAAATTCCGATGCGTTCAACCTGCTGCGTTTCTTCTCGGACATGGGCGGTGAGCAGAATAATTTCTGGCTGGGCGCGTGCCTGACTGAAGCCAGTCTCACCGCCAACCTGGGCGCGGCCGGCATGGTGATGACGGTGGACAATGGCGCGGCGCTGGGGACCAATGCTTTTATTTTATTGTCGGACGGCGTCCACCGTGTCCCGCTGGTAGTGGACAGCGTGGCAGGCAACATTTGGAACCTGGATAGCGCGGCCGGCACCGCATTTACTGCCGGTCAGACCCGCATTGAGTCGCTCGTGCTCGCGCGGTTCGACGCGTTGAAGCTGACGGTTAATTTCAATTCGCCGATATATGCGACCGCGCAGGTGTCGTTCAAGGAGACGCCCTGGGAGACGAATGCCGTCGCCGGCGAGATCTACGGGACCACGATGGGCGCGCTGCCCATGACAGGCACGTTTTTCAAATATACCCAGACCACGCCGAGTGGGGTGACAACATGGTATTTTACCGGGTTTGAACGCAACTTGTCCGATGGCGTGAATGTCTGGCTCTCTGCGGCGATGGAATACGACACCATCATCCAGACGGCGGATTTGAAACGCAATTCCACCGCGATCACGTCGCGCAACTTTCCCGGCAACCCGCTCGCACAGCTCTTCCCGCTCCAGTTGGAGTGGCCGCTGATGGTGGAGATTTTCGAGGGCGACATAAATGGCGGCGCGAACACAGTCTCCAATCTGCGCTGTTATTTTTATGGCGAATGCGGGACATGCCAGCCGGAGCCGCCGTTTTTGGTGGTGAACTGCAAAACCCTTTCGCACATCTGGGACCGGAAAATTCCACGCCGACAATACCAGCGCACCGACAACTGGGTTCTTTTTGAAACCGCCAACGGACTCACGCCGGCCGACTGGCAATGGAACGCGGTCGTGGTCAGCTATGATGCATCCACGTCCACGCTGGTGGTCAACACGCTCGTGCAACAAACGCCGGCCAATGCGCTCGCCAACGCCACACCCATTCACTGGTTCGCCGCCGGTTATCTCATCATCACGGCAGGCAGCGGCAAGCAGCAGGTGCGGATGATCGGCGACAACACTGCGCCGGCCGGCGGCTCGATGTCCGTCTTCCTGGCGACGGCGTTGACGACCGCGCCGTCAGCCGGCGACGTGGTGAATTTATTTCCGGGCTATGATGGCCAGGCGGCGACGGCCAAAAACAAATTCAACAACTACCAGGCCAAGTTCGGCGGATTTCCATTCATGCCGATCGGCAATCCGACCGTGCTGCGCATCACCCAGCCGAGCGGCACCGGGAAGAAATGAAATCAATAAAACAAAAATTCTATAATTTTTCAGCCGGCCATGGCTTTCCACGCATCCCTAATATGAACGCATACTTCACATCGCAGCTTCGCCGCCAGCAGCTTCTCGCCGAAGCCGACTCATGGAAGGAAACACCCTTCATGCCCAACGGCTGTATCAAGGGCGCCGGCGTTTCCTGCCAGATGCTGGTGGGTTCAATCTACATCGCCACCGGTGTCTGGCCGCCAGACTTCAAGATTCCTGAAGGGCCGATGGACTGGAGCCATGCGCATGAAGATTCGCTGATCACTCCCTTCATGGCGGACGAGGTGGCCGCCGGCCGGTTTGAGGAGGTGTTGGATTCCACAGCGGCGCCCGGCGACCTGGTCGGATTCAAATATATGGGGTGCCTTCACCACGCAGGGATTGTGCTCTCCGGCAGCGGTGCCTTCATCCATTGTATGCGCGATTCAAAAGGGGTGCAGTATAACAATCTGCGCGACGCCACTTATCTCAAGCGCATCGAGCGGATCTGGCGACCAGTGGAGGTGGCATCATGATAGGCAATTCCAGCAGCCAGCCGCCGCAGGCCCAGCCATTCGGCGTGCAGGACCAGATGACGGCCAACCAGCAGCAGGCGCTGCCAGGGGCGTATGTGGCCGGCACGCGCAAGCTTGTGATCAAATGGGTGGGACCAATCTACAACTTGCGCAGCGCGCCCGCGCCGCAAAGGACTGGGAAAAAATAACATGAGCAAAAAGGGCGGCGGCGCCGGGCAAACCTACAATTATTATGGAACGCTGGTGGGAATGTTGTGCATCGGGCCGGGGGAAGATCTGGTGTCCATCCTGCTCAATGGCGAAGAGGTGTGGCCCAAAGGCATCGCCTGGGCCGTTGGACTGGCCATTATAGGCGGCCAGCTCTACGTCTTTGATGCACAGACATGGATCTGCACTTCAAATCATGTCGCCTCGAACGCCAATGCGCCCGGCTCCGGGCTGGAAGGCTGGACTGAATTCACCTTCACCCGGACGACGGAGGCCACGGATGATTTTACCCTGACCGCCAGTGATGGCACAGTTTATGGATTGATGACCCTGCTCTGGGGCACGACGGCACAGGTCGTGGATAATTTTCTCAAGTCCACCGGCAATGATGGCGGCATTGCCGGCAATTTTGGCAACGGCGACCAGCATCCCGACTATGAAGACATGGTCGGCGTCATCCTGAAGGATTTTTTGCTCGGCCAGGAGATCCAATCCGGACCGAATATTGAAATTGTTATTCGTCGCAAGCCAAATCAGGCGGTTATCACAGATGCGGCTGCCGGCATCACCGACGGACAGGCTAACCTGATGGCCGTCGCCGCAGAATGGATTACAAACGAAAATTGCCTGGGGCAGGATGTCAGCTTGATTGATGCCACAAGTTTCATCGCAGTCGCCGACTGGCTGCAGACAAACCAGGACAAATATGGGGCGAGCGTTTTGATTGACACCCTGGAGACGATCGGCGACCTGTTCGACAGCCTGATGCAGATGATTGACGGCTATGTGCGGTTCAATCCGGTCTCAAAAAAAATCGAGGTCGGCGTCTATCAACACGGAGTGGTTCCTACGATTGGCAGCTATGTGACACTGACGGCGGATTCATTCACCAAAATTCCAAAATTCACCGCCAATTCATGGCAGGAGACATTTAATTGCGCCGTCGTTAATTTCCAGTCACGCCAGTTGAACTACCAGCAGACTTCTTCCCCGCCGGCGGTGGATCCGCGCGGGTTTTTTGTGCTTGGAGAAATCCGACCACAGACGCTTGACCGGCCGTGGATCACCCGCGACGCCCAGGCATTGATTCACGCGCGCGAAACATTGCGGGTGATCGGCCATGCACAAATGTCGGGTGAGCTCGAGGTGCGTCGGGAGATTGGGCGCAATATCCGACCTGGTGATTATGTTTTGGTGGACGTGGATCTGGAACCGGGCATGAATTCGCTGCTCCAGTTTTTCCGCGTGACGCAGACGAAGATGGCCCAAACGGGCCCGGTCACCTTGAATGTGTTCGCCGACAACACACTCGCGGCAGTTCCCTGGAACAATTCGGCCACTCCGGTGCTGGTTGGAAACTCCGCCGTGCCGCCAATCACCAGCTTCCGCTTTTTGGAGGTGCCCACCGTCTTGAGCGGTGAGCGCGGTGAGATCATTGTGCTTGCCGCCCGCCCAAGCAATCTGATTGCCGGTGCTGCGCTTTATTTTGACACCGATCCGGCCGGCACGTTTTCACTTCTAGGCACATTCGGCAGCTTTGCCGCCAAGGCCACGTTGCGCTCGAATCTGGCCGCCACCGATGCAACGCTCCACCTGACGGTGGACACCACGCAGGCGGACGCGGATTATTTTACCCAGGAATATACCGCCAAGGATGCGGTCAATGATACGATGTTGGCATTCATCTTGCAGACCGTTAGCAGCGGCCCGGACACGGGCGAGGTGGATGAATCTGGCGGCTACCAAATCATGGAGATTTGCAGCGTGAGCACACAGACGCTGGTGGGGGCAGGCCAATATGACCTCACGATTTTACGCGGCCGGAAAAATACATTGCCGGCTGCCTTTTCCACCGCCACGGCGGAGGTGTGGTTGATCCCCGCAAATCTGCTGGCATTTTTCAATCACAACCTTTTCGAGACGATCCGCGCCAACCGGCTGCTTGGATTGACGCCGGCTTATGCACAGTTCAGGCTTTGTCCTTATACATTTGTGGCGTCGCTGCCATTGAGCAGCGCCACCAGCGAACAGTTCCGGTTCCCGCTTAACTCAATCTCCGCGCCATCCCTGGCATTGAGCGCGCCGGCGTCGTTCGCACCGGCCGTTTATGCACTGACATTTCCCAATCGGTTGAACGTCGCCGGCGTCTGGACCGATCCGGACCAGAACCTGGTTGAATTTGAGATGACGTTGCAGAAATCAACCGACTTGGTGCCGAGGCCCGTCATCAACCAGCAGTTCAGCCCACGCGGAACGTATGCGTTCAACTCTTATATATCGTTCGATTCAACCGGCACATGGGTGATCACGCTGACGGCGCGCGATTCAAACAATTTGAGCACGTCCATCCAGATCACGGCCACCGTCACCGCACCCATCACGGCCGCGACGACGTGCGCCTTCCCCACGTTCCTGGACTGCAACGGCAATGAAATCCCTGTGACTGTGACTTACGGCGGCGGAATTTACACAGTGACGCAATCGCCTAAGGTTCCGATTCCATTCGGGCCGATCACCATCAAATGTTCTTCGCCTGGATCGTGGTGCCAGTTCTTCACGAACGGCCTCGTGCTGCAGTCTGGCGTTTTGTCGAACCCGTCCATGCCGCCGGCGGGCCTGACGTATGCCGACGATCTGCAACCCTTCCACGGGTTGTTTGAACTGGGATCGCCGGCCGTCATCCAGTCGAGCTGGACGCTGCAGTTTTGCGTGCTGACCACCGCACCTGGCTATCTGAACCTGGGCGGCATCTCAAACCCTTTAAGCGTCGTATTTGACCTCGTCAACTAATGAAAACATTTCTGTCCCTGCTCTCGTTGATCACTCTAACGGCCGCGGCGCAAACGCTGCCAACGTCACCCTTCTGGCTGACCAATTGCGGCGACACGGCCGCGCTCGGCGAATACACGAACGATGTCAGCGGGAATTATTCACATCACGTTGGTGACCCTACATGGTATGTAACTTTGGCTGTTTCGGGTTCATTTTTTGCGCTTTATAATACTGGACTAGGTGGGTCGCCAATTTATCAAGGAACAACTTTGGATCTTTACAGCTCCTGGATTAGCTCCGGTTCGGCTCCGCTTCCGGCTCCAGGGTTTTCTCCTACGCCGCTCCCGCCGTCCGCAATCAGCTCCGTCACGTTGAATAATTTCTGGCCATTGAACGGCGGCCGTGTCTCGTTTCAGACGGCCGGCTGGAACAACTCTTCTTCGGCGTCGAATTCCGTGATTGTTCAGGTCGGTGGCGCGACAGTTTTTACTTCTCCATGGACCGCCGGACGCGGCCGGCGATTCACCCTTTCCGGCTCGCTGGATTACGACGGCACAACCAACCTTGTTTCCAATATTTCCTTCACTTCCGGAGACACGAATTTGCCCGGCTATTTCAGCGCCACGATCCTGACTAATTTCAACCAGACGAACGTGTCGTTCAGCATTGGAACCGACCCCACGGGTGACACCAATGTCGTGCTGACATCCGGCTCGATCCAGTCGCAATTTGGGCCGGCGTTTGCCAGCCTCGCTCCGGTCATTCCGCTGACGATCCCGTTCATCACTATTTCGTCGAATAATGCATCGAGTTTCGGCGTCGGAGGTGGGCAGATTTGCGGGGACTCAAACTACCTATATTATTGCTGGGGGACGAATGCTTGGGGCCGGCTGGCGATTACGAACTGGTAGCGGCGCTGCCGGCCGGCTGCAGTGGATCTGCTGGCGGATTGCAGTAACCCTTTTCGTGCTTTCGGCGCGGGTCCAGAACTACCCTTTTCAGGCCGTTTTTAGACCCTTTACAATCTTTTCTCGCGGTTACGCCGGCCCGCTCGACCGAGTCCGTATAGGTGTTTAGCCGGACGTCCCATGGTCCGAGCTGCCAATTGAAATTAAGCCGGAGAGCTTCGTTAGTTGGACGTAAAAACGGAAAGAAAACCTTTTCC
>Ga0181528_10000590_pt1 | contig 25270 bp, 18 predicted proteins | sample PEATcosm2014_Bin_47_FD_119742 | JGI IMG/M metagenome (GOLD analysis project Ga0181528, IMG submission 119742) | Peatland microbial communities from MTU Mesocosm Facility, Houghton, MI, USA - PEATcosm2014_Bin10_10_metaG | ecosystem: Environmental > Terrestrial > Soil > Wetlands > Peat | place...
CCGGCCACCGCGCCCGCAGCGGAGGCAGCGCCGCCCGCAGCTACGCCGGATACACCAGCCGCTCCCGCCGCCGCGCCACCCGCAACCGCGCCGCCCACGGAAGGTGTCTCCAATCCACCGCAACCGTAGACTCACACTGAATCGCAAGGCCGGTAAGTGTTCCGGCCATGTGTTCCGAACCTGGCAAATTGAAAAGTTTTTCCATTTTCCCAGACTGGATGTACCATTCGCTATGAAAAAATTCGTTACGTTTTTGTTTTCGATATTTTTTGTCATAGGAGCAGTTGCCGCCAAAGCGCAAGTGTTTCCCACGGCAAGCGACCGCCGGGTTTCGCTCACCGCCGGAGGGATGGCCTCCGCCTTCCAGCCCGACTTCGTCGATAACCTGAATAGTTGGGGCTGCGCAGGTGGAGGCACATCATGTCCTACCGGCCCTTACTATCCGCTCGCGGGAGCCAGCAAATATAAGCTCTTTGGCGTCGGCGCCTATGTGGACGTGAAGTTGTCCCGCTGGGTGCAGCTTGAGGGCGAAGCCCGCTGGTTGCGCTATAACCAGTACAACCATGTCTACCAGGACAACTACCTGATCGGTCCGCGGCTGCCTGTCTATCGCTTCTGGAAGGCGACGGTCTACGGCAAGGCGCTGGGCGGAATGGCCAAAATGAACTTCGATCCTGGTGGTGACAATGGCACCTTCACCGACGTTGCACTTGGTGGCGGCGCGGATGTGAGGCTCTCCAAGCGGCTCAGTATTCGCCTCGCCGATTTTGAATATCAATATTGGCCTACGTGGAGCAACTCCAAACTATCGCCTTACGGAGTCAGCGTTGGTTTCGGATACAAAATATTCTGAGGATAACAGCGATCTTGAGCTTTCTGACCAGCTTGCTTGGAAGAATATTTCCAGAGAATTCTCCTGATTGAGATCGAGAATTCCTCCCGATGCAGGAGAGCAGTCGCCGGTCGAGCAGCAAGCGCTCAATCCATCTCCGCTGCTGAAATCTTTCTCAGTTCGTTGACTACGCGCTCCAGTTCATCTGCGATGCGGCCCACGCGCGCTGGTTTGAATACCTTCAGGAGTTCATCGAAGTACCAGAGCTGTTCCCGCCGTTCGCGTTTGAATCGCTGCCAAATCTGCGCTCCGATCTCCCGGTAGTCTTCGAGGATCGCTCTTGCGTTGTAGAGCTTGTCGGCTGCGGAAATCAACTGAACATCCGCCGATTCTTCGCGGAGCCTGTGGAGATAAGTCTCTTTTCGCGCTAGCCACAACTGCTTTTCATCAGGCTTCTCGGCAAGGCTGTCGGAAAGTCCCTCAACCATGCGCGCCACATTCGCGCCGAAGTTGTATTCGATGTCCTTGAGCCGTCTCGCGCCCCCATGATCCTCGGCGGCGTCATGCAGAATTGCGGCGATCACCATCTCTTCCGTCACAGGCACTCGTGCGTGACCGGCCTCGCTCATCACCAGCGCTGCAACTCCCAGCAGGTGCGCCATGTAGGGAATCTCGGTTCCCTTGCGCCTTTCAATATGGAGAATCCGCGCGTAGTCGACTGCGCGCGTAAAGCTCGCGCTCAGGCAGAGCGCATCCTTCTCAATGTTGATCGCTTCTTGATTCTCAGCTTTCATTGGCTCGGCTCTCGGCTCCATTCGATCATTTGCATTCGGGGGAGTGCTGATTTACCGCACCTTCTTCTTTACTGTTTTAGCTGTCTTCGGCTGAGACTCCGGCAGATGGCTCACTGGAATCGGCCCCAGGTCGCTTCCAATGCGCTTGGCGCGCGTATCGTCCATCTCGTAGGTGATCGTTCGCGGTGTAGCGGGGCGCGTGATGCCGGTTGCCGCATCAACGGTCATATTGGGACCGTTGGCGATCTGAAAGCTGAAGACCGGAGCTTTGCCGTCGCTAGCGGGTGTGACCAGAACCGGCAGATAGCCCTGAATCGGATGAAGCCGGAAGGCCGTTTCGTAGTGATGATGCCGCACACTCCAGGTGAAAACGCGCACCTGATCGAAATCGAAGGGCAAGCCGGATTGCGGCGGCGCAAGCACGGTGATGTACTGCGGAACCTCATGGTCCGGCGTTGCCGCTTCCGGGTCCGCAATCCGGTTCAGCACGTAAGCTCCCACATAGCGCTGGCCTTCGGCATACGCGCCGATCTCGTCGGGAACATCCACGTCCATGCGGCTGGCCAGCATCCATCCCGTCCGGCCCTGGCCATCCCTCACCAGCCACCAATCCTCGAGAACTGGCGGTTCCGCAATAGGCAGGCCGGGAATGTGCGTTGATGAAGGTGGCAGCGGCTTCACAGCAGGCTTGTTCGTCGGCGTGGAGTTCTTGGGGCTAGCCACCGAAGGCTTGGCTGCCACTTCGGAGCTGCCTGCAACTCTGGCTACCGAGGCGCGCGCAATCAGTTGAACCTTTGCATTGGCTGCCAGAAGATAAAACCGCTCCGTCTCCCGGCCGGGCTTCAAGTGCAGATAGATGTCGTCGCGCAGAACACCGGTCGCCACGACCGGATCTTGACGATGCACTTCTCCTAATTGATCAAAGGTGTGGAAGACCTTCTCGTCGATGACCGCCCGCTCTTCAATCCAGCCAATCTCGTTCTTTGCTGTCTTCACCTTGAGAAAGCGGCGGCCATGCTCCAGCACTTCCAGTGGCTGCCCGTTTACCACCTCCGCCACGCGGTTGCTGACGGCGGCCACGCGGTCATGCAGATACATCTGTCGCGCCCAGACATAAACCGTCTCGTGGCGCTCCTCGTGAAAGCGGTTGCAGCCAGAAGTGAAGACGAGAAGGCAGACGATGAGGGAAGATACCCACCTTCGACGCGAAACCAAGAATGCGCCGAAGGTGGGGCACACAGCGGAGGAGTTCTGGCACCGCGCGAAGGCGTCGAATCGAATGGATGGTAGCGTAAACACAGCCTCTGGCAGACCTTTTGAGAATAGCAGATCGGCAAACTCTCCGAACCGGCCAACTGTACTGCGAATCCCAGTCAGCCGGCTTTATGGAACCGCCACAATGGTCACTGGCCCGCTGGCTGTCGATCCCGTAGCTGAAGTATTGAGTTGGCCTGGATTGCTGGTGCTGATGCTGAAGGCGTTGAAGTACGGGCTTCCCTGGTTGTTTACCACCAGCAGAAAGTCGCCTGTGCCATCCTCGGTCATGCTGTAGGGTTCCGTGCCAGTGGTTGCCGTGCTGGATTGCAAGGTCAGTGCTGGTGTTGATGCATTCAACTTGAACGAAGTGACGTCTCCAGAAGAGGTTCCTTGCCAATTGGCGACATAGATATAGCCGCTTGAAGCTGCCACGATGGAGAGTGGGCTTGAGCCGCCGCTGGCGTAAGGAACCGTTGGCGATCCAGATGAATAGCTGATCTCGGTCAGTGAAGAGCTGCTGATCTTAAAGACGCGCAAGGCTCCAGAGTCTCCTGTCGAAGAATTGGGGAAGGCATCTGTCTCGCCGATATACAGGAAGCTGTTCGATGGATCGATGGCCACCGATACGGAGGCAGCCACGCCCGATTGTCCATAAGGTGAAATCGTAGGTGTATAGGGAGTACTAATTGGGGTTGCGCTGCCCGGAGTAAATGGAAAGACCTCGGTGCCAGATGTCACTCCCAGAGCAACGGCAATGATCGGGTTTGTCGAGCCGCTCGGTGAGATCGCAATTCCATTGGGCTGAACCCTATCGCTGGCTAGTTGAATGTTCGATTGGATCGAACGGCTGGTGTCCTGTGTACCCGAGGTCGTAATTGGATAAGCGAAGAGAATTCCCGATAACGAGGCATCCAGGAGCCATTTGCCCGATGGGTCCACCTTTAGAGCCCCGGATACATTGTCATTAAAGACCACCGAACCTTGTGTCAGCGTGCCGCCGCTGCCGATCTTGTACGGGGTGATGCCGGACGATGTTCCTACCCAAAGATAGCTGCCGCTGGGATCGATGGCCATCGCCGAAGCTCCTGTGAGGGTGTATGAACTGCTAGAAATTGCTGTCAGTGAGCTATTGCTGACTGAATATCCGGCAAGCGAACTTTCGGTCAAAATATAGAAATTCCCGCTGTTGCTCGCCGATGAGCTGCAACTGCCCGTGCCCACGGCAACGCAAACGACGGTGGTTGGGGAGGGAGAAATACTACCCGATGCGCCGGTCACGGTAATGTTGTAAGTTCCGGATGGGGTACTGGCTCCAATGGTCGCGGTCAAAGTGGAGGCTGCCGCCGATGTTCCAGTGATCGATACAGAAGTCGGCGAAAGGCTGCATGAGGGAAACAGGGAAGTGGAGACGCTCGATGGCCCGGTCACCGCGCAGGTCAGCGTAACCGTGCCGGTAAAGGAACTGCCCGGCGTCACGGTAATCAACGAGGTGAGCTGGCTTGCACTGATGTTGCCGCCGTTACTCAGCGTGAAACTTGTGCTGCAGTCCGTGCATGGCGGCGGTGCCCAGAAATCTCCGCATCCTGTCACGATACCAGCCATCAGTGGCGAAGCCGCCAGCAAGATCCGTCCCAACATTCCAATCTTCATCGCCGCTCCTCAAACGCTATCTTCATGCTAAACCGTCTACGAGAGTACCACGGGGATCCGGCCCAAAAATCATGCGGATGAATGCGCCTTCCCCGCCGGAAGCGCAGGGGTATCGCATAGCGCGCCGGCATGGTCGAAAGCCCTCTAAGGTTGTAGACGCAAGCCAACTCAAATTCGCTTGCCGCTGGTACTCAACCCGCCTCCTTGCTCCCCGCCATTCCGCTCCCGGCTGATAAATTCATATATAGGCCATTGCCGGTTTCGGCATGAGCCATCCCCGACCGGGCGCTCACCTGAAGGAAAATCACCTATGTTTCGCACCACAGAAGACATTCGCATCCAGTGGACCAAAGTTGTTCTCCCTCCAGTCTTTCTCGAGGAAGAGCGTCCCATCACAGAAGCCGCCTCGGCCACCATCTTCGACGCGCGTGGAGAAGTCGCCGCCATCCTGAACGCACAGGACTCCCGCCTCCTCGTGCTCGCTGGTCCCTGCTCCATCCACGATACCCAGGCAGCGCTCGACTATGCCGCCCTGCTCAAAGAGGCGATTGCGGAGTTCAATGCGGATTTGCGCATCGTCATGCGCGTTTACTTCGAAAAGCCCCGCACCACCATTGGCTGGAAGGGGCTTATCAACGATCCATACCTCGATCAGTCCTACAAAATCAATGATGGGCTGCGCCTTGCGCGCCGCCTCCTGCTCGATCTTGCCGAGATGGGCGTGCCCGCAGGTACTGAGTTTCTCGACATGATCTCCGCCCAATACATCGCCGGCCTTGTCAGTTGGGGAGCCATCGGCGCGCGGACTACCGAAAGCCAGCTTCACCGCCAACTGGTCAGCGGTGTCTCTTGCCCGGTCGGATTCAAGAACGGAACCTCAGGCAACGTACAGATCGCCATCGACGCCATTCTCTCCGCTGCGCACTCCCACACCTTCCTCGGCCACACCAAGCTGGGGCAATCGGCAATCTTCGTCACCACCGGGAATCCGGATTGCCACCTCATCTTGCGTGGCGGAAGAGGCACCGTCAACTACACAGCCGAAGACGTCGCCGAGACCGCAGCTTTGATGGAAAAAGCCGGCATTCCTTCACGCCTGATGATCGACTTCTCTCATGCCAACTCCAGCAAGGACTACCGCCGTCAGGCCGCTGTCTGCCACAACGTTGCCGCTCAGATCGCCGCCGGAGACAAGCGCATCATGGGCGTCATGATTGAAAGCAACCTGATCGCCGGCGCGCAGCCGCTGGTCGCCGGCCAGCCCCTCGTCTACGGCCAGAGCATTACTGATCCCTGCATCGATTGGCCGGAGACATATACCCTGCTCAAGGAATTGGCCGCCGCCGTGCGCGCCCGCCGCGGCGCATAGAGCGTAACCACTCTCCTGATTCGCATTGCGCGCAGTCGAAGCCCCGGCAGGTTATCCTTGAAGAGAGAACTTCGATTGATACAGAGGTGTATTCTTCTATGCCCACCAAGCGTCCTATCGTTCTGACCATCCTCGACGGATGGGGTTACCGGCCTGAAACCGCGAACAACGCCGTCGCGCTGGCTGTCAAACCTACCTATGACACGCTTTTGCGCGAATATCCCAACACGCTCATTCAGGCCTCGGAGCATTTTGTGGGCCTGCCCGACGGACAGATGGGCAACAGCGAGGTCGGTCACCTGAACATCGGCGCCGGACGCATTGTGCAGATGGACATTACGCGTATCGACCTGATGGTTCTCAACAACACCCTCAAGGACAATCCCAGCATCGTCGCAGCTTTTGAGCACGCCCGCCAGCTTGGCCGCGCGCTGCACCTCATCGGCCTGGTCTCCGACGGCGGCGTTCACTCACATGAGGAGCACCTCTACGCGCTCGTCCGCGCCGCACGTGAGTTCGGCCTCACCCGCGTCTTCATTCACGCATTTCTCGATGGACGCGACACGCCGCCCACCTCCGGCATCGACTATGTCGCCAAGCTCGAACAGAAGCTGCGCGAGATCGGCGTCGGCAAGATCGCCTCAGTCAGCGGGCGCTACTATGCGATGGACCGCGACAAGCGCTGGGAGCGTCAGCGCAAGGCCTTCGACGCGATGGTCGTCGGCAAGGGCGAGTGCTCAACGGCTACCGACGCCGTTACCGCGATACGCGACAGTTACAACTCCGGCGTACAGGATGAGTTCGTCCTTCCCATCACCATCGTCGATGAAAACAACAAGCCCCTGGCCCTGATCCGTGACGAGGACGCGGTGCTCAACTTCAACTTCCGCGCCGATCGCGCTCGCCAAGTCACTCGCGTCCTCACCCGCGAGAGCGGCCTCAATGCCGAGGGCGGTCGCAACCTTGACGCCTGGGAGTTGCTCGATCAGACGATTCCGCGCAGCGAACTTCCCAAGGGCCTACACTACACCTGCATGACCCAGTACGACGAAAAATTCCAGTTGCCGATCGTCAGCCCGCCGCAATCGATGGAGCACATCCTGGGCAATATGCTTGCCAGCGCCAATTTGCGCAATCTGCGTACTGCCGAGACGGAGAAGTTCGCGCACGTCACCTTCTTCTTCAATGGCGGCGTCGAGAAGCCCTTCGGCGGCGAAGAGCGCATTCTTACGCCTTCGCCCAAAGTTGCCACGTATGATTTGCAGCCGGAGATGAGTTCGGTCAAGGTCGGTGACAGCATCGAGAAAGCAATTCTGGACGCTAGCTTCGACGTCGTGATTTCGAACTTCGCCAATCCCGATATGGTCGGCCACACCGGCGTTCTCCCCGCGGCCATCAAGGCCGTCGAGGCCGTGGACTTGCAACTGACGCGCATCTACAAGGCCGTCCGCGAACGCAACGCCATCTGGATCGTTACTGCCGATCACGGCAACTGCGAGACCATGGTCGATCCCATCACCGGCGAGCCGCACACCGCGCACACCACCAATCCGGTGCCGCTGATCTATGTCGCCGAAGAGGCTAAAAACTTCCGGCTGCGTACTGACGGCTCTCTGCGCGACATTTCGCCAACGATGCTGGCGATGCTCAAGATCGACGAGCCTAAGGAGATGAGCGGACGCGATCTGCGCGTGCCACTGACGAAATGATCCTTCATTCACTCAAACGGAAAAGGCGAAGCTCGATGCGGCTTCGCCTTTTCCGTCTTTGCTTGAGCGGATATTATGTTATCGCGTGATGCCGCTGCGGAGCCGGTTCGTCGATTGTAGCCAGATAGCGGTCAACAGCGGCGGCGGCTTTGCGGCCTTCGCTGATCGCCCACACCACCAGCGATTGCCCGCGGCGCATATCGCCGGCGGCGAAGATATTCTCGACTGAGCTTTGATAGTTGTTGGCGGCAACGTTGCCGCGTCCGTCCAGAGCCACGCCGAATTGCTCGAGCATCCCGTTGCGCACCGGCCCCAGAAAGCCCATCGCCAGCAGAACCAGATCGACATCGAGTGTGAACTCGGAGCCTTCAATCGGCGTGAATGTTGGCGGAGGGCCAACGCGCACCGCGTGCAACTGCTTGACGTTGCCGTTTTCGTCGCCGGTGAATTTCACGCTGTTGACGCTCCAGTCGCGGATGCCGCCCTCTTCGTGCGAGGTTTCTGTCCTGAGTTGAAGGGGCCACAGCGGCCACGGCGTCGAAGCGGCGCGCTTTTCCGGTGGCTTGGGCATGATCTCGAATTGATGTACGCTCTTTGCCTTCTGGCGCAAGCTGGTGCCCAGGCAATCCGCGCCGGTGTCGCCGCCGCCGATGATCACAACACGCTTGCCGGTGGCGAGAATATCCAGAGCGGGATCGAGCGCGTCGCCCTCGCAGCGGCGATTCTGCTGCGGCAGAAACTCCATAGCGAAGTGGATGCCCTTCAGCTCGCGCCCATGAATCTTCAAGTCGCGCGGCTGCTCCGCGCCGCCGGCGAGCAGGATTGCGTCATAGTGCTCGGTCAGCGCCTCCACCGGCACATTGACGCCGACATGAGCATTGACGATAAAGGTGACGCCCTCGGCGCGCATCTGTTCGATGCGGCGGTCGATCACCTGCTTCTCCAGCTTGAAATTCGGTATGCCGTAGCGCAGCAGGCCGCCGATGCGGTCGGCCTTCTCGTAGATTGTCACCGAGTGTCCGGCCCGGCGCAACTGCTGCGCAGCGGCCAACCCCGCCGGTCCGCTGCCTACCACTGCGACGCGCTTGCCGGTGTTCTGCTCTGGCGGCTCGGGATGAATCCAACCCTCGTCCCAGCCGCGCTCCACGATACTGCGCTCCATCAGCTTGATAGAAACAGGATTCTCGCTGATGCCCAGCACGCAGGCCGCCTCGCACGGAGCGGGGCAGATGCGTCCGGTGAACTCCGGAAAATTATTTGTCGCGTGAAGCCGGCGAATCGCCGGCTCCCAGCGGTTGTTATAGCTCAGATCGTTCCAGTCGGGAATCAGATTGTTTACCGGACAGCCGGTGTGGCAGAAGGGAACGCCGCAATCCATGCAGCGCGCCGCCTGCTCCTTCTGCTTCTCTTCGGGAAAGGCCTCGTAAATTTCGAACCAGTCCTGAAGCCGTTCAGCGACCTTGCGGCGGCTCGGTTGCTCGCGTTCAATCTCCAAAAATCCTGTCACCTTACCCATGTTGCACCTCGGCTGTGCGCGCAACACCCAGAACGCGCTTGTATTCGTGTGGGAAAACCTTGATGAAACGCGGCTGCGCATCGGCCCAATGTTCCAGAATCCAGGCTGCGCGCGGGCTGCCGGTGTAGTCGCGATGGCGTCCCAGGAGGCTGCGGACCCGGACCACGTCCTCAGGAGAAGCCAGCGGCTCCAGATCGACGCTGGCCTGATTGCAGCGCCGCGCCGCGAAATCGCCGCGCTCGTCGTAGACGAAGGCGTAGCCGCCGCTCATGCCTGCAGCAAAGTTGCGCCCCGTCTTTCCAATAATGACGGCGGTGCCGTTGGTCATGTACTCGCAGCCGTGGTCGCCCACGCCCTCTACCACCGCGGTTGCGCCGGAGTTGCGTACACAGAACCGCTCGCCAGCGATGCCGTTCAGAAAGATCTCGCCGCTGGTCGCGCCGTAGAGCACCACATTGCCCACCAGGATGCTTTCCTCCGGCAAGAAGCTCGATGTCTTCGGCGGATAGGCGATAATGCGTCCGCCGGAGAGGCCCTTGCCCAGGTAATCGTTGGAGTCGCCTTCAAGTTCCAGCGTGACGCCGTTGGGTACGAAGGCTCCAAAGCTCTGCCCCGCTGAGCCGTTGAACTTGAAGTGAATCGTTTCGTCCGGCAGTCCAGCCGAACCGTAGCGCATGGCAATCTCTCCGCCCAGCATTGCGCCCACGGTGCGATGCACATTGCGAATGGCAAAGCTGCCGGTGACCGGTGTCTGTGAATCCAGAGCCGGCTGGGCGGCTTCAATCAGCTTGTGATCGAGTGCCGCTTCCAGGCCATGATCCTGGCACTGCATTCTGCGGCGCGCCACGCGCGAAGGCAATGTCGGCGCGTAGAGAATCGAGGAGAGATCGATGCCCTTGGCCTTCCAATGGTCGTGCGCGATGGCGGCATCGACCTTGTCTACGCGGCCTACCATCTCATCTACCGTGCGAAAGCCAAGTTTCGCCATCTGCTGGCGGACCTGCTCCGCAATGAAGAAGAAGAAGTTCACCACGTGCTCAGGCTGTCCCTGGAAGCGCGCGCGCAAGATCGGGTCCTGCGTCGCAATGCCGACCGAGCAAGTGTTCAGATGACATTTACGCATCATGATGCAGCCCATGGTGATCAGCGGGGCGGTAGCGAAGCCGAACTCCTCCGCGCCGAGCAATGCGGCTATCACCACATCGCGGCCTGTCGAGAGCTTGCCGTCGGTCTGCACTTTGATGCGGCCGCGCAGATCGTTCAAGAGCAGAACCTGTTGCGTTTCTGCCAGACCGAGCTCCCACGGCAGTCCCGCGTGCTTGATCGAACTCAAAGGCGAAGCTCCTGTTCCGCCGTTGTCACCGGAGATCAGCACCACATCGGCGTGCGCCTTGCTGACGCCCGCGGCCACCGTGCCCACGCCCACTTCGGAGACCAGCTTCACTGCAATCCGCGCCTTGGGATTCACGTTCTTCAAGTCGTAGATCAGTTGCGCCAGATCTTCAATCGAGTAAATGTCATGGTGCGGCGGAGGCGAGATCAATCCCACGCCGGGAATCGAGTGGCGCGTCTTGGCGATGATCGCATCCACCTTGTGTCCGGGCAATTGTCCGCCCTCGCCCGGCTTGGCGCCCTGAGCCATCTTGATCTGCAGTTCGTCGGCATTGACCAGGTAATTCGTTGTCACGCCAAAGCGTCCGCTGGCCACCTGCTTCACCGCCGAGCGCCGCGAGTCGCCATTGGCGTCGCGCTTGAAGCGCTCTTCGTCTTCTCCGCCCTCGCCGGTATTGGACATTCCACCCAGCCGGTTCATCGCAATCGCCAACGTCTCGTGAGCTTCTTTACTGATCGACCCGTAGCTCATTGCGCCGGTCGTAAAGCGCTTCACAATCTCTTTGGCCGGCTCGACTTCTTCAATCGGAATCGGCTTCTCCGCATACTTCAGTTGCAGCAGTCCGCGCAGCGTGCACAGATGGCGGTTCTGATCGTCCAGCAGATCGGTGAACTCCTGGAAGGTTGCTGCATTGTTCTCACGAACCGCTCGTTGCAGCTTGCTGATCGTCTCCGGATTCTGCAAGTGATATTCGCCGTCCAGACGGAACTGGTACTGTCCGCCGACCACCAGCTCGGTCTCCGATTCGGTCAGCGGCGCAAAGGCGAACTGGTGTTTCATCAGCGCCTCGCGCGCCAGCACTTCCAGTCCCACACCCTCGATGCGCGATGCCGTGCCAGAGAAGTACGCGTCAATCAGCGATTGATTCAGCCCCACTGCCTCGAATACCTGCGCGCCGCGATAGCTTTGCAGCGTGCTGATGCCCATCTTCGAGAAGGTCTTCAGCAATCCCTTGTTGATCGCCTTGATAAAGTTCTTTTCCGCGTGATTGCCGGTGACGTTGTGCGGCAGCAATCCCAGACGCTTCAGATCATGCACCGTTTCGATTGCCAGATAAGGATTGATCGCGCTCGCTCCATACCCGATCAAAAGCGCAAAGTGCATCACCTCGCGCGGTTCGCCGCTCTCGATAATCAACGCTACCTGCGTGCGCGTCTTGTCCTTCACCAGGCGGTTATGCACGGCAGCCATCGCCAGCAGGCTGGGAATCGGCGCATAGGTCGAATCGACACCGCGGTCGGAGAGAATCAGCAGCGTATAGCCGGAGTCCACCGCGTGCGCGGCGCGGACGCTCAGGTCTTCCAGCGCGCGCTTCAGCCCGGCCTCGCCGTCGGCTGCGCGGAAGAGCGTTGACAGAGTGGTGGCCAGCAGATCGCCGGAAGAAACCCGCTTCAGCTTCTCCAGGTCATGATTGGTCAGGATCGGATGCGGCAGCTTCAGCGTGTGGCAGTTGTCCGGCGCTTCCTCCAGAATGTTGCGCTCCGTGCCGATGTAGCTGATCAGCGACATCACCATCTCTTCGCGGATCGGATCGATCGGCGGATTGGTGACCTGCGCGAAGAGCTGCTTGAAATAGTTGAAGAGCGATTGCGGGCGGTCCGAGAGGCAGGCCAGCGGCACATCCGTTCCCATCGAGCCGACTGGCTCCTGGCCGGCTACAGCCATCGGCGCAAGCAATACCTTCAGATCCTCTTCGCTGTAGCCATAGGCCCGTTGCCGCCGCAGCAGCATCTCCGCACTCGACGTAACCGCCCGCGCCGGAGGTTCCGGCAACTGATCCAGAGTGACCTGCTGTTCCTTCAGCCACGCGCCATAAGGTTGCCGTCCAGCCAACTGCTTCTTGATCTCATCGTCGGAGATGATGCGCTGCTGCACCGTATCCACCAGGAACATTCGTCCCGGCTGCAGGCGGCCCTTCTTGCGAATATCCTTGGCTGGCACGTCCAGCACTCCCGCCTCCGAGGCCAGCACCACCAGATCGTCTTTGGTCACGATGTAGCGTCCGGGCCGCAATCCATTGCGGTCCAGCGTCGCGCCGATGATCTTGCCGTCCGTGAAGCACAGCGCCGCCGGGCCGTCCCACGGCTCCATCAGCGACGCGTGGTACTCGTAGAATGCCCGCTTGTCCTCGTCCATGTCCGGATTTCCAGACCAGGCCTCTGGCACCAGCATCGCCATCACGTGCGGAATCGAGCGCCCCGATTGCACCATGAACTCCACGGCATTGTCCAGCGATGCCGAGTCGCTGCCTCCGGGCATAATCACCGGAAAGAGTTCATCGATTTCGTTGCCGTACAGTGGACTCTCCAGCACCGATTGCCGCGCGTTCATCCAACTGATGTTGCCCTTGATGGTATTGATCTCGCCGTTGTGCGCCAGGTAGCGATAAGGATGCGCCAGCTTCCAACTCGGAAAGGTATTCGTCGAAAAGCGCTGGTGAATCAGGCACAACGCGCTCTTGACCAGGGGATTGGCCAGCTCGTAATAAAAAGCCTCAATCTGAGGCGCCAGCATCAGGCCCTTGTAGACGATCGTGCGGCAGGAGAGCGAGGGAATGTAGAAGTCCTCCTTGCCCTCGATCTCTGAGGCCAACATCTCGTTTTCCGTCCGGCGGCGCACCTTGTAGAGCAGCCGCTCAAAGGCATCACTGTCCGCCTCCAGGCCCTCCGGCTTGCCCAGAAACAACTGTTCGATGTAGGGCTGAGAGGCGCGCGCCTCGCGGCCGATCACCATGCCATTCACAGGCGTGTCGCGCCATCCCAGTACCTTCAGTCCCTCTTCCTGCGCAATCCGCTCCAGCACGCCCTCGCATTGCAGGCGGTTATGCTTGTCCACGGGCAGAAAACACATCGCCACGCCATACGCGCCCGCCTGAGGCAGAGGCGGCATCCCCAGCACGCCGCATTCATGGGCAAAATACTCGTGCGGAATCTGAATCAGAATCCCCGCGCCGTCGCCCGTCTCCGGATCGCAGCCAGCCGCGCCGCGATGCGTGAGGTTGATCAGCACTTCCAAGCCCTTGCGGATAATATCGTGGCTCTTCTCGCCGCGAATGTTCGCGACCAGTCCCATTCCGCAGGCGTCGTGCTCGTTCCCAGGGTGATAGAGGCCCTGGGGCTGTGGTGTGCGGGTACAACAATTCGAAGTCTGCATGGCAACCTTCTCGATTGATATTTTCCCTGCGTGGCGCAATCTCTGGTCAATAGACACAGACAGCGGACGATTCCGTCTTCCGAAATCGCCTCGTCCTGCATGAGTTGGCCTAGCGGAGCAGGCCCGGCCGCGTCTGGGGCTTAGCTGAAGTCTCTAGTATAACGAAAAATTCTGTTTCCGGCAGAGCCACTCTGCGGCTACAGCGTCCCAGTCTCATTTTTTGCCGCAGTCATTGTCCAAATGCGGCAATTTGACAAGAGATTCAAGCTCTGCCTGATTGCATTACGGCTTATTCGGAGTTGGCGGAAGAATCGCCAACTCCGATATGCACGGAGGCCTGAATCGCCACATCTTTCCCATCCACACTGCCCGGCTTGTAATGAGAGTTGAGCAGGGATTGCCTGGCAAGTATATTGAGTTCCGGCCTTTCGCATCGGATAATTTGAAGATCGGAGACCTTCCCTTTTGCGCTGATGGTAAGTACCGCATCGCAAGAACTCGTTCGGTTGATTGGATAGGTCGCGTTCCACCGGTTCTCGCCGTAAAACTTGGTGATCACCGGCGGAGTGGCCTTCGCGCTGAGAGGATAAACGCCATTTGCTCCCGGTTCAGCCGATGTCAAGTCCGGCGGCGCGCTGAACGTGTAGTGAATCTTCTTCTGTGGAATTTTTCCCCCATTCAAGTGGAAGGAGATTTCGACGGAAATTCTCACCGCAACCGGTGTGCCATCCTGAGTCGTTGCCGGCTTGAAGCGATATTGCTCCACAGCCTTCAAACTGTTCTTTTCAAAGATCGGATCGGAGCAACGGACCAGCTTGATCTCCTGCGGCATACCATTCACATCCACTTTCAGAGATACCACGCAGAGACCGCTTATATGCTTATGCTGTGCCGGTTTTGGGTAAAGCGCTCCCACCTCATTGAGCATGACAGGTGGATTGATCTTATCGGACGCGGGCTGAGTTGGAGCCAAGCCCAAATCGACAGTCGCCGGCTCTTGTGCAGAAACCAGTCCTGCCAACGTGATCAGTAAGAATGAGAGCAGAAAAAATCCTCGCATAGATACTCCTATGAATCAACAAGATCAATCTATCAAACCAGCCTCAGTTCGCGCAGCAGAACTATGTAAAACGAGTTGCATTCATAGGCTTCGTGTCTGGCGCGAGTTAACGGCATCCTGGAGGGGGCAAAACCAATTGTTCTACGCCTCTTTGAGTAACTCCGTCCTGTACTTCGGATTAGCGGCCCTCACTTTCTTGATAAACGCTGCCTGCTGTGCCTCATCGAGTATTGGAGGCGGCGTTGTCCGAGTGGCAACGGGCGTTCCCACTTCCTTGAAAAACTCGTCCAGACCGGCAGGGGAGCAGATGCAGAGGAGCCGGGTCGCGTTGGAAGAAGTATTGTGAAAACGATGCGGCGCATTGGCGGGGATATTGACGGTGTCGCCAGCTTTCACAATGGTTTTCTTGCCGCGGAAGGTGGCCTCCATTTCACCTTCCAAGAGGATGAAGGTCTCTTCGAAGTCATGACGATGTGCAGGAGGACCCCCTCCGGGCGGAATATGCATATCGATAACGCAGAATCTTCCGGCAGTTTCCGCTCCTGAGACGGTGATGGTGTATGTATCTCCAACCAGACCGATGTGAGGCAGGCTTGCATCCTCATGAATCCGGGCAAGCGTTAGATTGCGACTCAAGTCATCCGCGGGAATCGGGGGATAGTTGGATATTGGTTCGTCCATTGCGGTTCTCCTTTGAATTGGTATGGCGCATTGGTTAAAGCATTTTTCTCAAATGGCATGGATCAAGAAGAGTCCGACAACAAGCATCACCGCGCAGGTTACTCCATGAACCGAGAATGCTTTCGCCTTCGATCCGCCCGAACGCAGAACGACGGACATATCTCCCAGTGGGATGACGGCAAAACCGAGGAGAGCGATGCCAGTCGATCGCGTGTCCGTGGTCAGCATCATAGCCAGCACGACCAATCCTGCCGTGATGTCTCGAACTCCTTTCAGACGCAGCCAGGCACGCGTGTCAGCATCGGATGCAGGCGGCTTGAGGCCAAATGATCCTGAGATTCGTTCAGGAGATAGAAGGTAGAAGCAACCGATCACAATGATCGACAGGGCGATGAGAACAGCCACGGAAAGCGGGATAGCGACCATCATTAAACCTCTCCTCGTTAGAATAACTAGCAACGCTACATAGGATGCTGGCATTCGGAAAAGGTTTCACCGGCCGCCAAGTATTTATTCTAGCGGTGCTATACTTTCTATCGATGGAAACGAAGCTGGCAGCTAACCGGATTGCGGAACGAAAACTGCGCGACAAGCAGGCCCGCAGGGCACAGATTATCAGAGCTGCACGACGAATCGCGGAGCTTGAAGGGTGGTCTAAAGTAACCGTTCGACGGCTCTCCAGCGAGATTTCATACAGCCAACCGGTCTTGTACGCTCATTTTGGAAGCCGCGAAGGTATTCTCGCCGCGGTCGCAATCGAGGGTTTTCAGGAGATCGGTCTGGTTTTGCAGAAGGCACGGAAGCGGGTCAAGCGTAGAAATACCCTCGCATCGGTTGCGGCAGCATATCTGAAGTTCGCCGCCTCTTCTCCTGCGCTCTATGAAGTGATGTTTTCACTTAGCCTGAGCGTGCCATTCGGTGCCGCGGCCACTCCTCCTGAGTTGCGATTCGCGTTTTCCCAACTTCTGGAGTTGTTCCCAGGGCAGGGTGCGAAGGCGGAGGTTCTATCGGAATTGTTTTGGGCGAACCTTCACGGTATCGCCGAACTAACAAGAACCAAGCGATTTCCGCGCAGCCGTCAGAAAGAGCGCGTGAGGGCTCTCGTCGAACTCTTCACTTTCCCAAGATGAAACGGCACAGAGGTTGAATTCGCGCTGACTGAAATGGGTGCGTTCTCGTCTTTTTGCGAACTAGGCGAGATGAGTCCTCATAATCGGCTTTGGCGCCCGTGAGGATCTTCGATCGAAATCCATCCGAGGCAGAGATCCAATCTTAGCCAGCCCGCCGAAAGCCGCACCGCCACACTGTAGGCGGTTTGCAGATCATTTCCATCCCGACGCGCAGAATCAATGAATGAACAAGGCCCGCCAGACCCGCTCGTTCTCTGATTCCTGCTTCCTGATCCTGAGAGCTACCCCATCGATCTACTTCGTAACTGTGAAACTGCGATGAATTTGTCCTGAGTTCATGCAATTACCCTGTATTGACCGTTCGTAACTCACAACTCCATTATCAAGTGATATAGAATGCAGATCAGGCATGGAATCATTCCTCAATTCGGTCTGGGCGCTTTTGGCGATTGCCATTTTGTGCTCTTGGCTGCGATTCCAGTCGCGCACCCAAAGGGATTCTCGTCGATCGTTGATGGCCGTGATCGTGCTGATTGCTATCTTGTTTCCGGTGATCTCTGTCAGCGATGATTTATGGGCAATTCACAATCCTGCCGAGACCGACACCTGTCAGCGTCGGGACCACCTGACCGTCTGTCCACACTTCATCACTCCGGCGGTTGCAGCTCTCCCCGCGCGGGCCTTTGCAGGAATGAACTTCGGTTTCCAGCGCGTTGCGGTGTCCTTCCATCTCCCGCCGCTGGCCGTTGATAACCCCGCCTTCGATGCAATCGACAGCCGTCCTCCGCCTGTGGCCTGATTGTCTTCTCTGTTTCCAATTCAGATTGTTTCAACTTTTATTGTGTGATTGCCGTGGGAATCACGGCATAAAGGTTGTCTATGAAACATCGATTCTCTTCCTGGTCCGCCAGGGTGGTATCTATGCTGTTTTTCTTCGTGACGCAGCTCTGCCTCGCGCAGCAGAGTCTGACCTGGGAGCAGGTGAAGGCTCGATTTGAGGCAGCCAATCCAGCGCTGAAGGCCGATGCATTCAGCGTGGACGAGATGCATGCCGCGGAGATCACGGCCTACCTGCGGCCCAACCCGCAGTTCACGGTCGGTGCGGATGGAACGCAGATCGCACCCCATAAGGGAGTTTGGCAGCCGCTCAGCGGGACGGATGTTCAACCTGGTATCAGTTACCTGCATGAACGGGAGCGCAAGCGCGAATTGCGCTTGGAGAGCGCCAAGGAAGGCACGCAAATTGCCGGCTCGGAGCATACAGACCTTGAACGCAATCTGCTCTTCGATCTTCGTACGCAGTTTGTGCAGACGCTGGAAGCCAAAGCGGTGCTGGAAGTTGCGCGCGCCGATCTGGCCTATTACGACAAGATCATCGCAATCAGTCAAAGCCGCTACACGGCCGGCGATATTGCGCAGATCGATCTCGACCGCATCGAGCTTTTACGCGTCCAATATGAAGTGGAGATTCAGACCGCCATCGTCAACCTGCGTACGGCCAAGATTCAGCTTCAGCAACTGCTCGACGACCGCACGCCAGTCGAAAAGTTCGATGTGAACGGAGCTTACGACTTTTCAGATGATCTGAAGCCGCTCGATGACTTCCGCCAGATGGCACTCGATGCGCGGCCCGACCTGCGCGCGGCGCTGGAATCCATTCAACAGGCCCAGACCAATCACAAGTTGGCCATCGCCAACGGTTCGACCGATCCAACCTTCGGCGTATGGTACACATGGAACGCATCGAATAACAATCCAAATGCCACGCAAACGCTGGGCGCAAGCGTCAACGTTCCGCTGCGTATCTTCGACCGCAACCAGGGCGAGAAGCAGCGGACGCTGATCGACATCGACCGCAACCGGCAACTTGCCGAGGCCGTGCGCGCTCAGGTCTTCGGCGACGTGGATTCGGCCTTCGCGCTGGTGGAGAGCGATATTGAACTGTTGAAACCTTATAAAGCGAAATACCTGGATCAGGCCACGCGCGTGCGCGATACCGTGACCTATGCATACGAACATGGAGGCGCATCGCTGATGGACTTTCTCAACGCGCAGAGCGACTACCGCTCCGTGCAACTTTCGTATACCCAGTTGATTGGAGACTATCTGACGGCTGCCGGGCAACTCAATCTTGCTGCAGGACGCGAGGTGATTCAATGAGTATGGGATTTCATCGAAGGCCTTTCCGCAAATCCCCTGTGGTTCTTCCATTGATGGCGCTGTTGGGTTGCACACTCTGCGGCTGCAAGGACAAGCAGCATGACGCCGGCGCGCCGCCGCAGGTCGTGGAAGTTCACGACATGAACCTGATTGCCATCGATAGCAAGGATTTGGGTAAATTTCCGATCGCCACTGCTGAAAGCATCGACTCTGCCGATCAATTGAATGTCACCGGCTCGGTCTTTCCTGATATTTCGCGCGAGGTTCCCGTCATCTCGATGGCCAACGGCCGCGTCGTCGATATCAAAGCCCGCCTGGATGACAACGTGAAAAAAGGACAACTGCTGCTGAAAGTACAAAGTCCAGACATCACCAATGCCTTTAACACGTATCTGAAAACTGCCAATGACGAGCAACTTGCCAATAAGGCCAACGCGCGCGCGCAGGATCTCTTCAAGCACGGCGCGATCTCGCAATCCATGCTGGAGCAGGCTGAGGTTACAGAAAAAGACGCTCTGGCAGATTTGAATGCAGCCGAAGAGCAGTTGAAAACTCTGGGCGTCGATGTGAATCATCCCAGCAGCATCGTCAATGTTTATGCGCCTATCACTGGTATCATCGTCGCTCAGAACGTGACGGACGCTTCGGCTGCGGGGGTGGGGCTTTCCGGATCGTCGACGGCCTTTACCATTGCCGACCTGTCTCACGTCTGGATCGTCTGCGATGTCTATGAAAACGATATTTCCAAGTTGCAGCTAGGCCAGGAAGCGAAGATCGCGCTGAATGCCTATCCGGATCGCCCTCTCACGGGCCGCATCAGCGATGTCGGTCCCATACTCGATCCCTCGCTTCGAACCGCCAAGGTACGCATTGAGGTTGCCAATCCCGGTTATCTGAAGCTGGGAATGTTCGCTACGGCGACCTTCACCAGCCGGACGAAAGAAACACACGCCGTGGTTCCGGCCGATGCTGTTCTTCACTTGCATGACCGCGATTGGGTTTTTCAGCCCGCCGGCGGCAATCAATTCCAGCGCGTGGAGATTCACGCTGGCCCGATTCTCAGCAATAACCGGCAGGAGATTCTTTCCGGATTGCAGCCCGGCCAGAAGGTGGTGACCAACGCACTGCTGCTTGAGACCGAGGGGAATCAGTAGATGCTACGCGCCCTTGTCGATTTCGCGCTGAAGAACCGCTGGCTTATTCTCGGCGGCACCGTCGTGCTGACAGCCTGGGGTATCATCTCGTTTCGCAACTTGCCGATCGAGGCCTATCCCGACGTCGCCAACAACTACGTTCAGATCATCACCCAGTGGCCGGGACGTAGCGCTGAGGAGATTGAACGGCAAGTCACCGTGCCGGTGGAGATTCAGATGGCAGGCATCCCCCACCTTGCACATCTACGCTCCACAACGCTGGCCGGCTTGTCCAGTCTGATGTTGATCTTCGATGATGACTCCACCAGCGACAAGAACCGCGAGCACGTGCTGGAACGGCTCAGCCAGGTAAATCTGCCCGGCGGTCTGGTTCCACAGATGGGCACCGACTGGAGTCCCGTCGGCCAGATCTATTGGTACACGCTGGAAAGCACCAACCCCGCATATGACGTGATGGAGAAGAAGTCGCTCGAAGACTGGACGCTGGAAAAATCCTTCAAGGGCGTTCCCGGTGTCGTCGATGTTTCCAGCTTTGGCGGGCCGACCAAGGAGTATCAAATCCGGTTGAATCCGGATAAGTTGGTTTCCTACGGGTTGAGCATCGCTCAGGTTGAGCAGCAGATCGCCAACAATAATACGAATGGCGGCGGCAGCTTTATCGAGGAGGGCGCGCAGCAGATCAACGTGCAGTCGCTGGGACTCTACACCAGCGTGCAAGACATCGAGAACACCGTCGTTAAATCCTCCGGCAGCAGTTCCATCAGAATCAAAGATATTGCCACGGTAAGCCAGGGTCCCAAGATTCGCTTGGGACAGATCGGTAAATCCGCCAAGCCCTACGTGATCGAGGATGGCAAGAAGGTCTATGACGACGGCAGGGTCATCGACAATCCCGATACCGTCGAAGGGATCGTGCTGCTGCAAAAGGGCGACGACTCCGATCCTGTCCTGACAGGGATTCACGACGAGGTCAAGAAGCTCAACAGTGGCATACTGCCCAAGGGAGTCAAGATCGTTCCTTTTCTCGATCGCTCCGACCTGGTCAAGTTCACCGTTGACACCGTTGAACGCAACCTGACCGAAGGCGTGATTCTGGTTTCGATCATTCTCATATTATTTCTGGGCAACGTGCGCGGCGCCATTATTGTGGCCCTCACCATTCCCTTCGCGCTACTATTTGCCGCCATCTGCCTTGACCTCATCCACATTCCCGCAAATCTACTCTCCCTCGGCGCGCTGGATTTTGGCATGGTGGTCGACGGCACTGTGGTGATGATCGAAAACATCGTCCGCCATCTCTCACTGAAGGACGACGAGCGCACCGCCTCGCAAAAGATTCGTGACGCCGCGCACGAGGTTCAACGGCCAGTCTTCTACGCGCGGGGCATTATCATCGCCTCGTATCTGCCCATCTTCACGCTGCAGGCCGTAGAGGGCCGCCTCTTCAAACCCATGGCATGGACCGTCACCTTTGCGCTGCTCGGCGCACTCGTCTTTGCCATTCTTGTCGCTCCTGTCATGGGAGGCATCGCCTTTCAAAAAGGCGCGAAGGAGTGGAGAAATCCGCTGGTGCACTGGCTCACCGGCCACTATCGCAGCGCCGTCCGCACGGCCATCCTGCATCGCAACATCACATTGGGAACCTGCGGCGTCCTCTTCGCATTTGCTGTTTTTCTTGCTTTCGGCGGTCCCATCGGCTCGGAGTTTCTGCCTCATCTCGACGAGGGGTCCATCTGGGTCCGCGGCACGCTGCCGCCCAGCGAAGGCCCTACCGCAAGCATCGACTTCACCAACCGGGCGCGGCTGGTCATGGCATCCTTTCCGGAAGTCACGCAGGTTGTCAGTCAGACCGGCCGTCCCGACGATGGTACCGACACGGCTGGCTTCTTCAATACGGAATACTTCGTCGATCTCAAGCCAAAAAACGAGTGGCGTTCCTCCTTTCATCAGAACAAGGAAGCCTTGATTGCCGCAATGGATGAGCAACTGGAGAAATTTCCTGGCGTTATTTGGAACTACTCCCAGCCCATCTCCGACAACATGGAAGAAGCTGTTTCCGGTGTCAAGGGCGAGTTGGCCGTCAAGCTCTACGGCGACAATCTGCGCACTTTGGAGCACAACGCCGAGTTGATTCAGGCGCAAATGGCCACCGTCAAGGGCATCGAGGATCTGGGTATCTTCCGCATCGTCGGCCAGCCCAACCTGAATTTTACGGTCGACCGCGATGCCGCGGCGCGATGGGGCATCAACGTTGCGGATATTCAGGACGCCATACAGACCGCGGTTGGCTCCAACGCCGTGACCCAGGCGCAGCAGGGCGAGGCGCGCTACGATGTAACGCTTCGTGATCAAAAGCAGTATCGCGATACGCAGGAAGCTATCGCGGACGTACGCCTGCTGGCACCCTCTGGCGAGCGTGTTTCGCTGGCGCAGGTGACTAAACTCTCGACAGACGATGGCGCCGAGCAGATCAACCGTGAAAGCGGTCAGCGTTACATTGCCATCAAGTACTCCGTCCGGGGGCGCGACCTCGGCTCAACTGTGGAAGAGGCCATCGGCAAGGTCGAGCACTCTGTAGCTTTGCCCTCCGGTTATCACCTGGAGTGGGCAGGTGAATATGCCAGCCAGAAGCGCGCCGACAAGAGAATGGCTCTGGTGATTCCCATTACCGTACTGGTCATCTTTCTCATCCTCTACACCATGTTCCGCTCCTATAAGTGGTCTGCTCTGGTTCTGGTCTCGGTCATCATGGCTTCAATCGGCGGACCGCTGGCTCTGTTTCTGACGCATACCAACTTCTCGGTTTCTTCCGAGGTTGGCTTTCTGGCTCTCTTCGGCGTGTCGGTGGAAACCGGCGTCATCATGATTGAGTTCATCAATCAGTTGCGTTCCCAGCGCAGAGCAACCGAGGAGTTCAGCGAGGAGCATGTCATCGAGGCCACAATCGAGGGCGCCGTTCTGCGTCTACGCCCCATCATGATGACCATGCTGGTGGCAACATTGGGCCTTCTGCCCGCAGCGCTTTCTCATGCCATTGGCTCCGACTCGCAGCGCCCCTTTGCCATCGTGATTGTTGGCGGTCTGCTGGCAAACCTGGTCATCGGCATCTTCCTGATGCCCACCCTCTACGTCTGGATGGCGCGCGAGAACGACGTACTTCCGGAGACTGGCGGCAGCGGAGATTTCTAGATTGTCTGGCTCAATGCTGAAGGTAATCGACAACAGACGCATCTTCACTTTCTATCCAACGCCAGCGCGGTACATTCCCCTTCTGAAATTTGGGAATCGAGACGACTGTATAGGCGTTTTTCCCGTTTCTGACCGTCTGTACCAAACTGGGCAGCGTGCATGGAACGAAGGTGCAAAATCCTTTCCCGAAGTCTGATTGAATCGATCTGAAATCAAGATACAGAGTGTGGAGATCACTCTCTGGGATCCCCAAGAATCTAATCGCTCACTAACTAATTGCAGTGCTCAGCCGATACAACAAATGAAGCCAGATCTGCGAATGGACGCCCGCGCCTTGTGGAAGGACAATCTTCGATGACTTCATTTTTTGGGAAAATGCGCCTCTCGAATCAATTCAAGACTGCGTTTGGGGCGATCTTCATTCTGTGTCTACTGCAAGGATGCCTTACGCTGCTGGTGTTGGCAAACCAGGAACAGCGGATGAAGGCAACATTCAACAATGGTGCTGATCCGGCGATGCAGACCAGTGATAGCTCCAAGCAGCAAATTGGCAGCGCCGCCATGCAGATTGCCGATCCGAATTGGATATTGCGGTGCCTCGCTGTGAGTATCATAGTGCTGACATCGCTTCTCTGTCTGGGGATTGGATGGTATCTGACGCGCCTGATTGTTCCGCCCATTCTGGCAGCCACGGAGGCTCTGCAACGTGTTGCTGAAAACGACCTGACGGTGTCGGTCGCGGTGCGAAGTGAGAACGAGATTGGCCGCCTCAGCGTCTCCGTGAATTCCAGTGTAGCCGCAATGCGCTCGGTTCTAAGGTCAGTGGTCCGCAGTGCCGGATCCTTCACTGCGGCAGCCCAAGAGCTGAATATCCGCTCAGCCGAAAGCAGTGACAACACCCGGGAACAGTCCGGAAAGACAAGTCAGATCGCTACAGCAGCACAACAGATGAAATTGGTAATCAGCGAGATTAGCGAGAATACCGAGGCTGTTTCGGTCTTGAGCCGGGAGTCATCCGAAGCTGCCGAGCAAGGGGGGGCTGTGATGCAATCGGCCTCCGAAGCAATGGAAAAGATTGCCACGATCACCGGCACCGTTGCTGACAAAATCACTTCGCTAGCCCTGCGCTCCGAGGAGATTGGCAAAGTGGTTCGCCTGATTCAGGAGATCAGCGAACAGACCAATCTACTGGCCCTTAACGCTGCCATTGAAGCTGCTCGCGCTGGTGAGCATGGACGCGGATTTGCAGTTGTTGCCGGCGAAGTCCGCCGCCTGGCCGAACGCACTACGACCGCGACGCAGGAGATCGCTCAAACCATCCATAGCATTCAGGATGAGACCCAGGCAACCCTTGAATTGATGCAAGGCAACCGCGAAGCAGTCGATTCCGGCCTGAGCGAGACTACTCGGGCTGGCAGGCGACTTACAACCATTGCCAACTCATCCAGGCAGGTTGAGCAGATGATCATGATGATCTCCCTGGCAACCTCCCAAGAGACATCCGCATCGAATGAGATTGCCCAGTCGGCCAAAGAAATCTTCCAACTTTCATCCAGCAACTCTCAAGCCGCCGAGAAAGCAGCGGAGGCGTGCAAGAGCCTCTCCTGCCTCGCGAATGACCTGGATACCATTATCCGCAAATTCCGAATCGATCAAGCTGTCGGCGGAGAGAACGACACCGGCGAAACGCCGATCCGGCAAGCCGTTTCAATCGCAACTCCGCTTCCGGCTTAGTACTACAGTTGTAGATAGTGATATTCAGTAGGTTGACCAAACGTGCCCACCTTACCCGGCACGAGTTCAGGCATTTTGACTCTCCGCCGCACGTCAGCCTTGCGCTTCTGGTCGAGGGCTAGGGCATCACTCTTGCGGCCAATCTTCTCACGGTGCTGCTTGCCGTCAACATGGTAGTTGATCCACCAGCAGCCGGAACCGATCGGACGCTCGAATACGCCCTCACCTTTGGGGAGCCTATTCGCTTCATAGCGCCTCCGGTGCGTTAATTCTACCAATATGCACCAAAACAGGCACCAAAAGAAAAAGCCACTCAGGAAATATTCCTCGAAAGGATTGTAAAACTTATTATTTCAGTAGTTTATCTGGTGGGCCCGGAGGGATTCGAACCCCCAACCAAGGGATTATGAGTCCCCTGCTCTGACCGTTGAGCTACAGGCCCGCTCCTCTATTCTAAGCAATCATTTTCGTCGAAGTTCATGGATTCGA
>Ga0181528_10000591_pt1 | contig 25237 bp, 13 predicted proteins | sample PEATcosm2014_Bin_47_FD_119742 | JGI IMG/M metagenome (GOLD analysis project Ga0181528, IMG submission 119742) | Peatland microbial communities from MTU Mesocosm Facility, Houghton, MI, USA - PEATcosm2014_Bin10_10_metaG | ecosystem: Environmental > Terrestrial > Soil > Wetlands > Peat | place...
CCAAATATCATGTTCCCGATGGTGCGGGGAGAGTTCAGGTTGACCGTCTGATCCGAAGTGATGTCCAACGCGCTGAAGTCGGCAGTCACATTCGCGCCAAAAGGAACCAGGCTGGAATTCCAGTTGCCTGCGGTATCCCAGAGGGTGTCCGCCGCCACACCGGTCCACACACCCGACGCATAAATGCTCGCGGTCAGCCCCGTGGGCTGGCTGAGGGAATAATTGCTCCCCGAGGCACCGCCCAGCGTGGAGGTCGAAGTCACGGAAATTCCGGTGCCCGCGGCGGAGCTGGCAAAGTAGCCGGCGCCGTTGAGGATCACCGTATCACCGCTCAAGACACCCACAAGGGCGCCGTTGATGGTGGCGTTCGTGGTTCCGTCGTAATATTTGCTCTGCGCCGCTGCGCCGGAGACCGTCAAGGTTTTGGCGCTCACGGCTTGTGCGGGAGACAAGGCAATCGAGGCGCTGCCGGAATTATTGCCATCGCCGCCATAGATCGCGACAATGTCAGCATGTGTTCCCGCCGAGAGACTGTTCAGCGGGTTGACCGTGATGGTGGCGGACCCGCCAGACAGAGTCCCTGTGCCGATCGTCGTGCCACCGGCGCCGCCATCTTTCAGCGTGATCGTGCCGGACGGAGCATAGCCAGTCACCGAGACATCAAACTGGAGCGCATCGCCGTAAGTCGAGGAGGACGTCCAGCCCGCATGCAGCGCGACAGAGGTGGTCGTGGCAGCCAGCGAGGTGGACACATGCAGAATTAGATTGCCGCTGTTCAACACTAAAGTTGCGGGCAAGGTGCCAAGTGCCAGGCCGGCGCCGCCGCCCACTCCGCTCGAAGTGTTCAGCGTGGGGGTTCCGCTCACGGTTCCTCCGCTGATGAGCGTATAGTCGCCGGCGCCCAGCGGCGAGCCGCCGTTGTTGACCACGGTGATGATACTCGTGCCGAGATTCAAGGCTCCCGATACCACGGTCAAAGCCGGATGCGAGGCGTCACCCAGGAACGCGGTCGGGGTAAAGTTCAAGGTCGCTGAACCAGAGCCAAGGCTGATCGTGGTGCCACCCTTGATCGCGGCGGCCGCTGAACCAACCGCCGTGCCGGTTCCGCCGGCAGTCAATGAAGTGCTGGCGCTCAAATTATAGTTCGCGATGGCTGACACATCAAATGTCGCGCCGGCGGCGATTGAAAGACCAGGTGTATTGTTGATCGAACCGCTGCCGGCCAATGCCAGCGTGCCGCCGCTGATGCTGGTATTGCCGGAATAGGTGTTGGCCCCGGCCAAAACTTGCGTGCCGCCTGTGCCATTCACCGTCAAAGTGATGGCGTTGGCGCCGCCGTTGTCACTGATGCTGCCGCTGAAAGTCGTGCTGCCGCTGGTTGGAGCCAGCGTCAAACCCACGGGTGTTGCCGCCGCACTGTTGGTCACCATGCCACCGCCGCCGCCGATGTCGGAAAGCGATGCCACGGTCTGGGGTGTGCCGCTCAGGTCTAAAATCGCGCCGCTCGCGAGATTGACCATCGTGGTGGCGGGCAGGACATTCGCCGGCCCTCCCGTGTTGCCGAACCATTTGTTCAGCAAATATGCCTCGACCTGCTGCCTCTGGGCGGCCGTCAATGCGGTGTTGTAGATCAGGATTTCCGCGACATCGCCGAGCGCCTTGTTGCCGTCGCCCGACCGGTAGCCGATCTGGAGCGGCGCGGCCGTGGTGTTCAAAGCGCTGCCGATGGTTTTTGTCCCCAAAAGGCTGCCGTCCAAATATCCCGACTCGCTGACATTGCCGTCATACAGCGCTTCGCAAAGGTGCGCGCGCGCATCCACTGGCGGGGTGCCGAACGTATTGTCGCCGCCGCTATACACGGCGGGCAGATAGTAAAGCCCGTTATTTCCAATGGTCAGGTCAAACAGGTTGCCGCCCGTCGTGCTGCCCCAGGACAAAAGAATCTGGCCGCCCGAGGGACGGACCATGACGCTAAATACGCTCCGCGCAGCGCTGCCCGAAATGGAGAAATTGCCGGCTGTCTGCAGTCCGACGCTGGCGTTGTTGGTAAAATGGATTGTCCCCTTGCCGTTTAATCCGGCGGCGTTGTAGGTGGGTGGATTGGCAGGATTGTAAGGAGTTACCGTATTTCCGTTGCCACTGCCATCAGGCACTGAACTGACGGAGGCGCCGTTTGCCAGGCCCAAGACAGAGGCATCCAGCTGATACACCAAGTTTCCCGAAAAAGGAACCGTCGGCGTCGGCTGGAGTTGAAGCGTGCCATTGGTGACCGTGGTTGAACCGGCGTAGGTGTTGGTGCCACCCAGGACCAGGGTGCCCGAGCCGGCTTTGACCACGCTCAAGGTTCCGCCATTCGCCGCATTGTCCCTGATGTTGCCCTCGTAATAACCCGCGCCGGTGCCAAGCGACCCGCCAATCGTCAGAACGGATGCCACCGTTCCGCCGTTGGTGACCACCCCTCCCAAGCCCGCCAAAGAACCGATGGTCTCATTGGTTCTGACATCCAAGGTGCCGACATTGACGGTGACCGGCGCGCCATCGTAAATCTGGTCGCCGCCAATTCCGGTCACCTGCACCGTGCCCCCGCGAACCGTCAGCCCGTTCCCGCCGATGCAATGCACGCCGGAGCTTGATTGACGGTTGAGCGAAAGCGTGGCGCCCGCAGCGACCGCAGCTCCAAAATTGCCGTCATCGGCCTCCGCCGAATTATTTCCCAGATATAAAATGCCAGCCGTCGCGCTTGAGTTTTCAAAGAGAACCGCGCCGCTGCCAATGCTTTTCCATTGGTTCTTGGTGAAGATGGAATACCCGTTCAAATCCACCGCGCCGGTCACTCCGCTATTGATCTGGAAAGAGCGGTTGACGCTGATGGCTGAACCAGCCGCTATGCTCGCCTCAAATTGCAGGGTGCTGTTTCCGGCAAAATTGAACTGGTTGGTCGGCACGGACGGAGTCCCCCCGAGATTCGGTCCCTGCGAAATCCCAACGGCGCCCGCAATATTTGTGATGCCGCCCGTGAAAGTGTTGGCGGCAGTCAGATTGATGAGTCCCGAACCGCTGCTGGCGATGTTAATGGCCTTGATGCCGCTGATGATGCCGGAGAGCGTCAGAGTATTACCCGCACCGTTATTGGCTGTCAGGTTGTCACCCAGTGCGAAGGCGGTGGAAATTGTGTCGCCCTTGCTCGTGGAAACCTGGTTCAACTGCGCCCCGCTGCCGCCATTATTAAAGGTCAGCGAGCCGCCGGTGTTGGTGAGTGTGTAGGCTGCGGAACTGTCGGCATCCCCGATGTTCAAAGTGCCCAGGGTGACGGCGGCATTATTTGTCACGATGCGCGCAGCCGTGATGTTGTAGGTCAAGCCAACCACGTCCCCGGCGGCGGTTCCCGGCACCGCCGCTGGCGACCAGTTGCCGGCGGTGTTCCAACTGCCGCCAGCGTCAATATTCCAGTTGCCGCCCGCCGCCCCGGCGCTTTGAGCTTGAGCCAAGAGGAACATCGCTGCGACGGGTGCCGTAAAAATCAAGGTCTGGCCATTTATTTTCATAGAATTTGTTCAATGCTGCGCTTTGCACATGTTGGGTTTTTTAAACTTTAACAATCTGTGACCTGCCCGACATCACTCTTTCGGGTAGTATTCTGCAAGGTCTGCTGATGGAGATTTAAGGGCTCCAAATGGTGGAAATGGTGAGTTAAAGCTTGATCCTTAAAGCGTTGAAGCCCGGCATATCCAACCCAATGCGATTCACCAAGGAGGTCGAAAAGTTTTTTTAGACCGCAGTCATCGTCGAAGTGTTTCAAGGCAAGTTGTTCGCAGCTTCGGCGCGGCGCGCGGGAATTTTACTGCTCAGATCGACGGAATCACAGCAAAGAGCTTTTGGAAAAAAAATCCGAGCCATCTTTGCCGGCCTGATGCCAATCGCTGCCGGCGCTATTGCAGCTGGATGATTCCCCGCTGCAGCGCCACCGTGACGGCTTCGGTGCGATCAGCCGCGTGCAGCTTGCCGAGAATATTCTTCAAGTGGTGCTTGACGGTGTTTTCGCTGATTTCGAGCACATCGCCAATTTCCTTGTTTGCCAATCCTTTGGCCATCTTTTGCAGCACTTCCAATTCCCGGGGCGTGAGCTCTTCAAACAGTTTTCGGGAAGCCAGCCGGGTCGAGATTTCCTGCGGAATCCATTTCTGCCCGGCAGCCACGGCGCGCAAGGCGGGGATCAGCTGCTCGCCGGTGGAGTTTTTCAACACATATCCTTGGGCGCCCGCTTCAATGGCCCGATGAATATCGGTGTCGCCGTCATGGGTGGTGAGCATTAAGATTCGGGCTTGCGGATGTTTGCTCCGGATTTGCGCCGCCGCCGCGATCCCGTCCTTGATGGGCATGCGCACGTCCATGAGCACCAGATCGGGATTGAGTTTTTCATACATCTCCACGGCCTGGACTCCATCGGCGGCCTGGCCGACCACCTCCATGTCGGATTCAAAGGCCACCAGGCCGATCAGTCCCATCCTCACAACAAAATGGTCATCGACGACGAGAATGCGGATGTTTTTTTCCTTTCTCATCAGACAACCTCCGGCTCGCTGATTTCGTCAGGCTGGCTCCGCTGATCGAGGTGAACCTGAACCATGATGATGGTTCCTGCGCCCGGTTCGCTTCTAATGGTCAGGTCGGCACCCAGCCGCTTTGCCCGTTCATTGATGCCTTGCAGGCCAAAGTGGCCTTCGGTCGGACCGGCACACCGCTTCTGGTCGAATCCGCGCCCGTTATCCTTGATCCGCAGCATGACGCTGTTCGGGCCGTAATCCACCTCGATCTCCGCTCCGGTCGCTTCGGAATGCTTGATGACATTGGTCATCGCTTCCTGGGCGATCCTCAACAAGTTTTCTTCCAAGATTTCGGGCAGCGGCCGAATCCGCCCCTTGGTGGTAATTTCAAAATTAATCTTGGCCCCTTCTGTCAGCAGCCGGTTGCTGGCGGCCAATGCGGTTGGCAAATTAAACTGTTCCTGCATCCGCGAGCGCAAATCCCAGACCGAATGGCGCGCCTCCATCTGGCTTCGGGAAACCAATTCGAGCGCCAAATTGAGATGATGGTTTGCGTCGTCTGGCTTGTTGCCAACCAGCTTCGAAGCGATGTCGAGCTGCAATCGGATTCCCGTGAGGGTTTGTTCCAGGGTGTCATGGAGTTCCTGGGCCAGGCGTGTGCGCTCGGACAGCACCGCTTCATATTGTAATTTTGACTCCTTGCGCGCCGTGATTTGAAATTTCAACTGGGCCGTGCGCTCCTTGACACGCTCATCGAGGAAATCCTTTGCCTGCTGCAATTCCGCCTGCGCCAGCTCTTTTTCGCGGATCAGTTCACGCAGCACGGTGTTTCGCTTGATGATCCTCAATGTCCAGAGGATTGCCAGCAACCACCCCGCCAGCAGGATGACTACGCCAATCAGCATGCGTTGCGGGGTGAGCCAGTCAGGCTTGCGCAAAATCCGCAGGTCGCCGGCCGCGGGGAGAAACATTTGAAGCGATTGCAGCTTCCCGTCCTCCGCAATGTGCATGAAACAGATGCCAGCAACCTCCACCGTGCTGCCGACAGGAATCTGGGCCAGCGCCTGGTTTGGCGCGGGCGCGAACGCTTCCACCGAAAACACAACCCCTCCGCTTTGCAGGGTGAGAACGGTTGTTTGTCCGTCCAGGCCGCCCTCCTTCTCGCCGGCGCGCTGCTGGATGCGATCCAGCACCTTTCCCTCAAGCCGGATCAGGTCGGCATGCCGATAGCCAGCGTGCAGCTCCCCTATGGTCACCGGCTTCGGCTCCACATTCTGTACCGGTTCATCCGTCTTCCGAAAGACCGCGTCCTGCAGGACGGGCAGGGATTGCTCGAAATCCCAAAAGCCAACGGCCTCGACCACCTCGCCGGGCGTAAAAGTTGCCAGTTGGCTGCTTTTAACCTGCAATCCGCCGCTGGCATCCCGAAGAAATACATCTTCCCCCGGCCGCTGGTAAGTCACAATTCCACGGACGTGCACCCGTTTGCCCAGCTCACGGCCGCTTCCAAATTGTCCGAGGCTGTTTAGCGGCAGCACCGGCTCGCTGAAGGGATCGGACGGAACGGTTTTTTCAACGATGAAATCTGACTGGAATGGAACATGGAGGACCACCCTGATTAATTGGCGGAGCTGGCCGCTGAAAACGGCGGAAGCGGTGCCCCGGAGTCGCACGCTGGCTCCCACTAGCTTTTGGGGGTCGGTGTCCTTGATCGGTGGCACATTCACCTTTAGGCGATGGCCGCCGGACATGATTTCAAACGCCCACACCGGCTTCTCTCCCACGACGGAGCGGACCGTCCCCGATACTTCAACGCGCTGGCCGTCTTCAGTGCCCGCCATCAACTGTTCGATGGACACGGGTTTTGCAACTGGCATTGGCGAGGTTCCCAGTTTAACCCAGTGCGCGTAGCTGATGAATGGAGCATAGCCGCCAGGGTGGCTGATCCCCGAAATGTCCACATAATCACCCGGCGATGGCTGCGGCTGATTGTTGTCCTCCGCGAAAATGCCCGCCGTGGCGTCTTGGGCAAAAAACGCCCTGCCCCACTGTGGTTCCACGGCCGTGACCACCCCCCGGATGGATACCTCGCGTCCCCAGGCTCGTTCTCCAGGGAGGGAAAGGACGTCGATTGCGTTGGTCAACAACTCGGCCTGAACCTGCTGGGGATCGGCGGCCCAGATTGATGCTCTTGCAACCAGCAAAAAAACAAGAAACCATTTGAGAGGCTTTCCATACCCCGAGGTCACGCTAACAGCCTGCTTGCATCGCAATGTTCGAATTGTTTTCAAAAGTTGGCAATCCAACATTAATCCATAAGGCCATTAATCCCAAGTCTCAAACCGGCCAGTAGTTCCATTTCGCCATTCAAACATGCGATATTCAAATTCCTTACACGCTGCCGTTGGATCCCAATGGCCATTCCGTTGAATCGCAGCAATGGCCGACCGATGCGAAAGCCGGGGGCATCCAGGAGCATTCCGTCAACGCGATGACTCTGGATTGCGGGGCGCACTTTTCCAACATCGCCATCACCCGGCGAGTTCTCTGGCTTCATTAAAGAAAAATCTTAGCGGTTTAAATCTTTTCAACGAGTTCAAATCCGCTGAAGTGTTCCGCAATGAGGGTTGCTGCTGGGTCGGCGGCAGTTTCCTTAATTCCGTTTGCTTCGCCGGTGAAGTCGCGGGCCGCTCCCAGTTCGGAAGCGGCCCGCGTGTTTCACAAGCGGAGTCTTATTGAACCGGCATCACTCCTGGCGGCCCGTCAAAGGTCGCGCGATCTTTCAACGCTTCGGAGACCGACGGTTCCGGTGCATAGTTGCGGAAGATGAGATAGAAATCCCCCTTCGGCGTCGGCAGCCAGTTGGATTCCTTGTCCGGTCCGGGATTGTCAAACTGCAAATACATGGTGATCGAACCGTCCGCGTTCTTCGTCAAGTTGTCGTAGTCGGCGAGGTGGTAGCGGTTGATGGCGTTGGGCGTGGTGTAGCTCGTGGCCTTGTCATACATCGTCACCGACCAGAAGCCCGGCGGTATCGGCGCCGCATAGGCCATCGGCTGCGTGAGCGTCAAGGTGTATTTCTTAGCGCCGGTCATCGGCTGGTTGTTGCCGTCCAACACGCCGGAATAATAGATCGCCTGTTTGGCGGAGTTCGCCGTCAGGCCGAAGACCGCGACGCAAAGACGGGACAGGTAGTCCGGGCCGGCGTAACCGGTGTTCGCGGGCGGGATGACCCAGCCGTGTTTCAACGTGCCGGCGAGCGGCATGGTGCCCAACGCGAGGTCGCCGATGGAAGCGGCGGCTTTTTTCATCTGCTCAAGGATGAGCGGGTTCACGTCCGAGGGCTTCCATTGCGTGCCGAGCTTGATGCCGAGATACGCGAAGGACGGCAGCACGGAATCAATCTCGCTTTGCGGCGGCGGGTTTTCGTTCATGGCCGCCGAGAAAATGGACCAGAATTGCAACGGGTCATCGAACAGGCAGTGGCTGGTGGCCACGCCCGGTGCCATCTTGGGCACTTCGTAGTTATAAGCCACGGGCGCCGGAGCGGCACCGCCGGTGTATTGCGAAAGCGTCTGGAGTGTGATCGCCTGAATCACTTTCTTGGCCGCCGGCAAATCTGCCTCGCTCTTGACGTTCACGCGCGGCTGGAGTTCGATCCAGCGTGTGGGGCAGTCAATGCGCTTGACGCCGTCAGGCAGCGTGCCAGTCCAGCCCGGGCCGCACAGCGCGAACTTGCCGCCGCTGTAACCGGAGGCTCCCCCGGCGGGATAGGCGAAAGCGGTGCTATACATGTCGCACATCTCAACCATGTAGTAACGGCCGTTTGAATCCGGCGTGGTGAGGATGACTGGTTCGGGACCCAAATCCGCAAAACCGAAACCGTAAATCACGTCGAGGTTGGGCGAGACATAGCCGGATTCGGCGGCGAGTTTGGGTGTGGAAATGTCCTCCATGCACCAGATGGTGTTGGGCGCGGCCTTGGGATTGGGGCCGACGGACACGGTGGAACGCAGGTTATACATCGCAACGAGCGGCGCGGCGTAAGTTGCGGCCTGCACGGCGAGCGTGCCCGACCAAGCCTGAATCGCCGCGATTTGCGCGGGCGATGCGCTGACGCCCTTCGCGGCGACTGCTTTGGTGTCCAATTCCGCCGGCTGGCCGGTGGACGTTTGGGCGCTGGTCGTGCTGCACGTCGTGCAGACAATCGTTGCCGCTGCGGTCAGCAGCAACACGCCGTTGTTGATCAGGGTTCGTTTCATGTTTTGTCTTTCGATATGTTTGTTTAGTTGACCGTAAATCATTTCACCAGCTCGATGTCCGGCAGCTTGAAGCTCTTGTCGAAAATCCCCTTCTCCGGGCCATACACGCGAAACCACGGGAACCATTTCTGGCCGGGCTGGGTGTAAAGCCAGTTGGATTTCTGACCGGCGGGCGCTTTCGGGCCAAAATAGATGTCAACCGTGCCGTCGGCGTTCTTCTGCAAATCCTTGTCCAGCGAACCGAGCGTGAGGCGCGTTGCGTGGAGGAAGAAGCTCGACGTTTTTAAACTGTAAACGGTGGCGGACCAGAACTGGCTCACCGGCACGTCTGACGGAACGTGCAGGCGATAGTTGTTTCCGCCTTCCAGCGGATTGCCGTCGTGGTCGTGAAAGGAGGCAAAGTAGAAACTGCCGGTGCCGAGCTTCGCCGTGGGGCAGAAATATTGTGACAGTGCGATGCCGCGTGCATCCACGCCAAAATAATTCGGCATCTCCCACTTGAACATCGTCGGCATGGTAATGGGCGGAGACGGGATGCACCACTGGCTGTCCGGCCACCACGGCGTCACGTCCGTCGCCGCCTTGTCCATCAACCACGCGAGCGCTTCTTTGGCCGCCGAATTCAGCAGGGCCACGGTCGCAGGATCGGGATTGAACTCCTTGCCCTTCTCGATGCCGAGCGGCAAAAGCATCCCCATCATTTCGAGGTCGCGGGGCTGCACCGTCTCTTCGTTCAGGACGCGGGCGAGATTGGTGAAAAAGCTGGCGTCATAATTGATGAGGCCGTTGAACATCACATCGCTCATGTCGAGCAGCCGCTGTGCGGGCGGGTTGGCCGCCTTTGACAAGGGATAGACTTTGACCTGCTGCACCAGATCATTGCCCGCCTGCAAATCCGCTGCGGAACCGGAATCCAAAATGGAACGCAGCAACGTCATGGTATTATATGTCGCGGGACGCACCACGGTGTAACCGTCCGGCACTTCGCCTTGGAAATTGGGTGGCAGCACGAGATATTTGCCTCCCTTACCCTCGAAGCCGATGTCGGTAAGCGGCACATACCACGCATCTTCAATCGTGCCGTAGAAGCTGGCACCGGGGACGGCAGCCGGCAATTCCACCACCACCGGCCCGTCCTGCCTGGTGTTGCAGAAGAAATACATGTAGCGCGTGTTGACGTTGGGCGTGGGCGACTGGTTCATCCAACTGCCGCCCTTGGCCCACCAGACGATGTCGTTGTAGGTAGCCTTGCCATCGCGGAAGGATGCCTGCTTGCACGCATCCTCGCCCACGAGCGGCAGACCCCAGATGACGGCATCAACCGCACGGCGTTCCACCGTGCGCTTGTGGAGCTTCGCGTTGGTGAGTGGCTTGTCATGGGTGGTGGTGCAGCCGGCACCGAATGTCAGCGCGCCAATGAGCGCGACGGCGAGGAGGTTTTGTATGCGTGTCTTTTTCATGGTTGTGAGTTAAGAGTGACTCATTGTCCTTTCGGAAAGAGGAACGTGATAGTGAAGCGCAGGCCCCAGTCCGGGCCGCCGGCGGGTTTCTCGACGTAGTAACGGTAGCCGGCCTGAAAGGCGATGGGATGATCGTGGATTTTCAACACCTGCTGCACCATGAAGTTTAGCGGTGCTGTTGACTCATGATCCTGCCAGTTGTAGGTGGTCTCCGAGTTCAGCATGAACGTCGTGTAGGTCTTGGTGGTGTAACCGAAGAACGGCTGAATGAAGGCGGCGTTGACTTCATTGCGATCCTGCTGGCCGGTAAACGACCAGATCTGGTTGGCCAGAACGCCGTAGGTGAATCCGTGTTCCTGCCGCAGCGCCAGCACGGTCGGGCCCGTTCCCCACTGGCCGGCACCCAGATAATCCGAAGTGGCGGTGGGATAATAACCCACCGGGCCGGCGGCCAGAATCCAACCGCCCACCGGGGCTTTCGGCGAGAAGAAGAAGCTTTGGGTAGTGTCGCCAAGGCCCTCATGACTTTTCCCGACACTGGCCGGTGCGCCCGGCCGGTTGTCCAACACTTCCTGATAAATCACCGGCACAATGGTGCGGATGATGAGATTCCAATTCTCGCTAATGGAAATGGGAATGACCGGCTGGATGTTGGCCGTGTATTTCATCGCGTGTGCCGGACCGATGCCGAAGTCCCAATTGTTCTGGATCGGCACGCTGATGAGGGCGGCGACGGGGTTGTTGAGTTTCTTCGCCAGTTCAGCCTCCTGATCCTTCTGGTCGTCAGTCCCCGCGCCACCGCCGCCAGCGGGGGCGACCGCGTCGTTGTCCGCAAGGGTGAACGAGTTGTCAAAGGTCGGCTGGTTTTGAGCGTGGGCGGTGGATGCCAGCGCACAGGCGAGGGCGAGCGCAGCGACGGGGAAGGTTTGTTTGGATTTGGTTTTCATGCTGCGTTGATTTGATTTTGCACAGTTGCGGATGATTAAACATCTTTGCCGGCCAAACCTGCTACACCGATATTGTCATTTGCCGGCTCCGGTTTGGTTTCTGATTTCAACAAGAAATGGCAAGAATTCAAAAGCTCAAGAGGATGCCAGGTGGGTTCTTTGCTCGCGTCACTAAATTGAGGCAGCGGACGGGATATTTGTAAAGTCTTTAAGACAAAAAACGGGCCGCTCCCTGAAACGGAAGCGGCCCGCGTGTTTCATATGCGAATTAATCACATCTTGCGCACCTTGCCGATGCGCGGCGACTGCACCGGGGATGCCACGCCGTAGATGACGGTGAAGCCCGAACCACCACCCCAAGTCGAGGTGGGCCGTTTCGGGTCGGGTGATGCGGCGGCGTCGAGGGCGTTCCAGTTGTTCGCGACCCAGACGTTGCCGGCGGGGTCAATGGACACATCGGTCACCATCTGGATGCTGCCGCTTTGGAACATGTGAAGGGTGTCGCCGGCTTTCGTGCCGGGCGGATGACCGGCGGTGTTGTCGCCGGCCAGCAGCGTGGCGCAACGGCCCCACATGTTGCCAACCCAGACGTCATCATTGCCGTCCACATTGATGCCCCAAGGGATGCTTTCGCCCGGACCGGTGAAACCTTCCGGCGCGGGCTGGGTGCCGTCGGGACGGATCATGTTGACCGCCCCGGTGATGTGCCCCGGCGGAGTCATGATGTATTTAAACATGGAATCCGTGATGAGTTTGAACTGCTCCATGATGGAGGCGTTGGCGGGAAGCTTTGGCTGCGGGGTGTGGATATCCATGTTGTTCGCCACCCAGACATTCCCCTTGGAATCCAGCGCGAGGGCGCGGACGCCGATGCCGCAATGGAATGTTTCCACCTTGGACGGATCGTTGGACGGAAAGCGCACGACGGTGTCCGACGAGGAGTTGGCCACCCAGACACGGTTCTGGTCGTCAATGACGATGTCAAAGGGTGAAACCAGCCCCTCGACTTTGACAATCCTGCCGTCCTTCAACACGCCGCCGGGAAAATAGAGCAACTGGTTGTCCGAACCGTCGGCAATCCACACATCCCCGTTGTTGGCGATGCCCACGCCCATGAGGCCGAGGAATTTTTCCTTGAAGGGGACATCACTCTCCTTGGCGGCGGGCGTGCCGTCGAAATTCATCACGAGAATTTTTCCGTTGAAGCTGGTGATCCAGACCTTGTCGTTCGCGACCGCCGTGCCCCAGCCGACGCCGTCAATGCCCATGCCGGTGAAGCCGGTGATGGCGGGCGAAAGCGCGGTGCCATTGGGCGCGAACTTGCCCACGCCGCCGCCGGTGCTCTTGTTGACGCCCGACTGCGAGCCGGGCATCCAGTTCATGCCGCTCCAAAGATTACCTTCGGCATCAAACATGAAACGGCCGTTGGCGTAATCGCCACCGCCGGAGAAGCACAGCGACAGGGCGAAGTCGTCCGGTGCCCAGACGAGATACGGCGCAAAGGGCGCAGTGCGCCGGCCATCAGGCGCGGGCAGCGGATAGGCTTCGTCAAACAATCCATATAGTTCCTTGGGCGCGGCATACGAGACGCGGGCGATGTCGGCCATCGCTTCAATCGTGTTCTTGGGCGCAACTCCAGTTGGCGGTGTGGCGGCCTTGAGGAAACGCGCCTTCCAGTCGTCATTCGCAGTGGTGGCGTAGGCGCTGATGAGCGAGCCGAGCGTGTCTAGCGTTGCCATCGTCGTGGTCATGGAACTATTGAGCGGATCCATCAGCACCTTGCCCCAGGTGCCGGTCTTGGGACAAACCAGGTTCGGCGTATTGCCGGCGGCGATGTGCAGGCTCAACGGCTTGCCGGAAATGGTTTCGCCGTTGATGAACTGCGCAGCGGTGAAGGCCGAGGCCACGGTGGTGAGTTCGTTCACCGTGATTTTTTCCGGCCACGAAGTTCCGAGCAACGACATGAGTGCAACGCCGTCCTTGGGGCCTTCAGCGACGAGATAAACCACACTGTCCTTCGGCGTGGATTTAAGATCCAAATCAAATTCGCCTTCGGAATCGGTTTTGCCCTGGGCCAGTTGCATGGGTGCACCTTCGCCCGCGGCGTAAACCGTGACTGTGGATCCGGCAACCGGTTTGCCCGCGATCAGGACGTGGCCTTCGACATCATCGGAAGAGCGGGCGGCTTTGCAGCATTTTCCTTCGTGTTCAGATTCGCAACCGGTGGCAAACGCCAGCGCGCCAATGAACGCGACGGCCAGCAGGTTTTGTTGGTATTTAGTTTTCATAGTTAAAAGTTTTCTGATTTTGCCAATAGTGCTGGTAGATTCAACCATAATCATGGACAAATGATCATCATCGTTCGTGGAAGACATGAAGCAACACAAAGACTGGGAACTAAAAACTTTTCCCAGCCCAAATACATACACCTGGCGCATAGGCGTCGTGAATTGCCATTTGGAGAAGTTCATTGAGGCGCTTTTCGCCCCCTGATTGAAGAATGAAAACAAGCACAAAAAAATACTTTGCGCCAACGGTGGGACTCTGCACATCTCCACTGGCACCCATTCTGTGGCCAAGGCTGCCCGCCGATGCCGAGGCGCGGGCAAACTTTATCGGCAGATAAAACGCCGCCGGTTTGGGACCGCCGCTCACGCAGCCACACCCAAATCTTCACTGGGTGAAAGAAGGTTTTTTCGGCGGTTTAAGAATCACCTGTTTCGAATCTATCGTGCCGCGACACCGGCTCCACGTGATGTCGGGCGATTTGTCCTTGTTGATTCGAGTCAGGAGGTCACTGGAACCCTCCTGGCCCTGCGCGAAGAGCCGGATGCGGCAAATGCCTGCTCGATTCTCTGCGACGGAGTGCTGGGCGCTTCGGCCCAGGAGAACGCGATTTTTCCCATCACCATGAGCAAAAATAGCATCGCGCCAACGCCGACGAAGGCGAGGATTGCCTGTGTCAGATGCGCCATTCGCCGGCGAAAAGACCGGAGCATTTGCGGCTCGCATACCCGCTGCAGCGGAGATGGTGCCGCTCCATTTCCGCGAGCATAGCCAAAAGTTATGGTCAGGCAAGAAACATGGTATTTCCCCGTTGCGCTTTCGCCGGGGTATTGTCAGACCATGACAGATTTACTTGAAGCGAAAGGGCGAAGTGAGGCCGGACACGCAAAGCCGGTCTCGAAGCAGCGCGTCGAGACGATGCAGATTGGCGTTGACAGCTTTGCGGCGGCATTGCCTGACGATGGCACGGGTGCCGCAGTCAGCACGTCGGAGAGCATCCGCAATCTCGTCGCGCGGATCGAACTTGCCGACCAGGCGGGCTTGGACGTGTTTGGTGTCGGAGAACATCATCGCCGGGAATTCCTGGATTCCGCGCCGGTGGCCATTCTGGCGGCGGCGGCCCGGACGCAACGCATCCGCCTGACCAGCGCCGTCACCGTTTTGAGCGCCGCCGATCCGGTGCGCGTGTTTCAAAACTTTGCGACCCTCGATCTGCTCTCGCAAGGCCGGGCGGAAATGGTCGTCGGCCGCGGTTCATTCACCGAGTCGTTTCCACTGTTTGGTTTGCAGCTCAAGGACTACGATTCATTGTTTGCAGAAAAGCTCGATCTGCTGCTCAACATCCGTGAAAACGAATTTGTTCACTGGTCGGGCAAACACCGCGCGCCGCTCACCGGGCAGGGCGTTTATCCGCGTCCCATGCAGAATCCCCTGCCCATCTGGCTGGGAGTCGGCGGGACGCCGGAGTCATTCGCCCGCGCCGGAATGCTCGGCCTGCCGTTGATGATCGCCATCATCGGCGGCGAGACGCGGCGGTTCCGCCCGCTGGTTGACATCTATCGGGAATATGGGCGGCGCGCGGGACATGCGCCCGAGAAGCTCAAAGTCGGCGTTCACGCCCTGGGTTACGTTGCCGAAACGACGCAACAGGCGATTGAGGATTTTTTCCCGGGTTACGCGAAATCCTTCACCCGCATCGGCAAGGAACGCGGCTGGCCGCCGGTGACGCGCGCTCATTTCGACGCCGTGCGGGGCGGGCATGGCGCGCTGCTGGTGGGCAACCCCGAAGAAGTTGCGGAAAAAATTCTGCGCCACAGCGAGGCATTGGGCGGCATCTCACGAATATCCTTCCAGATGGATGTGGCCGAATTGTCACAGGCCAAGCACCTGCGCTCCATCGGGCTGGTGGGCAGCCGCGTCGCACCCGCCTTGCGCGGGGGAGCTTAAAAAGGCACCGGATGACATTGCGAAGAGCAAACGAGCGGTCGTGACGGCTGGATTGTGATCCGGCAGGACACGGATTTGTGGCTGGCGAAATGGGAAGCGGGACAAAGCGTTTGGTCTTCGCCGGCGAAGAATCGCAAGGCGTTTGTGCATGTGGCGGATGGCGAAGCGGAGGTGCACGGCAGAACGCCTTCCCCTTCTGCGGCGTTCACCACGGCTTCACCCATCTAAAAAAAATCCGCCCGCTCCCAGACCAGGAGCGGGACGGCTTTTTCCACCCAGCTACTCCCCCATTTACCATCAACCCGCGGCAAAGGCACCCCTTTGAAGGTGCGCAAACGGCAATCTATCCATCCCCCGCCGGGCTTCCTGCCCGTTTGGAGAAAGGGCGACGAAGAATTGTAATTCCTCGTCGCCCCAACGCACGCGTATATTACTGTTGCATCACTCGATAAAACTTCTTCATGCTCAGCGGCGAAGTGGTGTCAGCAACCAATATCGGGCCGGCTCCGGCTGTGTTCGTCGAAAACGAGGTCCAGGGCCCGCTCACAGAGGTGGCATACTGCGACACATAGGTGCTGCCGTTGACGCCGTTGATGGTGACGACGGGATACAGGTTAAAGGAATCAGCTGACGCCGTGGCTGATGCGCTGGCAGTATAGCTGCGATCGCTCGGGCTGGCGGCAGAGTTGGTGGCCACCACGCTATAGACCCCGGTCTCGGCTGCGCTGAAATTGGCAATCGTGAGAGTGGCCGTCGTGGCGCCGGAAATTCCACCTCCGTTCGCGAGGGGCGCGGAATTAAACTGCCATTGATAGCCCGTTGCGGGCGCGGCAGCCGCCGTCAAGGTGAGCGTGCCGCCCAACCCAACGATCGAATTTGAAGGGTTAAGGCTGAACACCGGCGTGGTGGGTCCCGCAGGTGCCAGACCTGTGATGACGGTGATGTTAGCCGACGGATTATAGGACGCCTGGATGGTGCCGCGGCCCTCGAAAGCGATCAGCTGATTGTTTGTTATCACAAAATTGATCGCATTCACCGACCCAACAGTTTCTGTCAACGCATTGTTGGTGATCACCACTTTGGAGTTGGCTCCGATGTCCAAGACACCATAGCCGCTTAAATTTTGCGGTGCGCCAAGTGATTGGGCAGACCAATCACGCAGATAAATTGTCGCGCCGTTGGTGACGAAACAATAGTTGGTGCCGCCATTCCAACCGCAGCCAAATTCCCCCGCGGGAACATGGAGCGTGCCGCCATTCACGACCACCGTGCCGGAAAGGGTGGCGCTGCCCTGCCCGATCCAAAGATGTCCACCCAAAGTGACGTCGGCACCCGGGTCAATGGTCAAAGTCCCGGGCCCGTTCACAAAGCCGATTCCAGTCCAGGAATCTCCAATACCCGAAAAACCCGCCTGAAAATTGGCACCCGGGTAGATCTCCAGCGCACCGGCGCCGCCGAAGCCGCACATCAGCTGGCCGACCGCAGTGACCTGCGTGGTGTTGGTTACGGCGCACGTGACCGCGGCGCTGTCAAAGGCGGCATTGTAAAAACCGTTGGGAACCTGGTTTGTGTCAATGACGAGAGGCACGAGATCAAGTCCCCAGTTGGCCGGGTCGTCCCAACCGGCGGCCTGGTTGCCGTGGACGTCAGTGAAGACGTTTACCGGGGACCAATGGTCGTCTGTTCGAGGCGCGGCCATGGAGGTGTATGCCAGCACTGGCCCGGCGAGCGCGCCGGCCAGAAGCAGGGCCTTGAACGGTCGTAGTGAATTTATCATTCTTTTCATATTTCGGTTTGGGTTATTATTGTTGTTTATTGCAATCACTATCATTGGCGTCATATGCCTCAATAGTTTTGGAACGATCCCAAGATAGCGGAATGGCGGCGCGCGGGTATCCCCTTTTTCGGGGATGGCAGACTAATTGGAGGGTGGCTATTCTTTGAGCATGAAATCCCCGTCACTTCGAAAGGATTGCTTTTTGCCAGTCTCGCGCGGCTTTACATTGATTGAATTACTGGTGGTCATTGCCATTATTGCCATTCTCGCGGCCATGCTGTTGCCAGCCTTGAGCAAGGCAAAGCAGAAAGCCTGGGCCGTCAACTGTATGAACTCCACCAAGCAGCTGACGCTGGGCTGGATCATGTATGCGGGTGACAACAATGACAAGACTGCGGCTTTGTATGCCAACGGCAATGATCCCGGAACGTATGTTCCCGGAGCGGTCAACATCGCCGACACCAATTGGGTGGGCGGGAACATGGCCTCCAGCTATACCCAGAGCAACACCAACACGGCGAACTTGGTGCATGGACAGTTATACAATTATTTAAACAACGTGGAGGTTTATCATTGTGCCGCCGACCATTCCGTCCGGGGTTTTCCAAATCATATAGCCGGCAGTGAGCTCAAGGTCCGCAGTTATTCCATGGCCCAAACGTTTATTCCATACTCCCAGGGGCAAAGCGGTTTTCTTCCGGCTCCCCGCTACAGGACATACGGAAAGCTGGGCAGCATAGTCAAACCGTCGGACACCTGGGTTTTCATCGACGAGAATGAGAATAGCATCAACGATGCCGCCTTCGCAATTATCATGGCGGGCCAGATTCCGGGCATTAATGTCACGCAGGTTACCGTGGAAGACACTCCATCGGGACGCCATGCCGGCGCGACCGGCATGTCCTTCTCTGATGGACATTCGATCGTCCATAAATGGCAGTCCATCTGGACTTACACGCTGCCGCCTCCCTATAACTCCGGAAGACCCTCCCCTTCCGGTGACCTGGGTGCGATCAACGATATGGTTTGGCTTTCTTCGGTGACTACGGTATTGAATTAAAGGCGGCATGGCATTTCTGGTGCGCGGCTGGAAGGTTAGAGACCTCTGAAAGTTTTCCGGATCAAAGCCATGGTATCGCGCGTCATCCTAAATGTATTGTGAGATGAAAAACCTGACCACACTTTGCGGCTGGCCCGGGGCATGGGTGCTGCTTTGCGCGGGAATTTCCGCGCAAGCGCAGCTCACGGGAAACACTTGGAATCCGGCCGGCAACCCCGCCCAGCCCTCGGACTTCCTGTGGACCACCCCCGGCAACTGGAGCGATGGCGTCGTCCCCGCACATGGGTATAAGGCTTATTTCAATGCCGGCACCCTGCCCTGCATCGTGAACAGCGCGGTGGGCGGATGTCAAATCTCCATCGGCGACGGCGGACCGGGAGGCGTGCTGACTATCACCAATGGCGGCAGCCTCTCCGCCGGCGATACCACGGCGGGCAACAATGACAATTATGCATGGACTGCCATTGGCTATAGCAATACCGGTGAATTGGACATTGAGAATGGCGGTTCGGTAACCTTCAATTATCACCTGTGGATTGGCCTGAATACCGGAGCCACCGGCACATTGATCATGAATGGCGGGACGGCTTCAGTCGCGGGTGCCTTTGGGCTGGGTTTCAGTGGCGGCACGGGCATCGCGCACATCAACGGCGGCACGCTGACGCTGTCGCAATTGAGCGCCAATTCGATCCAGGGCAGCAGCTCCGTGCTCGACATTGGAGGCGGGTCGGTCGTCGTTGCCGGCAATCAAGTGGCCACCGTGGACAGCTATATCACCAGCGGCAAAATCACCGGCTATGGCGGCACCGGCGCCGTTGCGCGCAATTACAACGCAACCGCCAATACCACCACGATCACCGCCACTTCGGGCAGCAGCGCCTCCAGCAACACGGCTTATCTTTCCATCCAACTTTCGGGGACCAATCTGGTGCTTTCCTGGCCGGCTTCCTCCGTTTATTATGGATTGCAGTCCACCACCAATCTCATCGCGCCGGTCGTCTGGCGATCCCTGACCAACCCGGTCATCACTGCCAGCGGGACGAACGATGTCATTTTGCCTTTGTCGGGCCAGACGGCGTTCTTCAGTCTGAATCATGGAGTTGATGCCACCACCATGAATGGCAAATTGTTGATGGGCTATCAAGGCTGGTTCGCCTGTCCGGATGACGGTTCGGCGCCCAATCAGTGGTGGCATTGGTTTCACAACCAGACGCCGACGGCGGCCAACGTCAACACGGATTTTCTCCCGGACACATCCGAGTTCACCTCGAGCGAGCTTTTTAGCACGGGCATGACCTATTCGAATGGCAGTCCGGTTCAGTTCTATTCGTCCGCCGTGCAGGAATCCGTCCTCCGCCATTTCCAGTGGATGCAGGAGAATCAACTGGACGGCGTCTTCCTCCAACGTTTCCTGACCGATCTTTCCAGTCCGCAATTTTATTCCTTCCGCAACCAGGTTACGGCCAATGTCCGCGCGGGGGCGGAAGCTTATGGGCGGGTGTTTGCCATCATGTATGACGTCAGCGGACAGCCCACCAACACCCTCCTCGGCGACATCACCAACGACTGGCTTTACCTGGTAAATACCATGCACATCACGAACAGCACACGGACGCTTTACCACAAGGGCAAACCCGTGGTGGCTCTCTGGGGCTTTGGGTTTAATGACGGAAACCATCTGGCTTCGCCGCAGCAGGCGCAGGCGGTGATCAATTGGTTCAAATCCCAGGGCGTCACCGTGCTGGGCGGAGTGCCGACGTATTGGCGCACGCTGCAGGGTGATTCTTACACCAATGCCGCGTGGACCCCCGTCTATCTTTCGTTCGATGTCATCAGTCCGTGGGCGGTGGGCAGGTTTGGCAACAATGCGGGTGCGGACAGTTATACGGCGAACATCACCGTGCCGGATCTCGCCGAATGCAAGTCGAACGGAGTTGATTACCTGCCCGTGGTGTTCCCCGGTTTTTCCTGGTATAATGAAAACGGCGGCCCGCTCAACCAGATTCCACGCAACGGCGGCTCGTTCTATTGGCGGCAGGTTTATGACGATGTGCAGGCGGGCTGCAACATGATTTACGGCGCGATGTTCGACGAGGTCAATGAAGGGACGGCGATGTATAAGCTTGTGCCCACGACCGCCCAGCTGCCGGCTCAGGGCTCATTTCTGGCGCTGGATGCCGATGGAATAACCCTGAAAAGCGACTGGTATCTGCGGCTGGCAAATCAGGCCGGCAAGATGTTGCGCGGCGAGATTCCCCTGCAAGCGACCCTTCCCATCTCACCCCCGTGAGGGCAAAGATCAAGAGTATTCCCACGAGGTTGCCCGCTTTAATATTTTTGTTCCCGGCTCCTTTGCAGGCCACTTCCTCTACGGGGACGCCAGACGGAAAAAGGCGCTGCCGTTCGCAGGGCTGATGGGAATGAACATCTGGTTTGTGGCGTCTGAACCGGAAACGTTCACCCAGTTCGTGCCCAACCCTCCGCCGGTCGAATTGGTCTGCATCTGCAGCCACCAGCCGGTGTGGTCAGCCGGCCAGCCAAAATAGATCTGGCCGCTGTTATTCCCGAAGGTGATCTGGGGCGAAGCCATGGACACCGGACGCGCGCTGACCTGGGCCGAATTGGTGCTCTCGCCCAATGAATTCACCGCCGAGACGACAAAATAATATAGCGTGCCGTTGACCAGGCCGATATTGGTGTAGCTAAGTCCCGTGACACTCGCCGACGTGGTGTAAGTTCCCCCGCTCGCAGTCGCCTGTTTCACATTGTAGCTGGTCGCATTGGTGCTGGCCGCCCAGGACAGTTCGACCTGGCCATTTGTGGTCAGCGCGGCGGTCAGGCCGGTCGGCGCGGCTAGGAGGGGCAGAATTTCAATGCCGCTGGACTTGGCATTGTCTTTGCCGGGGATGTCAACATATTGGATGATGATTTGCCCGCTGCTGTTGGCGGTGGCCGTGAACTCCCTGACCGTCGCCTTGTCGATCGCACCCGTGGCGGCAAAGATGTCAAAATTCGCCAACACCTCGACGCCGTTGATGAAGACATTGAAGGCGCGGATGCCGGCGGAGTTGTAAAAAATTTCCGCGAAGTGCAGCCGCACCTTGTAACTTGTCCCGGCGACCAGATTCGGGAAGGTGTAAGTATTGTTATTCCAGCGTTCAGTTTGATAAACCGCCTGCGGCGCGGGATTGGTCACGCCGCTCGTGTCAATGGCCGCCGAGGTGGAGCCGGCGGTGCCGCCGGAAAAAAAGGCGTCGGCCACGAACGGACTGGCCGCGCCGCCGCCCGAATTCACCTGGTAATAGGTCTGCGGCACGGCGCTGGCCGGCGCGGAGCTGGAACTTTCGCCGAGTGCATTCACCGCGCTGACGACATAGTAATAGGTCGTGCCGTTGCTCACGTTCGCATCGGCAAAGCCGGTCAGCCCCACGTTCGTGGCGATGAGCGAATAGCTCCCGCCGCTCCCGACCGCGCGCCTGACATTATAGCTCAAGGCGTCGGCCGCACCGGTCACCGGCGACCAACTCAAGGTGACTTGCCCGTTGCCCATTGCAGCCGTCAAACCCGTCGGCGCGGCCGGATACACGGGCGGCAGCATGGGAACGGTCGGGCGCGTGAAGGTGAGCGCCATTTGCCCCTTCAACATTTTGTCGCCGTCGCCGGTGAGCCTCAGGTAATAGTCCGACGAACAAGGCACGCCATCCTGGTCCAGGGTGAAATAAAGATTGGTCGAGCCGGCCGGCTCCATCGAGGCGTTTTCCGCCGTGCAGGCGATCTGGTTGCCCTCATTGAACTCGTCGAACATGGAAATGTAAATGCCTTGAACGTGCAGGTTGATCAGGTCGGCGAACTGTCGCCACATGAAATCGCCGTGAGCGCGCTGGCCGGTGTCGCCCGGAAGAACGCACGGCTGATAGTCGATGCCGTTGGCATTGCAATAGGCGAGGTCTCCGGTCTGCGGATTGGCAAGAAAATTGTCCACATCGTTGATGGTGCCGATTCTCCCGACCATCCACGGCGAAATCATGTTGAAGGCGGCATACGCGCTTAAAAAATTGCTTTGGGAATCGCTGACGCCGGTGCGCCACCAGGTCGGCACGCCCCCGATGACGTAACAGCCCTGGTTCTTGAACCAGTTGATGACGGAGGCGCACGTCGCGGCATTCCACGGATGATTGGCATCGTTGAAGCCAAACCCCCAGATGCACACGACCGGCTTGCCATTTTGCATCGCATACATCGGAGAATTGGTGATTTGCAATTGGGCGATGACATTGGTCCAGTCATATTCGATCTGGGCAGGCATCGCGTTGCTGGTCCAGCCGCTGACGTCATACATGATGTAAAATTTTATGCCATAAGCCTGTGCCGCATTCATCACCTTTACCGCCATATCGTTGCGCGTCGGCCCTTCGCCGCCGATGGTCAAACCGGTGCCGCTATAAGGGTCGAACCGTTGCAACGCGGCGGTGTCAATCCCGTTTTCCGCCATCCAGCGAAAGTGGGTGTTGACCGTCTGCTGGTCGTAGGAGGAAAACAGCAACGCGGGCTGGCCGTTGCCAAAATTTGTGAAGCCCGTCTGGTAGCCCGTGCTGAATTGGCGCATGTCCGGCCAGCAATGGATGCTGTTGCTCAACGTGGTCGGGGTGGGTGTTGCCCCCCCGCTGTAGTGCCACCAGCTGTTGATCGGCGCGCCATCCCCGACGCAGGCGAACCATCCCTGATAGCCCACCGTCACTTTGCCGACCACATCACCGGGCAGACTGGCTGCCATCGCCGGCCAGCCAGCGGCAAAGATGGCGGTGATGATGGCGGACACGACCCCTGGAAAAATCTGTTTTTTGAACATTAGGATGCGGTTAGAATTAAAGGTGAAGCGATGTCAGATGAATGGCATTTTGCAGGAATTTTGCGCTCGGCCCAGCCGCGGCAGGCTGATCGTGTCAGACAACACCTGATTCGCCATTTAATGCACGGTGCCGTGCACGGCAATCCATGTCGGATCCTGTTGCGTTGCCACATAGGTGGAATTAAGATTTAAATAGGCATCCTGCCATTTATGAAGCTCCGCATGGCCGTCGCAAAAGGAGAAGGAACTGGAAGACCCGTGATTGACGGCCGGCCGGTTTTGAATGCCCAGAGCGTAAGGGTTGGGATAATATTCAAAGTAACCATCATCCAGCGAGGCGGGATTTTCATCCACAAACGCAAAGCAGTCTGAAGCGCTTAAACTGGCGTTAAAATCAGAATATTTTGAAAAGTTCTTGAACACGGGACTGGTAAAAAACGAATTCCCATGCGCTTTAAACGATGCCAGTTCAGCGGCACTCAATCCCACCATCATGTTGACCGAGGCCGACCTCACCCGCGGCACCTTCCACTTTTTATCCACGGACCTATCCGCCGGACATTTATAGGACCCGGCCGCCTTGGTATAACTGCCAATTGAGCCAACCAAGGTTCCCACGCCGGGAATGCTGTCTCCCAGCACCCCTAGAAAATAGGCATTCGTGGAACAAGCAGCAGGTCCATCAATCGCCCCGTTTAGACCCGTTCCAAACGAACCCGCCACCCAGCTGGGTTGCCCCAGACTATCTAAAGGCGTTGCGCCGGTCGGAAGATAGCCACCCTGGGTCAGCGGCCAATTTCCGGGGATCATGTCATTGTTGTCGCCCGCATAGAGAATGCCGCCCAATTGCAGCTGTTTCATGTTGTTGACACAGGAAATCCCCTGCGCCCTGATCTTGGCTTGCGTCAGCGCCGGCAAAAGCATGGCCGCCAAAATGGCGATGATGGCAATCACCACCAGAAGTTCAATCAGCGTAAAGCCATTGTATCTGGCAGCTGCCTTCACGGGATGCCCGCCCGACAAATCAACTCGCAATGCTCTCTTCATAATTCAAATCTCAGCGATTTAACCCTCCATATAAAATTAAACATGACCTTTGCCTTTCATATTTGCTCTCGTCGGTTTCAGATGGATCGTCAGCAATATGGATTAAGTTCAATCGCGGCAACATCCCCATTTTCGGGGATGCTCATGGCAACCGCTGGCTTTGCCAAAGTTCCCCGGCCCATGCGGCATCCCCGTTTTAGGGGGTGGCGGGGCGGCCGACTTCCTTCTAAAACTGGAAAATGCCAATTCACTGGAAATCAATTTGGAATACGAAAACCATGGAATGACCTGATCTGAACACATCAACCTCGTCGCCCGCCGGCCGATGAATGGTAAGTCAACGAATCAAACAGACCTCCGGTCAAGCCAAGGGCCATTCCCGCAGCCAATGGGTGGACGATCCAAGCGTCAGTGTTAATATTGCGGTTAAGCAGCCTTGAAACATTGTCTCAAATTAAATCAAAAAAAGGACCGGACAGGCCGCCGTCCGGAATTTATCAACGGATGAAATCCAAAATCATAACTCTCGCTTTAATCCTGGGCGCGCTGGCTGTGTCCGCGCAGGAAAACCATTTCACGACAGTGAATGATGTGACCTGGAATTGCCTGGGCACAAACGAAAACAGCTCAATGCCTCTGGGCAACGGTGACATTGCGTTGAATGTTTGGACGGAACCAACCGGGGACATTGTCCTCTTGCTGGCGAAGTCGGACGCCTGGAGCGAAAACGGCCAGCTGCTCAAACTGGGGCGTGTCCGGGTCAGCCTGACGCCAAACCCGTTCGCTGCGCCCGCGGCCATCACGCAGGTTTTGAAACTGGAAACCGGCGAAATTCAGATACAGAGCGGCAGGAACATCGCGCGAATTTGGGTGGATGCCAATCATCCGGTTGTCCATTTGGAGGTTCAGTCTGAGCAGCCGGATCAACTGGAGGCAACGGCTGAGTTGTGGCGGACAAGAACCTATCACCTGGATCAAAAAGCGGTTTCGGCGGCGGGCTTCTTTGAATGGGGCAACAACCCGAACGGGCTGACCTTTGATCCTGACACCATTTTGCC
>Ga0181528_10000592_pt1 | contig 25200 bp, 25 predicted proteins | sample PEATcosm2014_Bin_47_FD_119742 | JGI IMG/M metagenome (GOLD analysis project Ga0181528, IMG submission 119742) | Peatland microbial communities from MTU Mesocosm Facility, Houghton, MI, USA - PEATcosm2014_Bin10_10_metaG | ecosystem: Environmental > Terrestrial > Soil > Wetlands > Peat | place...
CAGCAGCTCCCGCTCGCGTGAGTGGGCCGGGTCGAGCTCGGTGATCGAGACCACCGGGATCAGCTTGTCCAGCTGCTTGATGATCTGGTCCAGGGGGGCCGACTCCACGTCGACCACGATGGTGATCCGGCTGAACCTCGGGTTGTCGGACGGGGCCACGGCCAGGCTGAAGATGTTGTAGCCGCGCCGCGAAAAGAGGCTGGCCACCCGGGCGAGCACCCCCGACTTGTTCTCGACCAGGACCGTCAGGGTGTGGTGCCGCTTGTCGGTGCCGTACATGCTCATGCGCCCGGCTCCCGCACCAGTGAGGGATCGACCATGATGTCGTCGTTCGACGCACCGGCGGCGACCATGGGGAACACCTTCTCGAAGGCGTCCGTCCGGAAGTCGATCACCACCGGCCGGTCGTCGACGGAGTTGGCCTTGTCGATCGCCGTGGCGACGTCGTCGGGCGACTCGACCCTGATGCCCACGCACCCCATCGCCTCGGCCCAGCCCACGTAGTCGGGCAGGTCCGGGGACAGGTAGACCTCGGAGTACCGCTCCTCGTAGAACATCTCTTGCCATTGGCGGACCATGCCGAGATAGGCGTTGTTGAGGATGGCGATCTTCACCGGGATCCGCTCCGAGCTGGCGGTGACCAGCTCCTGGGCCGTCATCTGGAAGCATCCGTCACCGTCGATCGCCCACACCGTCTTGTCCGGACGGCCCACCTTGGCGCCGATGGCCGAAGGGACGGCGAAGCCCATGGTGCCGAGTCCCCCGGAGTTGACCCAGGTGTAGGGGTGGTCGAACTGCCACCACTGCGAGGCGAACATCTGGTGCTGACCCACGCCCGACGCCACGATGGTGTCCTCGGGTGTGTGGTCCCGCAGCGTCTCGACGACGAACTGCGGCTTGAGGGGCCCGACCCCGGGCTGCTGGTCGTAGACCAGGGGGTACCGCTCCTGCCACTCCCCCAGCTGGGCCCGCCAAGGGGCGAGGCGCTCACGGGGGAAGCGCCCGGCGAGGGATCCCTCGGCCGCCTCCGCCCCGGGCACGGCGTCCGAGGGTGCGCCGCCCCGACCGCCCCGGGTGGCCTCGGAGTGGGCGAGGCCGAGGGAGTCGAGGGCCAGCAGGAGCTCCTCGATGACCAGTCGGCAGTCGCCGGCGATGGCCACGTCGGCCCGCCGGACCTTGTGGTGCTCGGCGGGGTCGATGTCGACGTGGATGACCTTGGCGTCGGGAGCGAAGGCCGACACCCGGCCGGTCACGCGGTCGTCGAACCGGCTGCCCAGGGCGATGAGCAGGTCCGAGCGCTGCATGGCGGTGACCGCCGTGTAGTTGCCGTGCATGCCCGGCATGCCCAGGCACAGCGGGTGGGAGTCGGGGAAGCAGCCGCGGGCCATGAGGGTGGTGACCACCGGGATGCCGGTCCGTTCGGCCAGCTCGCGCAGGGCGTCAGCCGCCCGGGCCTTGAGGATGCCGCCACCGGCGTAGATGACGGGACGCTCGGCGGCCAGCAGCAGCTCGGCCGCCTCGCGCACCAGGGCCGGGTCCCCCTCGGTCACCGGGTGGTAGCCGGGCAGGTCGAGGTCCCCGGGGGCCGGCCAGTACCACTCCATGGTCGACTGGGCGATGTCCTTCGGGACGTCGATGAGCACGGGCCCCGGGCGGCCGGTGGTGGCGACGTGGAACGCCTCGGCCACCACCCTCGGGATGTCCGCGACGTCGGTGATGAGCCAGTTGTGCTTGGTGATCCCCATGGTGATGCCGGTGATGTCACTCTCCTGGAAGGCGTCGGAGCCGATCGCGGTGGTGGCGACCTGCCCGGTCACCACGACCAGCGGCGTCGAGTCCATGTAGGCGTCGGCCAGGGGGGTGACCACGTTGGTGGCTCCGGGGCCGGACGTGGCCATCGCCACCCCGGGCCGGCCCGTGACCTGGGCGTAGCCCTGGGCCATGTGGCCCGCGCCCTGCTCGTGGCGCACCAGGATGTGGCGGATCGACGAGTCGAGGATCGGGTCGTAGACCGGAAGGATGGCGCCGCCCGGGAGGCCGAACATGACCTCCACGTGCTGCATCTCGAGGCTCTTGATCAGTGCCTGTGCTCCGGTGAGTTCCATCGGGGGTGCTCCTTGTCGGCGATGGTCGGTGGTGTCGTCGGGTCGGTCGGGGGGCTTCGTCGCGGCCCCGGGTGGAACCGAGGGCGGACATGAAAACGACCTCCCATCTGGGAGGTCGGAAAGCGCACACGGCGAAGGGTCGTCGCGTGCGCTACGAGACGAGTACCAGGGTGCGGGGGGTGGGGATGACGATGCGCATGGTCCGGACATTGTTGCACGGCACGGAGGTCGCGTCCAGTGCCGTGCCGGTCGGCGACCGCCGTCGACCGCGGTGGGCCGGCCCACACCGGTCGACGTACCATCGGGCCATGCCGGGCCCGACCTCCTCCCGATCGCCGTGGACCCGGCCGTGACCGGGCCCGGCGACGGGGTGTTCGGACCCGACGAGCTGGACGCGCTGGGCGACCACATCGCCTCCCGGGGGTACGCCACGCTGCGTGGGGCGATCGGCGAAGGGGATCTGGCGGCCGCCGAGGAGGAGCTCGTCGGGGCCCAGGTCCGGTTGGTGGCCGGGGCCCTCGACGACCGGCACGGCACCGCCATCCTCGACGACCCCGGGGCCACCGTCGACGGCGCCCGCTTCGCCCACTACGTCTGCTTCGCCACGGTGGCCTCACCACGGGCCGACGCCCTGGTGCACCTGCCCGCCCTGGTCGACGTCAACCGCCGGGTGCTCGGACCCCAGGCCTGGCTGCTCGACTACGAGCAGTTCGGCGTGGTCTACCAGGACGCCCGCCCCGGCCCCGGGTCGGGCTACTCGCGCATCGGCTGGCACACCGACCACCAGTCCGGGCCGCACCTCGACGTGTGGCCGGGGCTCGCCTTCACCATCCACTTCGACCCCACCTCGCCGGCCAACGGCTTCCTGCGGGTCCTGCCCGCGAGCCACCTCGGCGGGACCGAGGGCATCCCGCCGGGCTTCGAGCGCGTACCGGGCGAGATCGCCGTCTACCAGGAGCGGGGCGACGTGCTGTTCCACGACGCCGATCTCTGGCACAGCGCGGCCCGGGCCACCGCCGAAGGGGCGCCGGCCGTCCGGCGCCACCTGCGCGGCAGCTGGCACGGGGGAACCCGACTCGACGTGGGCCACGGCACCGACGACTTCGTCAAGAACGCCGCCCGCTGAGCGGCCGGGGCCGGCGGCGGTACAGTCCACCCATGGACCTCTACGCCGCATATCTGGGCGGACCGCTGGACGGCGACCGCATGGGCGAGGGCCACGAGGTGGTACTGGTGGCGGCCGTCGATCGGGAGGACGCCGTCGCCCGGGCCGTGGCCAAGTGGCGAGGCGCCCCGCCGGGTCACCTCGACGCCCTGGAGCGGATCGACCGGGTGGACGGCTTCGAGGTGTCGCTGACACCGGCCGCGGGGGCCGCCGCGGGCGACGACCGACTCGAGATGGAGACGTTCAACTGAGCGGGCGCAACGTCCTCGGTGGCGACCTCGAGCCCTGCGGCACCGACCCCGTCACCGGCTTCTACCGCGACGGCTGCTGCTCCACCGGTCCCGAGGATCTCGGCAGCCACACGGTCTGCGCGGTGGTGACAGCCGAATTCCTCGAGCACCAGCGGTCCATCGGCAACGACCTGTCCACGCCGATGCCGGCCCACCGGTTCCCCGGACTCGTGCCCGGCGACCGCTGGTGCGTGACGGCGGCCAACTGGCTGCGGGCCCACCACGACGGGGCCGCCGCCTTCGTCGTGCTGGCGTCCACCCACGAGCGGGCCCTCGAGATCGTCCCCCTCGACGCGCTCCGCCAGCACGCCGTCGACGTGCCCGCCGGCCCCGCCGACCTGTAGCCCGGTCGCACCGCCGGATCGGGCCACCCACCACCCGCCTACGTAGGATGTCCCCCGACGGGTGCAGCCCCGCGCGCCGCGCCCGGGCCCGGGCCGGCACCCTCCGGAAAGGGACGACCATGCAGACGCGACTGACCGAGCTCCTCGGGATCGAGCACCCCGTGATGCTGGCCGGCATGGGTGGCGTGAGCTACCACCGGCTGGCCGGCGCGGTGTCCGCCGCCGGGGGCATCGGCACGCTGGGGGCGGCCACCATGGACGCCGCCACCATGGACGCCGAGATGGCCGCCCTGCGGGCCCTGACCGACCGGCCGTGGGGCGTCGACCTGTTGACGGCCATGCCCGGCGACATGGCGGCCCAGGTCCAGCGCATCATCGACGCGGGGGCCCGCATCTTCGTGGGGGCCCTCGGCGTGCCCCGCGAGGTCATCGCCATGTGCCACGACGCCGACGTACTCGTGGTCAACATGTGCGGGCGGGTCCACCACGCCGTGCAGGCCGTGGAGGCCGGCTGCGACCTCGTGGTGGCCCAGGGCACGGAGGCCGGTGGCCACACGGGCCGGGTGGCCACCCTGCCGCTCGTGCCCCAGATCGTGGACGCCGTCGGTGACCGGGTCCCCGTGGTGGCGGCGGGGGGCATCGTCGACGGTCGGGGGATCGCCGCCGCCCTGGCCCTGGGGGCCGACGGCGTGTGGATCGGCACCCGCTTCATCGCCACGCCCGAGGCCCGGGTCTCGCTCGGATACCACGACGCCCTGCTCGGTGCCGACGAGAGCCAGACGACGGTGAGCCGTTCCTACAGCGGCAAGCCCATGCGGGTGATCGCCAACGAACGCACCTCCTACTTCGACCGCCACCCCGACGAGCTGGTCCCCTTTCCCGAACAGATGCTGGAGTCGATCCGCGAGGGCGTCCTGCACCTCCCCACCGGGCCGGACGACCCGGACGTCGACCCGACCCGGGAGTGCTACCCGAGCGGGCAGGGGGTCGGCGCCATCGACCAGCTCGTGCCCGCCGGCGAGCTGGTCGGGCGTCTCATGGCCGAGGCCGAGGCGGCGCTGGCCCGGGTGGACACGCTCCGCTGAGCGGCCCCGCCCTCAGGTCAGGACTGGTTGCCCTCGGCCTGATAGGCGCGGCAGGGCTCGCCCCGCAGTGACCCGCAGGCGGGAAGGGTCGAGGTGGCCGGGACCCCGTGCACCACGTCCACCACCAGCTTCGTGGCCTCGGACCCGCCGACGTGGACCGACGCCTTCTGGGTGCCGTTGTCCAGGGTGTCGAACTCCCAGGTCGGGCGGTCACCACCGGGTGCCGACAGGACGACCCGCAGCTGGGTGCCGGCCCGGAAGGTGTGGACGATCGGATCGATGGGGATCCTGACCAGCGAGTAGGTGTGCGCACTCAGGTACCTGGCCTCGGAGCCCTGGTAGGCGGGCACCGTGAAGAGCGGGCTCGACGTGGGGAGGTCGACCTGGTTCGAGCTGCGCAGGAAGCCGGAGGTGACGTACTCCTCCTGACCGGCTGACGGGCGGACCTCGGTGATCGTGGCCTGGAGGTCGACGACCGGTGAGGACGAGGCGACCCAGAGGTCGAGGGTGGCCGGACCCACGATCGTGGTGTCCGTGGTGAAGGGGGCCGTCTGGAACCCCAGACCGTCGCCGGCCGGCACCGGGGCCCAGTCCCAACCGGGATCGGCGGACCAGGCGTTCCCGCTCGCCGGCAGGCTGGTGGCCGGCCGCGCGCCCGGAGCCAGCCGGAACGACGCGCTGCCCGACGCCGAGGGGGCCGAGGAGGCGGCCGTCAGCGAGCCCCCCGGACCGGCCCACAGGCTCTCCACCCGACCGGCCGGCGGCCACTGGGTGAACGAGGCCGCATAGGTCGACTCGGGATTACCGGGCCCGGCGGTCCCGGCCCCGTTGTCGAAGTGGACCTCGACCCGGGGCGTGTGGGCGGCGAAGTCCTGGCGCGCCTGGGCCGGGGTCGCCGCCGTGGTGAAGCGGATGGCCGGGAGGGGGGCCTGGGCCGACGTGCCCGACGCGAAACTGGTGAAGGAGTCGAGCACCAGTCCCTCGAGGGTGCCCACCTTGGTCGGGACCTTGTCGGCCACGTAGACGTCGAGGAACTCGAGCCAGCGGCTCAGGGTCTGCGGATCGGTGGAGTCGATGTGGTTCCCGTTGACCATCGTGGCGTAGACCGGCGTCTTCTTCGGTAGCGCCGACAGGAGTGCCGGCCACTGGGGCCCGGTCTGCTCGTCCTGCATCGCCCCGGAGATGAACACCGGCACGGTGATCCTGGACGCCCACTCGTCCATCGAGCGCCGGTCGAACAGCGACGCCTCGCGTCCGGGCCCGGTGTGGGGCGCCACCAGTTTGGGTCCCACCAGCGACGACAGGCTCTCCGACTGACCGTGGAGGGCCTGGTCGGCAAGGCAGGCCGACGAGGCACCGCCGGAGGCGGCCAGTTCGGCGTCCATCTCGTAGTAGACCCACGGCTGGCCGACCTTCGACACCGGGGTGGCCGCCAGCGGCGTCAGGCGGCGGTCCACCAGCTCGGCGGCGGGCTTGGCGTCGTCGATCCGGTCGCCGATCCACCCGGCGGCGAAGCCGTCGTTGTAGATCCCCCCGGGGTAGCCGGTGGAGAACAGGTCGTCGGTCGGGCTCATCGGGGCGATGGCGGCCAGCCCCGGCGGGTCCGTGCCCGCCGAGGGGAGCTCGGACAGCCCCGAGTAGCTGATGCCGACCATGCCGACCTTGTGGTGCGCCACCCAGTCCTGGTGGGCCACGATCTCGACGGCGTCGTAGGCGTCGTAGTCGGACGGGTAGCCGAAGAGGTCGAAGGCGCCGCCGGAGCATCCCGTGCCGCGCATCTGGAGGCTGACCGTGGCGAAGCCGGACACCCGCGCCAGCACGGCGCCCACGTCGGTGGCGCTGTCGGGCAGGAGATCCTTGTCGCCACAGTCCGTGCACGGGGTCCCGAGGGCCTGGGAGATGAGGCTGGGGATCGGATCGGTGGGCCCCGCCGTCGCGTACCCCGAGTACTCGATCACCGTCGGGCAGGGCGAGGTGGCGCTGCACGTCCCGCCGTAGGGGTAGCGGACCGTGGCCGCCAGCTGGATGCCGTCGCGCATGGTGATGTAGTTCAGACCCTGGTGCATGGCCTGGCCCGTGTAGAGGGACGAGTCGGTGGCCGGGTCGGCCCCCGGGGCGAGGACCGAGAACGACGTGGTGCTCTGGCCGCTCGTGGTGTCATGCCAGGCGTACCCGGATCCGGGGGTCAGGTTCCGCACGATCAGCGATCCGAGGGCGTCGGCCTTCGCCGGGGTCCCTGACTGGGTGGTCCCGTTGCGCTCCAGGGTGATCGAGTCGCCCGCCCCGGCACCGGTCAACCACGCCTCCTCGACGGAGCCGCCGGCGTGGAGCACATGGGCGGGGGCCGCGGTCGCGGCGGGGACGTCGACCACCAGGGCCGGGGCCGCGCCCAGCAGGGCGACCCCCAGGACGGCCGCGACGGTCCGGACGGTTGGACGATGGCGCACTGCGAGCAAGGACTCCCCCTCTGGCCGGTGGGCGACACTCCCCCGTCACCCGCCCCGATCTTGCCAGGTGGCCCGGTCCCGGACGAACCGGGGAATATTTCAGTTGACACTAACGTAAGCACAGACTTAACTGGCGGCCGTGGACGCAGCCCTCAAAGCGGTGGCCGAGCCCCGCCGTCGCGAGATCCTCCGACTCGTGTGGTCGCGGGAGCTGCCCGCCACCGAGATCGCCGAACGCGTGGGCGAGATCTCGCGCTCCGCGGTGTCCCAGCACCTGGCGGTACTGAAGGCCGCCGACCTCGTCGTGGAGCGCCGGGACGGCACCCGTCGCCTCTACCGGTCGAACCACGAGGAGATGGCCCGGCTCCGCCGGTTCCTCGAGGACTACTGGACCGACGGCCTCGAACGCCTCCGGGTGGTGGCCGAGGCCGAGCAACGGAACCGACGACAGAACAGGAGTGACACCCGTGGCTGAACTGATCCGGGAGGTGTACATCGAGGCCTCCCCCGACGTGATCTTCCCGTTCCTGGTGGACCCCGCCAAGTTCGTGGAATGGGGCGGCGCCGAGGCCGAGCTGGACCCCCGACCGGGTGGCACCTACCGGGCCCTGATGGGCGGGACCCACTGGTCGGCGGGTGAGTTCGTCGAGGTCGAGCCCGACGCGCGGGTGGTGTTCAGCTTCGGCTGGGCCGAGCCGGGCCATCCGATCCCCCCCGGCTCCACCACCGTCGAGATCGACCTGGTGCCCCACGGGAAGGGCACGACGGTCCGCCTCACCCACCGCGGACTGCCCGAGGACGCCATCGGCGACCACACGGGCGGGTGGGACCACTACCTCGGCCGGCTGGCCGTCGTGGTCGCCGGCGGCGACCCCGGCCCCGACGGGATGGGATGAGGTGGCGACCGTGACGAAGGACGAGACCTGGGACCGCATCCACGCCGAACGATCGGCCATGGCCGACACGTGGGAGGCGCTGACCCCCGAGCAGTGGGAGGCCGCCTCCTGGTGTGACGGATGGACGGTCCACGCCACCGCCGGGCACATCCTGGCCGCTGCGGAGCAGACCATCCCGAACTTCTACAAGGAGTTCGTCCAGGCCGGGTTCCGCTTCAACGTGTTCGCCGACCGCGCCGCCCGGCGGCTCGCCGAGGTCCCGCCGGACCAGATGGTCCGTCGGCTGCGCGCCCGCACGACGACCACCAACCACCCACCCGCTCCCGCGGTGGTCATGCTGGGCGAGATCGTGGTGCACGGAGAGGACATCCGGCGCCCCCTCGGGATCGCCCACGACGTCCCGGCCGACTCGCTGGTGGCCGTGGCCGACAACTACGTGAAGACGAACCTCCTGCTCGGGGCCAAGCGCCGCGTGGCCGGGCTCCGCCTGGTGGCGTCGGACGTCGACTGGTCGCACGGCCGCGGGCCCGAGGTCAACGGGCCCCTGCTGTCCATGATCCAGGCCATGTCGGGTCGGTCCGGCGTGCTCGGCGACCTCTCGGGCGACGGCGCCGCCGTCCTGGCCGGCCGGTGTCGGCCGAACGGCGGAAAGGCTCCGTGACCGCGTAGGTACCGCCACGGTCGGGACGGCCCGACGGCCGGTGGGCCATGATCGGGGCATGACGGACCGGGCGACGGTGACGAGGTGCAGCTGGGCGGAGCACGCGGACCTGCAGGCGTACCACGACGAGGAGTGGGGAGTCCCCGTCCACGACGACGTGCGGCTCTTCGAGCTCCTGACGCTCGAGGGGGCCCAGTCCGGCCTCAGCTGGCTCACGGTCCTGCGCCGACGGGACGGCTACCGGTCGGCCTTCGCCGGGTTCGACCCGGCCACCGTGGCCCGGTTCACCGACGCGGACGTGGAGCGGCTGCTCGAGGACCCGGGAGTCATCCGCCACCGCGGCAAGATCGAGTCCACCGTGTCGAACGCCGCGGCCGTCGTCGCCCTGCAGCAGGCCGGCGACAGCCTGGACGCCCTCCTGTGGTCCTTCGTCGACGGGCGTCCGACGACGCCCGGCAGGCCGAGCGGCGCGACCCTCCCGGCCTCGACGCCGGTGTCGGCGGCCCTCAGCCAGGAGTTGAAGCGGCGGGGCTTCCGGTTCGTCGGCCCGACCACGTGCTACTCGTTGATGCAGGCCGCCGGGCTCGTCAACGACCACCAACCGGACTGTTTCCGCTACACCGAGCTGAGGTCGGGATGAACCGGGGCGTGGTCGGGCACCGGCCGGGTACGGTCGGGCCGTGACCACCGACGATGTGACCGGCCGGATCGAGCCACCCGTGGCCGGCGACGAGACCGAGACCCTCGTCGGCTCCCTCGAGCGACAGCGGGCGATCTTCGCGTGGAAGACGGGCGGCCTCGACGCCGCGGGCCTGGGGGCCACCGTGGGGGCGTCGGACATGACCCTGGGCGGCCTCGTCAAGCACCTGGCCCTGGTGGAGGACCACTACCTGTCCGTGCGGCTGTGGGGCCGACCGATCCATCCCCCCTTCGACGAGGTCGACTTCGAGGCCGACCCGGACTGGGAGTGGCGCACGGCGGCCGACGACACCCCGGACGATCTCTACCGCCTGTGGCACGAGACGGTGGCGCGATCGCGGGCGGCCGTCACCGAGGCCCTGGCCGACGGGGGCCTCGGCCGACCGGCCGCCCAGCCGTGGGCCGACGGTCGGGCGCCGAGCCTGCGGAGGACCCTGATCGACCTCATCGAGGAGTACGCCCGCCACGTGGGGCACGCCGACCTCCTGCGGGAGTCGGTCGACGGGCTGGTCGGCGAGGACCCCACCGACTGACGCCGGACGACTGACGCCGGACGACTGACGCCGGACGACTGACGCCGGGGCGGCGCCCCGTCACACCAGGGCGGCCTGGCGCTCCCAGTACCGCAGAGCGGCGCACCGCCCGAGGAATTCGTCGATGTCCTCGGGACCGGTGATCACCGCGAAGCCGTCGTCCATCATGGCGTCGAGTCCGATGGCGGCCAGCAGCTCACCGGCCTGGGGCGCGTAGCCGATGAACTTGCAGTGGGCGAAGGCGTCGAAGACGAAGTCCCGGGTGGCCGGGTCGCGGGCGAGCCGCGGGGCGGACTGGGTGGCGGTCAGGATCACGACGGCGTCGTAGAGCACCGACGGCGCCCCTTCGATCTTCTGGTCGACGGGGACCACGTTCCCGTCCCCGTCCGTGACGCCACCGACGCTCGCCCCGACCAACTCGACGCTCACATGGGCCGCCTCGGCCGCCTGCCGCACCAGGTCGACCAGTCGCGAGCTGGCGCCGTCCCCCACCAGGACGCCGAGCTTGCGCCCGGCGAACGACGCCGGGCCGTTGGCTACGACGCCGAGGCTCGGCGACGGCGCCAGGTCGGTGATCGGCTGACGGGCGGCCGGCGCCGGATCCGGGCGCTCGGCCATGCCCAGTCCGTCCGCCACGTCGGACGCCAGGTCCTCGTCGACGTTCCGCAGTCCGGCGACCACCCGGCTGCGGATGTCCGGCCGCTCGACCTTGCTGAGCTCGAAGACGAAGGCGTCACCGATGTGACGACGTTCGATGGCGGTCTGGCTCCGGTAGAACTGCCGGGCCTGGCTGTAGTGGTCGGCGAACAGCTCCGGCCGGGCCCGGCGCTTGGGACCCGTCCCGGTCGTGGGGAAGGAGGTGAACCCGTCGTCGGGATCCTCGCGGGGCCCACCCTCCTCGGCGGGCCAGGAGTTCGGCTCGTAGTTCGCCCGGGTCACCGGATTGGCCGTGGCCATGTGTCCGTCCGACTGGAACGAGGCGTAGGGGCACTTGGGCGCGTTGACGTCCAGCCGGGTGAAGTTCGGACTCCCCAGGCGCTTCAGCTGCGTGTCGAGGTAGGAGAAGTTCCGGCCCTGCAGCAACGGGTCGTCGGTGAAGTCGATGCCGGGGACGATGTTCTGGGTGCAGAAGGCGACCTGCTCCGTCTCGGCGAAGAAGTTGTCGACCACCCGGTCGAGGACCAACCGCCCGACCCGGCGCACCGGTACCTCCTCCTCGGGTATGAGTTTGGTGGGATCCAGCACGTCGAAGGGGAACCGGTCGGCGAAGTCGTCGTCGAACAGCTGCAGGCCCAGCTCCCACTCGGGGAAGTCACCCCGGTCGATGGCGTCCCAGAGGTCGCGGCGGTGGAAGTCGGGGTCGGCCCCGTTGATCTTGACCGCCTCGTTCCACACCACCGACTGCATGCCGTCCTTCGGCTTCCAGTGGAACTTCACGTAGGTCGAACGGCCGTCGGCCGTCACGAGGCGGAACGTGTGGACCCCGAATCCCTCCATGAAGCGGAAGGAGCGGGGGATGGCCCGGTCCGACATGATCCACAACAGCATGTGGGTCGCCTCGGGCATCAACGACGCGAAGTCCCAGAAGTTGTCGTGGGCCGTCTGCGCCTGGGGGAAGCCCCGATCCGGCTCCGGCTTGGCGGCGTGGATGAGGTCGGGGAACTTGATGGCGTCCTGGATGAAGAAGACCGGGATGTTGTTGCCGACCAGGTCCCAGTTCCCCTCCTCGGTATAGAGCTTCACCGCGAACCCGCGGACGTCCCGGGCGAGGTCGCTCGACCCCTCGCTGCCCGCCACCGTCGAGAAGCGGACGAAGGCGGGCGTGCGCTGGCCCTCGTGCTGGAACAGGCCGGCCCGCGTGAGGTCGGCCAACGACCCGTAGTTCTCGAAGTACCCGTGGGCGCCGTAGCCGCGGGCGTGCACCACCCGCTCGGGAATGCGCTCGTGGTCGAAGTGGAAGATCTTCTCCCGGAAGTGGAAGTCCTCGAGGGCCGCCGGGCCCCGGTCGCCCACCCGGAGCGTGTTCTGGTCGTCGGCGACCACCACGCCCTGTTGGGTGGTCAGTCTCGGACGTGCGTCCCCCGCCGTCTGGTGCGTCTCCCCGCCTTCGCCCCGTTCGACGGACTCACCGCCGATCTGCGCGGTGGGGCGATGTCCGTTGGTCTGTTCCGATGCGGCCACGTGGAGCCCTCCTGGGGGTGTCGTACGAGGTTGGGTGCGACCGTCGTCCCGGGGGTTCGGCGTGGCGGTCTCCCCGACCCGTACCCGGGGGCGGGGTGGGGAAACCGCGTCCCTGGGGTTCCCCGGTCCCCCGCGTCACCCGTCCCCACCGCCGCCGGGTGCCAGAATTACCGGTCGTGCGACCCAACCCGCTCCACGCCTCGGACGACGTCGAGGTCGTCCGCCGCCTCATCCTCGAGAATCCGTGGGGGATCCTGGTGAGCACCAACCGCGGCGAGCAGGTCGCCTCGCACTATCCGATCCTGCTCGACGACGAGTCCGAGGACCTGGCCGTCCTGACGCATGTCGGACGGCCGGACGACCGGGTGCACGGATTCGGGGACCGGGAGGTCCTGTTGATCGTCCAGGGGCACCACGGCTACGTCTCACCCAGTTGGTACGCCCCGGGGGCGATCCGCGCCCCGACGTGGAATTTCAGCGCGGCCCACTGCTACGGCGTTCCCCAGATCCTCGATGCGGAGGAGAACCTGACCGTCCTGGCGAGACTCGTCGAGCACTTCGAGCACCGGGTCGAGGAGCCGATGCTGTTGGACACGGAGTGGGGCCAGCCGGTGGCGGAGGGCACGGTGGGGATCAGACTGCCGATCTCGCGGTTCGTCTGCAAGATCAAGATGAGCCAGGACAAGGATCCCGTGAGCCAGCGGCAGGTCATCGCCGCCCTGCGGGCGCCCGGGCCGTACCACCATCCCGCCCTCGCCGACGACATGGAGCGAGCGCTCACGCAGGAGTGAGCGTCGTGGGACGCCCCCGGCGCCGACCGGCCAGGGGTCGAGCGCACCTCCGTCCGACAATTCCGGATTCCGGGTGAACGAACCGGGCCGGCGCCCGGTAGTGGAGGGTGATGACAACCACACCCGCACTTCCCACCCCTACGACCCGGCGCCCCCGGAGGGCGGGTACCCGCCCCCTGCTCCTGGCCGCACCGCTCGCCGGTCTCGCCGTCCTGGCCGCCGCCTGCTCCTCCACGCCGAGCGCGACCTCGACGTCGACCTCGGCGCCGACGACGTCGAGTACGGCGGCCCGCCCCATCACCCTGGCCGCCGCCACCCTGCCGGGGGTGGGGTCGGTCCTCACGGGACCCAACGGCCGGACGCTCTACTACTTCACGGCGGACTCGCCCACCACGTCGAACTGCACCGGCCAGTGCGCCGTCCTGTGGCCACCCCTGACCGTTCCGGCCGGGGCCCAGGCGTCCCTCGGGTCGGGCGTCTCCGGCGCGCTGGGCACCGCCAGGCGTGCGGACGGCTCGACCCAGGTGACCTACAAGGGTCACCTCCTCTACTACTACCAGGGCGACACCGCACCGGGGCAGGACAAGGGACAAGGGCTCGACAGCACCTGGTTCGTGGCCACCACGTCGACCGCCGCACCGGCCACCACTCCGACCACCGCGGCGGGGGGTAGCGGCGGTGGCGTCGGGTTCTAGCCGGCTGGTCGCGCTCGACGAACGGGGACCGCCCCCCACCGTCCTGACGGACGACCGCACGCTCCGTCCGGCACCGCCGGTGGGCGACGGCGTCGGGACCCCGGGGTCGGGGCGCAGGACGATGTCACGCGTCTACCTGCCGGCTCTGGCCGTCGTGGCCGTGGCGATCGGGCTCGTCGCCGTGGGCTGGTCGGACCACTGGGCCGGGTCCAGCTTCGGCGGGTCGATGGCATCGCTCCGCGTCGTCCTCATCGGCCCGCTGACCCTCGTCATCCTCGGCGCCATCCTCGTGGTGGAGCGGCTCCGCCCCGCTCAGCGCCGACCGCGCTTCGCCCGGGGCTACCGCCAGGACGCGCTGTACACGCTCCTCAACGCGACCCTGGTGGCACCCCTGGTGGTGGCCCTCTCGCTGTCCTTCACCGAGGTCGTCCGGAGGGACCTGCCGTGGGTGGTCGTCCCGCGGCTCGGATTCGTCCCCCGGTGGGCCGTGATCGCGTTGCTCTTCGTGGCGATGGACGGGTGCAACTGGCTGGCGCACCTGGCCAACCACCGCTGGCGCCCACTCTGGCGCTTCCACGAGCTCCACCACTCGCAGGAGGACATGAGCGTCCTCACCGTCTTCCGCACGCACCCGCTGATCCACGTCTCGTACCTCATCGCCCTGGTGCCCGGCGTCATCCTCCTGGCCAACGGCACGGTCCCGACGGCGCTGCTGGTCGGTTACGCCGGCTTCGTCGCGTTCGAGCACTCCAACACCGACCTCGGCTTCGGACCGCTCGGGAGGGTGTTCGTGAGTCCGAACTTCCATCGCATCCACCACCGGCTGGAGGGATCCCAGGGAGTGAACCTGGGATTCGCGCTGACCATCTGGGACCAGCTCGCCCGCCGGGCGGTGTTCCCGACCGACGAGACGGTCCGGGCGGACACCGGACTGCCGGGCCGACCGCTGGCCGTGGAACAGGCCGGCCCCCGCGCCCGACACCTCCCGGTCCTCCTGGCCCAGCTCTGGGGGCCGTTCCGTCCGCTCGACCCGAACGGGGACCGCCCGTCCGACCGGAGCCGGGGACGTCGGCCCGCCTCCCCCGGGGAAGGGTGGGCATGACGGCGACCGACCACGGCCGCTCGGGCGGACGTGTCCGGGCGGTGGCCTCGGCCGTGCTCCGGACGGACCCCTCGGCGGCCGGCACCGAGGTGGCGGCGCTGGCCGTTCGCATCGCGCTCGTCTGGATCTTCTTCTACTACGGGGCCGGAAAGCTCTTCGGGGCCTTCGACGGACCCGGCATCCACCGGACGGCCGAGTTCATGGCGGACACGGCCCACCTGCGGCCCGGGGCGTTCTTCGCCGTCCTCGGAGGGGTGATCGAGTTCGGCGGCGCGCTCGCCCTGGCGTTCGGCCTCGTGACCCGTCTGGCCGGACTCGCCCTCCTCGGGGACCAGGTGGTCGCCATGGTCACGGTCTCGTGGGTGCACGGCATCAACTCCCTGTCCGCGACGCCCGGCTACGAGTTCAACCTCGCCCTCGCGGCCATGGCCCTCGTCGTCGTCGGCATCGGGCCGGGCCGATTCAGCGTCGATGCCGTCGTCGCTCGGCACCTGACCCCACCCGGCGCCCCTCCGTCCGACCGGCCGCCGGGCGCCGCCCCCGCGGGGACGTGGCCTCCCGCCACGCCGCGGCCGACCGTCGCCACGGATCAAGGGGGGGCGGGGTGACCTCGGATCCTGACCGTGTCGCCCGAAGTCGCTCCGGAACGACCCTCGACACCGGGCCGGGCCCCTACCGGTCGCCCCCTGCAGTCCGGGAGCGCCTGGAGGATGATGGCGGGGTGATCGATCGGGGCGCCGGCAACCCGTTGAGGAGGTGGAGGCCACGCGCCGCCGCGGACGGGGGCGAGATCACCGAAGTGGTCCTGCGCGACGCGTTCGTGACCATGGGGGGCGAGATGCTGGGCTTCGCCCGCCGGTCGCTCTTCGCCACCGAGCTCGGGGACGACGCCGTCCAGGAGACGTTCGCCCGGGCCTGGCGGTCGCGTCGGAGTTTCGACCCGGCCCGGGGCTCGTTGCGCACGTGGCTCTATTCGATCGAACGTCGCGTGATCATCGACCTGATGCAGCAGCACACCCGGGTCGCGGCGGACCCGCTCGACGAAGGGTCCGCCGGAACGAGCCTGGACGGACTCGAGGAAGCGATCGTCTCGTGGCAGGTCGAAGGCGCACTCGGACGGCTCCACAGCGATCATCGGCGCGTCATCCGGGAGCTCTATTTCAACGGGCGCACGGGGCCCGAGGTGGCCACCCTCCTGGACATCCCCGAGGGAACCGTCCGGAGCCGCGCGTACTACGCGCTCAAGTCGCTCCGGATCCTGCTCGACGAGGAAGGATGGGGGCGATGAGGGACCGCAGCTGCGACTCGAGGCGAGGCCAGTTGGCGATGGGGGCCCTGGGCCGGCTCGACGGAGGCGAGCAGGCGGATCTCGACGCGCACCTCACCACGTGCGAGGAGTGCCGTGCCTCGTTCGCCGAGCTGCGATCGGCTGTCGGCGCCCTCGACGCGTCGACCGTGGAGGCCATTACCGCTCCCGTGCCGTCCGTTCCCCCGCACCTGACCGAGGCGGTGTTCGCGGATCTGGACACCGGCGACCCCGACGTCGCCCGACCCCGTCGGCGGCGGAGGTTGCTCATCGCCTGCGGTTCCGTGGCGGCGGTCGTGATCGGCGCGCTCCTCGCGACCGTCGCCCTGACCCGCTCCGACCCCCCGACGAAGACCATCGCCCTGCGCGGGACCGGCGGGGTGACGGCCACGGCGGTCCTCGTCGAGCAGTCGTGGGGCACGTCGCTGACCATCCACGAGCAGGGTCTCGCCCCCGGCCAGACCTACACCGTGTCGATGGACGACCAACTCGGGCACTGGTGGGCCGCCGGGAGCTACCGGGCCACCGGCTCCGGGCCGGTGGATGCCACCATGGCCTGTGCGGCTCGGTACTCGTCCATCTACGAGATCCGGGTGACCGGTCAGGCCGGACGGACGGTACTCACCAACGCCCCGAGCGGCGCCTACTGAGAGCTTCGTCCTCCTCGCCGCCAAAGTCCACAGCGTGGCCGTGATGCCTGAGGCTCCGCCTGCCCCTTTGGTCTCGCCCCGCCCGACAGGGCTCACGTCGCCTTCCGGCTGGGGCGCCTATCGCCGGAGCCGGGGCCCGCGTCGGCGCGGCGGACTGGTGACAGGTAGCTTCTGTTCCAGAGAGTGGCCCGCCAAAGACGTGGCCCGCTCCTTACCCGAGGTGCCGACACGACATGCCTGAGTTTCCTGCGATTGCTCACGTGGCGCTGACGGTCACGAGCCTCGAACGGAGTGTTCCTTGGTACAAGGCCCTGTTCGGCTCGGACCCGATTCTTGACGAGGACACCGGTCCGTTCCAGCGTGTTGCCTGGCTTACGGGCGGCACAATCGTCGGTCTCACCCAGTTCCCTGATTCGAACAGCACTGAGCCGTTCAACGAGCGCCGGGCGGGACTCGATCATCTTGCGTTCGGCTGTGCCAGCCGCGATGAGTTGAAAGCATGGGAAGTGCATCTCGATGGACTCGGCATCCCCAACGGTGGGATCGTGGACGTGCCCGGGTACTCGGCACTGTCCTTTCGAGACCCTGACAACATCGCACTCGAATTCTTCGCACCTCGAGCCTAGGACCAGCGGCGTACCTGTCTGCCCAGTAGGCCGTCCCCGATCACCGGGGTAGGTGGTGCATCTTCCGGTGACGGGAGCTACCAGGCAGGGCGGAGCGGACCTGGTGCCACGACGGCATCGAGTGTCGCCGTGAGTGTCCGCATGTGCGCCGCTCCAGCTGTCCGCTCCCATTCAGCGATGGTCCGTTCCGCGGAGTCCTCTGCTGCCCTCGCGCAGGCCCATCCCTTGACCGTCAACGAGAGCACCGACGAACGGGCGTCGGTCGGGTGCTGCGTTCGATCCACGTAACCGCGTTGCACCAGGAGTTCGACCATTTGGCTTGCCGCCTGCTTCGAGATCCCGAGATGGTTCGCCACGTCCACCATTGTCGCGTCGCCTCTGCTGATGCGGACGAAGGCGAATCCGTGTGACGGCCGCACGTCGGTGAAACCGCGCTCGACAACTCCCGCCTGGATCCCGTCGACGAGTTGCGTCGCGGCACCCAGGAGCAGGGCCGCCGTGGTGAAGCGATCGGGTTCGGTCATCTCGTCAGTTTGACAGAGTGGTCAATCCAATTGATCATATAGTCAATCTACCTGACCATAAGGAGCACCGTGCCGATCATCAGAGCCAGCGAAGCCACAACCTACGAGGTCCACGGGAGCACGTTCCGCTCCTATGTCGCCCCGTCCCGTCAGCCGACGGACGTGTGCACCTGGCAGGTCGAGGTCCCACCGAATCTCCGAGGGGCTACGCATCGTCCCAGCCGGGACGAGGTCCTCCGGGTGCTCTCCGGTCGACTCGTGGTGTCTACGGATGGAGAGTCCGGATCCCTCGACAGTGGCGACGTCGTGTTCATCCGAGCCGGGAGCGACCTCAGGCTCGATGGCGGCCCCGAAGGGGGAACCGCATGGGTGTGCACCACTCCCGGGCTTGAGGCTGTCATGGACGATGGGAGTCGGATCACTCCTCCGTGGGCGAACTGAGCGCAGACTAGGGGTGTCCCTCATCACGGGGTGGGTGTCGCCGTTCCGGACGAATCGAGATGCTCGGACCTGAGGCAACCAGCGACGCCACTCGCAGCCCTGCCATGGTCATGGGTCGATCTCGTTCTGCTCATTGTCCAGCCACGTCCCGACGACCAAGGACATGAACTCGGGTTGGGCACGAAACCCGAGTCCGAGATAGAAGGGTTGGGCATCATCGGTCTGGAGCCCGATGTGTTGCCCCGGCACCTGATCGGCAAGCTGGCGCACCAACCTCGTGGCGATGCCCTGCCGCCTATGGGTCGACGCCGTCCAGACGTCGAGCAGATAGGCATTGCAGACACCGTCGGAGAGCAACCGTGCCATCCCCACGACCCGGTCGTAATCCCTGGCGAACGCTACGTGCCGTGATCCCTCGAATGAGCGCCGGAGAGCTGCTGGGGAGCGTCCGTTGTCGAAGTCATCTGCCGCCAGGTCGACCTTGGCCTGCACCCAGTCGATCCCGGTCATCGAGTCGTCGATCACGATCGGCATGCGGAAAGCATGCCGTGTCGGAGGCGCATCGCGCGTGAGCGACGGTCCGGTGCCGAGCACTCGATCAGGTATCCCGGAACGCCGCACCTCACTCGGACCCGTGTTCGGAATCGGAGGACCTAAGCGTCCCAGGTAGCCCCCGTCAGCCAACCGGCCGCAGGGTGGCATGTGAGATTTCTCCGGGTGGTCTTGCTAGCGCTGCGCTATCCGAATGGTGGCAGTGGCGGGGATGGCGCTCCCAGGTACTGGGCATTCCCGAAGGCGTAGACCGCGGAGTCTGCGCCTACTAGGTAGTAGCCCGCACCCTTCGGCGTCGGACTGATCCCGACAACCGGTGCCGACAACGTCGCGCCCCCAAGGGATCCGAGGAACGGGGCACCGAAGGCGAAGACTCCGCCGTCGGACGCCGCAAGCCAGTAGCCCGATCCATCGGGGGCAGGAGAGATAGCGATGATCGGTCTATGCAACGAACTCCCGCCCAATGAGCCTCGGAAGACAGCGTCGCCGAAGGCGAAGACCCCTCCGTCCGAGGCGACGAGCCAGTAGCCCTTGCCATCAACCGTCGAGGCCATGCCGACGATGGGTGCGTTGAGGTGTCTCCCTCCCGTCGAGCCGTAGAAGGCAGCGTCGCCGAAGGCGAAGACCCCTCCGTCCGAGGCGACGAGCCAGTAGCCCTTCCCATCTGCCGTGGCGGCGATTCCGACGACCGGTCGGTTGAGGTGGCTCCCTCCCATCGAGCCGTAGAAGGCGGCGTCGCCGGTGCTGAGGAGACCCGGTCCGAAGGTGAAGACCCCGCCGTCGGAGGCCGCGAGCCAATAGCCCTGGGAGTCCGGCGTACGAGCGATGCCGACCACTGTCCCGTTGATCGGTGAGGAGACGCCTCCAAATCCCCCCCCACCCACGTCTTCGCCGCCGAGCAGTGCTGCGCCGCCAACGCTGTTCACCGTCCCGATCGGGGAAGCGAGCCAGTAGCCCGGACAGTCTCCGTTCATGGTGACAGCCATTCCCGACACCCAGGGCCGGCGCTGGAAGGTCGGCGCAGCCAACCCCAGTGCCACGGTTGTACAGGTCGTCGGAGGCGCCGGTTCGCCAGGCCCGACCTCCTGGGTGAACGGGATGCACACCCCAGTCGGATCGTGCACGCCCCGGAGGCAACCGCCGCCTGAATAGTCGCCCGGGGGGAGTGGGACGAACAACGTCCCAGACTTGTGCCAGTTGACCCATGAATTGAACAGCTCCACACTGCCACCGAGATTGCCAACTGCAGCAAGCCCTTGGGCATAGTTGGCGGGACTGGAATAGGTGAACGTCAACCCGGTGCTCCAACCTTGGATGCACACCTGTTGGACCTCCTCGTAGGTCCCACAAACCGGTACCTGTGCGGTGTGGCGAGATGGGGCGCCTACGACGGATGGTGCAGCCGCAACCAGGGTGCCGGCGGTGCAAGCCAGCACGATCAGTGAACGAGCGAACCACCTCATGCCAGATGTCGGCGGGGTGGGCATGTCCCGACTGTACCGACATTCACTGCCAAGAACCGGGGCGGGGACAACGTTGCGGAGCATCTCCCGACACCGGGTGGGTGTCACGCTCCGGAGCCTGTGGAAGTGCGGACGATCCTTGACTGCAGTCTCTTGATATCGACTGGCGGCAGCCCTTCGATGAAGCCCCAAGAATCCCTTCGTTTAAGAAACAAGTGTTGCAAGTCTCAGCACCCATTTTGCAACCATTGACGCCTATCGGACGGGCGCGCGGGCTCGGTCATTCGAAAAATGGCGGTGCGGGAGCTCGAAGAGACGGGATCGGTCATTGTCGACCGTCCAAGGGCACCCGCTCTCGAAACGAGACTGAGCGAGATTCGCGCATGGACGCGTGTCGACTCGGCCATAGTGGCCGTGCTCATCGTGTTCGGAGTCGTGATGCCGGTGGTGGCCTCCCTCGGCTTCCATACGGTCGGCATCCCTCAAGACGACGACTGGTCGTATCGACACATCGCGGCCAACTTCGACCACACCGGTCGCCTGGTGTTTGACGGCTGGAACTCAATGACCTTGGTCGGGCAGATCGTCCTCTCGTGGCCCTTCCTTCGCATCTTCGGCGTGCACGGCTGGGTCTTTACCGGGATCGGCGCCCTCGCCGGCATGGTTGCCATCGCGGCGGCCTATGTCCTCGCCCGCCACCTGCTCAGCCGTCGCTGGGCCTGGGCCGCCGTAGCCATACTTTTGGTCGTGCCGGGATTCGCCTGGAGTACGGCCACGTTCATGACCGATGTCCCGGCATTGGCCGCCGAACTGTGCTGCCTGGCCCTGGGCATTGGAGCCCTGACCAGGCGGGGTCGGTCCCGCTGGACCTACCTTTCGGGTGCCCTGCTCGTCGGCGTGGTCGGCTTCTCGATCCGGGAGTTTGCCTTTGCTGCTCCGGCGGCCGTCCTACTGTGTGTGGCGGCCGGCGACCGGCAACGCTGGAGGACCTACGCCGGAATCGGCGCCATCGTGGTAGCCACCTGCGGTGCCGTCTACCTGTGGACGATGTCGATTCCGGGAAACCAGCCGTCGACAATCGGCCGTCCTACCCACCTCTCGGTCCTTCACCTCGTGGCGCTCTACTTCGAGATCGCCCTGCTGCTGTCCCCCGCCGTGTTCCTCAGCTCATGGAGGCGACGTAACGGGCTCACTTCCCGACAGGTTGCGGTTGGAGTCGTCACCCTCCTCGGCGGCATCGGTGTCATGCACTACGGACTGTTCCTCGGTGACTTCCTGAACCAGCAGGGACTGTTCGGCACGGTGGTGATGGTGGGCGGCCGCGCACTCGTACTCCCGGACCCAGTCTGGGACTTCCTCCGCCTCGCCGGTCTTGTATCGGGGACCTTCCTGGCCATGTTGATGGCTTCCGTCGAGTGGGCGAGGCTACGTGACTGGCGGTCGTGGCCCTTGGACCGTCCCGTGGGCCTCATCAGCGTGTTCGCGTGTCTCTGTGGCGTCGGTCTGGTGGGGTACGGGCTGACGGTCTCCTCGATGTTCGACCGCTACGCCTGGCCGTTGGTCTTCGTCTCGGGTGTGCTGCTGTTGCGAGACTGCCAGCGGCACGCGGCGACGAGGGCGTCACGTGCTGCGGTGCCAGTGGCGATCTGCCTGGGCGGCATCCTGTTCGCCGTGTCGGCCGTGCTAACGCTCAACGCCTACTCGTACAGTGCCGCCCGGTGGCAGGCGGGGCAGACCGCCGTCGCCGCTGGGGTCCCTTCGACATCGGTGGATGCCGGATTCGAGTGGGTTGGGGCCCATGCTCGAACGAATGCCGACACCTCGCTTCATCCTGTGGTGCCGTCGTATGAGCTTTGGTACGGCTCGATGGAGCCCGGCTTTCGCCAGTGCGCCGTTGTGACCGGAAGTCCACTGGTTGCGCAGACCATGCACCTGGTCAGGACCACGCACTACCAGCTCTACGGTTTCGCCGTGCCCACTCCCCTGTTCATCTACGTCTCGTCGGCGCCCGGTTGTCGATCGACAGGCAAGTAGCCAGGGGTTCCGACGAGCCTCGCCAAGCGATCGGATCGTAAGACTGACGGTGGCTGAGCGTCACGTCAGGTACGGGCATCATCATCTGCCGCCGCAATCGTCGTGGTCGCCTACACGTTGCTGTCGCTCGACGGGGTGGCGGAGGCTCCGGATGGGTTCGTCACCGAGTGGGATGACGTAATGGACGAGAACCTGGATCGGGCTTCGATCCCCCGACCTCGACGAGGTTGACGCTCGTCCGCAGTGTGACCTCCCCTGCGGGTTCATTGCTTCTCGACTACCTGGTGGCGCATTGAACGGGATGGCGGCGGTACGGGTGTTTCGAGCTCAGATTCCGGTCAGCGCAGGGGCCAACTCGCGGTAGGTCTGCAACGGGAACGATCCCGGAGGGGCGAGGACCTGGACGCAGACATGATCTGCTCCGGCTTCAAGGTGTTGACGTATGCGGTTGGCGATGTCGTCCGTGTCGCCCCAGGCCACCACTGCGTCAACCAGTCGGTCGCTTCCGCCGTGGGCGAGGTCTTCGTCCCCGAAACCCAGCGATCGAAGATTGTTGGCGTAGTTCGGAAGTGAGAGGTACCCGGCCGTGAAGGCCCGTGCCACCCGTCGTGCCGTGCTGGCATCTTTCTCCAGCAAGACGGTGACCTCAGGAGCCAGCAGGGCATCAGGCCCCAGGACCTCACGAGCTCGCGCTGTGTGTTCAACCGGAACGAAGTAGGGGTGGGCACCCGCGGCCCGATCGGCCGCCAGGCTCAACATCCGAGGCCCGAGGGCTGCGAGGACTCTCCGCCCACTGGCTGCGGCCGGCCCGGCAGCGTCGAGGGCGTCGAGGGCGTCGAGGTAGGCCACCATGTGGCTGTACGGACGACTGTAGTTCTCGACAATGGCAGCGTGACTGGCCCCGATACCGAGAACGAAACGGCCAGGATGCCGGACTTCGAGGTCAGTGACCGCCCGGCCGATCTCGTCAGGAGGTGTCGACCAGGTGCTCACGATGCCGCTGCACACCATGATTCCAGTGCTCGAGGCCAGGAGTCGCTCGAAATGGGGTGAGAGGCCAGGTTGGAAGCCGCCTGAGGACCACAGGGCGGTGTAGCCGAGCTCTTCCAACTCGGCCGCGACATCGACCGAGCTGTCCTCGGCAGCCTGCCATGCGCCGCTCCACCAGATGCCGACTCGCCCAAGGTCCATAGGATCACGGTACTTCGGCGTGAATCGGACGGGTCGAGCTGGCCCGAACGGTGTCCCCGAGCACCAGGCAGGTGGGACGTCGGAGCCCGCCGCCTCGGTTCGCTGCTGTCCGTCAGGTCGAACCGTCGAGTACTCGGGGGAGCCAAGGAACGGCATGCCTGGCAGCGGACAGCGCTTCGACCTCCGACCGGAACTCCCGATCTGAGAAGTAGGCGACAGGTGTCCAGGCGCCCATGTCCTCGGGGTCGCGCCGGAATTCCTCGAATCCGAACGTGCCGTCAGGCCGAACGAACACGTCGACGCAGCGGTCGGCTGCAGGCGTCGACGGACTGGCCACGACTGTCCAGGACGGATCCAAACGGGCTGACACTGCGACTCAGGATACGCGGGTCGTTGGCCCGGCATGTCGGCCTGCAGCGATAGGAGCAACCCATGCGTCGGATCCAGTTCGAGCAGTTCGGACCCTTCGCAGCTGCTCCACGTCGTAGATCACGTCGGGCCGGGGCCGGGCGAAGTATGGGTGCGTTTGTCCATGCGACCGGTGCACCCCGGCGACCCCTCGCCTCCCGGGGGTGCAGGTCGTCTACGGCGCGTCGGACACGGCCGATCGAATCGTAAGGGACTCCGGTGACGGCCTCAGTCGCTCAGAGCGAGTCGTGAGCGTTTGGCAGCGATGCCGTCTGCCACGTGACCCCGACACACATCTCGTCGGATGATCCGTCGCCGAAGGTGACGAAATGCGGAGGCGCCTTACGCAGGATCGGCAGCTCTTGTCCGAGCTCGGGATTGTAGGTGCAGTTGATCTGGATCTTCTCGCCCCGACGCACCGGGATGGGCGCCACGTTGTACGCCTTCTGGTAGTCGAAGTTGTAGTTCGGGACGTCGAGGATGGTCTTGGCTTGGGAGGTTCCCGGATTCAACACCATCGTGAACTTGACCCCCAGCAGGTGCATGTGCGGCTGGATCCTGTCGATGTAGCCGTTCGAGGCGATTCCCCAGGTACAGGTGGCCGTGTCACCGACGGGTGGGTCGTCCGGATTCTCCCCACAGACCTGGTCGATGCCTCGGGCCATCAGAACTCCACCGGAGCCGAATCGCTGGTTCAGGTAGCCGAGTGACGCCTGATAGTTGCACAGGGGTCCGTTCACACCGGCCGGGCAGGGGATGTTGGGCGGGGCGACGAGGTACTGGGACTGCATCGACAACAGGGGCGTCGACTTCGGCACCGTGCTGAGCACGAGCCGGTTCGTGACCGGCTTGTCGCCAACCAGCAGGTTGTAGTGCACCTGCTCGATCACCAGACTCCCCTTCGGCAGCGGGATCCCCGTGCCCTTGGGGAGTACGTCGGCGCCGTGCCCGGGTGCCCACACGCTCAGGAACGGTGTACCGATGAAGGCGGCGAGCGACGCACCGGGAAGC
>Ga0181528_10000593_pt1 | contig 25126 bp, 17 predicted proteins | sample PEATcosm2014_Bin_47_FD_119742 | JGI IMG/M metagenome (GOLD analysis project Ga0181528, IMG submission 119742) | Peatland microbial communities from MTU Mesocosm Facility, Houghton, MI, USA - PEATcosm2014_Bin10_10_metaG | ecosystem: Environmental > Terrestrial > Soil > Wetlands > Peat | place...
GCGGTGGAAACAACCGAACCGCGACGTTCTTTGCTAGCCGCGCGGGCGGATGTACCGCACAGGCCAGGCTGCTTGTCGTCGGTCTGATCGTCAGCGACCCAGTCGACCTTGACGCGGGTCTTGTCGACGTTGGCGCAGGTGCCCTTGCCGCTCTTGCCGGCGCCAGTGGTCAGTACTGCATAGGCGTTCAGCACGCGCTGCTTATCAAGCGCATTGGCTTTCTGCAGCTTGGTCTTCGGCGTTTCGTCCTTGTCGTAGTGGCCGATCAGGACGATGTCGTAATCCGGATCGGCGGCCTTGGGCGCCAGGTCTTCGAGCAGGATGCGCTTGCCGCAATTGTTCACGCGAGCGCTACCCTTTCCAAAGATGATGTCGCTCAGGCGGATGGCGTTGGGCACGTAATTCACTTTGACCGTTAGGTCGCAGGAGGCGCTGCCGCCGCGATCGTCAGTCACCTTGCCATTGATGGAGACCGACTTCGCCTGGATCTTGCCGCCCTGCTCGAACTTGACGGACTTGGTATCGAAAGTGGTGCTGGCCGAGGAAGGATCGGCAAACGATCCCTCGCTCGCGGACCACAGGAAAGTAGTCGTGCTGCAAGCCGAACCGGTGACGGTAGCATCCAGCTTGGAATCGCTGGCGTAGGCCAGTTCCGCGGGAACCGCCTGGCAGCCGCTCACGGTCGGCGCCTTGTATTCCTGTACGCCCAGCGCCAAAGTACTCGCGGCGGCGGTGCGCACCGGGAGGCCCGGATTGTTGGCGGCTTCCAGATTCAGTTCGATGGAGTAGTTCCCGGCATGATCCGGGGTGAATGACAGTTCGGGACTGTTGCCGCCCGCCGCTTGTCCGTTCACCTTCCACTTGTAGGTCAGTCCGCGGCCCGCGGGATCGCTGGCGCCGATGGAGCGTACGGTGATCGCCTTGCCCTGGCAAAGTGTTCCACTTCCGGCGCTCAAGGAACCGCCCGTCAGAGGACCGAGGTCCGCCGGAGGAGCTTCTTTGTCCGCAATCCATTCCCGCGTCGGGCCCCAATGGTAATTCACGCCGCCGGCGAAGATGGCATGGAAAGACTTGTAGCCTTTCGGAATAAAGATGCCGCCGCCCGCCGGGGTATCCGGCAAACCGTAGGTCGGATTCTTGGAGAGCGAGTCCCGCACAAACAGGTCCAGGCCCCAGTGCTGACCGAGGCGGGTTTTGATACCGCCGCCGAAGGTCAAGGCCGGCACAAGGAGGCTGTTCAGGCCATAGGTCCCATACTGGGCGAGCGCCGGTTGTTGCGCAGCGCTCTTCGCATCCGCGGTGGGAGCGAAATTCTCAGCCGATATACCGAGAGTGAAGTACGGGCGCCACTTGGAACCGCGCGGCCTCGCGTAAGCGACACCGCCCAAGCCCTCCTGGTATACCCGCGAAGCAAACCCGTAATTGCCCAACCCCGGCTGGACCTCAGACTTCATTCTGAACCGGTTGAAACTGTCGTCCTGGAATGCCTCAATACCGAAGTACTGCCAAAAGTTAAACGTCGCCTTCACACCGAGCACGCCGCGAGCCTGCAATTCATTGCCGAGCCCCGGATTCACAGGATTGAAGAAGCTGCCTCCACCGAACACGCCGAGATCAAACCTGTCCGGGAGCGCATCTCCTGGCCCCCAGTGGCCCTTGGTGGCCGGCGCATCCTGTTTCACCTTCTTTGCTTCCGGCTTCGTGTCCGATTTGGCAGACTGTGCGGCAACGGGCGCGAGGAGCGCCGCTGTCAGACCAACAGCCAGCAGAGCGCACCGCCAAGCGATCGCGCGTTTAGAGTGTATTGAGTCTTTCATATGGCAGGGTACCTAACGTTATTATTTTACGTTCATCACTCACGCAACTCCAGATAAAAGATGCCCAGTTCGGGAGTTACGGCCAATAATCGGCTGCCGATGACCCCATCGGCCCATAGTTTGCGGATTGAGGCGTCGCTAATTGCGGAACCGGGAAGGGCACGCCAGGTCCGGCCACTATCCAAGGATTCGTAGAGTGTCCCAAACTGGACGCACCAGGCATGTTTCGCGGCCACGCCGTCCCAGGCAACCGAAGCGACAGTGCCATCTTGAAGTCCGCCGGCGATCCGCTCCCAGCGCGTCGAGCCCGCTTCATTGCGATACAGGCCCTGTGCGGTGGCGAGCAACACCGCCTCGTCCTGGCGCGGGCTCAGGGCGATGTCGTAGATCGTCGAAGTGGAGAGCAGAAGGCTGAGAGGCTTCCACGTGACTCCAGCGTCCCCGGAAAGATACAGTGACTCTCCGGTCCTGGCCAGAATGCGCTGGCCCGCCACCGTCAGGCCCAGCAAGCTCTGTACGATCTTGAGGCTGGTCAGCGCCGCCGGCGCCCAGGTCGAACCAAAGTCCAGACTCCGGAACAACCCGCGGCTGGCGCCGGCCAGCAGGACCGCACCCTTCGCCCCTTCGACGGCGGCCAGGCATTGCAGCCGTGCCGGCTCCTTCTCTCCACCCGATGGGGCTCGCCCCGTCCCGGGGACGGGAATATCCTTCCACGTCTTGCCGGCATCGGTGGAACGCCGCAGCCGGTCCGTGTTTCCGACAATCAGGGCGTTGGGGTTGGCCGGATGGGCGGCAAGGAACTGGAAATGCTGGCCACCGAGCAGGTCTGCGTCGGCCACCAAGCTCCATTTGCCGCCGCGGTCGTCGCTCGAAAACAGGCCCCCCGCATCTCCATCCTGGAGGGTGGTCAGGTAGAGCCGCGGCCCGGCGTGGACGATCTGGCCGACCCGTCGTGTCGTGAACCCTTCTCCGATCCGTTGGAGCGTCTTGCCCCCGTCTTCGGTCTTCCATAGCCCGCTCGCCTCGGCGGCGATGTAGAACCTGGACGCGACTTGAGGGTCGAACGCCATGCCTAGAATGGCCAGGTCGTTCATCAGCTTGAAGGTCGCGCCGTCGGTGGATTTCAGCAATCCCAGCGTCGTTCCGGCATAGATCACATCCGGGTGCGCGGCATCGATGTGGACCGCATGCGTGCGCCGCAACGTGGGAGGGATGCCTTTGAATTTCGTCCAGGGGGCGCCGCCTGTCTCGGTGCGGTAGATGCCGCTGCAGGCGCTCAACAGCACCCGCTCCGGCTTGTGTGGATCGACGTAAATCGAGAACACGTCCGAGTCGTCGATCATGCCCTCGTGGATCGACTCCCAGCTTTCGCCTTCGTCGGTCGTCTTCCAGGGCAGATGAGGCGTGCCGGCGTAGATGCTCTTCCGGTCGGCCGGCGAGAAAGCCACGGCAGTCACGACGCGCATCTCGTGCAGCCAGGGTTTGGAGATCCGCCGCCACCTAGCTCCACAGTCTTCGCTGAGCCAGACTCCCTGAGCGGTTCCGGCTGCGAGCACCTTGGGATCTCCCGCCCACGCCGTGAGAGCATGCACGGGCGTGCCGGCCAGGTCGGCTGGCTCGGTCCAGGTCCGGCCCTCATCATGAGTGGTCCAGAGCCCGGAGAAGGGCGAACCGTTGTTGTCGATGCCCACCAGGTAGTGCCGGGCGTCAGCCGCATCGAACAACAGAGCGGTGACCGCTCCGAGGAAATGCCTGGGGAAGGCCAGGCGGGTCCATGTCTCTCCGCCGTTGGTCGAGCGGTACACGAGGGAGTTGCGTCCGCCCGCCAGCAGCATCCGCGGATTCGACGGGTTCACGGCGACCGCGGTCGCTCCGCCACCCCACGGGCCTGCGGCGATCCAGCGCTGCGGGGCACTCTCCGGTTTGCCGGGAAGCTCGGCGGCAGATGCAAACTGCACACATAGGGCCAGGACGGCCCCCAGCCAACTGGTAACTTTCATGTTTGAAGCAGAGACTACCTCTAGCGTAGCGTGCGGGGCGGGAGTTTTTCTCGCCCGCGTCGCGGCTCCCGGGATCGCCGATCCCAGATCGGCTCCGTTCGGCTCACACTTCGACCGTCAACGACGGTCTCCCGGTCTTCGGACGTGCGAACGGGCAGGCAGGTCCACAAGCCGGCTTCGACGGAACTACGGCTGTCGATTTGCCAGCGTGGCATCAGATGACCCGGTCGCATCCGCCCCTGGTGCCGCCGCATTCAGTTGTCCCTTGCGCGAGACAACGGAGCCGATCTGGAGATCGGCGATCCCAGGAGCTATTTCACGGCTGGCGCTAAGTCAGCCTCGCTCCCCGTCCAGCACGGCCGCCAGTTCCCCGGCCATGGTCACCGGCAGCCGGCAGGCGTAGTTCTCGCAAACGTAAGCGGCGGTCTGCCCGTCGACCGGCGTCATCGCGGCTAAATCGCCCGCGGCAGGGTTGACGAAGACAAGGGTCGAGGGCAGAAATCGCCGGCGCATTTCGACCAGGAAAAGCTCAGGCTCAGGCCCGGCAATCACAATCTGACGTTTCGGCGCGAGTTCGAACATCCAGGCGCAGAGCATTTGCGGCAGCGTGAGCGGCTGATCGTTCAAGCGCGAAGCGAACCCGCTCAGGATGCGCAGCCCCGCGTCCCTGTACGCTTCATCCCTGGTATACGCCGCGAGCCGCAGCAGCGCTCCGGCCGCCACCGAGTTACCCGCCGGCTCCGCGCCGTCGTAGTCCTCTTTCAGGCGCAAAACCAGATCGGACGCCTGCGCCGCGGAGAAGAGCCCGCCGCTCCCCGCATCCTCAAAGCGCTCCAGCATGACCCGGGCGAGCCAGCGCGCCATGTCGAGGAAGCTCGTTTCGAACGTGGTTTCGTACAAGTCGAGATGCGCCTGGAGCAGTGCGGCGTAATCGTCCAGAAATCCGTCGACTGCGCGCTCGCCTTCGCGCCAGCGGCGATAGACGGTTTTCGTTGTTACGTCGCACAGATTCTCCATCACGAAGCGCCAGGCGGCGGTCGCCGCCTCACGATAGCGGGCGGCCGACTCGGGATCGACGGCCTCAAGCGCCTGCGCGCCGCGCGCCAGGGCCGAGATCATCATGGCGTTCCAGGATGTAAGAATCTTGTCGTCGAGATGCGGCCGCGGCCTACGGCCTCGGGCCTTGAGCAGGATCCTCTGGCACGCCTCGAAGCGCGCCCTGTCGGCCGTGGGCATAGGCTCGGTCAGGTACAGGATATTGCGCCCGGCAAACTCGCCCTGCGGGTCGTTATCGACATTGCCCTCCGCGCGGCACCCGAAGATCCAGGCAAACCACATGGCTAGCTGCTGACCCAACAGAGCCTCCAATTCCTGGTAGCTCCAGACGTAAAACGCGCCCTCGCCTTTCTCGCCGGGCCGCGCCGCGTCGCTCGCCGAATCGGCGTCTTCGGCGCAATAGAAGCCGCCGCCGGGATGGCGCAGGTCGCGCAAGACGTAATCGAAAATGTCGCGCGCGACGCTCGCATACTGTTCGTCGCCGGTGATCTGCCAGGCCTCGATATAGGAAGTGGCGAGCTGCGCCTGGTCGTACAGCATCTTTTCGAAGTGCGGCACGAACCAGTACTCGTCGACGGAGTAGCGATGGAATCCGCCTCCGAGCTGGTCGTGCATACCGCCCTTCGCCATTTCGCGCAGCGTCAGCAGGGCCATGTCGCGGGCCTCTTCTTCCCCCGTGCGCTCAAAGTACCGGAACAGGAAGTTCAGATTGACGGGACGCGGGAACTTCGGCGCGCCCCCAAAGCCGCCCAGCTTGGCGTCAAAGCTGCGCTGGAGTCCGAGATAGCACGCTTCCGGCGCCTCTTGCGACGGCAGGGCAGACTCACTTTCCGCGACGTGCGAGTACTTGCTCAAGTCCCCCAGAATCTGTTCCGAGGATTCGACCAGCCTGGCGCGTTGGGTCTTCCAGGCTTCCGCGAGTTGGGACAGAACATTGCGGAAGCCCGGACGGCCGTAGCGGGCGTCCGGCGCAAAGTACGTCCCGCCGAAGAAAGGCTTCAACTCCGGAGTCAGCCAGACCGACATCGGCCAGCCACCGCCGCCCGTGGTCGCCTGGACGAACAGCATGTAGACGCGATCCACGTCCGGACGCTCTTCCCGATCGACTTTTACGGGCACGAAGTGCTCGTTGAGCACGGCGGCGATCTCGTCGTTTTCAAAGGACTCGCGCTCCATGACGTGGCACCAGTGGCAGGTGGAATAGCCGACGGAGAGGAAGATCGGCTTGTCCTCTTCCCGTGCTTTCCGAAACGCCTCTTCGCCCCACGGCAGCCAATCCACGGGGTTGTGGGCGTGCTGGAGCAGGTACGGGCTCTTTTCGTGGATCAGACTGTTTGTGCGCATGGGGTGCCGGAGGGTGAAGAAAGCGGCTATGCTGGCTCTGGAGTTTTGATTCATGAGCCAAGACGAACGATTCCAGACCGAAGCCCTGGAGCAGCTAAAAGAGCTCCTGCGCATCCCGAGTATCAGTGCCCTCCCGGAGCACAAGCCCGACATCCAAAGAGCGGCCGATTTCGTTGAGGCCGCGCTGAAGCGCGCCGGCATGACTGAAACCCGGCAGATCACGCGCGGCGGCGGGAATCCGCTGGTCTACGGCGCGTGGACGGGCGCGCCTGGCAAGCCCACGATGCTGCTTTACGGCCATTACGACGTGCAGCCGCCCGATCCATTGGACGAGTGGAAGTCTCCGCCGTTCGAGCCGGAGCAGCGCGGCGACGATCTGTTCGGCCGCGGCACCAGCGACGACAAGGGTCAGGTGTGGATCCTGGTGAAAGCCGTCGAGCGGCTGATGCACCTGGACGGGTCGCTGCCGGTGAACGTGAAGTTCCTGATTGAAGGCGAGGAAGAATCGGGCGGCGAGAGCATTGAGGCCTACGTGGCCGAAAACCCGCCGGAGCTGTCGTGTGACGCCGTGGTAATTTGCGACACCGAGATGTTCGCGGCGGGACTGCCCACGCTGACCACCGGTCTGCGCGGGCTGGTGTATGGCGAGATCGCCGTGGAAGGCGCTCGGCAGGACCTGCATTCGGGTTCCTACGGCGGCGCGGCGCCGAATGTGCTGATGGCCATTGCCGAGATCCTCACGGCTTTGAAGCATCGCGACGGGCGCGTGCTGATCCCGCGTTTCTATGAGCGCGTGAAGGCGCCGGCCGAGGCGGAACTGGCCGCCTGGCGGTCGCTGCCCTTCGACGAAGACGAGTATCGCAAGAAGGAGGTCGGCTCCACTGCGCTGACCGGCGAACCGGGATACTCGGTTCTGGAGCGCGTCTGGGCGCGGCCCACATTTGAGGTTCACGGCATCCGCGGCGGATTCGTGGGCGACGGCGCCAAGACCGTCATCCCGGCCCGCGCCACGGTGAAGATCAGCACCCGGCTGGTGCCCGATCAGCGGCCGGACGAGATCGTGGCTCTGATTCAGGAAGCCGTCGCAGCGGCCTGTCCGAAGGGCGTTAAGGCCGAATTCAAGCTGCTGAGCGCCGCGCCGGCGTCCGTGGTCGATGTCTCCAGCCCGTTCATCAGCAAGGCCTGCGAGGCGCTGGACGAGGTCTTCGGGAGCAAGACCGTATTCATGCGTTGCGGCGGCTCAATTCCGATCGCCGGATCGTTCCGCGAGCACCTGGGCGTGCCGAGCGTGCTCATGGGCTTCGGCCTCCCGGACGACAACCTGCACTCGCCGAACGAGAAGTTCCACCTGCCGAACTTCTATCGCGGCATCGAGTCGGTGATGAAGTATCTCGAGTTGCTCGGCCGTTGAACACTATGGCCGCTGAACACTAGTGCTGCGCGGCTGGGATGGTGACGCCGGCCGCGCGGCGCCAGTTGCCCCGCGGCGCCATGCGCAATTGGAGGATCGTTCGTGACGAACTATTTCGAAGGAGGCGAGTTCCCTCTCCACATGGAGGAACAGGGTCTGCGCAAAGGTCGTTCGATTTATGACGGCTACGCGCGAGGATGGGGGCTGGAATTCGGCGGCATCCGCGATTATGTCCTCGGCGATCCCATCTATCAGCAAGCGATGGCCTTAGCGCAAGGGCGCACCATCCAGGCAGAGAACTGCCGCATGAATCTGTTTCTGCTGGCGAAGTACTTTCTGCCGCGGCTACTGAACGAGTCTGCCGGCGGATCCATCGTTGAGTTCGGAAGCTTTCGCGGGGGAAGCGCAATTTTCCTCGCATCCGTATGCCGAAGCCTCGGATTGAACGCCAAGGTTTACGGTCTGGATACGTTCGAGGGCATGCCGCCGACGGACAAGGGAGTGGACGCGCACAACGCCGGTGATTTCGCGGGCGTGGATCTGAGTGAATTGCGCGCGTATGTCGAGAGTAGCGGCCTCTCGGACCACTTGGAATTCGTCCAAGGCATGTTCGAGGCGACCGCACCCGCGCTGCTGGCCAGAATTCAACCCGTTCTGTTGGCCCATATCGACTGCGACGTCTACGATTCGGTCGCTTTCTCCTGGGATGTAGTGCAGCCATACATGGCGAGCGGCGGATATGTCGCGTTTGACGACGCACACACATCGAGCTGTCTGGGCGCGACGGAAGCGGTGGAAGACCTGGTCATCCGCGGAGAAGGCTTGAACTGCGAGCAGATCTGGCCGCATTTCGTTTTCCGCGTCTGGCATGGCATCGATCCGGTCGCAGGTTCCGATCCCGCCGGACAACTGCCGAAGGTGGAGCGCTCGGGAAGCGAGCTCATGGCCGCGGCAATGCAGCGCGCGCAGCTTCAAACAGCGCGCGGCGAGATCGCCCGGCTGCACCAGCAGTACCTGGAATTGACTGACAAGCTGAAGCAAGCGCAAGAGAGAATCCTCGACCTGGAAGGTTCCCTGGCGGAGTCGCGAGTGCGGCTTGAAGATCTCGGTACCCGCCATGCCACGCTGAGCAAACAGGTGACCATGGCGCAGCGCTCGCGCTGGCTGAAGCTGGGCCGGTTGATGGGCGTCGGCCCGGAATTCGTTATCCCGGATTAAGTCCCGCGCTTCCGCGCGAGCGGGCTGGACCTGAGGATCGAGGGCAGGCGGCCCTGGGCCCGGAGTGCAACAGAACGCACACCATGAGACGCCGCGGGGCAGCCAGCGTCTGAAGTTCCATGAAATACGGAGTGTTATTGTTTTACTAGAGACAACTCCTTCCGCAATGGCAAATCCCTACCGTACGCGTTTTTCGAGCTCGCCTCTCATGGGTGGCATGACGCCCGCCGTGAAATGGCTGTTGATGGTCAACACAGCCATCTTCGTGCTCTGCATGCTTTCGCAGACGCTCGATGTTACGCTGGTGACCTTCTTCGGGCTGACGCCAGCCTCCGTCGTGCATCTGGCCATCTGGCAATTGTTCACCTACTTGTTCCTGCACAGCACGGCAGGGTTCACCCACATTTTGTTTAACATGCTGACGCTGTGGATGTTCGGGGTGCCGCTCGAGAGCGTGTGGGGCAGCCGGCGTTTCCTGCGCTTCTATTTCTTCTGCGGCATCGGCGCGGGCGTGACGGTGGTAGTGCTGAACTACATTTTGCCTGGCGGCCGGCCGGACATCCCGACCATCGGCGCCTCGGGCGCGCTGTACGGGCTGCTGCTGGCTTTCGGTCTCGTCTTCCCCGATGCCCGCATCCTGTTCTTCTTTCTCTTTCCGATCCAGGCGCGGGTCTACGTCTGGATTATGGCCGGTATCCTGTTGCTGACTACCTGGGGCGGCATTGGCGGGCCGGTCAGCAATATCGCGCACCTGGGCGGCATGGCTTGCGGTTGGATCTTTCTGAAAATGGGTTTGGATCGCATGCGCGGGCCGGAATTCCACCCGTTCGAGTCGCTCGACGAGTGGTATAAGGATTGGAAACTGAAGCGGGCGAAGCGGAAGTTCCAGGTATATCTGAAAAAGCATGGGCAGGGGCCGCGAGACGATCGTTCGGTGAACTAGCCTTCCGTTGTGCTGCGAAGGGGAATCTGGACGATTCGGTGGCGTGTCCCCGCAACCTCGTTGACGTTTTCTTCGTCATGGAATAGGAAGTGGTCCGCGGATTCGAGCCTGGAGGCGAGCTGTCATGTTGAAGTGCGTTTGTCCAATTCAGCCGAAGGCGTCTGGGGCATCTCTTTCGATGTCCCGGCTCTGGCTGGCCACCTTCGCGGCCGCCGGAGTCTTTCTGGTGGCGTTTCCCGGCGCTCTGATGGCGCAGGAAGGGCCCGAGCGCGAGTCGGGGGACACCGTCGCAAAGCCGAAGAAGAAGGATGCCGCTACGCCGGCCGACGATGCCCAGCAGCCGAAGATCCCGTCCAAGCTTCAGAAGAAGGGTGATAAGCAGGAGCCCGGCCCGGGCGCGCCCACCTTTCACAGCGACGCGCTGACGGTAAACGTGGACGTGGCCGTGCTTGATAACCGGGGCCGGTTTATCCCTGGCATCCCCGCGGGGAACTTCAAGATCATGGAGGATGACGTCCCGCAGACGGTGACCGCCTCGGCGACAGGCGACACTCCCATCACGCTGGCCTTGGTGATCGAGTTTTCCGGGCGTTTTCAACGCTACTGGTCCTCGGGTTGGAGGGAGACGCTGAGCGCTTGCTATGGCTTCCTGCAGACGCTAAAGCCCGAGGACCAGGTGGCGGTGGTGGCGTTCGACATGCGGACCACGATTCTGTCCGATTTCAGCACGAATCGCGCGGACACGCAGGAAGCGCTGGCGCGCTTGAGAATCCCTGGCTTCAGCGAGTCGAACGTCTACGACGCCTTGACCGAGATTGCCGACCGCATGAGCGAGATCGAAGGCCGCAAGGCGATCTTCTACATCGGCAGCGGCATGGACACGTTCTCCAAGATCACGCTCGATCAGACGCGCCGTAAGTTGCAGACCGCCGGAGTGCCCGTCTACGTGCTGGGCACTTTGCAGTCGATGCGGGAGTATATGGACTCGCGGGGCCAGATGGGGCCCATCGCCCAACTGGACTTCCTGCAGGCCGATAACCAGATGCGCACGTTCGCCAAGGAGACCGGAGGCCAGGCCTGGTTCCCCCGGTTTCTGGGCGAGTATGGGAATATCTTCCGGTCCTTGAACGAGGCGCTGCGCAACACCTACATGCTGACCTATTCGCCCACCAACACCGCCCGTGACGGCAAGTACAGGAAGATCAAGGTGGAGTTGGTATCGCCCTCTGGCGAGGCGCTGAAGATCACCGACGAGAAGGGCAAGCCCATGAAGTACGTGATCATCGCCAAGACCGGCTATACGGCTCCGCGCGTCGTTGAGTAACGCCGGGTAACGCCGGGCCGCGCCTCGCGCGGGATACAACAGGCATTCGGACGAAGTCAAGCACCCGATTTCACCGTGTGTGAACACGATACGAGTTCGTTGACACACAGGTTTCAGCTCTGTTACGTTCATGCCTGTTCCATCATGCCAAGTCAGGCTAAATCAATACGCGCACTACCTGCTAAAATCCTTCTGGTTGACGGCCACCGGGCCGGCGTCAGAGCGCGTTGTATGGTTCTCGAAGAACAGGGCCATCGCGCAACCGGCGTGCTATCGCCGGATGAAGCGCTGCTCCTTCTGCAGACGGAATCTTTCGACGTGATCGTTACCGAGCACAAGCTCCCGGGAACGAATGGTCCTGAGTTCATCCTGAAGCTGAGAGAAGTGGCGCGAGGTACACCCGTGATCCTGCTATCCGGATACGTGGATGTACTCGGCTTGAACGAGCTCAATACGGGCGCCGATGTGGTGCTCATGAAGAGCGCGTCGGAAACAAGCCATCTCACCCATGCGGTCAGCCGTCTGCTGCGGATGAAGCCCGCGGTTCGGCGGCCACGCAAGAAGCCCGTCGCAAGCGATACGGAACCGTTGCGCAAGGCGCCACGCCGGACCGGCACCCACGAGTAGCTGCCGGCCGGTCCCGTCCGTTGCTCGTGGGGCGGACCTCCAGGTCCGCGCGGGCTCTCCAGAGCCCGCAAACCAACCGAGCGCGGCCTGGACCCCGTGCGGCGCTGGAGCGCCGCCCCACTTCCAAAGCTGAGGGTTGGAACGAGGCTTCCGGCTGACCGGATGGGCGCTCGCTGGTCGTCAATCTTCGCCCTTCCCGGCCCCGGCCGCGGACTACTCGGAGCCGGGCGGCACGGCGTAGTAACCCTTGCGAGCCTGGACCTTCACGTCCTTGCGATCCTTCACGCGGATCTCGACCTTGCGGAACCCGCCATCGCGATTGGGGTTGGTGGACGAGTAGGCAATCACGTACTGGCTGCGGAGCTCCTGCTGGAGCTGGTCGTAGATGTCGCTCAAGCGGTTTCTGCGATCGACGCGGAAGACGCGTCCGCCTGTCTCGTCGGTGAGCTTGCGCATTTCCCCCTCGCCCACGCCGCCGAACATCCCGCGGGCGTAGTACGGATCCTCGTACAGGATCACATAGATGATCGAATCGGCCTTCTGTGCGGCCTCAACGGCCTCCGCGGGCCTCGTACGGCTGCCCTGGTCATCTCCATCGGTGATCAGCACCAGCGCCTTGCGGCCCACCTCCGAGCGCATCTTCTCGTTGGCGGCGAGCCACACCGCTTCGTAGAGCACCGTGCCCCTGGGTGCGCGCGGCACCGTGGTGGGCGTGACTGTGGGCACGCCGGCATTCAGGCGCAGTGTGCGCAGCGCCTTGTCGAGCAAAGTATGCGAATTCGTCAGGTCCTGCAGAAGCTCGGATTCGACGCCGAAGCTGAGCAGAAAGGCTTCATCTTTCGGGCGCACCACCTGTTCGAAGAAGCGCGACGAGGCCGCGCGTTCGTCCTCGATCAGCCGCTCCTGGCTCTTGCTGACGTCCACCAACAGGCCGAGCGTCAGCGGCTGGTCGGTCTCCCGCGAGAACGCCTTGAGCGTCTGGAGCTTGCCGTCCTCATAGACTTCAAAATCCTCCTGCTTCAGGTTGGAAACGTACCCGCCATGGTTCTCGCGAACCGTGAAATAGAGGTTGACGAGCGACACGTCCACCTTGATGACCTGGTCGTCCGGAGGCTGAGCGGCGGGCGGCGCGGAGGTGGTCGGCGGTTGAGGCGATTCGGAGCGCTTGAACTGCGCGCCAAGGGGAGCGATCCCCAGCAGCAGGAGCAGCGAAACGAGAGTCCAGCGGGAGAGATTCACGTTCATTGGGATGCAGCAGGAGGGCGGGATGTTACATCTTCCCTGTCTGAAGATACCCTGCGGGTTGCGGGAAAACGCGCGGAAAATGCCCGGGAGGTGGGACTTCCCGACACCCTCTTGCTTGGCTCAGCCGAGGGGTTCACTCCACGTTGTGTCCCCGGATTGCCAGATGCTACTCTGACCCCAAATGCCCCACAGCGATCCGACGGCAAGACAGTTGCCTACCCAGAAGTACTACCACTACCAGTCCTTTTGCAAAGACGGTCTGATACCCATTCTGCGGGACAAGAAACTCCGTTTCTCTGACCCGCACGATGTCAACGACCCGTGGGACTGCAAGCCTTGGTTCGATTGTCGTCCAATGCTCGAAGATCCCGTGAAGCGCGAGGAAATGATAGCGTTTCTACGAACCTTGGACCCGTCGGAGAACCTCGCTAATCAATGTCTAACAGGCTACGAAAATAAACTTCGCACAGACAATGACGCACTTTTGAAGCGTGTCGAAGCATATTCACGTGGTCTGACTAAGGAGATCGGCAAGCGGCGCATTTACTGTCTAACGCCCTTTCCCACGTCCACACTGATGTGGTCCCACTACTCCAACAATCACCGTGGAATCTGCCTTGAGTTTGACAAAAATAATCCCCTCATCGAAAAAGCTAGACCTGTCAGATACAAAAAGACATATCCCGAATGGACCCCGCAGGACCTTATGGTCGATCCGTTAGCACTTCTGTTCACGAAGGCTATGGATTGGTGCTACGAAAGAGAATTTCGCATCATCGCAACGTCATTGGAGGGTCCCACGAAGTTGGACGGCAATTTCGTTACTCTGCCCGTTGGAGCTCTCACGGCAATCATCCTCGGCTGCGAAAGTGAGGACGAGGCCGAACTCACTGGCATCGTCAATGAGTACGCTCCGGGCCTTGCCATAAAGCGAGCAGATAGGAGCCCAAATCATTACGAGCTCACCATTGCGGAAGCAATTTCGACTGCCGGACCGGCAGCCGAAGCGCCCTCTTGACGATATCCATCTCACGCTTCCTGCCGTCTCCATCAAGGACGTACGGCTTCCGGAATGGGGAATCGGAATTGGGACCCCCTCCCCAATCCCCCTTTCTTGATTTAAAACCCTTCTTTTCGGCGGATCTCTTTTATGGCATTCTTGAGCAAAGAAACCGAGGAAGAAGAGAGGATGGTCCGGTTAGAGTCATGGACCGGACCTAAAGGCACAAATTTTCCTGTAGCTTTGTCCCGTAGAGACAGAATCCCGTTTGACGAAAAGGCATAATGCCCCCCGCTATCGTCCGGGACAAAAACGCGGTGCTCTTCCCAAGCGATTAGGTAGAGGGGAGAATCGCCGACAATACTGCGGATGTGCTCCTCCGAGACAGATTCCAGGGGCACCCGCCCACCTGACCCATTGGCCCGCGCTAAGCACACCTCGGCGAACTCACCTTGGTCGCCATCCTTTTTATACCAGCCGTTCTGCCGCTCGTTTAAGCCAAGCATCTTCAAATTGACAGTAATTTCATCCTGCTCAAGGACCATAAAAAAGGCTTTGCATTGAGCTTTGGGTTTTGCGACTGCCAACTCAGCGAGCATTAATAAAAGAAAAGCTACTGCGGCCCTCTTCATTAGGTCCGTCTTGCCCAAATGCGACGGCTGGGACCGCGGAGGAAACGTCGAGACGGCCCACCCCAATCCGAGTCTGCCGTCAAGGGAAGGGTACTGCCAAGGAACTTGATTGAGGTTCACTTCGTACCCGATTGTACGCTCGATGAACATTGTGTTCAATCCGGAGCCCGAGACCCGGGACGGTATCCGCAATCCCCGACATCCGAGTCCGGGGACAGTATACCCAAACTCACATTCCCAGCGCCTGTTGGCCGTCTGGTTTGGCGAACTGGTGTTTATCGCCCCGCTCGGGTGGCCTGGGACTTCGGCGGGTCCTTTCATGCCCTTCACGCCCCTTATTCCTTCTTCCGAGGACGTGATCCGGTTGAGCAGTTTACGGGAGGCTCTGGAAGATGTCCTTCTCCTGCGCATTCACGTGGCCCGTCCGAACGAAGGCAAGTCGGAGGGAGACATTGCCCTTGAGCACATTCGCCATGAGCCCGTTGACGAACTTCATCTCTTCGGGCGTGTACTGGCTCTTGTAACACTCCTCCGCTCGCGCCGCGGCTTCCAGCCCATCCTGAGCATCGATCACCGTTGTGATGTACGCGTCGATGACGCTCCCCGAAGCCATGACAGGAATGTTCGCCGGTGCATCGGCGAGTCTGCTGGCGGGAACCGCAACGTAATACAGTTTTGCGGGAACCGGGCCGGCAGCATGCGCCGCGTCGAGCCCCTGGAAGATCTCGCTCACCATGTTGCCGACCGCCCGATGGTCCTGGTGCCCGGTCACTCCATCCGGGCCAAACGTGATGATCACCGACGGCTTTACCCTCTCGATGATGGCACGCAATCGGGCGACGATTGCATCGTGGCGCTTCATGCTGCCAAGCGTGCCGTCCTGCTCACCGAGCAGGTCCGGTTCCTCGATGCCATACGCTTTGCACGCGGCGCGTGCTTCGGCCTCACGCACCGCCGCCAGCTCGCTCCCCGCGGGAATCCTGGCGTGCGCCGTCACTCCTTGTTGCCCTGAGGTCACAATCGCCAGGTGGACGCGCACGCCCTGTTTCGCATAGTGCGCCAACAACGGACCTACGGTGGCATCGTCGTCCGGATGCGCAAAAACTGCCAGGATCGTCCTGGACGGGGCCGGACCGGCACTCCTGGCAGGGAGGACGGACAGGAGCAAGCCGCCCCCCAGCGCCAGTATTCCTGCAGCGGCTCCGTGGAGCAAATGTCTTTGTATCGCCACTTCAAGTTCCTTTCCGAGGACGTGAGCCTGGGCTAGCCAGTGCCGGTTTGAACTCAACGCGGAATCCGGGGACAGCGGTAAGGGATGAAGCTGTCGTTTCATCCGGAAGCATGAGAATATTCGCGTGCCGCACGTTTGGAATCAGTCGCTCGTGGGCATTTTCAAGAGAGAGTATACACAAACTCCCATTTCCAAGGCCGGCTGGCCGCCTGGTGCGGCGGTCTGGCGTTCATTGACTGCCTTCGCGGGGCCTGGGGGCTCGGCGAGTGTCCCCGCCGTCCTGTGTCCTGTGGCTTTCGTCTAATCGCTCTCCATCACACCGGCGAACCGGACATCGCTGTCCGGGATTCTCGGGACGAGCCCATAACCTATCCGCAAGCCCCGTCGCTTAAACTGAGAGGGACCGCGCGCCACCATCATTGAGATCCATTAAGTGGCCGGTCCGTCGAGGCTTCCATTGCGGCTATGGTTTCAAGTGGGCTGGATCGCTGCTGCCCTGACAAGTGCGGCGTGGGCGCAGGACGCATCTCTCACGCTCTCCGATTGCGTGCAGAAGGCGCTGGACGCTCGCAACGAGTTGTCGATCGCCCGCAATGATCTGCGCGTCGCGCAAGAGGGCGTTGTCGCCGCGCGGGCGGGCTTTCTGCCGCAGGTGCAGGCGACCGGCGGATACACCTATAACTCGCCTTCGAACATTGCCGGTTCGCAGCAGTTCATCGCGCTGAACGCCGTACACGAGTACGTGACGCAATTCGGCGCTACTCTTCCGATCGACACTTCCGGCAAGTTGCGCTCGGAACTCGCGCGGGCGCGTTCCGAGCACGAAGCGGCGCGGCAGAGCGTCCGGATGACGGAGCGCGATCTGCGGCGGGCCGTGACCGCGTCCTACTATCGCCTGGTGCTGGCACGCCGTCTGGTCGAAGTGGCAAAGAGCACGCTCGCCGAGGCGCAGTCGTTTGAGAGCCGGACGCGCAAGCTCAACGCGGGAGGCGAAGCGGCGCGAGCGGACGTCGTCAAGGCTCAAGGCGAGGTGGCGTTCCTGCAACAGACGCTGCAGGGCGCGGAGCTCGACGCCGAGGCCGCCAATCACGATCTTGCTTCGTATTGGACCGCCGACGTGACGGGCGTTCTGAACGTGGCCGATCCATTCGACGGTCCTCTGCCCCAGCCTGCGGCGGACAACACGAGCGACGCGTACTTGAAGCGAGTGGAGTTCTCCGTGTTCGATGCGCAACGGATCGGGCTGAAGGCTGACATCGGCGCGGCGCGCGCGGGCATGCTGCCGCAGGCCTCGCTGAACTGGCAATACGGAATCGACTCGGCGCGCTACAGTTGGGCCGATCGCGGCCAGGCCTTCTTCGCGACCGTGGATGTGCCGGTCTTCGACTGGCTGAAAGCGTGGAGCGCCACGAAGCAGGCGCAGATCCGCCTGGAGTCGTTCGATATCACCCGCGACATGGCGCGCCGCAACCTGTCGAAGGAATACCAATCCGCGCTGGCGCGCGTGCGGCTGACGTGGGCGCAAATCGAAACCACGCGCCAACAGGTGAGCCTGTCGCAGGAGAACTTTCACCTGGCTCAGATAAAGTATGAGGGCGGCGAAGGGCTTGCACTGGACGTCGTCGCGGCCCAATCGCAACTCGCACAGGCACGCGGCAATTACTTTTCGTCCATCGCCGCATACTTCAACGCCAGGTCCGATCTCGAGGTCGCTGCAGGACAATGAAACGCTTTTTGCTGCCCGTTCTCGCCGCCGCGATCGTGCTTGGCGGATGCTCGAAGAAAGAAGAGACCGAGCCGAAGCCGGAGGTCGAGGTGAAGCTCGCTCCGGCGACGGTGGATGATGTCGAGCAGAGCATCACCGGCCCGGCGACGGTGTTCCCCGTGGCACAAGCGGGCGTCGCCGCGCGCAACTCCGCGCCGATCCAGCGGCTGCTCGTCAGGAAGGGCGACAATGTCGCGGCGGGCCAGACTCTGGCGGTGCTCGAATCGCGTGACGTCACGGCAGCTAAGAACGAGGCCGCGGCCAACGTGACCGAAGCCGAGCAGAACTTGCAGAAGACGACCGCCGGCACGCTGCCTTCGGATCTGGAACGCGCGCGCGGGCAAATGGTGGCCGCCGAAGCCGCTTACAAGCAGGCCGACGCGATTCAAAAACGGCGCAAGAGTCTTTTCGACGAGGGCGCCATCCCGCAGCGCGATCTGCTGGTGGCAGAGACGGACCTGGCAACCACCAAAGCAAATTACGAAGTGGCGAAGCTGTCCTACGACCTGCTGAAGAACCAGTCGAACGAGCGCGATATTCGAATCGCCACGAGCCATGTGGAGCAGTCCAAGGCGCGGCTGGCCCAGGCCGACGCGCAGCTTGCCTACACCCAAATCACCGCGCCGTTCGCCGGAACCGTCACCGAGCAGTTCATGTTTCCGGGCGACATGGCGCGGCCCGACGCGCCGGTGTTCACGGTCAGCGACCTCTCGAAGGCCGTCGCGCGGGCGCAGATCCCCGAGTCGGACTCGGCGCCGATTCATACGGGCCAGGCTTGTGAGTTCCTGCCGGGCGGATCTCCGGTGGGCAGTGGCGAAGACAAGGCAACCCGGTATGCAGGCAAGGTAACCGTAGTGAACCGTTCGGCCGATCCGGCGCGGCGCACGATCGAGATCTGGTGCGAGATTGAGAAGCCGCCGGCTGCACTGCATCCCGGGGTGTTCGGCGACGTGGCCATTGTGACGGAGAGGACAAAGGGCGTCACCGTGCAGCGGGAAGCGATGCAGTTTAACGAGGGCACTCACACGGGTTGGGTGATGGTGGTGGAAGGCGGCGTCGCGCACAAGCGCGAGGTCGAAGCCGATTCGGCGCAGGGCCCGCGAGTCCACATTCTGAAGGGACTCAAGGGCGGCGAGAGTGTCGTCACCGAGGGCGTCTACGGACTCGACGACAACGTGCGCGTGAAACTGGCGGACAGCAAGAAAGAGGGCGATGCAAAAGGGGAGGGTAAGTGACCTCGGCGCTGGCCCGCTTTGTCGACGCGCACGGCCGGGCGCTGGTGCTGGTGTTCTTCGCCTTCGCTGTCGCCGGCATGGTGCTGACGACGCAGATCCCCATTTCGATTTTTCCGCAGACCGATTTCCCTAGAGTCGTCGTTCGCGTGGACAACGGCATCGCGCCGGTCGACGTGCAGATGTTAACGGTCACGCGCCCGCTCGAACAGGCCATCCGCACGGTGCCGGGCATTACGACGGTCAAGTCGATCACGGCGCGCGGAGGCACTGACATCGACGTCTTCTTCCGCTGGGACGTCAATGTCGAAGACGCTCTGAACCGGGTCCAGGGACGCATTTCGGAGATCACGCCGACGCTGCCGAGCGAGGCGCGTTTTTATATCAACCGCGTGACCTTTTCCGTGTTCCCGATGATCGGCTTCAGCATCACCTCGACCTCGCGCTCTCTGGCGGATCTGTGGGAACTCGCCTACTACGACTACGCTCCGCGGCTCTACCGCTTGCCGGGTGTAGCCGAGACGCACATCGTCGGCGGCCGCATGAAGGAATACCACGTGGTGGTCGACCCGGAGAAGCTGAACGGCTATAACATCCCGCTCACGAAGGTCGTCGAGGCTCTGCGCGCTACAAATCTGGTGGCGCCGGCGGGCATGCTGCAGGAGAACTACCACCTGTACCTGACCACCGTGACTGGAATGTTGCGCTCTCCGGAACAGATTGGCGACGTCGTGGTGGACGTTGTGAAGGGCACTCCCGTTCAGGTCCGCAACATAGCGAGCGTGACCGTTGGCGAGGAACCCACCTACAACATCGTCACCGCGAACGGGCGGCCCGCCGTGCTCGTGAATGTCTTGCAGCAGCCCGACGGCAATTCGATCGAGATCGCCGACGCCGTAAATCACGAGATCACGGAGATTCGCAAGACACTGCCCAAAGACGCGGAATTGAGCGTGTTCTACGATCAGTCCATCCTGGTGCGCGACTCGATCAATGGCGTGGTCGAGAGCATTCTTATCGGCCTTTTCCTCTCGGTCGCGGTGCTGATGGGCTTCCTGAAAAACTGGCGCACGACGTTGGTTGCCGCGATCGTGATTCCCGTCGCCGTGCTGAGCGCGGTGGTCTTTATGAAGCTCTACAACATGAGCTTCAACCTGATGACGCTGGGCGGGCTCGCGGCCTGTATTGGCGTCGTAATTGATGACGCCATCGTGATGGTCGAGAACATCAGCGTCCACATGGCGATGGGCCAGAGCGGCAAGGACGCGAGTTCGAACGCCATTGCCGAACTCACGCCCGCGCTGATTGGTTCGACCCTGACGCCCATCGTGGTGTTCGTGCCGCTCGTTTTTCTCGGCGGTATCACGGCCGTCTTTTTCCGCGCACTGGCCATGACGCTAGTGACGGCCTTGATCGCTTCGCTGCTGCTCGCAGTGCTCTTTACGCCCGTACTGGCGCGGCTGTTGATCAGGACCAGGAAGAAGGAAGAGGTCGCGGCTACGGTGGAGGCGGCCGAGGCAAAGAGCGAGGGCCGCATGATGCGGCGCCTGACTGCCACCTATGAGCGCGCGCTGGCCTGGTCGCTGCGTCATGACGGAGTGGTTCTGGCCGGGGCCGCCGTCATCCTGCTGGTCTCGGTGGGCATCTATTATCAGCTCGGTTCCGGCTTCCTGCCGGAGATGGACGAGGGCGCGTTCGTGCTCGACTACGTGATGCCCTCGGGCACATCGCTCGAAGAGACCGACCGCGTACTGCGGCATATCGAAACGATGCTGCACGACACGCCGGAGGTCGAAAGCTACTCGCGGCGCACTGGCGCGCAACTCGGCCTCGCCATTGCCGAGCCGAATACCGGAGACTTCCTCATCAAGTTGAAGAAGGATCGCAAACGGTCGCTCGACACGGTGACCGATGAGCTTCGCGACCAGATCAGGAAGGCCCACCCCGCGCTCGACATCGAGTTCCCGCACATTCTCGAAGACTTGGTGTCGGATCTCGCGTCAGCGCCCCAGCCGATCGAGGTGAAGATCTACAACGACGATCCGAAGGTGTATCTCGACCTGGCGGGCAAAGTCGAAGAGTGGCTGAAAAAGGTTCCCGGCGTCGTGGACGTAGTCAATCAGAACTTCGTCATCGGACCGGCCGTGGATTTTCGTGTCGATCCCCGCAAGGCGGCTCTGGCGGGCTTCACGACGCAACAGGTGGCCGACATAGGCACGGCGATCCTCGAAGGGCAGCCTTCGTCGGACGTGATTCGCGACAACCGGCTGATCCCGATTCGCGTCCGTTATCCGGCGTCGTACCGCGGGTCGGTTGCCGAGCTCAGTTCGCTTCTGGTCACGTCGCCGACGGGAGTCACGCTGCCTCTGTCATCCCTGGCTACCGTCGAGGTAGAAGAAGGCCAGACCGAGATCCACCGCGAGAATCTGCGGCCGCTCAGCAACGTTACGGCGAGGCTAACCGGACGCGACCTGGGCTCGGCGATGGACGAGATCCAGCGCAGGCTGCCCAAGGAGATCGTGATACCGGCGGGGACGGAGATCGAGTATGGCGGGTCCTATCAGATCCAGCGCGAGAGCTTTCTCGGGCTGACTCAGGTTCTGCTGGGATCGATCCTTCTGATCTTCATCATCCTTGTTTTCGAATTCCGTTCCTTCTCGCATCCGGCCGCGATCCTCGGGGCCACCATCCTGTGCGCCTCGGGCGCGCTCGCGGCACTCTGGATCACGCGCACGACGCTGAACATCTCATCGTTCATGGGAGCCATCATGGTGGTCGGCATCGTCCAGAAGAACGGCATTCTCATGCTCGACGCGGAGCGTTCCTACACCGAGCAGGGCTTCGATTTGCGTGACGCCATATTCCATGCGGGCCGGCGGCGCTTGCGGCCGATTCTGATGACGGCGCTGGCGACCATCTTCGGGATGCTGCCACTCGCCTTCGGAGCGGGCAGCGGCGCGCAGTTGCTGCAACCGCTGGCGATCGCCGTCATCGGTGGCGTCTCGGTTTCGATGGTCCTCTCGCTGCTCGTTACGCCCGTGCTGTACTACCGCTTGCGGGGGATGGGCCTGTAAGCGGGTGCTTGTTCCGCGACGCGCCAGCGCATCGTACTAATCTGGAGACTGCCCATGAAGAAGGCTGTCGCTCATCTCAAGTCCACCGACCCGGTACTCGGCGCTCTGATTGAAAGAATCGGTCCCAGCCGTTTTCGTTACCGGCCCGCGACGTTCGACGCACTCGTGCACGCGATCGTGAACCAGCAACTCAGCGGCAAAGCCGCCGCGACCATCTATGGCCGGTTGCAGGACGCGCTCGCGCCGAAAGGGGTGGAACCGCGCGGAATCCTGCGTCTGGGTGAAGACGCGCTGCGCCAACTAGGCATCAGCAAACAGAAGAGCGCCTATCTCCTCGATCTGGCGGAAAAAACGCGGAAGAAGGAAGTTGATTTTGAGGCACTGCCCACGCTGCCGGACGCCGAAGTGCTGGAGAAGTTGACGGCGATCAAGGGCATCGGTGAGTGGACCGTCCACATGTTTCTGATGTTCGCGTTGCGGCGCCCCGACGTGCTGCCGGTGGGCGATCTCGGGATCCAGAACGCGATTCAGAAGGCTTACGGACTGGAGGCGCGTCCCAAGCCGAAGCAAGTGGCGGAGATCGGCGCCAAGTGGCGGCCGTATGCGTCGTACGCTTCCTGGTATCTTTGGCGCAGCCTGGAGTGAACACGGAATTCGCATGAAGACGAGAGCCGGACTGATCGAAGCGCTAGCGCGGCACCAACCGTTCAACGCACACGAAGCGAGAATGCTCGCGCGTGTGTCGGAGTTCGTGAGCCAGCAGGCCGGCTGTTTCGAACGTTCGCTCGCCGCCGGACACGTAACCGGGTCAGCCTGGATCGTCGATATGGAACGCACGCACGCTTTGCTGACGCATCACGCCAAGCTCGGACTCTGGCTGCAGCCGGGAGGCCATTGCGACGGGGACGCCGACGTGCTGCGAGTGGCCATGCGCGAAGCGGAAGAAGAGGCTGGCCTGAAAGACCTGGCTCCGCTCCTGGGCGGGGCGATCTTCGATGTGGACGCGCACGAGATTCCCGCGCGCAAGGACGAACCCGCGCACGTGCATTACGATATCCGCTACGCGTTCGAGGCCGACCGTTCGCTGCCGCTTCAGATCAGCGAGGAGTCCAGGGACTTGCGCTGGGTTCCGCTGGACCGGATTGCCGGCTTGAACACCGATGAAAGCGTAATGCGCATGGTGAGTAAGACCGCATTCCTTGGGCCGCCTGGGAGCAGGTCATGATTGTGATCGCCATCCCCTCGTACCAGCCGGGCAAGCCGCTCCTGGATCTGCTGCGCGACCTGCGAGACAACACCGATTCACCCATCGTCGTGGTCGACGACGGGAGCCGCCAGGACTGCTGGGAGATTTTTGAAGAGGCCGCGCTCGTTGATGGCGTGAGGGTGTTGCGCCATGCCGTCAATCTGGGCAAGGGCGCGGCATTGAAGACGGCCTTCAATCATGCGTTGTGCGAGTGGCCTGGCGCCGATGGCGTCGTGACTGCCGACGCCGATGGGCAGCACCTGGCCGAGGACGTCCTGGCTGTCGCCGAGAGGCTCGAAGCGGAGCGGGATGCGTTGGTACTGGGTGCGAGACAGTTCGGCGGCGGCGTGCCGCTGCGCAGTCGGTTGGGCAACCGGCTCACCAAGGGCGTGATGCGGATTGTCGCCGGCCAGCATCTGAATGACACGCAGACGGGGCTGCGCGGCGTACCGCGCATTCTGTTGCCGTACATGCTGCGCATCATTGCGAACGGCTACGATTTCGAGCTCGACATGCTGCTGGTCTGCAAGCACCGCGACATTCGCATTGTCGAGGAGCCGATCCAGACCGTCTACATCGCCGGGAACCGTTCGTCGCATTTCAACCCGCTCACCGATTCGCTGAAGATCTATTTCACCCTGCTGCGCTTCAGCATCGTTTCGATCATCACGACCGCAATCGACAACAGCGTCTTCTTCTTCCTCACTCACCCGCTGGGATGGGTTATCTGGCACGCTCAGGTTGCGGCCAGGCTGGCGGCGCTGCTGTTCAACTACCGCGCGGCGCGGCGCGCCGTCTTCCTGAAGGAGAAAGGCTCGCCGCTGACCTTCTTCAAGTTTCTGGCCCTGGTGGTGTGCAGCGGCACCCTGAGCTACACGCTGATGATGGCGCTGCGGGATCACGCGCATTTCGCACTGATGCCCGCGAAGCTGACAGCGGAGACTTTGTTGTTCTTCGTGAACTTTCTGGTCCAACGCGACTTCATCTTTGCAGCGCGTGCTCAGCCCGAGAGTGTTTCGCAGAACCCTCGCAGGCCCAACGTCGCAGCGGCGCCCACGAGACGGAGAAACGGCGGCCGTTCAGAGCCCGCGGGCCATTAAGCAGGATGTCTCTCCGCGCGATTGCCTCGGCCGCTCGAGCATTCGGTCACTCACACATGGCCGGCCACGCGGTGTGGCGTATAGGGCTCTTCAACAGCCTTAAGCTCCGCGGTTTCCAGCTTGAGTTCCAGTGCCGCTAACGCATCCTCAAGATGCTTCATCTTGCTGGCGCCTACGATCGGCGACGTGACGCCAGGTTGCGCCAGCAGCCAGGCCAGGGCCACCTGTGCGTTGGAGACGCCTCTACGTTGCGCGATCTCCGTGACGCGGTTGACCACCTCGAAGTCGGAATCCTGGTAGTACATCGAATGGGCGTATTCATCCGTCTTGGCGCGAACCGTTTCGCCCTTGTCTTCCCGCCTGCGATTGCCGGCCAGGAAGCCCCGCGCCAGCGGGCTCCAGGGGATCACGCCGATGCCTTCCTCGCGGCACAGCGGCAGCATCTCGCGCTCCTCTTCGCGGTAGACGAGGTTGTAGTGGTTCTGCATCGTGACGAAGCGCGTCAGGCCCAGTCGCTCTGCCGTGTAGAGCATTTTGGCGAACTGCCAGGCATACATCGACGACGCGCCGATGTAGCGCGCCTTGCCCATGCGGACGACGTCATGCAGCGCTTCGAGCGTCTCTTCAATCGGCGTCTCGTAATCGAAGCGATGAATCTGGTACAGGTCGACGTAGTCCATGCCGAGCCGTTTCAGGCTGTCGTCGATGGCGTGCAGGATGTGCTTGCGCGAGAGACCGCGCTGGTTCGGGTCGTCGCCCATCGGGTTGAAGACCTTCGTCGCCACAACGACCTTATCGCGCGAGGGGCCGAGGTCACGCAGCGACCGGCCCAGCACTTCTTCGCTCGCGCCGTCCGAGTAC
>Ga0181528_10000594_pt1 | contig 25068 bp, 23 predicted proteins | sample PEATcosm2014_Bin_47_FD_119742 | JGI IMG/M metagenome (GOLD analysis project Ga0181528, IMG submission 119742) | Peatland microbial communities from MTU Mesocosm Facility, Houghton, MI, USA - PEATcosm2014_Bin10_10_metaG | ecosystem: Environmental > Terrestrial > Soil > Wetlands > Peat | place...
CTTCGATCCGCGGAAGCAGACGTCAGGTGGCCGACATCAAATCGGAACCCTGGCCGGCTTCAAATCGGAATCGTGGCCGGCTTCAGTATTGGAATTGCTGGCCGGCTTCGTCGGAATCCGCAGCCATGGCGCAGCCGATCCCGATGAGGTCGAGCGCCAGTGCGCCCATCGACGGCGGCAGGGCGAGGGCCAGGAATGCGGCCTTCGGGTTGAGCAGCGTGGTCATGAAAAGCCCGCCGCCAGCCCCAACCTGCGTCGCCCTCCAACATCGCGCCGCCAGCACGCAGAGCCAAGCGGCGCAGATAAGCTTCAGTGCGACGAGGGCATGCGGCGCGTTGGAGAAGAATGGCAGGAGCATAGCGTAGGCGGTTAGCGCGACGCCGTATGCGGCCGCAACGGGGACCAGCGCGCGAAAGCCGCCGGACGTTGCGCCATGCGAGGCGAGCAAGGCGTTCGTGGGACCGGGCGCGGCCATCAGCAACAGGATCGAGATGAGGACGGGCAAGCTGGGCATGACGCGCAACTAGCCTGCCAGTCGCAGGGCCGACCTTGACCTCCGTCATCGATCAGGCGGACACGGCCTGATTCAGCGGCCGGGGAGCAGGCCCGTGAAATACAGAGCCGCGCCGGCGGCCGCGCATCCGGCCAAGGTCCACAACATGCCGATTCCGAATCGGAAGATCGCCGCCACGGCCGCGACCGTCAGCAACAGCGCCCAAGGATCGGCGCTCGTCCAAACCGGCGCGTCGAACGAAAAGCCTGCCCCTCGAATGCGCCGCACATCGTGGAATATCGTGTGGACGGCGAACCAGATCGCGAGATTGAGAATCACGCCGACTACTGCGGCGGTAATGGCGGCCAGGGCAGCCGCGAGCGCCCGATTCTCCCGCAACCGCTCGACGAACGGCGCTCCGAGGAAGATCCAGAGGAAGCAAGGCGCGAACGTCACCCAGGTCGCGAGCAGCCCGCCAAGCGTTCCCGCCAACAGCAGCGGCAGCGCGCCGGGCGCGCGAAAGGCCGCCATGAAGCCAACGAACTGGAGCACCATGATCAGCGGACCGGGCATCGTTTCGGCCATCCCCAGTCCGTCAAGCATTTCGCCCGGCCGCAGCCAGTGGTAGTGTTCGACCGCCTGCTGCGCAACATAGGCCAGCACGGCATAGGCGCCGCCGAAGGTCACGACGGCCATTTCACTGAAGAACACCGCGATCGTCGTGAATACGTTTCCGGCTTCCGCGAACGCGACAAGCGCGACAACCGGAGTCAGCCAAAGCGCGAGCCAGATCGCGCCCGTGACGAGCCAGCGCGCTGTTCCGGGCGTCGCATGGGCGGGCAGTTCTTCCCCGAGCAGGCTTCCAACCTCGGTCGCGCCGGGCTTGCCGCCGTGCGTCACGACGTTAGTGAAAGCCGGCGATCCAAGGCGCCCGCCAACGAAGCCGACGAGTCCAGCGCCGGCGACCACCAGCGGGAACGGCGCGGCGAAAAAGAAGATCGCGACAAACGCGACCGCCGCCACGGCCTGAAGCGCGCCGCCGCGAAGCGCGCGCTTTCCCACCCGGACGACGGCCTGAAGCACGATCGCGAGCACGGCCGCCTTGAGACCGAAGAACAGCGCCACCACCGCGCCTACATGGCCGAAATCGGCGTAGACGACACTGAGCGCCATGATCGCGATAGCGCCCGGCAGGATAAAGAGGCCACCCGCCATCACGCCTCCGGCGACCCGGTGCATCAACCAGCCGATATAGGTGGCCAGTTGCTGGGCCTCCGGGCCCGGTAGCAGCATGCAGAAGCTCAGCGCGTGCAGGAACCGGCTTTCCGAGACCCACCGCTTCTCCTCGACAAGGATCCGATGCATCGCCGCGATCTGCCCGGCTGGGCCGCCGAAGCTCAGCGCTGCGATCCGCAGCCACACCCTGAAAGCCTCGCCGAAGGTGACGCCATGCGCGGGACCGGCAGATGTAGCGCTTCTGTATCGATGATCCGCAGACATCTCGCTCACAAGGCCGGCCCGTCGTTTGGCGGCGTCGTTCCGATTTCGGCGACAGAAGGCGTCATAACGCATCATCCCCGCTTCGATTTGACCACGAGCGTGTGCGCGCCTGCAGCACAAGCCCAGCAAGCCCGGCGCATCGGCAGCGACAACGGGACCCGCGATGCAGACCGCCACCACCAATTTGTCGAGGCGCGGCAGACTTCTCCAGATGGCGGCTCCACGCGCTAGGGTCCCCGCGATGCGAAATCCTGTCAAGGCGGTGCAAGAAGTCGTGCGTCCGAATGGACAGGCATTCGAGCGACGCGAAGAGGGGTTCAACTGCCCGGTCGGGCGCCTGCTCAAGTTCTCTGGCCGTCGCACTTGAAGCCCGGATGGCGCCCGCGCTGGCTTCGCGCCCCCGGTGCGTATGGCTCGATTTTACGTCCCACTATCCCTGTAATTGTGGCTCGCCGGAGGTGCGATAGTCGCCTCCCCGTAGGCACTAGGGACAAGGAGCTGAGCTGCTCTTCCTGTAATCGCGGTCAGATGCGGCGGGCCTCAGTCCGCGTCATTCTCGTCGCCGATGCGAGACAGTTCGTCGAGGAAGTTGACTGCGAAGCTGCCGGGTCCGCGCGCATTCGCGACGGCGCGCTCGCCGGCGCGAGCGAACACCGCCGAAGCGGCGGTCGCGGCGCGGAGCGGCGACAGCTTGGCGCCGAGGAACGCCGCCATCGTCGCACCCAGCGCACAACCAACGCCGGTCACTCGCGTCATGATGACATGTCCACCGGGAATTTCGACGATTGCGTCGCCGTCCGTCAAGTAATCGACCTCGCCGCTCACAGCGACGACGGCGCCGACGCTCTTCGCCAACGCCTTGGCGCCGTCGATCGCCTCATGCGAGCCGGAGGTCGAATCGACGCCGCGCCCGCCGGCCGAAACTCCGGCCAGCGCCAGGATTTCGGACGCGTTGCCGCGGATGATGGCCGGCCTGAAGGCGAGCAGTTCCGACGCGATCCGGGTGCGCAGGCTCAAGAAGCCAACGGCGACAGGATCGAGCGCCCAGGGCGTCCCGGCCTTGTGAGCGGCTTCTGCGGCTATGAGTTGCGCGCGAGCGTCGGCGGCGGTGACGGTGCCGACATTGATCAGCAGGCCACTGGCGACCTGAGCGAATTGTCCCGCCTCCTCCTCAGCGATCACCATCGCCGGCGCGGCGCCGATAGCGAGCAACACGTTGGCGGTGAAGTTGGTGACGACGATGTTTGTGAGCACATGTGTGAGCGGCTGCGCGGCTCGCAGCGTCTGCAAATCGAATCTGATTTCGGGGTGAGGCCAGGAACGGCTGATCGTCATGAGTCGTGTCTTTCCTATGCGAGCAGTGGTTTCTGCGCCGCAATGGCGAGCGCCTCGGGCAATGCCGCGGCGCCGCCCTCGCGCATGAGGCGCAGCGTGAAGCCGGCGTCGATGAAAGCGTTGACAAGATCGGCGAGTGTGCGGTGCCAGGCGCCGACACGACTGCGCACCGGGGTCTTGTGTTCTTCCGGCGCGTGGTAACGCGATACGACGTAGCCTGGATGTTGCACGACATCGCCCGAGGGTTGCGCTTCGGCGTGACTGCCCGCGAAACACGGATGGACGGCGACGCAGACATAACGGCCGCCAGGCTTGAGGATGCGATAGGCTTCGGCAAGCGCTCCGTTCAGATCGTCCCAATCGGTGGTGGTGAAGGTGCTGTAGGCGAGAGAGGTCACCGCGGCTTTCAACGGCAGTCGCGCCGCGTCGCCCTGGGCCACAGGCAGCCGACTTCGCGCGTGAAGCAGCATGTCGAAGGAGAGATCGACGCCGACGGGTTGATAGCCTTGGCCCCGCACATACTCCGCGGACAGCCCGGTTCCACAGCCGAGATCGACCGCCAGACCCTCGCCGCGGCCAATCATCTCTGCAAGCAGCGCATAGCCGGCGCCCCCGAGCGCGCTACGGCCGCCATTGCCGCGCATCGCTTCATCATACCAGGTCGACACCCCTTCGTATCGGGCGAGGCCCTCTTCAACCAACTCCGGTATTCCCTCTCGCACCCGCCACTGGCGGGCGGAGCTTTCGGATCTCAGGTGCTCGCCGTCCCAGCGCAGCGGCGTCTTGTCGCTGGGATCAGCCAGGACCGTAAGCAAGGCTGGATGGATCGACATCGCCGGGCGCCCTTCGCCAAAAGTGCGATGCGTTTTGTTTATAGACGAACTAGATATTTTGAGTCAATGCGAGCGCCGGGTTTGCCGACCATTCCTCGAGCGAGCCGTCGTAGACCGACAAGCGGGCATAGCCCAACCGCTCGAGCGCGAAGGCGGCCAACGTCGCCGAGACGCCGCCGCCGCAGTAGAGCGCAATGGCCTCCGCTCGATTTGGCAGCGTAGCCTCGGCAAGCGCCCGTGCGACTTCGAGCGGCACAAACCCGCCGTCGCTCGCAACGAATTCCCGCGCAGTCAAGACGACGCTACCGGGGATATGGCCGCGTCTCGCATAGCGGGTGGGCGCCGACCCTGCGAAAGCGGCGCGCGACAGCGCGCAGACGAGCCGTCCGTCAGCCTGCCCGCGCGAGATCGCCTCAACCTGCTCTCGCTCGATCCATACGTCCGAGCGCGGACGCGCCGTCAGGACGGCGCGTTGGCTCGGCGGCTCCTCGCCGCGGACGACTTCGCCTCCCGCGGCGATCCAGGCTTGCAAGCCCCCGTCCAGAATGGCGGCCGGTTTGCCAATCCACCGCAGCAGCCACCAGAGGCGCGCGGCCCACAAGCCGTCGCCGCGATCATAGAGCACGACATCGCTGTCGTCGCCGACGCCAAGCGCCGCAAACGCGTCGGCGGTCGCATCCGCTGACAAGTGATGGAAAGTAGTCGCCGCCGCGGCGTCGGAAAGCGTCGCGACGAGATCGGCATGACGGGCCGTCGGGACGTGGCCCGCGAGCCATCCAGCCCGACCGCTTGCGACAATATGGTCGCCGTCGAACCGCGGCGGGGGCAGCTCGACCGTACCGTGGAGCAGCACAAGCTCTCGCGAACCCAAGCGTCTTCGCAATTCGGCGGCGGCAATCAGGCTTGCGCTCATCTCGCTTGGCTCAGTTTGCCCTTGGTGTAGCCGTAGCGCCCGAGCGGCTCGGCGAGGCTCCAGTATTCCATCGCATTGTAGCAGAACGCGATCGGCTGCAATCTGCCGATATCGACCTTCTTGCCGTCGCCGAGCATCTCCTCGTCGGCGTGGCAGGCGACGATTTCGGCGACAAACAGGTCATAGCCGCCATAGGTTTGGATATCGATGACCTGACATTCGAAATTGACAGGGCATTCCTCGATTAACGGCGACCTGATCCGCGTCGCAGGCAGTGCGGTCAACCCCGATTCCGCAAATTTGTCGACTTCGCGCCCGCTGACCACGCCGCACCAGTCGGAGATCTCCAGCAGGTCAACCCCAGGAATATTGATGGCGAACTCTCGCGTCTCACGGATCACACCGTGCGAGTAGCGCGACGGCTTAATTGCAATGTTGACGATTGGCGGCAGGGTGTTGATAATCCCGGCGTAGGAAATGGTGATGATGTTGGCCTTGCGCGCAGCGTCGATGCAGGTGACAAGCAAGGTTGGAATCGGCGTCATCGCGGGGTTGAGTCGCACCGTAACCTTGGCCATTGCGAAGCCTCTCGATCGGCGAGCGCCGCGCCCGCCTGCAGCCGCCACCCTCGCCCTTGCGTATATCCACTTCTTCGATATACTTTCAACCTGCAATTCTTGGGGATCGGAGAATGCCGCATGGCTAACTGAATTCCGGGCGGCGGGGCTAGCGATCCTGGTGCAGGGCCATTCACCGCCATGGGTCCACAGCGTCGGCGGAATATGACAAGGCGATTCGGCGTCGACGCGGAGTCCCTCGATTTTCAGGATTTGGAGACGGTCGCCGCTGCGGCCCCTGGCGCAAAACTTGTGCATTTCGAGACGCCCCCCAATCCCAATCTCCTCGTCATCGGGTCGCGCGGATGCGACCAAAGACATACTCATGCATGGGCTGCGCGATCTCACAGGCGCGACGGTCGCGCCGCTGATGGCGTTTCTCGTGTTGCGCGGCCTCAAAACGCTGGAGTTGCGCGCGCTGCAGCATGCGCGCTTGGCCTAGGCGCTTGCGCAAAGGCTGTTGCGGCGCCCCGAAGCCGCAGAGTTTTCCTATCCCGCTCTTGCGCAAGGGCAAGAGGGGGACATCGCGCGGCGTCAGATTTCTGCGGGCGGCAGGCTGGTCTCGTTTGAACTCCGCGGCGGCCTGCGCGCCGGGAAAGACTTCATGAAAGCTCTGAAGCTCTCGCACCGCGCCGTCCGCCTCGGCGACCCCGAGACCGTGGCGCAGCATCCCGCCAGCATGACTCGTGCGACATATGGGGCGGAAGAGCGTGCCAAGCACGGAATCTCCGATGGGCTTATACGCATCTCCGTGAGTTTGGAGAATACCGAGGACATTGGTGCGCTGGACGGCGTGGCGACTACGTGATTGCAGCTTCGCGCCCTCAGGACAATACGATCTGGAATGTCTGGCTCATCGTCGCGGCGACGCGGATTCGGCCATTGTCACGCTACTGAATAGCGCAGCGGGCTGGAGCCGCGCCTTTGTCGTCATCGGCGCGGCCGGCCTGCCGGTATGAGCGCGCTCATCGCGCTGTTCGTCGACGCTTGCTGATGGACTAAGACGCAAATCGCAGCGGACCGCACGTTCCGCTGCGACGCCAATTGCTGGCGATACGTCATGGTCGGCGTATTCGACGCGTTGCCCGCTGTCGACTTTGGATGCGGTGGGCGACCGCGGCTGAGATTGCGTCTCGAGATCGCAGAACGTGCTTGCCTACTAATTCGAGCTACTTTATAAACACACAAACTGGAGCCTACGTGACCCATCAAACGATCATTTCCCGCGAACTCCTAGCCGAACGACTTTCCGATCCCGACTGGCTCGTGCTCGACGCCCGCTTCACGCTAGACGACGATTCCTGGGGACGACGCGCCTACGAAGTCGCACATATTCCTGGCGCGCTATACGCGAATCTGGCGACCGACCTGGCAGGCGAGATCGTGCCTCACAAAACAGGCCGGCGGCCGCTGCCCTCGTTCGCGGCATGGCGCGCCACGCTGTCGCGGTGGGGCGTAACGCCGCGAACCCAACTGGTCGTCTACGACGCCGCCGGCGGCATGATGGCCGCCGCGCGCGTGTGGTGGATGTTGCGTTGGGCGGGTCACGACGCGGTGGCGGTGCTCGACGGCGGCTTGCAGGGCTGGATCGGGAGCAAAGGTCGGTTGGATACTACCGTCGCCGAGCGGTCGGCGTCGAAATTCGAAGGTCACGAGCGCATTGAACTGACCGCGGACGTCGCGCTTGTGGGCGAACGCCGGCTCGACCCGAATTGGGCGGTGTTCGACAGCCGCTCGGAAGAAGGATTTCATGGGCGCGGCGTTTATCACGATCCGGTTCGCGGCCATATTCCCGGGGCACGCCTCGCCGACCGCGCGCTGACGCTGAACGCGGACGGAAGCTTTCGCTCGCCCGAGGCCCTGCGCGCGCATTTTGCCGAACTGTTCGGCGACGTTCCCGCCGAAAAAGTCGTCTTCTACTGTGGCTCCGGCGTCACCGCGGCACAGAATCTGCTGGCGCTCGCTTATGCCGGGCTCGGCGACGCGCGCCACTATGTCGGCTCGTGGAGCGAGTGGATTCTCGATCCGGCGCGGCCCGTCGCGCTCTGATTTCTCTGTTTGATTGGAGGTTTTGATGGCGGACATACTCGCCGAGTTGTTCTCGCTCGCCGGCAAGACGGCGCTGGTCACAGGCGGCGGCGGCGCCATCGGCCGCATCCTGTCCCGCGCGCTGGCGCTGGCGGGCGCGCGAGTTGTCGTTCACGACATTGATCCCGCCCGCCTGGAACAAGCGAAGGCGTTGATTCAAGCCGACGGCGTGAGGGTCGAAACGCTAGTCGCCGACATCGCTCAGCCGGGCGTCGCAAAGGATCTGGTCGACGCCGCCGCAGATGCGTTGGGCGGGCTGGACATTCTCGTCAACAGCATCGGAACCAACCGCCGCAAGCGCATTGCCGCCGTGACCCCGGAGGATTTCGACGCCGTTATCGACGTCAACCTGAAAGCCGTCTATTTCCTCGGCCAGGCCGCGCTGCCACATCTGAGAGCGCGCGGCGGCGGCAAGATTGTCAACATCAGTTCGCTCAGCGCCAAGCATGCCTTCAACACCATATCGGTTTATGCCGCTTCCAAGGCGGCGGTGAGCCAATTGACCAAGGCGCAGGCGCGCGAGTGGGCCGGCCACAACATCCAGGTCAACGCCATCGAACCCGGCTTCGTGAAGACCGAATTCACCCGCCCGCTGTGGGACGACGGCTACCGCGCCGGGTGGTTCGAGCGTTTCATTCCCGCGCGGCGTCTGGCGAACCCCGACGACCTAGTCGGCGCGGTCCTACTGCTGGTCTCGTCGGCTTCCGCCTATATCACCGGCCAATCCATCGTCGTCGACGGCGGCGTGCTTTCGGGGGCGACCTGGGAGAACCCGGCCGACGACCTTGGCGCCTGAGGCGCGGCATTTCGCGGCGAAATAACAATCGAAATAGGCTAGACATAAATAGAGTAATTCTGTAGACAAAATTGCGTTTCCGACTTTCACCTGGATCCCTGCTCAATGCTCAACAAACTCACGCTCAAGCTTTCTCTCGCCGCCGCGGTTGCCGCCGTGGCCGTTGCGTCCGCCGCGGCCGCGCCTAAAGGCAAAGATGCGCAGGTCACCATCTTCGTCTCCGAGCTGTCGTTCTCTTATCCGCACTTCGTGTTCCTGCACGGCGAATTGGAGGACGAGGCGCTCAAGATCGGAGGGGTCAAGGTCATCAAGTCCGACGGGCAGCTCAGCGCGCCCAAACAGATCAGCGACGTCGAAGCGGCGATCGTGCAGGGCGTTGACGGCATCATCATAGCGCCTGCCGACGCCGACGCGCTGGCGCCGGCCGTGCGCAGCGCAATCGCCGCCGGCGTGCCGGTCGTAACCATCGACCGGCCGGTCAACGGTGTGCCGGAGGTGCTCGCCAATGTCGCGGCCGACAATTTCACCGGCGCGGTGCATCAGGGCGATGCGCTGGCCAAGCTGTTCCCGAACGGTGCGACCCTCGCCAATCTGCAAGGCGTTCCCGGCGACAAGACCGCCGTCGACCGCAACGGCGGCGTCCACAAGGCGCTCGACGGCAAGCCGCAATACAAGTTCGTCGCCGAGCAGACCGCGCGGTTCTCGCGCGACCAGGGTCTGGCCGTCACCGAGAACTTGCTGACCGGGTTGGCGCAGCCGCCGCAGGCGATCGTCGCCGCCAACGACGACAGCGCGCTCGGCGCGGCGCAAGCGGTTGAGGCGCGCGGCCTCAAGGGCAAGGTCGCCATCTTCGGCTACGACGGCTCGACCGAAGCGTTGAAGGCGGTGCGCGACGGCTCACTGGCGGCGACCGTCGACCAGTTCCCCGGCAAGCAAGGCCGCACCGCGATCCGCACTTTGGTTGATTATATCCGCACCGGCGCCAAGCCGGCGCAGAACAACATCCTGCTGCCGCCGATCGCCATCTCCAAGGACAATCTGAAGGACGCCGAGCGCGTCGGCTTGATCGACAAATGAGCCTAGACGCCGCGGTTGAGCGGGCGGCGCCGGGCGGGTTCGTCCGGTCCGGCGAGGTCATACTCAGCGCCGAGACCCTGACCAAGCGGTTTTTCGGCGTGACCGTGCTCGAAGGCGTTTCGCTGTCGCTGCGCGGCGGCGAAATCCGGGCTTTGCTCGGCGAGAACGGCGCAGGCAAATCGACGCTGATCAACCTGTTGAGCGGCGCGCTGCAGCCCGACGAAGGCGCCGTGCGGCTCGACGGCGCACGGATCGTCTTGCCCCGGCCGCTCGACGCCGACCGCGCCGGAATCGCCACCATCCGGCAGGAGTTCAGCCTGTTCGGAGAACTCAGCGTCGCCGAGAGCCTGTTCGCGGGCCATCTGCCGGTCAATCGTTTCGGCCTCGTCGACTGGCGGCAGGTTGAGGGGCGTGCGCGGCAGGCTTTGGCGCGGCTCGGCGCGCTGATCGACCCGCGCCGCCGCGTCGGCGATCTCAGCGTTGCCGAGCAGCAACTCGTTGAGATCGCCCGCGCCCTCACCCGTCGCGCCCGCGTCGTCATCATGGACGAGCCGACGGCGTCGCTAAGCCCTTCTGAGGTCGAGACGCTGCACGCCATCGTGCGCAAACTGGCCGCCGATGGCGTCGCCGTTCTCTATGTCAGCCACCGGCTCGAAGAGATCGTCGCGCTCTGCCACAGCTACACCGTGCTGCGCGACGGCCGCGCCGTCGCCGAGGGCGAGGTGGCTGATGTCGACGCCGAGGTCCTCGCCCGCTTCATGGTCGGGCGCGCCGTCGAGAAGGGCCGCCAATCGACCAACAGCGCCGGCGCCGAAGTCCTCGGCGTCAGTCGTCTCAACGCCGCCGGCGACGCGCCGGGCGCGGTGCGCGATGTCAGCTTCACGCTCCGGGCTGGGGAGATCCTCGGGCTTGCCGGCATCGTCGGCGCCGGGCGCACCGAGATCGCGCGCATGATCTTCGGCCTCGACCCTATCGGTTCGGGCGAACTGCGCCTCGCCGGCGAGGCCTTCGCGCCGCGCTCGCCCGCCGAGGCCATCGCCCGCGGCGTCGCGCTCGTGCCGGAGGACCGGCAGAAGCTCGGCGTCTTCCTCGAACTCGACGTCGTCGAGAATTTCGCCGCGCCGCGCTCGCCCAAGGACCGCTTCCCGCTCGACCGTGGTCGGGAGAAGCGTCTCCTCGGCGAATTCGCCGCCAAGCTCGCTCTGCGCAGCCCCGGCTTCGACGCCGCCATCGCGAGGTTGTCCGGCGGCAACCAGCAGAAGGTGGTTCTGGCTCGCTGGCTTGCATTGGCGCCACGGCTCTTGATCGTCGACGAACCGACGCGCGGCGTCGACGTCGCCGCCAAGGCCGACGTCCACGCGTTGATCCGCCGCCTCGCAGCGCAAGGCGTCGCGGTCCTCATGATCTCTTCCGATCTGCCTGAAATCCTCGCCCTCAGCGACCGCATCCTCACCCTGCGCGCCGGCCGGCTTACCGGCGAAAGCCGCGCCGCTGACGCGAGCGAGGAGGCGCTTATGCGCCTGATGGCGGGTGAAACCGCTACCCCTCCTGCCGAACCCTTGCGCCCATGACCGTCTCCGCTTCCCTCACCGCCCGCCGCTCCGTCTCGCTCGCCGCGCTGTTCGCCCGGCTCGCTCCAGCGATCTTCCTGGCGCTGCTGATCGTCTTGTTCACGGCGCTGGCGCCGCGGTTCTTTTCTGCGCTCAACCTGTTCAACGTTCTGCGGCAGGTGTCGATTTACGGCATTCTTGCGGTCGGCATGACCTTCGTCATCCTGACCCGCGGCATCGACCTCTCGGTTGGGGCGCTCGCCGCGCTTGCCGGCGCCGTGGCGGCGGTGGTCGCCAAGGGGCATGCCGACACCAGGTTCGTTCTGCCGTTCTTTCCCGAAGGCCTGCCGTGGGAGTTCGCCGCGCTCGCTGCGATCCTGACCGGTGGCCTCGGCGGGCTCATCCAGGGCATTATCATCGCGCGCCTCGGCGTGCCGTCCTTCGTGGTCACGCTCGGCGGCATGACGGTGTTTCGCGGCTTGACTTTGATCGTCGGTAATGGCGGCCCGATCGCCGGCTTTGACGCCGATTTCGGCTGGTGGGGACGCGGCCTCATCGGTCCCGTTCCCGTGCCTGTCATCGTATTCGCGCTCGTCGCCGTCGTCGCCGCCGTCGTGCTTGGCGCCACTCGCTATGGCCGCTCGGTTTACGCCGTCGGCGCCAACCCAGAAGCCGCAAGGCTGTGCGGCATCGACAGGGCGAAAGTGGAGACCAGCGTCTATGCGCTGACCGGCCTCGCCGCGGGCCTCGGCGGCTTCCTGCTTGCCTCGCGGCTCAATTCGGCCGAGGCGGTCGCCGGCTCGCAATACGAGCTCACCGTCATCGCCGCGGTGGTGATCGGCGGCGCCAGCCTCTATGGCGGGCGTGGCGGTATCGGCGGCACGCTGGTCGGCACGCTGCTGATCGGCGTGCTGCTGAACGGCCTCGTCATTCTCAACGTGTCGCCCTACGTCCAGCAATTGCTGATCGGCGCCATCATCGTCGGCGCGGTGACCTTCGACGTCTTCATAAAGAGGCAGTTCCGATGAGCCGCGCCGTCCTGCTGACGGGAACCTGCGAGATCGAACCGGCGCCGACGCCGCTCGCCGCCGGGCCGCTGACGGCGCAGTTCGACCGCGGCGCCTTGCGCAACATCCGTTGGCGCGGCGTCGAGATCCTGCGGGGACTGTCGTTCCTGGCTCGCACTCCGGGCTGGGGCACGCCCGCGCCGGAGATCTCCGACCTCACCGTCGAATCCAACGGCCGTCGTTTCTCAGTTGCTTATGACGCCGTCTATCGCAATGGCGGACAATCTCTGAAAGCCCAGATAAGCTTCGTCGGCCTTGCCGACGGCCGCCTGCGCGCCGCCGTCGCACTCGCGCCGCAAACCGATTTCACGACCAACCGCAGCGGCTTCGTTGTCCTGCATCCGCTCGATGGTTTCGCCGGAACTTTGGTCAAGGTGGAGCACGCCGACGGCAGGGTCTTGAGCCACGAAATTTCCGACGCCATCAGTCCCGGCCAGCCGTTGTTTGCGATCCGCGCTATCACCCATCGCCCAGCCGAGGGGTTTGAGGTCGAAACGCGCTTCCACGGCGATGTCTTTGAGATGGAGGACCATCGCAACTGGTCCGACGCGTCGTTCAAGACCTACAGCCGACCGATCGGACTACCCCACCCCTACGACCTAAGAGCGGGCGATCCGAGCGAGCAGACGGTGGAAATCGCCGTCCGCGAAGCGCAGCGCGTCGAGCCGAAGCCGGCGACGAGCCGAGACGCCCGCGTCGAAATCGGCGCGCCGATCGATGCCAAGGCGCCGGCGCTGCTCGTCGGTCTCGACGCCGGGACGGCTGCGGCTGGGCTCGCGTGGGCGGACCGTCTTGAGGGTCTCGGTCCCTTTGCGTTTCTCTATCGCCATGATCCCGGACAGGGCGACGGCGATGCGGCGCTCGACGCGCTGGCGGGGCTGGCGCGCGCCGCGAAGCGGCCCTTCCACGCCGAGTTGATCCTGACCGGCCCCAACGATGCCAACGGCGAAATCGGGCGCTTCGCCGTCGCGCTCGCTGCCCGCGATCTGATTCCGAAGTCGGTCGCCGCCTTTCCCGCCTCCGACCGCCAGTCGTTTCAGCCGGGCGAGACGCGTCCGCCGGCGCCGGCCGAGGCTGATATCGCCGCTGCGCTACGCAAGCTTTTCCCCGGGGTCCGCATCGTTGGAGGAACGCCAGCGTTCTTCACCGAACTCAACCGTAAGCGGCCTTCGCCGGGCCTGTTCGACACAATCTCGCACGCGACGACGCCGACCGTACACGCCAGCGACGACCGCTCCGTGATGGAGACATTGCAGAGCCTGCCTCATATCGTGCGCTCAGGCCGCCGCCTTGCGTCGGGCGCAGCCTATCGCATCGGCCCCATCGGCGTCGGCGCGCGCCTAAACCCCTATGGCGACGGCCCGACGCCGAACCCTGAGCAGATACGCATCGGCCTCGCCGACGCCGATCCGCGGCAGCGCGGGCTGCTCGGCGCCGCCTGGCATCTCGGCTACGCCGCGGCGATTGCGCCGCTTGGCGTCGCCGAACTGGCGCTTGGCGGCCCGGTTGGGCCGTTCGGACTCGTCTCTACGCCCGCTGCCAATCGACGCCCCTTATGGGACGACCTCGAACCAGGCGCGGTCTATCCGCTTTATCACGTTGCGGCCGATCTCGCGGAAGCCGCCGGGCGTGAGCTTCTTGCCGCCACATCGAGCGATCCGCGAATTGCCATGCTCGCCTACCTCGGGGCCGGCGGGCGCGTCGCGCTCATCGCCAACCTCGCGCCCGAACCGGTTCGCGTGACCGTCACGGACTTCGGCCCTGCGACGCTAAGGCTTCTGGACGCCGCAACCGCGCTTACGGCCGCCCACGCTCCGGCGACGTTCCAGAACGGGTTCGGGCGGATCGGTCCCGGCGCGACGCTGACGCTCGACGCCTACGCGACTGCGAAACTCGTCGAACAGGATCGAACCTGATGTCGCGCGCGCTGCGAGGCGGTCTGATCGGGGCCGGTTTCTTTGCACACAACCATCTGCAGGGTTGGCGCGACGTCGAGGACGCGACCCTCGTCGCCGTCTGCGATCTCGATCGCGCCAAGGCCGAGCGGGCGGCGCGGGAGTTCGACATCCCCGCGGTCTACGACGACGCCGCGACGATGTTCGAACGCGAGCAACTCGATTTCGTCGACATTCCCACGACGATGGAGACACACGAGGAGCTTGTCGCGCTCGCGGTGAAACACCGCGTTCCGACCATCGTACAGAAGCCCTTCGCGCCCGACTACGAGACCTGCAAACGCATTGTCGCCAACGCCGCGGCCGCCGATGTGCCGCTGATGGTGCACGAGGACTTCCGCTTCCAGCCGTTGTTTCGCCGCTTACGCGCGCTCATCGCCGCCGGAGAGATCGGGCGTCCGACGTTCGCGCGGCTGTCCTGGCGCACGGCGTTCGACGTCTACGCCAATCAGCCCTATCTCGTTCGCGTCAAGCGATTTATGCTGATGGACGTCGGCGTCCATATCGTCGATCTCGCCCACTTCCTGCTCGGACCCGCGGTCAGCCTGTTCGCGCAAACGCAGCGGATAAGACCGGGCATTGCGGGCGAGGATGCGGCGACATTGCTCCTGCGCCATGAGGGCGGAGCAACCAGCGTCATCGACATCAGTTACGCGTCACATCGCGATCCCGATCCATTTCCGCAGACGCTCGCCGAAATCGAGGGCGAAACCGGCTCCATCCTGATCGAGCCCGGTGAGCGGCTGCGCGTGCACGCGCGCGGAGCGACCCGCACGGTTCCCGTCAAGGACGACGGCCGCGCCTGGACGAGCCGCCCGTGGCGGCAGATTCAGGACAGCGTCGTCCATACCCAGGCGCATTTCATCGACAGCCTCCGGCGCGGCGTCGAGCCCGAGACCTCGGGCCGCCGCAGCCTGCACACTTATGCGCTGATCGAAGCCGCCTATCTGTCGGCTGAGACCGGTCGGCGCATCGACATCGTACCGGACGATCATTGATGCCGAAAGTCACCGACAAGCGTCCCCTCGGCCGGACCGGCCTGACCATTCCCGTGCTTGGCGTCGGCTCTTGTCCGCTTGGCGAGCTGTTCGAAACAATCCCCGACGCCGTCGCCGACGAGACGCTGAGCGTGTCCTGGGACAACCGCGTGCGCCTCTACGACACCGCGCCCTGGTACGGGCTCGGCCTCGGCGAGCATCGGGTCGGACGCCAACTCTACCGCCGCCCTCGCACCGACTATGTGCTGTCAACCAAGGTCGGTCGCCTGCTGCGCCGCCCTGCGGACCGTACCCGCGTGCGCCCGGCGCCCTGGAAGGGCGGCCTCGCCTTCGATCATGTCTACGACTACAGCTACGACGGAATCCTACGCTCCTACGAGGACAGCCTGCAACGGCTTGGCGTCAACCAGATTGACATCCTCTATATCCACGATCTCGATGCCGGTTATTTCCCCGACCGCCAAGATCTCACGGCGCAACTCCGCGCGCTGGAGACGGGCGGCTTCCGCGCTTTGGATGAGCTGAAGCGGGCCGGAGAAATCCGCGCCTATGGCGCCGGAATCAACAAACCCGGCATGATAGACCGCTTCCTCGACCGCCATCCGCTCGATGTGTTCCTGGTCGCGGGCCGCTACACCTTGCTGGAGCAGGGCGTTTACGCCAGCGAATTGCAGCGCGCAGCGCACGAGGGCGCAAGCATCGTGATTGGCGGGCCGTTCAACTCTGGCATTCTCGCCACCGGCGCGACGCAAGGCGCCCGCTATGAATACTCCGCCGCGCCTGCGACGGTCGTCGAAAAGGTTGCGCGGATCGAAGCCGTGGCGCAGCGACACGGGGTCGCGTTGCCGGCGGCGGCGCTGCAGTTTCCGCTCGGGTTCGACGGCGTCGCGGCGGTGGTGTTCGGCCCCGCGCGTCCTGACGAAGCGGTCGCCAGCATCGGTCATTTCGAGGCGCGGATCCCGAGCGATTTCTGGGCCGAACTTCGCCACGAACGCCTGCTGGCGGAGGCTGTTCCAACGCCTTGAGCCACCGGGGCGCGACCTGAGCGCGGAACCGAATTGTGACGCCGCGGCTGAGGTCGCGCGCGCCTGCCGCTAATCCGTTCGGCCAAACATTCTATAATTTCTATCATCCGACTTGACTACAGGAAAGTCCCGTGATCGTTTCGGCTGGCGGACGTTGGGCGCCGAAAAGCCCGGACTGCAAGGACTCCGCGCAACCCATGCGCACTTCGGGGCGTTAGCCATGAGACTCGCAACAATCCTTCAGGGCATTGTCGTTAGCATGTTCGCGGCCTTCAGCGCATCGTTGGCGATGGCCGCGGACAAAACCGTCGTGGTCGGCTATCAGACCGCGTCAGATCCCTCATCGGTCGCCGTAGCCAACGGCGAATTCGAACGGGCGACAGGCTACAAGATCGACTTCCGCCGTTTCAATTCCGGCGCCGAAATCTTCGCCGCGATCGCCTCAGGCGACGTGCAGATCGGCTATGTCGGATCAAGTCCCTATGCCGCCGCCACCTCGCGCGGCCTCGACGTGAAGGCCTTCTACATCGCGGAAATTTCAGGCGTTGATGAGGCCCTCGCGGTTCGCAACGGCTCGGGCGTCAACGCACTGGCCGACCTGAAGGGCAAGAGGCTCGCCGCCGCGCCGATCTCCACCGACCATTACCAGCTGCTGGCACTGATCAAAAGCCTCGGTCTGATCGAGAAGGATGTGCAGGTTTTCGCCGTTCCGCAGCCCGACATCGTCGCAGGGTACAATCGCGGCGACCTCGACGGCGGCTTCGTCTGGGACCCTGCGCTCACGGGTCTCAAGAAGAACGGTAAGGTCCTGATTACCGCCAAAGAGGTCGCCGCGCGCGGCGCTCCGACCTGCACCGCATGGGTCGCGACGACCGCCTTCGCCAAGGACAATACCGGCTTCCTGAAGAGCTTCGTCGGCGTTCTCGACAAGTATCAGACCGCGTTCGTCACCGAGCCGACCAAGTGGGGTCCCGATAGCGACAACGCCAGGACGCTGGCGAAGCTGCTCGGCGGCACGGCGGTGGGGCAGGCTGCGGGCCTCAAATATCTCAATCTGCTGCCGGTCGATGTCCAACTTTCCGACGCTTGGCTCGGCGGCGGTGAGAAATCCGGCGTGTCGAAGATCCTCAAGGAAACCGCCGTGTTCCTGAAGGAGCAGAAGAAGATCTCCGACATTCTGCCCTCCTATGCCGCGTTCGTGATGCTCGACGTTCTGGCGGCCGCCAGGAAGAGCGGTTCGTATCGGCTTTAGCCTAGTTGGTTGCTGTCATATTGCTTGGCGTGAAAACTCATGCACATCGATTGGGCGCATTTCTCTCCCGGTTCGGCGCTTGCGGGCGGCGCGCTGATCGGCGTCGCCGCGGCGCTCTTGGCGCTCGGAGCAGGCCGGATACTCGGGGCCGTCGGCCTGTTCGCAGGTGTCATAGACGGCCCGGAACGGGTCTGGCGGATCTGGGCGCTGGCCGGTCTGCTCGGCGCGCCAACGCTCGCCCGGACGCTGTGGGGCGCGGCGGCGCCGCAGTTCGAGACAGGCTTCGGCCACGTCGTAGCGGCGGGGTTGCTGGTCGGCTACGGCGCGCGGCTGGCCAACGGCTGCACGAGCGGTCACGGCGTTTGCGGCCTCGCGCGGCTCTCGCCGCGTTCGCTGCTTGCGACTCTGGTCTTCATGACCACCGGCTTCGCCAGCGTCTTCATCGTCCGTCACGTCCTCGTCTGAGGAGGACCGATGCGAAACGCCATCTCGCTTTGCGCGGGTCTTATATTTGGCCTCGGAATCTGCCTCTCCGGCCTGTCGCAGCCGCACAAGGTACTGGGGTTCCTCGATCTCGCAGGGAATTGGGACCCGTCGCTGGCTTTCGTCATGGCCGGCGCGATCGCCGTCGCGGCCCCCGCCTTTGCGCTGGCGCGGCGGCGCGGCGCAGATTGGACGGGCGAGCCCTTGCAGCTGCCGCGAAACCGCGAGATCGATGCGCCGCTCGTCCTCGGCAGCGCGATTTTCGGCGTCGGATGGGGTCTGGCGGGATTGTGCCCCGGCCCGGCGCTGGTTGGCGTCGGCTTCTTCAGTCCGCTTGCGCTGGCGTTCGTAGCCGCGATGGCGGTCGGCGTCCTCGCGACGCGGCGCTGGCGTCTGTGGGCGTCGCGGAGGCTTCCTCAGGACGCGTGACGAGCGGCGTTCGCCAACTGCGTCGTTTTGACGACGTGTCGTACGCCAGTCCGGCCGGCTAGCTGGCGCGTGCGCAAGAAGGCGCGTCCGTCAGGAGAGGTTCTATGCCGCATAGCTACGACCGTGTGTCTTCCGACGACAGCCTGCCGGCGCGCGCCGACGTCGTGGTGGTCGGAGCCGGAATCATCGGCGTCACGGCGGCGCTCGAACTCGCACGCGCCGGCCTTTCCGTCGCCTTGCTCGACAAGGGCGACGTGGCCGCAGAGCAGTCGCGCCGCAATTGGGGCTGGGTACGACAGCAAGGTCGCGACCGCCGAGAGATTCCGCTGATCGTCGACAGCCTCGCGCGATGGGAGGCGTTGCAGGCGGAAAGCTTGGTCGATCTTGGCTTTCGCCGCGCCGGCCTCGTCAGTCTCACCCGCTCGGCCGTCGAACTCGCGCGCTGGCGGCGCTGGGCCGAACGCGGGCGGGCGGGCGGAATCGAGGTTGAGGAACTCTCGCCGGCAGAGGCGGAAGCGGAATTGCCGAGCCGCCAGGTTGCGTGGGTCGGCGGCATGCGCACGCCCACCGACGGCAAGGCGGAGCCGTCGGCCGCCGTCCCCGCGATTGCCGGGCTCGCGAGAGCGGCGGGCGTCACCATTCACCAGCAGACCGCCGTGCGCGGCCTGGAGATTTCCGGGGGGCGGGTCGAGGGCGTCGTGACCGAGAAGGGCCGAATCGCCGCGTCGCGCGTTCTCGTCGCCGCCGGCGCTTGGTCATCGCAACTGCTGCGGCGGGAGGGCCTGAGGCTGCCGCAACTGAACCTCCGCTCCACGGTGATCCGCACCACGGCGGCGCCTGAACTGACGCCGGGCGCGCTGCTGGCGCCAGACTTCTGCCTGCGCCGGTGGCTCGACGGCGGCTTCACCCTCACCTTGCGCGGCGACGAGAGTTTCGATCTCGTCCTCGACGCCTTCCGCTTCCTGCGGCAGTTTCTTCCTGGGCTCTGGCGCGAATTCGACGCCATCAAGCTGCGCTTCGGCGCGCGCTTCTTCACCGACCTCGCGCGCTGGCGGGCGCGGCCGCTCGATGCAGTTTCCGCCTTCGAAGAGGAGCGCATCGCCGATCCCGCGCCCGACCCGGCCGTGCTCAAGAAGGCGCTCGCCGCGTTGCGGCGCGACCGGCCGGAACTGCGGGACGTCGGCATCGTCGAGGCCTGGGCGGGCCGCATCGATGCGACGCCCGACGGCGTGCCCGTCATCTCCGGCGTGGAGACTATCGAGGGCCTGACGATTGCGACCGGATTCTGCGGCCACGGTTTCGGCATCGGCCCCGGCGCGGGGCGGCTCGCCGCCGATCTCGTGCGCGGTAAGGAGCCGGCCGTCGATCCAAGCCCGTTCCGGCTCGCGCGCTTTCACGACGGCTCGCCGCTGTTCATCGATCCCGACGTGATCTGACCGCCGCTGCGCTTCAGTGTATCATGGCGATAGCTTGGCCTGTCGGAAACCCGCATTTTGAACGACGTCGAAACTCTTGTGGCCCGCGCCCGCAGCACCCAGCAGATCTTCGCGCAAGCGGAACAGCCGCTGATTGACATGGCGGTCGCCGCGGCGGCTTGGGCGATACTGGAGCCCGGCCGCAACCGCGCGCTCGCGGAGCAGGCGGTGGCGGAAACGGGCCTCGGCAATGTCGCCGACAAGGTCGCCAAGAACCACCGCAAGACGCTGGGGCTGTTACGGGATCTGCACGGCGCGAAGTCGGCGGGCGTTATTCATGAGGACTTGGCGCTCGGCCTTACGGAGATCGCCCGACCGGTGGGCGTGGTCGCCGCCATCACGCCTTCGACAAACCCTGCGGCGACGCCAGTCAACAACGTGATCAACGCGCTCAAGGGACGCAACGCTATCGTGCTGGCGCCCTCGCCCAAGGGGGCGGGAACCTGCGCCCGCCTACTGGACTACATCCATGCAGAACTGGCCAAGATCGGCCTGCCGGTCGATCTGGTCCAGATGCTGCCGGCACCCGCTTCCAAACAACAGACGGCCGAACTGATGCGCGTGGCCGACCTCGTCGTGGCGACGGGATCGCGCGCCAACGTGCGCGCGGCCTATGCCTCCGGCACACCCGCCCTTGGCGTCGGCGCCGGCAATGTGGCGGCGATCGTCAAGCCGGCGGCGGATATGGCCCTGGCGGCGGCGCGCATCGCCGCCTCCAAGACGTTCGACAACGCCACGAGCTGCTCGTCGGAGAACAGTCTGGTGATCGTTGGCGAGGCGTGGCGGCCCTTGATCGCCGCGCTGACCAACGAGGGCGGCGTCCTTCTCGCGGAGAAAGTCGCATCGCGACTGCAAAGCGCGATGTTCCCCGACGGTCATCTGGCCCCGGAGGCGGTCGGACGCGACGCGCTCAGTTTGATCCGGCTGGCCGGCTTCAAGCCGGATTCGTTTGCGGGCGCCCGTTTCCTGATGGTCGAGCAGCAGCCATCGCAGATTGGACCCGAACATCCTTTTTCCGGAGAAAAGCTCTCGCCCGTACTCACGCTCTACCGGGCAAGCGATTTCACGCACGCCATTGCGCTCGTGCGCGCGCTTTACGAGCACCAGGGCAAGGGCCATTCCGTGGGAATTCACGGCGGCGGCCCCGAGGACTGGCTGCGGCTCGGCGAGGAGCTGCCGGTCTGTCGGGTGATCGTCGATCAGGTGCATAGCGCCGCGACCGGCGGGGCGTTCGACAACGGCTTGCCGTTCTCCCTGTCGATGGGATGCGGCACCTGGGGCGGCAACGGCTTCTCCGACAATCTGAACTATCGGCACTTCCTCAACATCACCCAGATCGTCCGCCCGATCCCGCCGCGGATGCCCGAGGTCGAGGACGTGCTCGGCGCCTATTGGAGCGCCTATGGCCGCTGACCTGCGCGCGCTCGTCGAGGCCCAGGCGGCGGCGCACCCCGATGCGCCGTTCGTGATCGAAGCGGAGACGGGACGAACCCTCAGCTACGGCGATCTCCGGGCCGTAGCGCTCACCATAGCTCGGCGTCTGGCCGATGAAGGCCTGAGCGCCGGAGACCGGGTCGGTTTGGCCGTGCCGAACGGCGTCGAGGCTGCCGCGTTATTCGTTGCTGTGATTGCGGCTGGCTATGTGGCGACCCCGCTCAGCCTGTTGGCGACGTCCGAGCAACTTGGGTTTGTGCTCAATCATTCGCGTTGCAAATTCGTGTTCGCGGGGTCGCTGCAGGCCGAAGCGCTCGTCCAACTCCAGCGGGCGCACGTGGAGACGGTCGACTCCCCCTTCGCGCTGGGCCAAGGCGAATGGCCGTTGCCGCCGCGCGGCGAAAACGACGACGCGCTGCTGATGTACACCTCCGGCACGACCGGCCGGCCGAAGGGGGTTCGGCTCACTCATCGCGCCATCCTGGCGGGCGCGCGCTTCGTCAGCGAAGCTCACGAGTTGCGCGGCCAGGACCGCGTGCTCGCGGTGCTGCCGCTCTACCATATCAACGCTCAGATCGTGACGGTTCTGGCGCCGCTCTGGCATGGCGGGTCTCTGGTCATGCCGCAGCGTTTCAGCGTCGCCTCGTTCTGGCGCTGGGCGGCCGAGTATCATTGCAGCTGGCTCAACGTTGTGCCGACGATGATCGCCTATCTGCTCAACGGCCTCGATCCAATCGGCGACCTTTCGGCGGTGCGGTTCTGCCGCTCCGCCTCGGCCCCGCTGCCGGCGGAGCATCTGTCGTCGTTCGAGCGCCGCTTCCGGATCGGCGTCTTGGAAACCATGGGACTGACCGAAACCGCGGCCCCCGTGTTCACCAATCCGCTCCGGCATGAGCTGCGCAAGCCGGGTAGCCCCGGTCAAGCGTTCGGGAGCCGCGCGCGCATCGTCGATCCCGCGAGCGGCGCGCCGCTCGGCGACGACGAAGTAGGTGAAATTCAGATCCAGGGCGCCAATGTAATGGCAGGATATCTCGACGACGACGCCGAGACCGTCAAGACTTTCACCTCCGACGGCTGGCTGCGCACCGGCGATCTCGGCCGGCGTGACCGCGACGGCTTCCACTTCATCACCGGCCGGCTGAAGGAACTCATCATCAAGGGCGGCGAAAACATTGCGCCGCGCGAGATCGACGAGGCGCTGCTGTGCCATCCCGCCGTGTTGGAGGCCGCCGCCTACGGGGTCGCACACCCGCTCTATGGGCAGGACGTCGAGGCCGCGGTCGTGGTCAAGCCGGGAGCGGAGGTCTCCGAAGCGGAGTTGTTGCGGATCTGCCATGATCTCGTCGGAGCTTTCAAATATCCGCGCGCCATCCGTTTCCTCGCCGAACTGCCGAAGGGGCCGTCCGGAAAACTGCAGCGCCTTCGGCTTCAGCCGTGAGGCAAGCTGGCTTGAGCGGCTCGCAGCGCCGATTGTATTGACGCTGTCGAAGACGTTGCGCTGGCGGTCGCGCGCGCCAACGGGGTCGCGGCTTTCGCTCGGTATCGGAGTCGTTGCTGACGGCGCGCCGCTTCACCCCTGTTCTGGCGATCGCCGCGCTTCGATTCCTGAGGCGACAGCGGCCCAAAATTCAAACCGCTTGCGGGAGCGCGCCCGGCGCGCGCTGTGCTGTTCACGCAGGGCTTTGCTGCGCGCTTTGGTTTCGCCGTGGGTCGATACCAGCACCGATACCGCGGCGTCGACCTGCATGTAATGCGAAACCTCGATACGTTTTTCCACACCCGCCATCCGGCTGTCTCCGTATATTCGCCCCGACTGGGTCACATACTAGAGTAATTACATCTCTTAACTAGACATAAAAAGGCGCGATGATTCGTGCGAAGACGTGCGGCTTATTGACGCCCACCCTGGCCATGAGCGGCGCAGGACCTGCGGAGATGCGCCCACTTTCCGCCTGCTCGGAGCAGCCAATCAACACTATGGATCTCGGCGAGCCGGAGAACGCCGCGCCCTGCCGACTTTGTTGTCGAGCCCATCGACGATGCGGCCGCATGGATGATCTGCGAACGCCATGTCGACACAGGCGAGCAAACCTGTCGCTCGGCGCGGCGCGCAGGCGTCAGCTCCAGACGCCGCTCCGCCGGTCTTCGACTCGTTTGGCCTTGTGGGTGGCGCGCGGCAGCGTGTCGGGCGCGAGCACCTTCACGATCGCGCCGACGCCGACGAGCGCCCTGAGTTGATGGGAAACGCGCTGCGACAGCGCCTCCGCCGCGCCGTTGTAGCCGCGTACATGCTCGACCTCGATCGTCAACCGGTCCAGATGCTCGATACGCTCGACGATCAACCGGTACTCGCCGGTGAGCTCGCGGTCCTTGCGCACAATGGCTTCGACGTCAGAGGGAAACACGTTGACGCCCTCGATGATCAGCATGTCGTCGAGCCTGCCGTGCACCCCGAGCATCCGCAGCGACGTCCGCCCGCAAGCGCAGGGCTCGTCTGTGAAGGAGACAATGTCGCCGGTCCGAAATCGAATCATCGGCCGCGCGGCTTTCTTCAGCGTCGTGAGCACGAGTTCGCAACGTTCGCCGAGCGCCACGGACTCCTGCGTTTCCGGATCCAGCACCTCGGGGAAGATGTGGTCCTCAGCCCAATGCAGCCCGTTCTTCTCTTCGCACATTCCGGCGCAGGAGCCGAAAATGTCGGAGAGGCCGTAGTAGTCGTAGACGGAGGCGCCCCAAAGCTCTTCGACCCGCCGCCGCGTTTCAGGAATCGAGCCGCCGGGCTCGCCGGCGACGAATATCCGTTTGACCGCGAGTTCGGTCTTCGGATCGACGCCTTCTTTGATCGCTGTCTCGCCGAGATGCCAGGCGTAAGACGGCGTCGTCCAGATAGCGGTCGCCTGGAATTGCCGCAGGATGCCGAGCAGGCGCTCGGAGGGCACGGTTCCCGCGTGGATGGAGAGCGCGCCGAGCTTCTGCGCGCCGAGCACGCAGGGACCGCCGACGAACAGCGAGAAGTTGAGCGAGTGGCAATAGCGGTCCTCGGGCCTGAGTCCCGAGGACCAGAACTGCCGCGCTTCGTAGTCAATCCAGTCCTCGAAGTCCTGGGCGGTGAACGGCGATGCCGTCGGGACGCCCGTGGACCCGCTGGAGGCCGAAATGTAGACGATATCGCGCTCGGGCGTGGCGCAGAGATCGCCGAATGGAGGCTTCGCAATCTGGCGGTCGCGCAGTATCGTCTTGTCGATGAACGGGAAGCGCGCGAGGTCGTCGAGCGTCTTTAGATCTTCCGGGCGAACCCCGGCGGCATCGAAGTGATCGCGGTAGAACGGCGAGTTGGCGTAGGCGAAGCTCAGATGTCGTTTGAGCGCAGCAAGCGAGCCCGCGCGCCATTGGGCGCGGCTCTGCGTCTCGAGCTCCTCATCCCAAAAGCGTTGTGACGACGGTGGCGGCTGAGAGACGGAGAAGGTCACGGGCTTGCCTGATCGAAGAAGAGCGCCGCCGAAGCATCGTGCGGCGCGAAAAAGGGATAGACGCGGCGGAGCGCAAGGTCGTCCTGTCGGCTTCGAGGTCGGCGGCGGACATGGCGGGCGCTTGCTCCAGCCGCGGATCACGCGGGCGTGGACAGGCTAGTACTACAGTTGCGCATTATGGACGATCGTGATTCAAAGCTCTATTATCGAGGGCTGTGTCATGGTCGCGGACTGGTCTGGGTCTCTTCTGGAATGGGAAGCGGAGCTTGAAGGTTTGA
>Ga0181528_10000595_pt1 | contig 25010 bp, 22 predicted proteins | sample PEATcosm2014_Bin_47_FD_119742 | JGI IMG/M metagenome (GOLD analysis project Ga0181528, IMG submission 119742) | Peatland microbial communities from MTU Mesocosm Facility, Houghton, MI, USA - PEATcosm2014_Bin10_10_metaG | ecosystem: Environmental > Terrestrial > Soil > Wetlands > Peat | place...
CAGATTTCCACGTGAATGTCGCCCTTGTGGGTCGAACGGGTCTCAAAGTTGTTTCCGCAAGCGCACTTGACCTGCACCGCAGCGTAGTTGGGATGAATCTTTTCCTTCGGCATCGCTCTAAACAGACCTTTCCAGCAATTGTTCTCTTCTATTGTAGGGGGATTTGGCCGGTTTAGCAATTTCCCGGAGAATGTGCGGAGAAGACTGCTGGAAATTCCCGCCCTCCTGCGCTGCTGGGCGCTCTCAGCCCGACCGCTGCCAAAAGACTCCATTGCCATCGATACTGCGGAGCTTGTCGGCAATGCCGCGATCGCGGCGAAAGTCGTCAACGGCCTGCCGGCAGCGATCGAGGTTGTAGTCGTCGATGATGATGTATCCGCCGGGCGAGAGCTTGGGATAAAGGTTTTCCAGCGCCTGAATCGTCGATTCATACATATCTCCGTCGAGCCGGGCCAGGCACAGGCGGTCGATGGGAGCGACGGGCAGCGTGTCCTTGAACCAGCCCTTCAGGAAGCGAACGCGCTCATCCAGCAGACCGTACTTCAAGAAGTTCTCTTGGACCGTCTCCAAAGATACGGCCATGATGTCGCTCATCTTCCAGTACGTGTCGCCTTCATCCACGGGATAATGATCCGTATCCGGCTTGGGCAGCCCCGCGAAGGAGTCGGCCAGCCAAACGGTGCGTTCCGTATCGCCGTAGGCCGCCAGCACGCCTTTCATCAGGATTGCGCAGCCGCCCCGCCATACGCCCGTTTCGATCAGGTCTCCGGGAATCTTGTTTCTCAGAAGATCGGTCACGCACTCCTGCAGGTTGTTGAGCCGCTTCATGCCGACCATTGTTTCCGCTTCAGGCGGGTAGTCGGTTCCCGCTTCGCGCCGCGCCGGATCCGCCTTGTACCGCCGGACGATCTCCAGACCCTTGGCCCGAAAGACACGGCGCAGCGCAGGCAGCATGAGCCGGTAAATCGGCTTGGTAGGCGCAAAACGCGCTGCATCCATCGCAAGATATCTTTCGTTGGCGATGGTGCGCGTCAATACGCGCTTGAGCAGCTCCAGATAAAGCAGCTCGGGGGCCGTACTCACGGAATTTGCCGGCAAGTCAGTCATCCTACCTTCACAAGATGGCTCATTATATCCCGGTCCTATTGCGCCTCTGCGGCGGCGGCTTCTCGTCCTTTTCCACATTCAGGGACCCGCGATGCACCGCCGCGCCCGCCAGCCCGCTACGCTACCCTTGAAGAGATGAGCGTATGCGCAATCTGCGACGGAGTGGGGCTGGTGCGGGTGGTCAACACGCAGGGCCAATGGGTCTCCCGCCCCTGTGAATGCCAGCAGATCGAGCGCGAAGAGCGCCGGCTGGCCGCCGCCCACATCCCGGAACGCTACCGCCATTACACACTCGACGGCTACGAGACCGCCTTTCGCGGCGCCGACGCCTCGCTGGGCCGCGCTCACATGACCGCCCGCAAATTCGTCGAGGCCTATCCGGTCGATACCGCCGGCAAGGGGCTGCTCTTTACCGGCTCGATCGGCGTCGGCAAGACCCATCTGGCCGTGGGCGTGCTGCGCCGGCTCGTTCAGGAGCGCGGCGTCCGCGGCCTCTTCTGCGATTACCGCGAGCTGCTCAAAAGCATCCAGAACAGCTACAACCCCCAGGTCCAGACCACTGAACTGGAGCTGCTCAAGCCGGTCTTTGCCGCCGAGGTGCTGGTCCTCGACGATCTGGGCGCGCAGAAGCCCAACGAGTGGGTTTGGGACACCGTCGCGCTGATCCTCAACACCCGCTATAACGACAAACAGACCACCATCATCACCACCAATTACGTGGACCTGCCCGCCGGCGGCGGCTACAAGCCGGATAAGGACGGAAAGATCGCCGCCCGCATCGACGACACCCTCGGCGACCGCATCGGCGACCGGATGCGCTCCCGGCTCGCCGAGATGTGCGTCCGCATTGAGATGAATGGCGAAGACTTCCGTCAAACCGTCAAGCGCGCCCGCTTCGGCTGAGCGAGTTTTTGGGGGATCGCATGAACTCCAGGTGACAGGAACCGAATCAACTCCCTTAAACTTGAAGCAGCGGACGGGGATTCACGCCGCCCGCGAACCGGAAGATCCTTCCGGCGCAGATCAGGAGAAAAACCAATGGCATTGATGAAAACATCCAATCCGGCACTGAGCAACTCTACCTTCCAAGACTTTGCCTCCCCGCGCTATGGAGGCTTCATCGACCAAAGCAGCCAGATGACGATGAATGGCACCGTGAACAAGACGGGGATTCTGCTGCTTTGCGCCATCGCCACCTCGGCCTGGACCTGGAGCCTCTTCCTACGGTCGCGCGATATGACGGATGTCGCCCCATGGATGATGATCGGAGTCCTCGGCGGATTCGTTGTCGCCCTGGTCACCATCTTCAAAAAGGAGTGGTCGCCGGTCACCGCGCCCATCTACGCGCTGCTGGAGGGCCTGGTCCTCGGCGGACTCTCGGCCTTCCTCGACCTGCGCTATCCCGGCATCGCCATGCAGGCCGTCGGACTCACCTTCGGCACCCTCTTCGTTCTGCTGCTCGCCTATCGCTCCGGGCTGATTCCGGTCACAAACAAGCTGCGCATGGGCATCATCGCAGCCACTGGCGGCATCGCGCTGCTTTACCTGATGGAGATGCTCCTGGGCCTCTTCGGCATCCACTTTGCCGCCATCAACGGCTCCGGCTTCATCGGCATCGCCTTCAGCCTCTTCGTCGTCGCCATCGCGGCGCTGAATCTGGTCCTCGACTTCGACTTCATCGAGCGCGGCGTTCAAGCCGGCGCGCCCAAGTACATGGAGTGGTACGGTGCCTTCGGCATCATCGTCACGCTGGTCTGGCTCTATCTGGAGATTCTGCGCCTGCTCTCCAAGATGCGCAGCAGAAACTAATGTGTTGGTCCGCCGCCAGACCATCGCTGCAATCATGAAGATCTCCGGCTGGTATGTATCGTTTCAATACATACTCGCCGGAGACACTGTCTCGTTTCCGGACAGAATTACTTGAGGTTTTATTCCTGCATTTCAGGTTTCTTTGGTAATTGTGTGGAAACTGTATCGTTCTTGTACAATTCGGAGCGGGATCGATCGATATGCGCAAATCGCTGGAAGCCCTGAGTATTTTTGGTTTGGCTCTGATCTTCGCAATGACATGGCTGGCCTTCAACGGCCCCAACCCGCTCCCCGATCTGGTCCCCACTCACTTCGATGCCGCCGGCAACGCCAACGCGTGGGGTCCGCCCTCGACCCTCTGGATACTGCCGGTCGTCGGCATTGTGCTCTATCTGTTTGTTACCGTCATCTCGCTGCTTCCCACCGGCATCCGATCGTCGACGCGGCTGACGGAGGAGGGACGCGCGCGCCTGGAGTCGCTGATCCACCAGATGGTCGCCTGGATCAAGCTGGAGCTGGTCTGCCTCTTCTTGTGGATTCAGTGGTCGCTTCTGCAAACGGTGCGGCAAGGCTCCGGCAAGATGTCTCCGGTTGCGGTCTTGCTTTTTTTGATTGCGATCTTTGCCACTCTGGGCTTGCACTCCGGCTCAATCATCCGTGCCACGCGCATGGGAAGAGATGCATAGAGTCTGTTGTGTGTTTTCGCACCGGCTGTGAACTTTCGCGCCCATGGGATTGTTCAAACAGACTCGAGCCGGGAGCCGCTCCGCTCAGAAGAGCCAGAGACTTCCCAGCACCAGCAGAATCGCAGCAACCGTCATCGCCTGATAGGCCCGCTCTTCGGCGGAAACCGGCTGCATCATCGCGCCGACGGAGACGGACGCGGAGAGGGATGGAGGACTCGAAATGTTCTGCATCGCTGGCCTGCCTTTCACTATAGAGTGCGTCAAAAACCGCAACTTTGTGTCTCGATGGTTCTCGCGCTTGCACCCTTCGAGGCTGTTTTGAACCTTCGCGCCGCCCATGGGAATCTGCCTACCAGAGTCTAAACACCAGATTTCGCTGGAAGATGCGCAAGATTGGCGAAGAATCACACAGAATTCTCTTGCTGTCTTGCCTATCGGTCAGAAGCGGAAGATCATTCGCGTTTTACAAAAAAGAAAAGGGCGGGAGGGTTCCTACGGTAACCGCCGGGGATGCTTTCACCGGGAGATCGTTGACTACGGTTTTGGCTGCGCGGCTGCCGGAGGAGATGCGCTGTGTCTGCCGTGCTTGAGCCTGGCCAGCGCCAGCGCGAAGCGTCCCGGCGGACGGGGTTTCATATGCTCCGGAATCAGCACAAACTCTGCATCTTCCTTTGATGTAAAGCACAGCGTGGGCGGGGTATAGGTATGGCAGACATCTTCCTGCCAATCGAGAATCTCGGCCACAATCGGGTCGCCGCCTTCGCCGCGAGCCGCCTTCTCGAACTCCTCGGCACGTTCCTGCCGCGCCCTGGCCAGATCGGCCAGCAGCCGGGCCTCTTCCTGCCGGTCCTCGGTCTGCGACTCGTGGGCGTGCTCAACCAGTTGTTTCGCTTCTCGATTGTGGATGCGGGCAATTTCGAGATACTCTTCGGCAGGGGAGCTGCCCTGGAAGGTATAGACTGGCTGCTCTGTCTGCGCTACGACCGGTGTTGGCTCCTGAGGATCGACCGGCGACGGATCCTGATGAGGGGCTTCCGACATATTCACCTCCTGGCGGGCGCCTGCCCACGAAGTGATCTGCCTTCCGCTAACGGCTACGATAATACACCTGTTTTGATCGGCGATGAACGTATATTTCTCTCGTACGGGTGTAAAATTGCGCACGTGAGCACTCCCATCGAACTCGTTTCTACTCCGCAGAAGGAAAAGCGCAATTGGCTGCCGTTGCTGGTGGCTACCGCTATCGTTCTCTCCATCGCCGCCGCCGCTCTTCTGCTCAACCTGAGGCAGACCGGCTCCCGTAGCAATGAGGCCGTCGCGCCGATCAACGCGCCGCTGGACCCCTATGCGGCCAATCTGCCGCTCACCGGCTTGGCGATGAGCGAATCCGCCAATCTGGCCGGGGGCAAGGTCACCTATCTGGACGGCACGATTGCGAACACCGGCTCGCGCACCGTCACCTCTGTCACCGTGCAGGTGCTCTTCCGCGACGCGGCTCAGGAGGTCGCTCAGAATGAAAACCAGCCCCTCCGGCTGATCCGCGCGCGCGAGCCTTCCATCGACGTCGAACCGCTCTCCGCTGCGCCGCTCAAGCCCGGCGACTCGCGGCCATTTCGCCTGGTCTTCGACTCCGTCAAACCCGACTGGGATGGCGCCTATCCAGAGATTCGCATCCTCCACGTGGAGACAAGATAGGCCGTTCCCGCAGAATTTACCAGGTAGAATCTACTCGATACGGCAAAATTTACATAGAGATTTTCGCTGATCTGCTCTCGAATCAAAGCGCCCCGCACAGATCCTCTGCCCCAAGTTGTACAAATCATTACAAGATTTTGTCCTCATCGAGAATCTACGGCGATATGCCGCTTTGGCATTCGTCGTGCTTTATCTCAAGTCGAGCAGCTATGACCGCTCAGTCCGTCGTCCCCCCGGCGAACTAGAACCCTGAAGGGTGTCCACTTGATGAATTCCGCAGTCCTGCATCGAAACTTGTTCCCTCGCCGGCTCGCATTTGTTTTGCTGGCATCTGTAGTCGCCATGCCCGCACTTGCACAACAGGACCAGTCGACTCCCGTCGATCAGCGGCCCTCTTCGATGGCCGCCCCTTCGCCTTCCAGCAAGCCCCCCAAGGAAGGATTCTGGGGTCGTGTGAATCCCTTTGCTCGCAAGAAGTGGGTCGACAATCGAGTGGACCCCATCAAGGGCCAGCTCAACGAGCTGGATGAAGTGAATGCGAAAAACGCGCGTGACATTCAGGATGTGGACGGCAGGGCGCAGGCGGGCATCCGCAATGCCCAGTCCACGGCCGATGCCGCCAACCAGACGGCCAGCGCTGCCGGCACCCAGGCACAGAAGGCCAACGCCCTCGCACAGCGCGCCGGTGGCCGGGTGGATCAGTTGAACTCCACCGTCGAAGGCCTCGACCAGTACCGTCAGTCAACCGATATTGAAGTGGCATTTCGCGGCGGCCAGCCGGTGCTCTCCGCGGCGGCCCGCAAGCAACTCGACGCATTTGCTGTGAACCTGACCGGACGGCAGGGATACGTGCTGGAGATCGAGGGCCATTCGCCCCTGGCCAGCACAGCCGGTATCCAAAGCTCCGGGCGTCTGGCCGAGTCGGTCAAGCGCTACCTGGTCACAGAACATCAGATTCCCGTCTTCCGTATGCACACCCTGGCGCTCGGCAATGCCGTGGCCGCGGACTCGGATGAGGTGAAACCCAAGACCTCTTCCGTGCGCATCCGTTTGATGGAAAACAGTTTGGCGGCCCAGGAAGCTGCGACTCCCCAGAGCGCTGTTTCTTCGACCGATGCGGAGCGACCTTAACAGTCGCAGCCCCTCCCCCCGAGGCGCTTTCCGCACCGGCGGCCCCCCCGCCGTTTGGCCGCCAATCAAGCTCTCATAGACGAGAGAACCAAGGCAACTTGGCCCCCGTTCATAACGGGGGCCTTTTTTTGTCTACTCATATTCCAGCGCAATCGCATTTGGATTGTTGAAGGGTACGAGCTTCAGCCTGTACCTTTCATTTCTTGCTCGGTTTTCAAGTGCTTCTGCCTTGACTCATATTCCTCAATCCCTCGACAGGCTCAAACGAGCGCGGCAATTCCAAACACAGTCTGCGGCAAAGGATCTGCTTCCACCTCACCGCAGCCGGCTCAAGGCGCGCGCTTGCCTTCAGCCAGCCTCAAGCCTGCGCTGGTTCATTCTGCGCAGAGCAGGATAGCGACTCCTACTCCTCCCGCGTCTCACCCAACATCAGCTTCAGCGTGATCTGCTTGCGCCCGCGATAGAAGGTGACGCGGACGGTGTCTCCGGCCTGGTGTTTTTCCATAATGGCGTTGATCTCCTGCGGATCGCTGACCTGCTGATCGTCAATGGCCACGATCAGATCGCCGCCCAGCAGGATGGGAGTGAAGCCCACATAGGCCTGCTGATTTCCGCCGCGCAGTCCCGCCTGTTCCGCCGCTCCGCCGGGAATGACCTTCTGAATCAGAACACCGGACGAGACCGCCAGATCCATCTGCGAGGCCAGGTCGGGGCCGATGCCATAGGAGACGATGCCCAGCGAGGGCCGCTTGACGCGCCCGTAGCGGGTCAGGTCGGAGAGCACGGCTTTGGCGGTATTGATCGGAATGGCGAAGCCGATGCCGGAGCTTTGATCGGCGCCGTTGGAGGCGATCATCGTGTTGATGCCGATCACCTCGCCGCGGGAGTTGAGCAGCGGGCCGCCGGAGTTGCCTGGATTGATGGCTGCGTCGGTCTGAATGGCGTTTTCAATTGGAGCGCCCTCCGACCCTCCGATGGTGCGGATGGAACTGATAATGCCCCGCGTCATGGTGCCTGCGAGGCCGAAGGGATTGCCAATGGCATAGACCTTCTGGCCCACCGCTAGGCCGCTGGAATCGGCCAGCGTGACCGGCTCCAGATTCGGCGCCTCGATCTGGAGCAGCGCCAGGTCATGCACCTTATCGGTGCCGACGACCTTGGCCCTATAGGTGCTCTTGTTGCTCAGCTTCACCTCGATGCCGCGGTTGGCGCCTGCGACGACGTGAAAGTTGGTCAGCACGTGTCCGGCCTTGTCGAGAATGAAGCCGGAGCCCTGGCCCTGCTGAGGCACCGGTTCAAAGAAGAAGTTATAGACGAGCGACTTGGATGTGATGTTGACCACCGAGGGAAGCACCCGCTTGTAGATGGCGATGTTGTTCTGCTCTTCGGCGTCGTAAGCCGGCGCTGCCTCCGCTTCGGTCAAATCGAGCGGGGAGTTGGAGCCGCTGCTATGCGCCAGAGGCCACGGCCTCCAGCCTGCGGGAAGATGCGTGGTAAGAAGCCAGAACCCGCCCACCAGCAAGAGAACGACCAGCAAAATGCGGCGTATCTTCATAGTTTGTCAACCTCTACAACCGTCAAAGTATGGATTTTGCCGAAAGCGGAGTTGGCGGGGTTAGCGGAGCTAGCCGAAGACCGCTAACACGCGCGAAGCGCGGCTAACTCCGCCAACTCCGCTATGAACAAACTCTGTTTCCTATTCTAAAGACTCCCCAGCAGGAAAATTGTTGCTCTCAGCCAGAAGTCGTGGCCACAAGCGCACGGCCTGCGTGCGGAGATTCTCTGTATCTCCATCATTTTCCAATACATAGTCGGAGAGAGCGGCCTTTTCTGCGTCGGGAATCTGGTGGGCCAGCCGGAGCCGGGCATCGGCTTCAGCCGCCTCGCGCCCCACGCCGGTTGGGCAGACGCGAGCCACATAGCGGGCAATCTTCACCTCGTCGGGCGCGGTAACCACAATGACTCGATCCATGCGCCGCCGCCAATCGGCCAGCACCGTCTCGCTTTCTCCGCGGGCGCGGGCATCGCGTTCCACCTCAAAGATCAGCGCCGACTCGACAACGGCCACGGCCGCCGGATTACGCGCGAAGACCTGCTCCATCCACTGTCTCTGCGCGGCAATCACCGCCGGATGCACAATCGCATTCAGCTCTTGCAGACGACCGTCCTTGAAGGCCAGCTCGGCCAGTCGAGTCCGGTTCAATCGCCCATCCGCGCCGACGACGCCAGCGCCGAAGTGCTCCACGATCTCAGCAAAAACTGGCTGCCCCGGCTCCATCAGCGCGCGGCCTAGCTCATCGGCCTCGATCACCTCTGCACCCAGCGAGCGCAAAATCGCCGCCGCGGTCGATTTGCCGCTGCCCAGCCCGCCGGTGAGACCTACTCGAAGCATGAAAATCTCCAGTTAGCCAAAGGTTCTGAAAGGGCAAAGCTTTAGTCGGGTCATTAAAGCCTAGATTCGAGTCGTGCGAGCTGCTGCTGTGCAAGACGGCGATACTTGCCCCTACGGTCTGTGTCTCGTGTGATACGAAAGTGGTCAACGGCTTTGCTTGAATCATCCATTGCCAGTAATGCCAACCCGATCTTCCAGTGGGTTGTAGCTACCGCTAAGTCTCTGTGGTGATTGAGACGGCGGCTACCTATAATCATCATAACGAGGATAGAGTTGTGAGGTTTGGTTTGCTGCGCTTCCGCCTTAGCAGCTTCGACAATGCGTAATGCCCGATCGATAGACTGGCGGGCTTCTGCGCTTCTACTGAGCTGAGCTAGGGCATGCGCTCTTCGCGCCCAATATGTTGCACGTCGCAGATCATTAGTTACTTCACCGCCGAAATAAATTTCCCGTCTCGAACTGTGCGTGGTAAGTTCCACGGCCAGGTCAGCCATTTCAAGAGCCTTCTCTGGGTCAGTTCCTATCTGAAGAAGCAGATCCGCCATACTACCTTGGCCGCTTCCGGTTGAATCTCCTAGTTCGAGTGCGCGCACCAGGCATTCACGGGACTCGTCATAGCGCCCCTGATCGATAAGAGCACTGGCTAGGCAAACCAAAGGACGTACTTGACAGGAGACGTCGAGCATGGCCATGGATTTGCGAAAGTGCTTTTCCGCTTTGGCTGGGTGTCCAGTCAACAGTAAATCCATGCCCTTCCGTCGAATCCTGAGTTCAGGCGGACAATGTCCCAAGTTCCGGAGATAAATAATGTATGCGCCAACGAATACCAAAATTGCCAGTAGCCATCTGATCAAGGGCGTGTCTAAAAGTGTCGGAAAGGTGAAATCAATTCCAGGCGTTATCATGAATTCGCCCCCTTTCAAAAGGGTAATCCGATACATTTTGTCACAGCCCTCGCCGCATCTTCGCGGCGCGCACGGTGTTCGACATCAGCATGGCAATCGTCAGCGGTCCCACGCCGCCGGGAACCGGCGTATAGGCTCCCGCCACCGCGAAGGCCTTGGGATCGACATCGCCCACCAGCGTCGAGCCGCGCTTGGCAAAGGCGGCCTCGCGCTTGGCGTCTCCAGCAAAGAATCGATCGAACTCGGCGCGCTTGGTGATGCGGTTGATGCCCACATCGATGATGGCCGCTCCCGGCTTGACCATCTCCGCCGTGATGAAGCCGGCGCGGCCAATCGCCGCCACCAGAATATCGGCTTCGCGGGTAATGGCGCCCAGGTCGCGCGTCTTCGAGTGACAGATCGTGACTGTCGCATTCTCATGCAGCAGGAGCATCGCCGCCGGCTTGCCAACAATGTCGCTGCGGCCCACCACCACCGCATGCTGGCCGCTAATGGGAATTCCGCTGCGCTTCAAGATTTCGATGATTCCCGCCGGCGTGCAAGGGGCCAGCGCGGGACGGCCCGCCTGCAAACGCCCCGCATTCACAGGATGAAAGCCGTCTACATCCTTCGCAGGAGAAACGGCATCGAGAAGCGCCTTGGTGTCCACGTGCGCGGGCAGCGGCAACTGGATCAGAATGCCGTCGATCTCGTCGCGGGCGTTGAGCTGGGCGACGAGGGCAAGCATTTCCTCGGTTGTAATGCTCTCGGGCGGGGTGATGAGGTCGCTGTAGAGGCCCAAATCCGCACAGCTTTGCACTTTGCTGCGGACATAAATCTCCGAGGCGGCCACGTTGCCCACCAGCACCGCCGCCAGACCCGGCTTGATCCCTTTTGCCGCCAGCGCGCTCGCCTCTGCCGCCACTTCCTGCTTGATTGCCGCGGCAATCGCCGCCCCATCCAGTATTCTTGGCATTCGTGCTCTCCAAGTTTTATCGTATCGCTTCCAGGCAGGGCCTATCCTGCCATGCGGAGGCAGGGAAACGATTCCCTCCCTTTTTCATTAAAAACCTCACATTCAAAGTGAGTTATTGAAGAAATGTTTTCTCTTGCCGAAATGGCAAGTAGCAATGATTTCCTCAAACGCGCGATATTGAGCGCGTGCTTCGGAAGCGGAGCGGCCGGGCAGGGAAGATTGTCTGAACGAAGGGAGACTGTATGGTGCAGAACGAGAGACGGAGGGATGAGGCGGTCGCACCATCCTGGGCTCACCTCCGCATTCCCCCCTTTCCGCAGGTTGCCCTTCAGGTCCTGCAACTGGCCAACAATGAAAATGTGCAACTGCATGAGTTGAGCGATCTGATCTCCTCCGATCCGGCCTTTGCCAGCGAAGTTCTCACCATCGCCAATTCGCTTCTGTATGCACCGCGCTTTCCCGCCAGCAGTATTTTGCAGGCGATTGCCGTGCTGGGCGCCACCAATCTGCACGGCCTCTGCCTGACCGTGGGCGTGCGCGGATACATGGGAAAAGCCCTCAACCAGCCGGCGATGCGGGCCATCTTCCGCCATAACCTGGCCTGCGCGCTGATTGCCGATCAAGTGGCTTCCGTGGGCTTTTTGGACCGCGATGTCGCCTACACTTCGGGCGTGATGCACGACATCGGCAGATTGGCGCTGGCCGTTCTCCGGCCTAAAGAGTACAGCCTTCCGCTGGGAGCGCACAGCGGTTCTCCCGCCAGCATTCTCAGCGCCGAGCGGGAGCTCTTTGGCTGGGATCATTGCGAGGCTGGACGCCAGTTGATCAAGGACTGGAAGCTGCCGCCGGAGTTCGAACCCATCGTCGCCGATCATCATCTGCCGCGGGAAAAAGATGGTCCCTGGGGAATGCCCGACCTGATCAATGTCTGCTGCCGCATGGCCGACACCGCTGGATTTCCGGCCTTTCCCGGCTGCGAGGCGACGCCCTACGAAGATCTGCTCGAAGAGTTGCCGGAGCGCGAGCGCCGGCTCTTTCATACCACGGTTGAACCCCTGACCTTCGAAGTGGCCAAGAAGATCAATGCCGTCGAGATGGCTTGACGCGCGTGTCGCGCAATCCGGCTAAGAACTCGCCGGCCAGCGATAGTGCCCCGCCGCCCTCTGCGCATAAAATGCGTCGAGCAAGCTCTCTTCCACGCCGCGGCCGATGTTATGCACCACTTGTCTCTGCGCGCCGCCGCTCACCACAATGCCCACGTGCGGCAGCCGCGCATCGAGCAGCCAGGTCAGTATGTCACCCACCTCGACAGGCTTGGGAAAGTCATTTCCCGCCGTCGGCGCATTGGCGGCCCAGAGCCGCGCTCCCATCCGCGTCCAATACGCCTCCAGATTCAGAACCCGCCGGTGGTCGATGTTGGTATCCGGCTGCGTCGATCCCCATACCCTGCGCGCCGGATATGCGTCGAAGTGCTTCACCATATCCTCATGCACCAGCCTTTGCAGATCGAGGCCCAGCCCGTCGCGGGCGGCGCGAATCACCACATCGGCGCAGACTCCGGTCGAGCGCGGCAGATCGCCGCCGGGATAACTCAACTTGGCGTAGGTGGGATCGTAGCCCGTCGTCACACCCAACTGCGCCCGCGCCGCATTAGCCAGCTTTTGGCCGTTGGTCTGAGCGGCGAACGCCAGCCCTCCATGTGCAAGCCACACAGCCGCTACTCCGCCGAGAAAACTCCTTCGCTGCATAAATGCCGCGCTCATCGAATCTCGTACAGCGTGCTGCCGTGCGCTGGCAGGGTGACTGACACGTCCTTGGACTCCTTGAAGCCGCCTTCGCTGAAGGCATTCTGGGCCAGATGCTTTTTGCCCTCCAAGCCGAGTTGCTGCCAGCTTGCGCGCAGCGTCACCGGCTGATCGCCGAGGTTGAAGAAGCCGAAGAACTCTGCGTAATTTCCCGCGCCGGGTTCGTTGATCGTCGCCCGCCACACCCGTGCATCGGCAAAGCCCGGCAGCTTGGTCACATCCACCGGGTGGCTATAGCTCACATTCTGATTCATGAAGAGCAGTGTCTGGTTGTTCATCAGCGAGCGCGTGAAGTCGTCCAGCTTGGTCAGATTCGCGCCCATGATCAGCGGCGAGCGCGCAATCGCCCAGAGCGTGAACTCCGTCTGCTGCTCGTCGTGCGTCAGCCGCGACAGACGCGGCTCGCCCCAGCCTGGATGAGGCGTCAGAGATCCCTCCGGCAGCATATCCGCATCCGGCCAATTGCCTTCCTTCGCGTAGGCAAACCACTGCGCCAGACGGTCGAACTCATCCCGCACTCCGAAGGGCCACTCGCCGCCGCCGGCCTGATGAGGAAATGTCCAACCGTCCCAGTGATCGTCGCTGATGCGCCACATCTGCGCGTATTCAGCCACCTCGCCGCCATGCTCCAACTGCGTCGGCCCCGGCGACAAGCTCAGCACGATCGGCCGCCCAGTCTTTTTAATTGCCGCGGCAATCTGGCGAATCTCGGTGGGACGGTAGGGGTGGTCGGCGATGCAATCCACCTTGATATAGTCCAGTCCCCAGCTCGCATACAACTTCAGCATCGCGTCGTAGTAGGCCTGTCCCGCGGCGTTGTCCTTGATGCCCCAGTTGCCGTCATCCCATGGACAGGCATCGGCGGTGTCGGCTGCATCGGCGGCAAAGAACCTGGAGCCAGCAATGGGCAGATTCTCTTTGACCGCCTGGCGCGGAATTCCGCGCACAATATGAATGCCGAATTTGAGACCTTGATGATGAAGCCAGTCGGCCAGTGGCTTGAAGCCAGCGCCGCCGGCTGAACTCGGAAAGCGGCTCTCTACCGGTATCAAATTTCCGTTCCCATCCAGCAGATACTTCCGCTCCGCCAGATTCGTGCCGAGGGGGTTCTCCATATACCACCCCTCGTCGATCACCGCGTACTGCCAGCCGAACTGCTCGAACTTCGCCAGCACCGTGGCGTTTGCCTTGAAGTCGGCCTCGTTGATCGTGAAACCATACGCATCCCAGCTATTCCAGCCCATCGGCGGGGTAGGCGCAAGGTTCTGTGCGGGAGCAGCGGCTGCGGCAAGGACGAAAAGAAGAGCGGCGCAAAACAAGCGTAGGCGTTCCATGGATTGATGTATATCACAATAACGCGAGTGTAGAGTGCATTCAGATCCCTAAGATCGCTCAGATCGACGTATTCGCAAGAAGTTTCTTATCTAGATCTGTCTCCAAAGCTCCCGATTTTAATGCTGCATCGATGTCGGCCGCATAATGAGGCTTGCTCCTAATCATCTTTTCAAGCATCAAGAAAGATTTCTGCAACGCCTGGGCAAAATTCTCTGTATTTTCTTCAATAGCATCAATCTCCTTCTTCAGGCTAGATGTATCGACTTTCCATTTGTCCGATCCCCTCCACAAATAAGCGACTATTCGCGCCACATGAAATGCGCCATTGTTTGCAATCTTTCTACGTAAATCATCCGCGTCGTTTATTAATCCGGTAGTTTCTAATAAGGCGGACGTGAGGCGATATATCTGGGTTGCTAGCACGTATACTTCTATAACTTGACCGCTAAAAATGCTATCGTAAAGCTCCCCCCACACCTTATACTTTCTTCGACGCGCGTCAGACGGTTTCTTCAACACTATTGCTAAATAGCTTTGTGCGACCGTTTCATTCACGATAATGCGGTTGACAGGCACCCCTGCTCCGTACTGATTGATCTTGCGCTCATAGTAGTACTTATATTTTAAAAATCCATCCTGCATATCAACTTGAACCTTATCATTCGATTTCAGGTCACGACTGCTAATTTTATTTTGGTTATTTGTAGTTAGTACAATCTTATCGAGCAATTGTGGGTCTGTGGTCTCGTAGATACGAAGAAGAACCCGCGCATCAGGTGCAAGCCTTCCACTTTTCTCTGCTAGGGCAAGCGCACTTGCCGTTTGGCAACCATTGACAATTTGCATACCTTTGAGTTTTATGTGAGGATTGTCCGGATCAGTAACCGGGTCGAAACTATCACAGATCACTGTAATTCCGTTGTTCAAAAACCAGAATTGGTAGCTAAAATTCACATCAGTACATGTTTTAAAAATATCCGAATTTACGGTTCCCCGAACGCCAAGAAATCTTCGAATGTTGGCATCGAAGATGGATCCTGTCGCATCCTGAATAACGAGCTTGGCGATCTCTCTCGCAGATGTACTGCAAACAAGCCCCTTCAAACCTCCAGCATGATATTTAATCAGTGACGGGTTATTTGCGTCGTAGCGAATGGGGATACTAGCGTCGATTTTCTTGTTTCGCTTTTCCAATGCATTCATGCGATTAATAAGCTCATCGGCACCCCATGGCTCAAAGGAAAAGCTCGCAAAAGTCCCATTATTATAGCTGTCGAGGATATGTTTCTCCTCCTGTTTGAACTCATCCGAAAGCTCAGAAGTAAGGCCATTTGTAACGAAGACAACAGAAATCTCGACGTTAGAGTAACCTACGCCACTTAGAACAGATCGCAGTTCCATAACACGGTCTCGGAACTTTGTATTCGACAGGGTAGCGAGGTCAGCCTTAGGTTTGTTGAAGGCCCAATCTAACCCATTGCGCATCTGAATTATTGCATTCGAGGAAAAGCTGTCAGTGTTCTTAGCAGAGATGATATAAACTGAAGCCTCTTCGTCTTTCTGATCTATTGTTATTGTATCGATTTGTTTGTCTTGGCCGCCATCGACTAAATCAGCCTGATCAAAGGCATGGATGCTTTGGCCAGTTATGAATGAGTGAGCAAGTCGCAGGAAGCTAATGTCTTTCGGTATTCTGAGCGCGTCGGAAATCGCCTCAGTCCTATCTTGAATGAGTTGTTGTCGAAGATTCATATTGCACTTCTTTCTAGTTGACATAAGGTCCATGTGTCAATGCAATTTCTCAAGCGCACACGCGCTTGCCAATATCCTTCAGCAGCACCAGCAGATGAAGCGGGTCCGACGGTGAAGCTGCAAAGTCGAATTGCTCATAGTAGCGCCGCGCGGCATCGTCTTTGGCATGGACGGCGAGCGCGCGAATTCCCGCAATCTCGGCGGCCTGCAAAGTGCGCAGCACGGCATCCCGCAAGAGCGCGCGTCCCACACCCTTCTTCTGCCAGTTTTTATCGACGGCAAGGCGAGCCAGCAGCATCACCGGAACCGGATGTTGTGCGACTCCCTTGCGCAAGCGCTCCGGCGCATCACTGAATTCGATCTGCCCAACGGCCAGGCTGTAATAGCCAATCACAGCATCGTCAACCAGACCGACATAACTTTGTGCCGCGCCCGCGCCCTGATTTTGCAACGCGTACTTCAGCAGCCATCTGTTCAGCGCCTCTTCTCCGCAGTCAAAGGCATCGATTCGATGGTCGCGCCGCAGCTTTTCAATCGTGCGCGTCTCAATCATTGTGCCGCGCCGGCATCAAAGAATCCCGGTTCGTCGAGGAGGGCCTGCAGATGCGGCAGGGGCCGCGCAGGCGCATCAAGAGCGGCCTGAAAGGCTGCCCACTTTTCTGCATCGAGGCCGAAGACGCGGCGCTCGGCCAGTGTATCCTCGGCACGGACCAAGGCGCTCTCCATCACAAAATCGCTCATTGAGCGATGTACGGCGGCAGCAGCAGCCTGCAACTTCGCCTTTGCAGCAGGCGAAATCCGCAGGTCCAGCTTTTCCGTGCGCCGTTCCGTCAGAATGGGTTGAGTGGCCACGAACCTCTCCTCTGAAATTCAAGAGTAATTGATTGTCATGACAATGTCAATACTATCTGTGTGCCCCAGGTCCAGCTTTAGGAGATGGGAAGCCGCGAACCCCAACCACCTTCGCCCAATAGTCCTATAACTGAATCTTCACCGGCCAGGTCTTCCAAATGTCGGAGCAGTAGTCGCGGATCGCGCGGTCACTGGAGAACTTGCCGATGCGCGCCACATTCAGGATCGACATCCGCGTCCATGCCTCCTGGTCCTTGTAGGCCGCGCTGACCCGGTCCTGGCAATCGATGTACGACTGATAATCGGCGAGCAGCATATACTCGTCGCGATCGAGCAGCGAATGAATCAGCGGCTCGAAGAGCGTCCGGTCGCCGCGCGAGAATTCGCCGCTGGCCAGAGAGTCGAGAACCTCTTTGAGCATCGCATTCGACTCAAAGATCGCGCGGGGATTGTAGCCCTCCTGCTTGCGCTCTTCCACCTCCGCGGCCGTCAATCCAAAGAGGAAGAAGTTCTCCGCGCCCACCTCCTCGCGGATTTCGACGTTGGCCCCGTCCAGCGTGCCGATGGTAACCGCGCCGTTCATGGCAAACTTCATATTGCCGGTGCCGGAGGCTTCTTTTCCGGCCAGCGAAATCTGTTCGCTCAGGTCCGCGGCGGGATAGACCCGCTGCCCCAGCTTCACGCTGTAGTCGGGCAGGAAGATCACCTTCAGCCGCCCGCGCACCAGCGGGTCGGAGTTGATCGCCTCGCCCACCGAGTGGATCAGCTTGATAATCAGCTTGGCCATGCGATAACCCGGCGCCGCCTTGCCGCCAAAGAGAAAGGTGCGCGGCACAATCTCCACATCCGGCTCGCGCTGGATGCGCTTGTAGAGCGTCAATATGTGCAGAATCTGCAGGTGCTGCCGCTTGTACTCGTGCAGCCGCTTCACCAGCACGTCGAAGATCGACTCTGGATCGGCGGAGATTCCCAGCTTGTCGTGGATGTAGGCCGAAAGTTGCAGCTTGTTATGCCGCTTGATCGACCGCCACTCTTCGGCGAACTCCGCGTCGCCGATCAAAGGTTCCAGCTTGCGCAGCTTTTCCAGGTCGCGCGCCCAGCCGGAGCCGAGCCGAGTCGTCAGCAGTTGCGCCAGCCGCGGATTGCTCAGCGCCATCCAGCGCCGCGGCGTCACGCCATTGGTCTTGTTGCTGAATTTTTCGGGCGTCAGCGCGTAAAAATCGCTCAGCACGTGCGTCTTCAGCAGATCGGTATGCAGCGCGGCAACGCCGTTGATGGCGTGCGAACCGAGCGCCGCCAGATGCGCCATGCGCACATACTTTTCTCCCTCTTCATTGATGAGTGAGAGCCGGCGCTCGCAACCTTCGTCGTTGGGAAACTTCAAGCGCACATTCTCCAGATGCCGCCGGTTGATCTCGTCGATGATCTCCAGATGGCGGGGCAAGAGCGCGCCAAAGAGGCTCCGCGGCCACTGCTCCAGCGCCTCCGGCAAGAGCGTGTGATTGGTATACGAGAGCGCGTTCTGCGTCACGTGCCAGGCCGCCTCCCACTCCATCTCGTGCTCGTCGATCAAAAGGCGCATCAGCTCCGCCACCGCAATCGCCGGATGCGTGTCATTCATCTGGATGGCAAAGTTCCGGTGCAGCTCGGCCAGCGGACGCTTCTGCGTCGACTGAATCTTCAGAATGTGCTGCAAGCTGCACGAGACAAAAAAGAACTGCTGCGCCAGCCGCAACTGCTTGCCCTGCACCCCTTCGTCATTCGGGTAAAGAATCTTCGAGATGTTTTCGCTGGAAACCTTGTCGGCCACCGCGCCGAAGAAATCTCCGTGATTGAAGGTCTCAAAGTCGAAGCTTTCGACGGCCTGCGCCGCCCACAGCCGCATCGTGTTCGCCGTGTTGGTGCGGTAGCCCAGAATCGGCGTATCGTGCGGAACGCCGCGCACCAGCTTCTGCGGAATCCAGGTCACGCGCTCTTTCCCCTTGGCGTCAGTATGCTTCTCGGTGCGTCCGCCCATCTTCACTTCGAAGGCATCTTCAGGCCGCTCCAGCGCCCAGGGATTGCCCAGCCGCAGCCACTTGTCAGTCGATTCCACCTGCCAGCCGTCACGAATCTGCTGGTCGAAGATGCCGTATTCGTAGCGAATCCCATAGCCGATCGCGGGAATATCCAGAGTTGCCAGCGAGTCCATGAAGCAGGAAGCCAGCCTTCCCAATCCGCCGTTGCCGAGGCCCGGCTCCTCCTCCTGCTCGATCAGCGTATTCAGATCGATCCCCAACTGCCGCATCGCCTGCTCGGTCTCGTCATAGATGCCCAGGTTGATCAGATTGTTGGCCAGGTGTGGCCCGGTCAGAAACTCCGCCGACAGGTAGCAGACCACGCGCACATCCTGCGCCTGATAATTCTTCACCGTCTGAATCCACCGCTCCACCAGACGGTCGCGCACCGTGTGCGCCAGCGCCATGTAAAGGTCGTTGACCGTGGCCCGCTCCGTCGACCGCCCCTGCACAAAAAACAGATTGTCGAGAAACGACTGCGCCAGCGCCTCAACGCCCAGCGCCGTCCTCGATCCCTTGTTCGATCCGGCCAGATGCATGGTTCCTTGCGGCATGACTCCATTCGCAATTTCGGTCATCGTAATCCCTCGTCTCCCCCAGCAGGCGGAGAATTCCTATATGAAGAGCAGTCTCCCTCAACATAAGTCCATGACGCACCCGCATGGGATGAAATATCGGTGAAAGGCCGGTGCAAAATCCTTCTCGGTCCAATTTGACATTTCCAATGCCGTTTTGGTCAGCAGAAGCAGGCACTCCAGGCCCCGTGCGATAAGCTGGTTGTAAATCGAAGATTCTGGAGGAAACGGGGATGCTTCAACCCCCTGAAGCGGACGAAGTTATAGAGCCTTCAGGCCTTGCCCCGCGTCTTTCTTCTACGGCCCGGCCAAGCTCTCTCGGCCACGACGAAACCGCAAGCAAATAAAGGAGCAAGCGCAAGATGAAGACAATCCTCGGAATTGACGGCGGTGGAACCCGCACCCGCGCATCCATCCTTGCTGGCGGCCAGCTTCTCGCCCATGCCGAGAATGGCTCCATCAAGCGTCTGCGCGTCGGCGCTGAGGCCGCTGAGGCCAACTTGCGCGCGCTGCTCAAAGAGGTCTACGCCCAGGCCGGCGTCACCAGCGTCTACGCGGGATCGGTCGGCGTCGCCTCAGCCTCCATGCCCGGCGTCACGGAGTGGATCACCGCCGTCTTCCACGATTTTTTCGTCGCGCATTCCGAGGTCGTCGGCGATGAAGTGATCGCCCTCGACGCGGCCTTCCATGGTGGTCCTGGCATCCTGCAAATCGCCGGCACCGGCTCCAACACCATCGGCCGCGCCCCCGACGGCAGCCGCGAATCGGCGGGCGGCTGGAGTTCCCGTCTCGGCGACGAAGGCTCCGGCTACTGGATCGGCGTCAACGCCCTGCGCCGCGCCCTCAAGGCCCATGACCGCGAGCAGCCCACAAAAATACTTCAACGCGTGGGCGAGATCTGGGGCACGCCCAGCCTCGACGATCTTATCAACCTCGGCGACGCCACCCCCGGCCCGGACTTTGCCGCTCTCGCCCCGGCCATCCATGAATTGGCTGAAGCCGGCGATGCAGTCGCCAGGGAAGTTCTCGCTCAGGCCGCCGCCGACCTGGTCGAGTTCGTCCTGCTCGTCCGCTCCAAGCTGCGGCGCAAGCACGCGATCGCCGCCGAAGTTCCCGTAGCCTGGACGGGCGGCGTCATCGAACATATGCCGCTGGTTCGCAATGCCTTCTTCGCAGGCCTCAAAGCCGCCGCGCCAGAGATGCCCGTAGCGCAAGAGTCCGTCGTCTCCCTCGAAGGCGCAATCTGGCGCGCCCAGCGCCTGGCGGACTCAGCCGGATAATTGCAATGCCTCTATGGTTGGGAAGAATGTTGACTACTGCCTGCTTGCATGCGATCCCGCCGCTTATGATGAGTCAATCGGAAATCCAAATCAGTCGTCCTCCATATGCTCTTGGCTGATTGAACTGTAGGCGATGCGCTCTACACCTCTTCTCGATCCTGGGAATCCTCGAACTGTATATCGCGCAAACGCTGTCTGCCGCATCCAGGTGCCTTCCGGAGGAAGCGAAGATAATCACCCCAAAGCGCAGCGCAGTCCGGGAAATGCCTATAGCGCGAGAAGCGTGGCCGGTGTGGCAGGCGATCTTATGCGCCTCTGTTTTGTGACGCCGAATCGGCATCGCGTTTCACCAGCAGGATGGTGACATCATCCTCATTGAAATGCGGGTCAACCAATGATTTCAAATTGAGCATCGTTCTTCCCGAACTGCGGGCTAACACATCGCGCAAACGATCTTTGGCATTCTCTCCAGGAATCGAATCGGTAAATCCATCGGTAAAAACCAGCAGACTTCCGCCGGGAGAAAGCAGCGCGGTGCGCACTTCAAACTCCGCTTCAGGAAACAATCCAAGCGGCATACCGGTTGCTTCAAGCGCTGTCGCCGATCCGGCGCCATAGAGAATCGGGGCGTCATGTCCGGCGTTTACATAAGTCAACTCTCCTGTATCGCGGCTCAGCACGATGAACACCGCAGTCGCAAAGCGTTCGCTGGGAGCATAGCGGCTGAGGTGCCTGTTGATCTGCCGGGCCAGCGCCAGGGGATTGGCGTCAAAATTTGCGATGCTGCGAACCAGAGCCTGAATGTTGGCCGCCAGCAGCGCCGCCGGCATCCCCTTGCCGGCGACATCCGCTACCGCGAAGAGGCTTCGAGCGCCTCCCAACTCGATCACATCGAAGTAGTCGCCGCCCACCTCCCGCAAGGGCTTATAGAAGCTCTCCACCTCATAGCCGGGCGAGGGATCGATCTGAGCCGGAGTAAGCGTCTGCTGAATCTGGCGCGCGGCTATCTGATCGTATTCAAGCTGCGTCTTGCGGACAAACTCCGAGGTCAGCATCCTGTTGATCAGCCCTGCTCCGGTAAGGTACATGAGAAATGCAATCAATGGAAGCAGGCTCTCAGCCGACCATCTCGGCGGCCACACCACAGTCCGCGACCAAAGATAATACAAGGCGAATCCCTGAAGCAAAGCCGCGATCCAAAAGACAGTGCGCTTCGACTGAGGCATCTCGCGCAACCACCTTTTGGCGGAGAATTGGGAGGGGAGGCGGACGGTGCCGATGAATTTGTCGAGCCTTATCCTGAGAGCGCGAGAGTGCATTGCAGGAGTCTATCAAGAGTCAGGCGCATGATGTAAGTTCAGACCGGCTGCGCAAGACGGCTGCTGGTTTCCAGATCGCGGGCGCGGGAAGATTTTCGCCTTTTCCGCGCATCTGAGAGAATAGGGAAGAGTGAATCGACGGCACCAACTTCCTCTTGCACGGGCGGCAGCGGCCATTCTGGCAGCGGCCTGTGCTGGCGCGCCAGCGGTCATCATTGCGCAGGCGCCTAACCCCACCTCAGCCGCGAATCCCTTCTTCGGCAGCGTGACCGTTCGTCCGGCAAGCGATGAGCCCCTCAAACTCTCCCTGGATGAAGCCATCCAACTCGGTCTTAAGAACAACCTCGGCCTGAAGGAAGCCGAGAACGGCGAAAAGACGATTCAGGGCGAGAAGAACGAGGCTTTGCAGGAGTTTCTGCCCAACATCACGCTGACCGGCGACACCGGGGTCCACCAGCAGAATCTGGCCGCAATCGGTTTTGGTCCGGGCACGATCAAGTTGTTCGCATCGCACCTTCCTCCCGGCGCAGCGCTCTCCGAGATCACGCGCGACGAACTCACCGAGGGACAGATTCACTTCAAGCAGACGCTTTTCTCCGGTCCGGTGATTGCCGCATGGAAGGGAGCCACCGCGGCGCAAAGAGCAGCGCATTTCGCCAAGATGTCGGCGCGCGGCGAGGTCGTTCAGCAGGTGGCATCGGCATATCTGCGCGCCATCGCCGCCTCCAGCGAAATCGATAACGCCAAAGCACAGGTTGCGGCCGACAGTGTGCTCTTCGAGAACGCCCGCGCCTCCCACCAGGCCGGTGTCGCCGCCCATCTCGACGAACTGCGCGCGCAGGTCGAATTGCAGGCGCGCCAGCAGGCTCTGATCGCCGCGGAGAATGCCTACGAGAAGAGCCTCATCCTGCTCAAGCGCGAGATCGGCATCGATCCCGGCCAGACGATCGTGCTCACCGACCCGGCGCCCTACAGCGATCTGGCCGCGCAAACTCCGGAGGAGCTGCGCGCGATTGCATTCAAGAACCGCCAGGACTACCAGAATCTGCAAAATCAGGCCATCGAATACAAGGCCATTCACACGGCCTATCGCAGCCAGCGCCTGCCCAGCCTCAGCTTCAGCGGCTACTACGGTGTCAGTCAGGTGGGCGGCGCCGGAGCAAATGGGAACTTCGCAGCCGTGGGCACACTGAGCATTCCGATCTTCCGCGAGGCCAAGCTGCGCGGCGATGCCGATGCTGCTCAGGCTCAACTCGATGCCGTCAACGCCCAGCTCGACGACCTGCGCGGCAAGATCGACCAGCAGGTGCGCTCGGCGCAGCTTGATGTGAACGCGACGGCCAAGCTCGTCGAAGTCGCGCGCTCCAACGTCGACCTGGCCACTCGCGCCCTCAGCGACGAGAGCGACCGCGTGACCGCCGGCGTGGACGACAACCTGCCCCTGGTCAACTCACAGGCGACGCTGGCCTCGGCCGAAACCAACCTGGTCGAAAGCCTCTACCAATACAATCTCTCGAAGCTGGCTCTGGCCCGCGCCGCCGGAGTGCTGGAGCAGCAGTACCGGGATTATCTGGGAAGGTAGGCAAGGTATGGTTTCGACAATCAATCAATAGGTTGGCGAATGAATCCATCAATGATCGCGTAGCGCCTTCCCTCCGTGTTACCTTTGAGCATAGAGTCAAAGCAAAGGGTAACGCATACCTATGTCCAGGCAGCTCCAGATCAAGTACTACGTGGAAGCGGACGCTGTCTCCCTGGCTCGCAATGCCGCGCAGTATCTTGTTGAAATGGTAGAAGAAGCGGTAGAGGCGCGGGGACGGGCGCGGATCGCTGTCAGCGGTGGCTCCACGCCCAGGGCCGCCTTTGAACTGCTCGCCGATCCTGCGCAACCCTGGCGCGCACGGATGCCATGGGAGGGAATCGAACTCTTCTGGGTAGATGAGCGCGCGGTGCCTCCGGACGACCCTGCCAGCAACTACCGGATGACCCGTCTGGCGCTGTTGGACCACGTGCCGTTGCGTCCCGAACAGATTCACCGCATTGAGGGCGAGCTTGCACCAGAAGCTGCCGCAGCCCGTTACGAGTCCGAGCTGCGAAATTGCTTCCGGCTCGAAGGCGCCGAGATTCCACGTTTTGATCTCATCGCGCTGGGAATGGGCACGGACGGCCATACCGCCTCCATCTTTCCCCACACCGAGGCCATTCACGAAATCAGCCGGCTGGTCACGGCCAATCATCTGCCTGAAAAGGACGCATGGCGCATCACCCTCACCTGGCCGGTCATCAACCACGCGCGCTCCGTCTTCTTCCTCGTCTCTGGTGACGATAAGGCATCTATTTTGAATGATGTACTGACAGGACCCCACGATCCGGAACGGCTGCCGAGCCAACTGATCTGGCCGGCAAGCGGTATACTGACGATGATTCTGGATCGGGCCGCAGCCCGGCTTTTACCTCCCGCGGATGCGGAAGGCTGCGGAGTTTTGGAGAGGGAAAGATGATTCTGGCGGGCGACGTCGGCGGCACCAAAGTCCATCTGGCGCTGTATGACTTTATCAATGGAAAACTGGAATGTTCTCGCGACGAGATCTTCGCCGCCAAGAGCTACTCGGGCCTGGAAGAGATTGTCAAAGGTTTCATGGGCGCACACAAGATCACCGCGGCCTGCTTCGGTGTTCCCGGCCCGGTGCGCGACGGCCGCCTGCGCCTCACCAACCTTCCCTGGACGCTGGATAGCCGCGAGCTCTGCGTCAGCCTCGGCATCACCCACGTCTTTCTTATCAACGATTTGGAGGCTAATGGCTACGGGGTCGCCGAGTTGGCGCCCGACCAGATCTACACTCTCAGCGAGGGCGATACCAGCCAGATCGGCAACCGCGCCCTGATTGCCGCCGGAACCGGCCTGGGCGAGGCGCTGCTCATCTGGAATGGCCGCAGTCATGTGCCATACCCCTCCGAGGGCGGGCACGCCGACTATGCCCCCCGCAACGAAGACGAGATCGACCTGCTGCGCTTCCTCAAGCAGAAGTACAACGGGCGCATCAGCCAGGAGCGGGTCGTAAGCGGCCCCGGACTGACCAATGTCTACGAATTCCTGCGCGAGGTCCGCGGCATCGATGAACCGGCCTGGCTGGCCGAGCGCATCGCCTCTGGAGACCCTAACGCCGTGATCACCGAGTTGGCTCTGGCCGCCAAAAGCGAAATCTGCGAGAAGGCTCTCGACATCTTCGTCTCCGCCTACGGCGCGGAGGCCGGCAACCTCGCCCTCAAGCTGCTCTCGGTCGGCGGCGTCTACGTCGGAGGCGGCATCGCTCCGCGCATTCTGGAAAAGCTCAAGGACGGAACATTTCTCAAG
>Ga0181528_10000596_pt1 | contig 25000 bp, 25 predicted proteins | sample PEATcosm2014_Bin_47_FD_119742 | JGI IMG/M metagenome (GOLD analysis project Ga0181528, IMG submission 119742) | Peatland microbial communities from MTU Mesocosm Facility, Houghton, MI, USA - PEATcosm2014_Bin10_10_metaG | ecosystem: Environmental > Terrestrial > Soil > Wetlands > Peat | place...
CGGAGCCGTCCCATTTTGCTGTGACTTCGCACGTGCCTCTCGCGCCGCATCGCCCAGCGATTGCCCAAGGCTGATGCCGGAGAACACGAGTACAAACAGGGCAAGTATCAGTCCGGCGTGGCGCATGAAATGTCCTTCACTCGCATCCGCACGCGGAGCCACTCCAGCGCACGCCGAAGTTGCCATCCATTCCATAGAGCAGACAGGAGGGCGCGACTTCACTGCCCGTGCTGGTGGAATTGTGGTGATGGGCACGTTGCTCCTCCGTTTGCCGGAAGATTAGCGCCGCCGTTCAGGAAGGTCAATAGGGGTGGCATCACACAATGTACCCGGCGCTGCACGGAGGTGCAGATACCTCCGTCGAGTACCCTGCCCTTTCGCCTGTCATGGGCGGAGGGCGGAGCGCTTTGCTTTTCTGCTAGTTAGTTAGATGGATGACAGAACGGCCTGCGCCTGGTGCGCCGCGTCGCGAGGGCTGATGGCCTTCACTCCCAACCCCTGGCACACGCTGGGCAAGGCCAGCAAAAACAGCAGGGGATAGATCTCAAAGTACACGCGCAGCTCTTCCACATAGCCGTAGAGCAGGCTGCCCACAAGCAGCGGCACGCCCACCAGCGCCAGGCTCCAGCGCAACTGACGTGGCTTTGTCCGCCAGCCCTGCGCGCAGAACACTCCCACCACCAGAACGATGAACAAGCTCCACGCCGCCGCCAGCGGAGCCACGCTGAAGACCCTCACGTTGTGGTCCAGCAGGTGGAAGTCCAGCACGCCGCCGTGATTGTGCTGGTAGCGCAGATTAATCGCGTAACGGATGCCAGCCCACGCGACGCCCAGCAGCGCAGCATAGCCGGCGGCCCATGCCAAGCGAGTTATGCGGGTGCCCCATCCTTCCGCCGTCTTTGGGCGGAGGGTGGGGTTGTTGACCTGCCTGTCCTCAACATTCTTTTGAGCATGGTTCTCTCCCCGAAGCCACGCGTACCCCACCCACACCGGCAGATACAGCACGCTGGTCTCGCGGTTCACGCTGGCCAACAGGAACACCACGCCGAACGCCCACGCGTTTGCCGCCTCGCAGGCCAGCAGCAGCGCAGCAGAAAAGAAGAGCGTCGGAGGATCGTAGATGTGGCTGTAGTAGGTAAACAGTGCGGGAATCATCATCAGCGCCGCCGCGCCAGCGGCCCACGCCGCCGTCTCGCTCACCTGGTACACACGGCGCACCAGCGCGCGCATCAGCAGCGCAAAGCCCAGGTAGAAGCCCCAGGTCAGCGCCAGCAGCATGGCTTTTTCAAACGTGTAGCCATGCACGTAGAACTCCGTGGCGAAGCCTTTGCTCGATGCCGCCAGCATCACCTGGTAGTGGAAGAACTCTCCCGTGTGCGCGTCCAGCCAGCGGATGACGATTGGCACCAGCGCGCGGCCCACAAACGGACGCACCGCCGTCCCGTTCAGCATCGCCTGCAAGCTCATCGTCGGATAGGCCGTCCAGCTGCTGAAGTCGGCAAACATTCGCGTCAGCAGGTAAGCCGCCCAGGCGTAAGCCAGCAGCCACACCGAGCGCGGATTGGGGCCGGTCGTCATCTACTTCCGCACAACCCTGTGGATGGCCAGCAGCTCTTCCAGCATCGGCTTCAGCTTGTCCAGCGGCAATGCGTTCGCGCCATCGCTCTTCGCCTTCGCGGGATTGTCGTGCACTTCCATGAAGATTCCGTCTATGCCCGCTGCCACCGCCGCGCGGCTCAACAGGGGAATGAACTGTGGCTGCCCGCCGGATTGCGCTCCCTGGCTGGGCAACTGCACCGAGTGCGTCGCGTCAAACACCACCGGAGCGTATTCGCGCATGATGGCCAGTGAGCGCATGTCCACTACCAGGTTGTGATAACCAAAGCTGGCGCCGCGCTCGGTCAGGCTGACGTTCTGGTTGCCGCTCTCGCGAATCTTTTCCACGGCGTGGCGCATATCCTGCGGAGCCACAAACTGACCCTTCTTCACGTTCACCGCGCGCCCGGTCTTCGCCGCCGCCACCAGCAGATCGGTTTGCCGGCACAGGAACGCGGGAATCTGCAGCACGTCCACCACTTCGCCGGCCGCCGTCGCCTGTGCCACCTCGTGCACGTCGGTCAGCACCGGAACCTTCACTTCATCGCGCACGCGGGCCAATATGCGCAGGCCTTCTTTGATTCCCGGGCCGCGATAGCTGCTGATGGACGTGCGGTTGGCCTTGTCGTAGCTGGCCTTGAAGATGTACGGCACACCAAGCTCCCGGCAGATGGCCGCGATGCTGGTGGCCATGAAGAGCGCGTGCTCTTCGCTTTCAATCACGCAGGGGCCGGCGATCAGGAACAGTTCGGGCCCGCCGATTTCAATGTTCTGGACGTGAAAAGTCATGCGCCGATTATACGTATCCTGCCTGCGCCCGCACAGTTTTTGACGCACGGCCATGGCCTTTGCCCTCGGCATTTTCAGGCGGCTTTGCCCCTCAACCCGGCCTGGTGTAAGCTATCGGTTCTCACGCAACACCGCCCAGGAGGGGAACCTACATGAAGGGAAGCGCAAAAGTCATCGCCGCATTGAACGAGGCTCTGCAGGAAGAGCTCATGGCCATTAACCAGTATTTTCTCCACGCCGAAATGTGCGAAAACTGGAAGTACGAGGCGCTTGCCAAGTTCATCAAGAAGCAGTCCATTGACGAGATGAAGCACGCCGAAAAGCTCATCGAGCGCATCCTCTTTCTCGACGGCTCGCCCAGCGTCACCGGCCCGGCGCATCTCAGCGTCGGCAAAACCGTCAAGGAGCAGCTCGCCAACGACCTCAAGCTCGAGTGCGACGCCGTCAAGATGTACAACCGCTTCGTGCAACTTTCTCGCGACGAGGGCGATAACGCCAGCGCCGAGCTCTTCGGCATGCTGCTGAAGGACGAAGAAGAGCACGCCGACTGGCTCGAAGCGCAGGGTCACCTCATCGAAGAGATCGGCTACGAGCGCTACCTGAGCAGGCAGATGGGCGAGGACTAAGCGCGCCGCAAGAATTTGCGCTCCAAACGAAAGAGGCCCCAGTCGCGGGCCTCTTTTCCTTTTGCTGCGTAACCCCTCAAGCTGACCCTTTGCGGAACGTCAGCCGGGTGCCCCATCCTTCCGCCCTCTATTGGCGGGTGCCCCATTCAAGCCCTTATTTGGCTTGAGTGGGGTAGTAGCTTTTGCTCCTGATCTCAACTTTGAAACTTTGAAACCTCATCCCTTCCGGAACGTCAGCGAGTACAGTTTGCCGCGGTTCACCGTGCGCAGTGTTGCTTCGGTTGCATTCTCGGGCAGAAGCGCCATCGGAGACTCCACCCTCTCCTTGCGGTTCTGGAAGAACCTCTTCACAAACGGCGTCCGCTCGTAGATGTCGGTCACAGCCTCTTCCGTCTCGTCGCTGACTAAAAGTTTTGTGCCGGGCTTGGCCACCCGCAGCATCTCGGCCAGGGCCTTCCGCCGGTCGCTGAAAAAGTTGATGCCGCCCACGTGGAAGACCAGGTCGAAGCTGTCATCACGGAAGGGCAAGCGCTCGGCCTCGCCCTGGTACAACGTCGCATCGCGATGCTGGCGCCGCAGATTTCTCCGGCAGGCCTTCAGCATTCCCAGCGAAAGGTCCAGCCCGTGCACCTCGGCATCGGCGGGCAGCAGGCGCAGGTTAGCCCCCGTACCAATGCTCACCTCCAGCACGCGCATAAAGGGCTTCAGCTCCAACTCATCGGCCAAGTAGCCGCGTATGTCGCGCTTGGTCACCCACTGGTAGGCCGACTCGGCGAGGTCATACATCGGCGCCAGCCGGTCGTACATCTTCTGATATTTCCGGTTCAGCTTCTCCGGCTCCGGGGCAAAGACGGGAATCCCCTCACGCAACTCGTAGCTTGCCCCGGGAGAAAGTAAAACCCCGCCGCGCAGCTCCAGTGGAGCGCGCGTTACGGGGTCGCACAGCAGGGTCAAATCCAGGGTCGCGATAGCGCCCTCCAAAGGGTGCCGTCATTGTAACTGTCCACAAGTGGCCTGCACGCATCAGGAGAAATGCCGGGTGCCGGGTGCCCCATCCTAGCCGTTGTTGCTAGGGTGGGGTAGTTGTTCTTGTCCTTGATCTCAACCTTGAAACCTTGAAACTTTGAAACCTGCTCCTAGTGCTTGCCCGCACCCTCCGGACGCAGGAACTGCTCCGTCGCAGGTGCCGCTTCGGCCAGCCGCTTCGCCCTGTGCTCGTAGCTGGCGTGGATGAAGCTCTTGAACAGCGGATGCGGCTCCAGCGGCTTGCTCTTGAACTCAGGATGGAACTGGCAGCCGAGGAAGTAAGGATGCCCGGGGATCTCCACGATCTCCACGTACGTTCCATCCGGAGAGTTGCCCGTAATGCGCAGGCCCGCCGCGGTCAAAGTCTCCTCGTACTCGCGGTTGAACTCGTAGCGATGGCGATGGCGCTCGCTGATCTCCGTCGTGCCGTAGGCTTTTTCGGCCTCGCTGCCGGCTTCCAGATGGCAGTCCCATGCACCCAGGCGCATCGTTCCGCCCAGCTCTTCCACGCCGCGCAATTCGCGCAGCTTGTAGATGACGCGGTGCGGAGTTGCCGGATCGAACTCGCTGGAGTTGGCGTCTTCCAGTCCGCAGACGTTGCGCGCGTACTCAATGCACGCCGTCTGCATTCCCAAACAGATGCCGAAGTACGGAACATTATGCTCGCGCGCGTAGCGGATGCCGTTCAACATGCCGGCGATGCCACGCTTGCCAAATCCTCCGGGCACGAGAATGCCGTCAAAGCCTTTCAGCTGAGACTCATAGCTGCGGTCGTCCTTATCCTTCGTCTCCAACCCTTCGGCTTCAATCCATTGCAGATTCAGCTTCAGGTTGTATTGCAGGGCGGCGTGTACCAGCGCTTCTTTCAAGGACTTATAGCTGTCCTCGTACTCCACGTACTTGCCGACAACGCCAATCAGCACTTCATCATTGGGGTTGTATGCACGGTGCACGAGGCTCTCCCAGGCCGACATGTCGCGGTCTTTGGCCTCTATTCTCAAGTACTTGAGCACCAGTTCGTCCACGCCTTCGTGGGCAAAAGCCAACGGGCATTCGTAGATGCTTGCCACGTCCCGGGCGGTAATCACGGCACGCTCTTCCACGTTGCAGAATAAGGCGATCTTGCCCTTCATCTCCTGCGGCAGGAAGCGGTCGGTGCGGCACAAAAGGATGTCCGGCTGAATGCCGATGCTGAGTAACTCCTTTACGCTGTGCTGCGTAGGCTTGGTCTTCAGCTCTCCGGCGGCGGCAATGTAGGGCACCAGCGTGACGTGCACGAACAGAGTGTTTTCGCGGCCTAACTCCTGCCGCATCTGGCGGATAGCTTCCAGAAATGGCAGCGATTCGATGTCGCCGACGGTGCCGCCCACTTCGCAGATGACCACGTCCACGTCATGCGCCACCTTCTTCATGGCGGCTTTTATCTCATTGGTAACGTGGGGGATGACCTGCACGGTCTTGCCCAGGTAGTCGCCGCGGCGCTCCTTGGCGATGATCTGCTCGTAGATTCTGCCGGTGGTCAGGTTGTTGTCGCGCGTCAGGCGGGCGTGGGTAAAGCGCTCATAATGCCCAAGGTCGAGGTCGGTCTCGGCGCCATCGTCGGTGACGAAGACCTCGCCATGCTGGAAGGGCGACATGGTGCCGGGATCCACGTTGAGATAGGGGTCGAACTTCTGCAGGTTGACCCGGAGGCCGCGGCTTTCCAAAAGACAGCCGATGCTGGCCGCCGCCAGGCCCTTGCCCAGTGAGGACACAACTCCGCCGGTCACAAAGATGTACTTTGCAGACATTTCGACCTCGCTTTGATTTTGTAATCTGATTGGTTGGTACGGTAGGGGTGCACAATCAATTCTGTACGAATTCGGGCGGCGGGGCAAGGAGCGGAGGGGAAGTTTTACGGAAAAGTTTTTTCCGCCGGGCGGGGATGCGGGATTGAGCGACGCGGGCGGTGATATCTTTTTAGGCGATTGCGGCGGTGATGCTGCGGACAGGGTTACGGATGATGCCGTGGATGAGGCTGCGTGTGATGCTTGAGGGGATGCAGGTTATGTCGCGAGTGGCAAAGGGTTTGGCCGTGCTGGCGGCCATGTGGATTCTGCTCGGAGCAATCGCCCTGGGACAGACGGCGCAACGGCTAATTCTGACCGACGGCAGCTTCCAGTCGGTGAACGAATTCCACAAGGAAGGCGACCGCGTGCGCTATTTGAGCGCCGAGCGCGGCGAGTGGGAGGAGCTTCCCACGGCGCTGGTGGACTGGAAGGCGACAGACGAATGGAACTCCACGGCACAGCGCGGCGACGATGAGGAGCTGAAGCAGGTGACGGCCGAGGAGGTGGCGGCGCGCAAGGAGGCGATGAAGAACACTCCTTTGGTGGCGCCCGATATGCGCTTGCCGGCCGAGGGCGGCGTGTTTCTGTTTGATGAGGCCGGCGGACGGCCCGCGCTGCACAAGGTGCCGACCGAGCATCTCAGCGCCGAATCCAAGACCGGTAGCAACATGCTGCGCCATGCGGTGAATCCCTTTGCCAGCGTGCTGCTGACGCTGGAGCTGAAGGGTGTGGCGGCAAAGACGCGCGTGCGTCCACAGGGCTTGGTGCTGTACGTGGACGTGGACGACGAGACAGGCACGGTGCCGGGAGAGCGCTATCGGATCGTCCGGCTGGCGGCGGACAAAGGCCGCAACCTGCGCGTGGTGGGACGCGACAAGGTGAGCATGAAGGGCAACGAGCAGGCCAGCTACCAGATGGTGAAGACCAGGGCGGAACACTTCAGCGGCGACTGGTGGAAGGTGGTTCCCGTGGAGCCTCTTACGCCGGGCGAGTACGCGGTGGTGGTTGAGAGCAACAGCCAGGAGACGAACTCGGACGTTTGGGACTTTGGGGTGGAGAGGTAAAGGCGAGGTTGTGGAGGTTTCGGACGTTTCAGAGGTTTCAGAGGTTAAAGGCAAAGGCAAGATCAACTACCCCACCCTCCGCCAAATGAGGGCGGTAGGGTAGGGCACCCGCAAAGAGGTAGTTGGATACTTGTCCTGTTGTCGACAGCTATCCGAAGGTATAGTCAGGAACGATGAAAATTCCGAAGACCTTTCTATCGCTGGCTTTTGTCTGTTGTGTGGCCGCGCCCATGCTATCGCAACAGTGCCCGTCTGACTTGTCCCAAGGGAATTTCGTTGTGTTGGAGGTCAGAACCCTGGAGGGCAGGCTCATCTTCCACGATGGTATTCGCAAGTGGTTTGAACTGGAACTGGACCAACCACAATGTGCGGAGAGCTCGATTGAGCTGTTTCCAAGTGGCGATGACTGGACACCTCTGCAAGTTCTCAGAGGGTGTCGGGTCAGATCAAAGGGCGCGATTAGCGTCATGATGACTGGATACTCTTCACTTCCTAAGTACCAGGACGTTGATCACATCGAGTCGATTGGCACCTGCACACCGAAGCGGCCGTTTCCTGACCATTCCAAGGCAAGACCCGACAAGCAAATTCGTAAGTACCGGGTTGAGATGCACATACCAGAAGGGTCTAGAGACTACCCAATAGTCTTCCGCGTATCGAGTGCGGGAAAAATCCTGCATCCCTGGCAGGCTTACGCAAGTTACGACCTGACAGGCGGCGATATTCTCTATGGGCTCTGCGGAAAAGGCTTTCTCATAGATAAGGTTTTTGGGCCGCCGGAGGCTTGCCCCTCACACTTCGTTGAATCGAAAACCAGGACATCAGAAGACATGGCCGCGTTTGATCTTGAACGTGCTGCTGCGGCTGGAAAGAACGATTTGCGTTTGGGGTACACCTGTGTGCGCGAGCGGCAGATATTGAAACGATGATTTTGTCGGCGCAAAACCGCCAAGCAACTCACAATCCATCCAATAATCACGCCTCGGGATACGCACCCGGGGCATGATCAATTGTGGCACGTTGTGCTCGACATTAGCCTCAGAGTTGGAGCAACGCCAACTCTGGGCCACCTGTCTCCGTATTCGACAAATTGTTTTACGTGGTGGGGCCGATGCCGAAGACGGCGATGGCGTCGCGCGTGGTGTTCTTGACCGTGTACATCATTTCATCGGCGCAGCGGATGAGGTCGTGCGCGTTCTTGGCGTCGTCCGGGAAGCCGCTGACGCCGAGCGAGGCGCGCACGCTGATGTCGAGTCCGTCGCCGAGGTGGAAGCGCGTGTTGCGCAGCAGGTCCAGCAGGCGGCGGGCAACTACCATCGCAGAGTGCTTGCTGGTCTGCGGCAGCAGCACCACGAACTCATCGCCACCGTAGCGGAAGGCGTAGTCAATCAGGCGCAGGCGGCTCTTGATGGTGACGCCGATTTCGTAGAGCAGGCGGCTGCCGACCAGGTGTCCGTAGGTATCGTTGACCAGCTTGAAGCGGTCGAGGTCGAGAAACAGGACGCTGAACTCGTAGCTGAAGCGCGCGGAGCGGTGAATCTCACTCTCGATGGTGCTGTAGAGGTGGCGCGCGTTGTAGAGTCCGGTGCAGTCGTCGGTGATGGTGAGTTCCTGAATCTTTTCCACCGAGCGGGCGTTGTCAATGGCGATGGCGGCGTAGTCGGCCAGGGCCTGCAGCAGCATGAACTGATCGCGGCCGAAGGTCGTCATGTCCACGTTAATCAGCTGGATGACGCCGAAGATGCGGTTCTTGCTGGAGAGCGGCACGCAGAGAATGCTCTTGGTCTTCCACTGCGTCACTTCATCCACGCGCGGAGTGAAGCGCGCGTCCTTGGTGACGTCCGGTACGACCAGTGGCTCGCCATGCTGGGCGACCCATCCGGCGATGCCTTCGCCGATCTTGAGGCGCACGGACTTGAGCGTGTCACTGGCTTCGCCGACGGCGATGGCGAAGTAGAGCTCGTGATGCTCTTCGTCGGTCATCAGCAGCGACCAGTTGTCGGGACGGAAGTAGGCTGCCACCTTCTCCATGATGGTCTGGAGGATGGAGTCGAGATTCAACGATGACGTCAGAGCCTTGGCGACGTCGTGCAAAATGGCGAGTTCGTTGCGGTGCTGGCTCTGTTCGCCTGAAACCTGCGGCTGATTCATCTACAGACCGTTCCTGAGGATGCTGCGCGGTTAAGTTGCAATCAAGGCTGCATTATAGCTTGAGACTCGGGCCTTGCAGTAGTCGGAAGTCCGCACGAGAGTAACCGAAGTTGGTCACCGCGCAAAATGGGCTGCGGATGAGAGAAGAATGCCGGAAAAAGGCGCGTTCTGATTGACTTAGCTCCCATGGGTTTCTATGATGAGCCAGTGGCGCAGGCGTAATCCCCAGGGGCAGCCAGAGGCCGTGGCACATCCCAGCAGGTGATTTGCTGCGGCGCAGGAAGTCCACACACGGGGGCGGGAGTGGCAACATTCGGTCAAAAGCTGCGGCAGGCTCGGGAAGCCAAGAACATCACGCTGGCTGAAATTTCCGCAACTACCAAGATCAGCACTCGCGCGTTGCAGGCCCTGGAATGGGAACGCTTCGAACAACTCCCCGGCGGCATCTTCAATAAAGGATTCGTGAGGGCCTACGCGCGCTGCGTCGGGCTGAACGAGGATGAGACCGTGGCCGCCTACCTGGAGGCCAGCAAAGCCTCGTCCCAGGAGACCGACTTGAAAGCCCTGGCGGCACAGGTGGAGGCCAGCCGTCCACGGAACAGGATGGGGTTGCCGGGAGCGGCAACCGTGGTGGCCGTACTGGCCGTTCTGGTGGCCGTGGCCATGGGCGGATTGTGGCTGAGAGAGCATCGGAAAGAGGCTCGCGAGGCCGCCGCCGGACAGGCACAGAAGGAAGCGGCGGCCCAAGCCGAGGCCAACCGGGCAGCGGTGGCCAAGTGGAATGAGATGAACGCGGCAAAGAATTCGGCCGTAACGGCCAACGCCGCAACGACGGCCGACCCTGGCGCCACGCCGGCTCCCGATGCGGCAAAGGATGCCGCGGCGCCGAAGACGGCGGCTGCACCGGCTGTGACGGCTCCAGCGAGCGCAGACGGTGGAGTCGAAATTGTGGTCAAGGCCAGCTCGCGGGCGTGGGTCAGCGTGCTGCGCGATGACCGTCCGGCGGAGACCATCACCCTGGACCCGAAAGACCCGGAGACCACCAGCCGCACCTTCAAGGCGAAGGATCGCGTGAAGCTGATCCTGGGCAACTCCGGTGGTGTGAGCGTGACGTGGAACGGAAAGCCCGTGACCGACCTGGGGAAAAAGGGCGAGCGCAGCACGATTACGTTTACTCCGAAGGGTATGCAGAAGGATTAGCCGCGCGACAGTTTTGTTATACGAGGGGCTGCCTGTGGGCGGTCCTTCTTGTTTTGCGCGGTGCGGTTTATGTGCTCAGGAATCATGCTCTCGCGTGACGAACGTGGAATTTTGGTAACCAGCCTTTGTTACATAAGGTAGGTGCACGAATGCGAGAAAATCCTGACGCGGGATGACCCGTTATGCAGGTCACTGGTGGAAGCCAGCCGGATGTCGGAGGTCCTCCGCAACCAGAGCGATGGCCAGCCTACGGAGCAGATGTTGCGGCAGGTATTGGATTTAGGCCGCCGGGGCGGATGAGCGGCGTGCAAGTTCATGACAAGGGTGACTCCGGCGAAGTGCATGGATGGCTTCCAATTTACCGGGGTGACACGATTCTAGAAGTGCAGGCCGCGGCCGAAGGTACCCAGGTCAAGCGGAACCAAGGTTTTGCCAGGGGTACACGTGTACCCACGGGGACACTTTGGTAATTTTGTGATCGGCTGGGGCGGACGTATGCTTTTCTACGTGAACCCTCAAACGTTGCATCCCGAGACCGTGAATGAAAACGCACCCAGCGGCGTGCACGAGCTGCGGGGCGCCGTGCGCTTCCCACTGCATCTCAGCGTGAACATGGAAGAGCATCCCGGCGACCAGGCCGAAACGCGTGACATCTCCGCCGCGGGCGTGCTGCTGCACTGCCACGAGGAGTACGCGGTGGGCTCGACGATCCACTTCAAAATCGTGATGCCGGGGCAGTCCATGGGCGCCGACCATGACGTGCAGGTGGAGTGCACGGGACGCGTGGTGCGCTCGACTCCCGAGGGAGACAAGGTGGCCGTGGCGGCAATCATTGACGAGTACCGCATTACCCGATAACCTAAGCGCATCCGTAAATGTCTCAGAAAGAGATTGGATGCCACCGATGGCGACGCACAAGGCCAAGTTGCAGTCGCAACCTGAAGAAGCTCACGTTGAAAACGCCATTCGCGTAATCATCGCGGACAGCGAACCCATCTTCCGCGTGGGCGTGCGCAAAATTGTCGCCGTGGAAGACGACATTCGCATTGTGGCGCAGGTGGAAAACGTGGAGAGCGCGTTGAGCAGCGTGGCCCGCTTTGAGGCCGACGTGATGCTGTATGAAAGCGGCCTGGGCTCGAACGCGGGCGAGGTGATCAGCAGCATTCTTGCGGTGGCTCCGGCACTGAAGGTTGTGCTGGTAACGGTGCAGCAAACCGAGGAAGAGACGGTGGAGTTGCTGCGGCGCGGCGCCACCGGCATTGTGAGCCGCTCGATTGCGCCGGACCTGCTGATACGGTGCATCCGCAAGGTGGCCGCCGGTGAGACCTGGCTGGACAACCAGGGCGTGAACTGGGTGATTGAAGCCTATCGCTCGCAGGCCGCGCAACTGACCGGGCCGCGGAACCGCGTGCGGTTGAGCAACAAGGAGTTGCAGATCATCTCCGGTGTGACCCAGGGGCTGCGCAACAAGGACATTGCCAAGGACGTGGGCACGACCGAGCAGGTGGTGAAGAATTATCTGCGCAAGGTGTACGACAAGCTTGGCGTCAGCGACCGCCTGGAACTGGCACTGTACTGCATGCATCACAAGCTTCTGGAAAACTACCAGAAGGCGGAAGACGGCGCGGCAGACAGCACGGACGGCGATCCGGCGGCGCTCGAGGCGTAGAGCCCTCTCCGCGGGGCCCGCAGAAGGTTTCCACAGGCAAGGGCGCGGCCAGACCCCAGCATTCCCCCTGCGTACGATACAATGAAAAAGGTTCGTGCAATGCGGACCGTGGCGGAGTGTGCGGAGAGGTGGCCGAGTGGCTGAAGGCGCACGCTTGGAAAGCGTGTTTAGGGGAAACTCTAACGTGGGTTCGAATCCCACCCTCTCCGCCAGCAACTCCGTTGACCTCTCATGATCAGCGATGGCGCAACGCCGGCCAGGTCCTGCAAGTACATCCCAATCTGAAATCCACGCAGCCAGGCAAGCCATCGGTCTCGCTCACATTCGTGACTGGATGACATCAAAAAATGGCCGACCCTAAGGTCGGCCGAGTCGCAGGGTATAGCATCTCACTGTCCTGTTAGCTGGCCTTCCTCTGGTCCTGCTCCACGCCGGAATTCCGGGTGCTCCACTGTTTCACCTGCTCTTCAGCGTGTTCCTTGGTGATGCCGTAGCGCTCCTGGATTTTGCCCACCAGCTTGTCCTTCTGTCCGGCAATCACGTCGATGTCGTTGTCGGTCAGTTCTCCCCACTGTTGCTTGACCGATCCCTTCATTTGCTTCCACTTGCCTTCCACTTGTTCCCAGTTCATTTTTTGTCTCTCCCGTTTTCTGCAGGTATCTGCGCGGTGCTCGAACTGTCGCGCAAGGCAACAGTACCCGGAACCCCGCCCGCAGGATATCCGGTGAAGACCGTATGCAGGTGCGTGACGTATGGGTATTCTGCTGCCGGGGGGCGAAGAAAAACGCACGGGCTGGAAAGTTGCCGCAATCCTTGAAATCGTATAACTTGGCTTCAAGCGCGGCGGAGGAAGTCCTATTCCAATGCATATCCAATCGGTCCAATCCATGTTCCAGCGCCGGAAGGCAAAAGTCGCGCTTGCATGCGCGCTGTTGCTGTTGCTGGTCAGTGGAGTGGCCGGCTGGTACATGCTCGACCGTTTTTGGCTCAGCGCGAAGTGGGTGATTCATAGTTACGAGGTTCGCGACGCTCTGGGAGGCATTGACTCGGCCATTCTGCAGGCCGGCCGCGCGAGAAACGGCTATGTGATCACCGGAAACAAAAACTACCGCAGCCAGTTTGAGTCTTCTATTCCCGAGGTGGGACGCAAACTCATTCGACTGCGCGAACTAACGAGTGACAATGCAGAGCAGCAGGAGTACTGCACTGGCCTGGAAGCAGCGACCTTCAGGAGGCTTTATCTGTTGCGGGCGTCGGTTCAGTCAAGAGCTGAAGCGCCGCAGGATCAACGAGCCCAGGCTGCTTATGACTGGCAGAGCGTATCGGTTGTCAGCGAAATCGCGGCCATCATGGAGCAGATGCGTCACGAGGAGCAACGACTGTTGGATATCAGGATGAAGGCGTTGCGACGCCGCTTTGTGCTCGCGATTGTAACGCTGGCCATCTCCTCTCTCCTGGCGCTCCTGCTATTTACGGTGCACTACCGGTTGTTGTTTGCCGAGCTTGAGGCGCGCGAACAGGCGGAACGATTGATTCTGGCGAGAGAAGCGTCGCTGCGCCGGCTTACAGTCAGCCTGTTGCAGCTCCAGGACACGGAACGCCGAAAATTCTCCCGCGAACTCCACGACGGCCTGGCGCAGTACTTGGTGGCGATCAAGATGAACCTGGAGATGTTCATGGGCCAACGCAAGGAAAGCCTCCTTGCGGAAGCGATTCAACTTCTGGATCAATCGATGGCGGAAGCGCGCACACTATCACACTTATTGCATCCGCCGCTGCTGGACGAAGCCGGCCTGGCTTCAGCGGTCAAGTGGTATGTGGAAGAATTTGCGCGGCGCAGCGGCATTGATGTCGCCATAGACCTTCCGGATGATGTTGGATTCCTGTCAAAACCAGTGGCACTGGGAATCTTCCGAATGTTGCAGGAAAGCATGACCAACATCCACCGTCATTCCAAAAGCTCCAAGGCAGAGGTTTCACTGCGGCGGCAGAATGACCTGATCATCCTTACTGTACGCGACTACGGGAAGGGAATCGCGCCGGAGTTGCTGGCGAACCTCCGCACGAAAGGAACCAACCTTGGGGTCGGCCTGGCTGGCATGAGGGAACGCGCCCGTGACCTGGGAGGAGAGCTCGAAATCCAAGCCTGCTCCCCGGGAACATTGATCTCGGTTGCCATGCCGATTTCAGAGCCGGCAGATGGAATGCAACTCCCGACGGCAGGCTGAAACCGCGTCCAATGCATCTTCCGTGATTGCGGTACAGCCTGCATCAGCCCTCCAAAAGAACGCTTACCAGCGAGCTGTAGATGCGCATGCCGCCATCGTCGTTGTAGTCAATAAAACCGAGCTTTCTGAAACGATGCAGGAAGTGGCTCACTCGCGAGCGAGTTGTGCCTATCATCTCGGCGATCGTCTCCTGCCGAATCTTGGTGATGATCGGCACTGGCTTCGGATCCTGAGGATCGAAGTTCGCGAGCAGGAGAAGAAGCCTGGCCAAACGCTTCTCGCTTGAGTGGAGCAGATGATCCACGAGATCGGATTCCAGGCGAATGTTGCGCGCCAGCAGATGCGACAGAAATCGCTGCGCAAACTCCGGATCCTGACTGTGCAGGCGCATCATGACGTCACGTGGCACACGCGTAAGCACGCTGCGCTCCACGGCCCAGGCCATGGATACGCGGCGGCTCTGACCCGCGAGGCAACCCTCACCAAAGAAGCTGCCTTCCGTCACCATGGAGATGACGGCGTCTTTGCCCCGCTTGGAGGCTACCGTGAGTTTTATCCTGCCGCTGTGCACGTAGAAGACCGCGTCTGCGGGATCTCCCTGGTTATATACGGACGCGCCGGCTTCGTATTCCTGCCTGGCTCTTCCAGCGACGGAACTTGGGAGCACGAAGACGGGAGCAGGCCCGCTCCTGCGCACGCCCGAAGCACTCCGAGTTGATGAAGCAACCGCCTTGCTGGCCAGCACCGGCCGCAAACAAGCACTTCCGGATCCTGAGCTCATCGGTACTCCTTTCCGTTGCACAAGCAAGCGAGTCGTGGAAATCTAGTTCCGCAGGACACCGGCTACGCGCCGAGCGTGTTCCCGGGCCGGGCGCTTAGTTCCAACTCAGCTTGGAACCAGTTGTCCAGAGACTGACCGCACTCTTTTCCGCACTCCTCGAATAGTTCGTACACTCGCCGCTTGATCTCCTGGCCCTGCTCACTCGTACTCCTGGAGCGCTTGGGCGCTTCGCTCTTAGCGGTTACCTTGTAGGGGCTGTTCATGTCTTCACCTCCTGCTCTGTCATGAATTCGCGCAATGCATCTCCACCACGCATCGCAAATGTATCCAGAACTCGGGTCAACCAAAATCCCGGAGAACCCTTAGCCGATTAGGGAACATCGGGTATGCCAACAGCCTGGTCGTGAAAGAAGGAAGGAGAACTAACGCTCAGGCAGGCAGGGATAATCCCGCGCAGGAAATTGCGGATCGCGACGCGCACACAGTGGGCAGTGTTAGAGCTTCGACCCCGGAACCTGCACGATGTTATTTTGCAAGGCATACATGACGAGCGCGCTGATGGAGTGGAGATCCAGTTTACGCATGATGTTGGAACGGTGCGTCTCGGCGGTCTTCACGCTCAGGTCGAGCGCCACGGCAACTTCCTTCGTGCTCTTGCCCTCCGCCAGCAGTTGCACCACTTCACGCTCCCGCGGCGTGAGCCGGTCGCGCTTCGCCAGGGTCTCGCCCGGAGTCGGATCGCCGCGCAGAAATCCCTCGAGCACCATCGCACTGACCCGCGAAGTGAAGTAGGTTTTGTTGTGGCGCAAGGCCTCGACCGCAACAACCAGTTCCCGTCCCGCGTCGGTCTTAAGCAAAAAACCCCGCGCACCGGCGTCCAGCACTTCACGCACAACCTGGTCGGTATCGTACTGCGTCAAGATCAGCACCAACATCTTCGGCATGGACTTCAATATCTGGCGCGCGGCATCCAGGCCGTTCAGTTCCGGCATCGAGATGTCGAGAATCACCGCGTCGGGGAGAAGCTCGTGGGCCTTCTCCACCGCTGAGCGGCCGTCGGCTGCTTCGCCGCAGATCTCCCACCCCGGTTGGGTCTGGAGGATGGCGCACAATCCCCGGCGTACAACCTCGTGATCGTCAGCGACAAGAATTCGAAAAGCCATATCGATCTCAAGCCTCCGTTATCGTTACGACCGATGGTGCCAAATGCGAGGACCTATGCTACTGAAATTATCGTAATCCACGAATACAGGAAAGACCGTAGCCCATAGGTGCCCCGATCCTGGAATTGGAGGTGCTGCTTCATCTCTATCGTTCCCATCTTCCGCATTGCTTATTCCAACGGCATACGTGAGGATGAATGGTGCCCATTGCAGGGGAAGGCGAGCGACGTATAAGAGCTAACAGCTGAATTTTCCTGCAAGTACTTCGCAGTCACGTTGCTGCCGTTGACCCCGGGGCGGAGACATCAAAATCGTTTCCCTACAGCAACGAAAGGGAAGAACTCAGGGCCTGCCCTATATGTTCCGACGAATTGCCAAAGTACTCTAGCCATGCTGAAAACGCGGAGCACCCTGGTTTCGGTTTTGCAGCCATTTGCCCACGATTTCGCTAACGGAGGCACGTATGAAGTCGAGCGACGAGCAGGTTAAGAAGGACAACATGAAAGACAACAAGGGACAGCAGCAGCCCGGCCAGAAGCACGGGGAGAACGTGAAGGAGAACGAGCAGGGCCGGCAGCCCGGTCACGGTCAGGTGCATGACCGTGAGCGCAAGACTGCATAGGCCCTGGTCCTTGAAATGGAAAGTCGGCCGCGCCTCCGTTCCGACGGGGGCGCGTTGCTTTATGCGGCGCTAGGCCGGTCGCGCAGATCAGTTCCAGTGCGAGAAGTCCGAGCTCCAACGCTTCCCGATCGCGCTCAGCGCATTCACGCGCGCAGATACCTCCAGGCCGAGTTGTCTGGCCGGTAAGGGAAGCATCTTTAGATTGATTGCTTGATTCTGTCCGTGGTTGATTCTGTCCGTTCAGCGCGAGAGCTCGGAGGGAAAAACGCCGTGCTGGCTCACCGCTTCCACCGCCGCCACAAGGTCTCTAACCAGGTTGGACTTCACAACGTATCCGCGAGCGCCCGCAATAATTGCCTCGGACATCATTCGCGGCGAATCGTGCTGAGTCACGAAAAGGACTTCGGGCTTGTGCTCCGATGCCCGAATCCTGCGGCAGGCTTCCAATCCATCCATCCTCGGCATGCTGATATCAAGCACGATGACGTCTGGCTGCAAACGGCCGGCCTTTTCGATGGCTTCAACCCCATCCTCCGCTTCGTCAACAATCTGCCAGTCAGAGTTGGAGAGGAGCAGAGCTCGCAGTCCGCGTCTTACAGCAGGATGGTCGTCTACCAGAAGAATTCGCACCGTCATAGGCCTCGCTCGGAACCCTCCAGGGGCGCCGCAAAGCTTCAGTTGTCTAACCCACACCTCTCGAAGTGCATAGCTAGCCGCCTCGGCTAGCCACGCCGGTCAAGGCCTGTAATCGGGAGTCGCAGAGCACCCCATATGCCGGAATGATCGTGGTTTCCGGCCTGCCAAGGGCATCCGATTACTGTTGCAGCCTGCCCCAGCTTCCAATGCCCGATCCCGTGTGCGCGCGAGCCCAAGCTCGCACCAAGGCGACTTGCGTCTTCGCGTCACGGTCTCGACGTGATCACGGCGAGTGTAAGTCCCAGCACTGACGGCAACAATACAGCAAAGTCCGTATGTACCCAATCTGCCATCGTGTTGCGGGGACCTCACTGCCTCGTCCCCTACACAATGGTCCGGCGTCCACTCAGCAAGTTGAACACCAGGGTTATGAGGGCCAGCAGCAAGAGAATGTGAATGAAGCCCCCTAATGTGTAGGAGCTGACCACTCCCACCAGCCACAGAACCAGAAGGATCACAAGTATTGTCCAAAGCATTTCCGCCTCCTCTTTGTTAAGTCTCTTTCAGTGCCGCGGATGCCAATCGCATTTGCATATGCGAATGAATTTACCGCAGCTGCATTCTGTACGCAGATTAGTGGTCTGGAGGTTGTTCCGCCATCGGGTCAATTCCGTAGCCCAAGCCCAAAGTATGATTAGCCGGCTAGTTTGTTGGCGAAGATTTGCGGGTCGGGAAGTCCTCTGCCGGAGGGGGATACTTTCTACGTCATCAACGCGGATTGTTTACAGTGAACACCCTATCGCGCGGAATGATCTCGCCGGGCAACATACTCCCTCACGGTGAGTTGTCAAAACTGACAGTGGAGGACAGTCAAAGTGAAACAACGAAGATTGAAGTTTCTCGCAGTGTTGTTGATGTGCATCTGCATGGCGGGAATCGCATAACTATTCTGCGGCGTCCCAAGGCGCATTTGAGTTGCGAATAGCGGCCTCATGTTTTGAAACGAATACAGTTCGGAGGTATCTAAAGATGAGAAGCGAGTGGCGAGAAGGAGGAAATACCATGAAGAGGATTGTGTTAGTTGTTGCATTGCTGGGGCTGTCCAGCATGGCCTGGGCAGGGTCCGCGCGTGAGGATTCGGTTGATCGCCTGCAGAACGCGGGTAAAGTCCTGAGCGAGATCATGGGCGCGCCGGACAAGGGTATTCCGGAAGAGGTGCTGGACCATGCGAAGTGCGTCGCCGTCGTTCCGCACATGATCAAGGGCGGACTTGTCTTTGGTGCTGAACACGGACGCGGCGTGGCAACCTGCCGCACTGCTGATGGCTGGAGCGCACCGGCGTTCTTCTCCATCACAGGCGGCAGCTGGGGACTGCAGATCGGCGTCGAAGGTGTTGACCTGGTCATGATCATCCAGAGTGACACAGGCATGCAGCACTTGATTGCGAGCAACTTTCAGGTGGGCGGCGATGCGTCGGCCGCAGCCGGACCGGTCGGGCGCCATGCCTCTGCCGATACCGACTGGAAGCTGAATGTGGAGATGCTGACTTACTCCCGCGCCAAGGGAGCGTTTGCGGGACTCACACTGAACGGCGCGAAAATCAGCCGCGACGATGATTCCATGCACGCCATCTACGGAGGCCATGTCTCGACCCACGAAGCACTGACGGGCGTGGTACCCATTCCGCCCGCAGCGGAGCCGTTCCTTGCTGCAGTTCGCGAGGCAAAAGCGCAGGCCAAGGCGTCAGGCGTAGCAGAGAAGTAGTGTTACCGGGCACGATTCACGCGCGTGTGTGCCCGGAAGGAACATGGCTTTCGGGCACACACTATGCGGAGATTGTTCCGCTTCGCCGTGCGATCAATCAGCATCCCCAACACCGCTGATTGCCGGGCGCACAGGAGACGCGTGGCCGGACGCTGCCCCCCTTCGCTTCGAGGTGAATAATCAAGGCACAAAAAAACGGGACGGCCGGGAGGCCGCCCCATCTGCTGAATTAGCCAGGATGAAAGAAGTAGCTTAGAACTCGTAATGCACTCCAAGCGTCACGTTGTTGGCATGGAAGTTCCGAGGCGCGGTGAAGCCGTAGGCCGGTCCGCTCATTGCGGTATTTGCCAGCGTGCTGCAAAGCACCACCGGAGCCGGAGTCGTCAGCGACGGGAGCGAAGTGCTGGGATTGCAGTACTGCGCTCCTGAACGGCCGCCTTCGCCGTAGCCGAAGTAGTTGTACTCGCCATTCCAGACCAGGTTCTTGTGCATTGCATAGGAGAGCTTCACAAAAGGCGACTGATAGCTGGAGACCAGCGTCCCGTTCACATCACGCGGATCGTTGAAGAAGCGGCTGCCGTCCACCGAGCTAAGGCGGTAACCGATGTTGGCGTGGAACTTCACATTTGGCGAGAGAGTCACGGCCACGGAGGCGTACTGCGTCGGAGCGTCCATGAAGTCCCTTGCCGGGCCAAACGTGTACGGAGCTCCGGAGCCTGCGCGGGGAGCCGGAGACGGGCAAGCCGTGCCGGTGGCTGTCGCGGCACCCGGAATGCTGGTGCTGGAGGCCGCACCCAGGAAGCAGATGTTGGTGGCCGTGTACACGTCGCTGTAGGCATAGCTGACGCTGAATCCGTAGTGCTCGTTCGGCGTCAGGTCGGCGTTAAAGCTCGCCGTGCGGCTGTGGTCCACGTGCTGGAGCGGGCCATCAACGGACACCGTGCCTGTGTTGTTGGTGTTGTTGTGGCGTTCCAGGTCGCTGTACGCGCCGGAGATGGTTGCCCAGGTCTTCGGCTTGTAAGTGGTGTGAACCCTGTAGCGCTGAAGCTGGCGCGGCGCCACCGGGGTGAAAACATTGTCGGCGTACTGAATCTCCGCCGAAGCGTTCACCTTCCAGTTTTTCGCCGGCCGCACGGCCACGCCCAGCACTCCACCGTTTTCGTTGATGGTGAAGTTCGTCAGCCCAGACAGATATCCCGTGGTGTTCGCGGCGCCTTCGCCGATGGTGTGCTTTTGATAGTGATACGTGAACGTGAAGGTGGTGCGATCCGTTGCGTCGTACTGCGCGGTCACATTGTTGGTGATGAACTTCTGGCCGAAGTAATCATACTGCGGTATCTGGACGCTCGGGCTGCCTTCCAAAGTCGAGGTCGCCTTGTTCGTGGCCGGATTGATCGGAGTGTTGATCAACGTGGTGGTCAACGCCGTGCTGTTGATGCTCGGGGTTGCGGCCGTCACCGTGGTCGCACTCGTGATGTTGGCAACTCCCGGCTGGTGCACATTCGAGTAGTCAATCTGTTCGGAGATGCTGAACTTCTTCAGCACCTGCCAGGTGACGCCGTAGTCGATGGCAATGGCTTCCCGCTTGGCGCTGGCCGTGCCGGTATAGGTGATCTCGCGGGTCTTTGCCGCCAGCCCCTGGAAGTCGTCGTAGTAGTTCGGCAGAGTCATGTTCGCGTAGGTGTAGCGGACGTTGCCATTCATTGTGACGTTCTTGATGCTGGAGCTTTGCAGACGGAAGATTTCCGTGGGGTAGAGGATGCGGGTCGGCTGGGTTCGCGTGTAGCTGGTAAGCACGTTACAAGCCGGATCAACGATGGGCAAGCCGTTCGGACCCTGCGCCGGATAGATGGATGCGGAGCCGACGCCGGCGTTACAGGTAATGGCGACCGGCTTGTTGATCGGATTGTCGTAGTTCTGCAGCACCGCGACCTTTTCACCGTTCGCTTCCTGTAGGTTCAAATACTGAGGCGCCATGCTGAACGTGGAATCGCCCTTGTAGTGAGTGATCTGTTCTTCATAGGTCAACTGGGTGCGCGGCACGGGCTTCCATACCACCGAGGCGGTCCAGTCATCCGTGCTGTTGCGCTGATTCTCCTGGAGCAGCATGTCGTAGGAGCCCGCGACTTGATAACCGCTGGGCGAAAGGCTGGGACCCTGGAAGACGTTCTGCGAGTATCCGAAGCGCAGGCTCACCTTCGACAGTGGGAACAGCGTCAGCTTGGTGTCCATCATGCGCCGCACCGTGTTGTACATGAACGGCGAATCCTTTACCTGAGGCCACGCATAGGCACCCGTCGGCGCCGCGGTGGGTCCGATGGGAATCGACTGGCCTGGGGGAAGGTTCGGATTGCCCAGCAGGTTGTAGTCGAAGAACTGGCGGTCGCGGCGGAACAAGCCGGAGAAGTCGTAGAGTTTACCCTTGGAAAACTCCAGTTTGACAATGCTGTTGGGATCGCCGCCGATGCCGCCCGCAAATGCCTTCAGGTGATCGAAGAGGGTATGCTGCGTGTGCGGCAGCGCGCGCAGTTCAAAGGTCTCGCCCAGCAGGCGCGGACCGGACTGCTGATTCACCAGGGTGTCGTACATGGCATTGCTGCCGTAAACGTTGACGATACGGCCGCCCAGGTCAATGGATTCATGCAGCGTGTAGCCTTCCGGTGCAGCCTGGTGAGAAACCGTCACAGGAAGCTGCGCGACGGCACTGCCCGGCGTTAAGCACAGTATGGCTGCGGTCAAGCCCACAACGGCCGCTGCAAGAGAACGCTTCGCGTTTGACATAAAGAAAAGCCTCACTAAGAACATTGCCCGCCAGGATCTCGATCCCTGTGTGCGCAATCGAAATGTGGCCGCACCACCGATGGTTCCAGTCCGGCGCGGCGTGATCTATCGCCTACCGGAGGAACGCCGCATTCATGTTCGAGCCGTGAATGTAGGTATGGCAGTTCGTGCAGGTGATGGTTTCCGACGAGCCCGCTCCCATTCCGTGAACCGTGTTGGCGGCGACGCCACTGTGGCACTGGTTGCAGAGCGGATTGATGGCCGGCATGTTCAACAAGCGGGCATTCTGGGATCCGTGCGGCGTGTGGCACCCGAGGCAACCCTCGGCCCTGACCGCGGCGTGCTCGTAGACGAACGGTCCGCGAACCTCGGTGTGGCACTTGGTGCAGATGGCGTTCTGGTCGGCCGTGGTCCTCACATTGTTGGCGCCGAAGGTGCCGTGCGCGTCATGGCAATCGCTGCACTTGATCAGGCCTTCCTGCACCTTGTGGTGAAACGGCATATTGAACGCCGGCTTAGTCTCGGCGTGGCACTGGAAGCAGAGCCCAGGCTCCGATGCCTTCAGCAGTTTGTCTTCCGTGCTCTTGTGGACGCTGTGGCAGCTGATGCAACTGACGTTCGCCTTGGCGTGCGGCGAGCGGTCAAAGTTCGGGTGCGTTCCCGCGTGGCAGCTCTGGCACTTGGCGTCAACCTCTTTGGCCGAGTGCTTTGCCGGGTTGAAGATCTTGCTTATGTCGCCGCCGCCATCCACATGCGCTTGCCCTGCGCCGTGGCAGCTTTCGCAGGTCATGCCGGCAGCGGCTCCGTGCCGCAGCGCCAGCTTGGCATGCGGGTTATCTTCAAATCCCTTGGCGACTTCACTGTGGCAACCGGCACAGGTTTCCGAGCCGACAAAAGTTGCCTGATCCGCCTTCGGCTTGTCCTGGCTGGAGGATGCAAAAGCTGCAACCGACAGAAGCAAACTGAGCGTCAGGGGGATTGCAACTAAGTTTCCTATGCCCTTTACCTTCAAATACATGCGAAGCTCCTAGTCGAACAATGTGACGGTTGTATTTGTGATCGTCAAAATTATCTTCGAACTCTACAGAAGGGAAGAGAGGAATACTGTTCACTGTTGCTCAGTGGTGCCATTTTGCACTGCATCCCGAAATAACAATGCAAGGTTCTGGAGATTGAGCGACATACAGCCGCGCGGAATCGTGCGCAGGTCGTTTATGGAACCATTCCTGTTCCCAAGCTAGCGCGGGTGGCAATCGAGTGTCTGTTGATCACGGACTGGAATCAGGCTAGTGGATGCTCCAGTCAATTAGCCGAGCGACTGCTATTCGCAGCCGGCTAGTGGTGGCAGGACAATTTCGAGGCTGCGTGGGGCAGGCAATTGCAATCGCGGGAAAGTGGGCTGACTGAGGATGCGGACGTGCCGGTAATCAGTGCTCGATGTGGAACAAAGGATGGGAGGCGACTTCCCCGAGGATGAGAAGCAAGGTGGCGGCCGAGGTGACAAGCTGGATCCATTGGCCGCGACGCTGACCGGAGGTCAGTGGCTGGATTCTCCACTGCGCCGCCGGATTGCTGCGAATGCGACGCTCGTTCCAAAGCAGAAACAAGTTGAGCACCGCGAGAATGCCAGCAACCGCCAGGATGGGGATGCGCAGCGAGTCACGGTGGAAGCCCTGCGCGGGACCAACCGCACCGGCAGCCAGCAGCGACGTCATGCCAAGCGCTACGCGCACGCCGCTGAGCGCCACGGCCGCGACGCAGATGGCCTGCACGGCAGCCAGCACAAATGAAGCACATCCAATCCATGCGCCGCGCAATGATCCCATGCTTACCCTCCGGCCTGCATTGTATCCCGGCACGTTATTCACCACCCTCCAGCGCATCCATCGACTGCTGGAGGCGCTTGTGCAGGCGTTCCCCAAATCCCACCGGAACTTCAAAGGTACGCGCATCGCCCACCAGCACCAGCAGGTTGCGCGTGGAGTCCAACACCGCCGAGCAGTAGCGGCAATGGGCGAGGTGGCGCTCGATCTCCTGGCGCAGCTCCGGGCTCACCGTGCCGTCAATGTAGCCGGAGACCTGCTCCCAGATATGTTTGCACTGCATGCTTCTCATCGGCCACCCGCCTTCCTGTTGAGCCATCCCAAGAACCCCGTTTGCCGTGGGGCAAGCTGCGGCGCCAGCAGCTTCTGCATCGCCATGCGCGCGCGGTGCAGCCGCACCTTGGCCAGGGCCTCGCTGCATCCGGCAGCCTCGGCGGCCTCGGCCGTGGAGAGGCCACGCACGTCACGCAGGATGATCATCTCGCGATGCTCAGGCGGAATCTGCGCCATCGCCTGCTGCAACTGCCTTCGCAACTCCTGCCGCTCCAGCTCTTCGCTGGGAATATAGCGCCAGTCGGCGAGCACCGAGGGAGTGTAGTCGCCCTCCTCATCGCCATCGGAGAGAAACTCCAGTTTTTCTCCGGCATGTTTCCGCAGTCGCCCGCGCGCCTCGTTCAGGGTGATGGACATCAACCAGGTGCTGAACTTGCTGTCTCCGCGAAAAGAGGCCAGTGCCTTGAAGGCCTTGATCACCGCCTCCTGCACCGCGTCCTCGGCATCCTCCTGCTGTTGCAACATTCCATAGGCGGCAAGATATAGGCCGCGCTCGTAGGGACGGATCAGCTCGTGGAAGAGCTCGCGCTCGCCGCCGAGGATGCGTGCGATGATGGCGGCCTCGCGTGCGGAGTGCTCCGCTGCCGCGCTCACCGCCTCGGGCCCGCTCTGCTGGTCCATCTTCACCAGGCTCTCTCCCGCCCATCGGCCAAGGTTCTCATTAAGTTGCAGACGCCGGCAGAGGCGCAAAGGTTACAGATGGAACAATAAACAGCCATTCATTTATTTTTGAAAACAAATTTCATTTTCACTGTAACTTTCCCCGGCCCATCACATCCTATGGGCGTTACCAGCAAGCTCCCCGCCGGGGTCCGTGCTCCGGTTTCACAACAACGCACCACCCAACCGAATCCTCATTCGAGAAAAGGACGCGAACGCCATGACCAAGAATACATTGAAGTCCCTGTTGCTTACCGCC
>Ga0181528_10000597_pt1 | contig 24986 bp, 8 predicted proteins | sample PEATcosm2014_Bin_47_FD_119742 | JGI IMG/M metagenome (GOLD analysis project Ga0181528, IMG submission 119742) | Peatland microbial communities from MTU Mesocosm Facility, Houghton, MI, USA - PEATcosm2014_Bin10_10_metaG | ecosystem: Environmental > Terrestrial > Soil > Wetlands > Peat | place...
ATTCACCAAATTCGCTATCACTCACAGCGATTTACTCGCGTAGTCCTGGACCGATCCGGGGCTACGCCTGGAGGTTTGAAACGAAATGATTTCCGACAAAGCAATGCTGATCTGTCTTCATATCACGATGTGGAGCGCACGCAAATTTGACAAACGCGTATCGGCATGGCATACTCCCCGGCAACAAAGCTGAGAATCCTGTAACGCTCAGCCGGTGCCCCGAATCGAGCCAATACGAAGCGGTGGTTGTGACTCCTGAACAGATGATCACCATCCTCAATGAACTCAACGTGCCTGAGACGCAATGTGAGTGGATGGTCGCTCTGCTCCATGCAGCAACCGCACTGCGTCCGGAGGAGACGTTTGGCTTGCAGTGGCAGGACGTGGATTGGAAGAACGGGCAGATCAACATCCAGCGTGCCTGGTCCAAGGGTGAGCTGACGGCCGGCAAGAACCGGAACAGCATGACGCAAGTGATCATGTCGCCGGTCCTGGCCGAAGCACTCAAGCGCTGGCGCGGTCTGACTCTGTACCGGGAACCATCCGACTGGCTCTTCCCCAGCATCAAGAAGAAGGGAACGATTCCACGTTCGGCGTCGATCTGCAGCCAGTCGTATCTGCGCCCGGCCGCAATCAAGGCAGGTGTAATTCCAGAAGGGTATGCAGGACGGTTTGGCTGGCACAATATGCGCCACTCGCTGGCAACGTTCCTGTCGGCCAATGATGTACACTTGTCAGTGACGCAATCCATTCTGCGGCACAAAAAGATGAGCACCACGGCTGACTTTTACACTCATGCGGTCAGTGCCAAACAGAAGGAAGCACAGCAGAAGTACCTGAAGGCAATAGGGATGTAGGGTTGCAACGGGTAAATCAACGGGTATTTCGAGTAGGTTGCGTCAAAGCAAAATCGCTGGTAAGCTACATGTAATCAGTGACGTAGGCGCGTAGCTCAGTTGGTTAGAGCGCTACCTTGACACGGTAGAGGTCAGGAGTTCGAGTCTCCTCGTGCCTACCATATCATTCTAAAGGGCTTAGCTCCGGCTAGGCCCTTCGTGTTTCTACCACTTTACCCGTCGTTTTACCCGTTTTCTGGCACTGGCGGGGTATTATGGCTGAAATCATCAGCACCTGAGCATCCTGCTAAGGCTTGCTCACAGCGTGAGTGTAGATTTCAGTCGTAGTGCTCAGCTTCTTGTGACAAAGCATCTTCATGGTCACCGTGGAATCAACCTTGCCAGCAAGGAACGTTGCCAGAGAGTGGCGCAGGTTGTGCCAGCCGAACCTTCCCTTGTATCCCTTCGGAATAACCCCAGCCTTCACCGCAGCAGGGTGCAGATAGCACTGAGCACAGATGGAAGCTGACCGTGGAATCGTGCCCTTCATCTTGGTAGATGCAAACACCCAATCTGTAGGCTTCCCACAGCTCGTGAGCGTTCAATAAACCGAGAGAACGGAGATCGGCAATCATATCGTCCCGGACTGCTTCTGCCTCTTTGAATCTGACTTGGTCAATCGTAGTCATCGGTCGCTCGGCTATCAGGATTGATTTGCAGTTTACCCCAATTCCTTAGGCTGGGCAGCATCCGATTAGTGGATACGTAGCTCTAGCGACAGCAGGAATACGTCTCATAGCTCTGCTGCTCGTCATGGTGCTGGCTCCGAGCATGTTTTGAGTCCAGCATCCCCCTCACTGCCCTCTACGCGGCTAGGAGGTCGGGTGGACAAGCCGCTGACTCATGACGACGCTGACCGTGCAAGCTACGTGAAGTCGAACTATATCTTTGTGATCAGCGACGGAATTTGATGATTCTCACACTCGGATGTCATTTCGCTACAACCGTTCGCATCGAACTCAAACTGTGTTTCAGTTGGGGGCGCCTCTTTAAGCCATTGAGCCATACTGCGGTCGAATGATTCGGCGCGGAGGCTGATGCCCGTACATACTCATGCAACGAACGTCCTATCGCGTTCGGGAATGGCTGCACGACACCCGAAGGAATGGAGAGCGAACTCAGATCAACAATAGATACACCCGTGGTAGTAATCACGGCGAATGCGTTCTTCCCCGGGATGGACACGAGAGCGTCATACACGTTAGCTACTGTTCCTGGAATCTGGATGCGATAGAGCAGGCGTCCTGTATTTCTAGCGATTACGTCAATCCCATCCGTGAGGGGCTGAAATAGCAGACTTCCATCGGCACTCAGTTTTTGTCCCCAAACAGCAGTTGGGAGCCACGTCTCCCAATCGATATAAGCGGGCGACGTCTCATAATTCAACGAAGGATCTGTCAGGTTTCCACCGGCGTCAACTGTAGAGCCGTCTGCGGAGACCGCCAGGTCGTAGGAGCTTTCGCTTGCAGTGTAAATGCTTGCTGTATTGGCGGTATTGAACCAGAAGCATTGCCTTTCAATATTCCCATACAGATGACTTCCATCGGGACTTAACAGGATTCGGTCGTCGAAATCACCGCCACCAGATTGGAAACTCCCGAGAATAGTAAATACTCCTGTCGAGGTATCAAGTGCGTGGAAGGCGCTGGTGCCTGTGCCGCCAAGATCGCCAGTCGCAAAATAGATTAGCCCTCCGTTTGTGACAGTGAGCCCAGACGGTGCATAGATATTTTCTGTGAAAAAGAGAGGCATTGGATATCTCGTAACACCAGCAGGGTTGTCTGGGTTCAGTACATAGATCGCTTGACCGCCATAGTCAGAGACAGCCAATTTGGTTCCGTCCTGAGATTCGGCAATTGCTGAGAAATTGCTCGCGCTTGTGGTTCCTGGAAGTGAAATCGAGGTAAGCCATCCGCCTGTACCAGAGAGGACCTGAATCTGGCTCTGACTTGTGAAGTAATATCGGCCCCGACCTGCATCGTAGATTCCGGCTTGCAGTGCTGCAGAGTTGGTAAAGGACTGTGCCGCTGCGGTGTAGGTGAAAGCCGATTTCGCGGTGGCTGTTCCTGATGATGTTGTCACCGTGACATCAACGGTCGAGCCTGCGCTTCCTGCTGGAATCGTGAACTGCACTCCTTCCACTGGAAATGGATACGGTTCGAGAGGTGGAGTTGAGTGGATAGCAGTGACCGGAGCGGCGCTCCCTCCCAGCGTGATCTGTATTCCAGATGTGGTAGTGCCGAAGCCATAGCCAATAATGGTGCCAGTTTGCCCGCCATCAGCCGTTGCACCATTGGGGACGACTTCAAGAATAGTTGGCCCAAAGCTGAATGCCTCAGGCGCGATCCCTACCCCGCCATCACTCATGAGAATCGATAGATCAACCGGCCCAGATACTGTACTTGGCGGTGTTGTCACCTCGCCATTCGGGTTAGTAGTAGCTGTGCTGAGCGTGGCATCTAACCCTGGGGCGTTGCCAACGTAAAATTTACTCAAAGTAGCAGTGGCTGGAGTGATCCCATAGCTATTGTCAGAATAAACAACCGTACCGCCAGTGACCGGACCGGTATTGGGAGTGATGTATGAGGAAGACATTCTCGTAGTCTCAGATGCAGTTATCAATGTGGCGTCCAAGAAACCCACACCATGGCCAAGTGGCCCTACAATCAGCCCTGTCGAATCTATTGCCGAAACAACGGGCACGCCCTGCATATCACCAATTGTGAATATGGGCAGCCAACCGACTTGCGATAGAGACGTGGTATCGAACGCATTCAATTCGTAGGAATTATCCATAGAGTAGAGAGTCTTCCCGTCAAGGCTAACAACCGCTCCAAGTGACTCTCCTGTTGATATCTGCCCCAGCATTTCAACAGTTTTGGCGTCGAACACTCCAATCCCATTTAGGTTAGAGGTCAGGTAGAACCGGCTCCCGTCGGGGGAAGGGATGATTTGCTTAACAAACGTACCGTAGGGAAAGCTTCCATAGGTCGCCTGTTGCGCATTTGGATCGTACGAGCAAACAGGTTCTGTGCCTGATTCATCAATTGTGGTCACAAGAATTCGTGTTCTATCACCACTAACTGAAAATCCGCCTATGCCGCCAACGGTGCAGATGCTGCCATTGGCTCCTGTATCAAGAGCATTCGTTGTTGGATCCCACACCACGGCGCTGGACGCCCCGTCCACCCCCAAGATTCCGCCTTGACTCCCGAGAAGAGCCAACCGCCCGTCAGAAAGCACGAACGCTTCGGTAGCTACGTAGCCATTCGGGCCGATTGAGGCCGACGGATAGCGCTCGATAAGGGCATAGGTGCCGGTATTAAACTCATACACATCACCTTCCAGCGTACCTGCATAGAGATTTCCTGTGATGGGCGATATGTCTATGCCCCATGCCAGCGGAACTGGGATTGTCGTTATTTCCACCTCTAGCTTCGCGTCGAAAACATCAATCACATTCATGTAAGGATTGCTGACAAAGAACTGTTTGCGCGCAGGGTCATACACTGTGAAATGCGGTGGAGCGGCTTGGAGAACGTTCGGATCGTAATAGGAATTCGTGCGTATATAACGAGTGCGCAACGGAGAATGCATTCCGGTAACCGGATAAAGGACAGACACCGACAATTGGGTAGAGTGACTGAGGCTGCCAGACGCGCCATTAAAAGTAATCGTCGATGTGGTTTCCACGGCGCTGCTTGTTGCGCTGAGCGTCACCAGCTGCTCACTGCCCGCAGTGAGGTTGAAGCTAGAGGGGGTAGCACTCACACCATTCGGAACACTCTGCAATGTGACGGAGACGATGCCTGAAAACCCATTGCTCCCTGTGACTGAGACGGTGCATGTCTGAGCACTGCCACCACCCAGAAGAGATACACTCGCAGGACTGGCTGAGATAGCAAAGTCCGGCGCAGGCGCAGATGTCCCTCCACCACCGCCACCGCATCCTGAAATAATCAATATTGAAAGGACTACTGCAAATATGACTCCGGATTGACGGCTGGTTGCGGGGACACGCATAAATCTCCCTCGGCTCGCCTAGGGGGGATAGGAGACGCTCGAAATATGTATTTTCTCCGTTATGACTCTGAACTTACGCATTGTCAACATACATTAAACAACTGCTAATTACGCCCCTTGCCGATACGTTACATCCCCCTCACCGCTCTTTTCAGCGAATCCGATATCGGATGCACGTATCGCTGGCTCATGTTGACGCTGGCGTGGCCGAGTGCCAGTTGAATTGTGAACACATCCGCGCCGGCCATCCCTAGCCTTGTGCCAAACGTATGCCTACACGAATGCAGCACGCAGTCCCATGGCAGCCCCAGCTTGTCCCTGACGTTCCGGGCTTGGGCATCCAGTGTGTGCCGGGATAGGGGCGCTCGCCATCCGGTGCGGTGAACAGTGTAGCGGCCTTTGGGGATAGCGCCATCCAGTCGTTGATGACCTGGCGCATGGTCGCCGTGACAATCACTGTCCTATCGGCGTATTTGCTCTTGCCGCGCTCGTTCTTGATATAGCCCGAGATTCCATCGTCGGCTTCGATGTAGAGGGTGACCTGCCTGGCGCATGTAAGAGGTGAGAACCTCGGCTACCTGGATGGCGGGCACTGCAGCCCCAAGGGCTGGAGAAACGTGGATTGGATTAATGATGGAAGCGGGATAATTCGGAGTGGGACGGTTCATATATTTACCCCTACCCCTATCTAGTATCGAAATTCCTGCGCTAATAGTTGATTTCCGGCGGAAAACTATCGGATTGCCCGCCAACCGCCGGGAGCTCGCCACAAGCTGACTTCTCCGGGCCAGACTCGTGGCGAAGCCAAGATTGCCTCCCAATAGCCGCCCCCAATCTTCCGGCTGTGAACGGTTGTACCGACTTCACATCATGGGCGGTCCAATGAGGTAGCTGCAAGGAGATGCGCGGCTGCATCCTTCGGAGACAGAGAAACTCGCCCAAATCCGAGGATATTTGTCTCAGTGGGGAGTGCGGAAGTCGAAGCGCAACTCACTGTCAACAGGCGGCCAAATCAGGCCCCCGTCGATGTCTCCAAGACTCTGGGTTTAGATACTTGCCGATAGCCGCCGCGTAATTAGGACATCTGTAACGCTTGTCTAAGAGCGATCTCGGCATTAGAGTTTCACTACCGATTTCAGTCAATTGAGAGGCCCCATCTGAAGAAAGACAAGATACTCTCTCTCTGTTTCTTGGTTTGGATGTTATTGATTATCGGCAATTTGACCTTTGGGGCTGACTCCCAATCTCCGTGGAATGCCGCTCACTTCACGATTCCGGCGAAGGATTTGTATGCCTTGGCGTCGGCGGTTCCCGCTCCGGCAGAAGCGAACATTACCTTCCTTGATGACGAAGAAGTATTTAGCTACGACGCTGGCGGCCGCATTCACTACATCCAATACGTGGTTTGCAAGGTCCAGACCGAGCGTGGCTCCACGGAAAACAACAACCTTTCGGTGTCGTGGGAACCTTGGCATCAGGAGCGCCCCGTCATTAAGGCAAGGGTGATTGGACCGGACTTCTCGGTGCACGAACTTGATGCCAGCACGATAGCCGATGCACCCGTGCAGGACGCAGACAACAATGTTTACAGCGATCGCAAGATGCTGCGCGCGCCATTGCCTGCCGTGTCTCCAGGGAGCGTGATTGAGGAAGAAATTGAAATTAGGGACAGAGAGCCGGCATTTTCTTCGTCGAGAGTCGCACGTGGCTTCTTTGGGCGCAATGGAGCTCCGGTAAATCACAGCCGGTTGACCGTTGAAGTGCCTTCCGGAACTCCATTGCGTTATAAGACGTTTCTATTACCCGATGTTCATATACAGCGCACAGAGAATGAAGGGCGCATCCGTGTCCTATTTGAGCAGGAGGCGATGGAAGGTGTTGAAGAACAGGGACAATATATGCCCCCGGATGTTCCTGCAACCCCATACATTACCTTTTCGACGGGGACGTCGTGGCAACAATTGGCAAGCGAGTATTCGTCGGTGGTGCTGAGCCGCATTGCATCAGATGATGTCACACAGATCGTACGGCAGCTGACGAAGTCGGCTCATACACGCCAGGAGAGGGCTGATGCCATCATTTCCTACGTCAACAAACAGGTCCGCTACACGGGCATTGAATTCGGCAGCGCCGCCGTCGTCCCTCACACTCCAGCGGAGACACTGGCGAGGCGATACGGTGATTGCAAAGACAAGTCGGCGCTGGTGGTATCCATGCTGCGTGCAGCTGGTATTCCAGCATACATGGCTCTGCTGCGTGTCGGCGGGCGCATGGACGTGCAGGAAGACCTGCCGGGATTCGGGCTGTTTGATCACGCAATAGTCTATGCCCCCGGAAACCCCGACTATTGGATTGACGCCACGGATGACTACGCACCGCTGGGCAATTTGCCTATTGGAGATCAGGGCCGCCGCGCATTGGTGATTCGCCCAGAGACCACGACTCTTATCAGCACGCCAGAGGCGCCGTCGAGAGAGAACCTCTTGAGCGAGTATCGCGATTTCCAGTTACAAAGTTACGGGCTGGCACAGGTTGTGGAGCGTTCCCAGCCCCACGGAGGTATCGAGTCGTCCTACCGCCGGAGCTACGCCGATCAGAATGACAAGAATTTGCGAGAGTCGCTAAAGAACTACATGAAGAGCCAGTATCTGGCGACGGATCTTGATCGGATGGAGCGCACCGATCCGAGTGACTTTTCTAGGCAATTCGAATTGACACTGGAGAGCAAGAAGTCAAAGAGGGGCTTCACGGATCTTGTCATTGCGGTTGCCGCAATCCGGCTGGAAGGCCTGTTCTCACGGCTTCCAACGGAGTTGCAGCAGAAGGCGGCACCGGAAGAGAAGGATAGCTCGCAAAGGAAACCAAGAGCACCTCGAACTGCCGATTACCTGCTTCCGCAGACCTTTATCACAGAATGGAATTATGCAATTGCGCCGCCCACGGGCTTCCAAGTGAAGACGCTACCCCATGATATTCATCAGCCGCTGGGCCCCTGCGTATTCTCCGCGGAATTTCACTCCACTCCTGATCGTGTTGTTCACGCAACCTTGCGCTTTGACACCGTAAAGCGCCGCCTGACAGTAGCTGAGACGAACGAAATGCGCAGCAGCATTGCAGCGCTTCTGCAGCAGCCGCCGCTGCTGGTCTACTTTGAGCCCAGGGGGCAGGCGTTCATTGATGAAGGGAAGATCCGGGAGGGGGTGCGCACATACCGGGAGATGATCGCCTACAGCCCCTCCGATCCGCTCCCTCATCTCAGAATGGCCATTGCGTTGCTAGCAACGGGCATGGCCAGCGCTGCCCGGGATGAGGCGCGAACTGCCGTTCAACTTGATCCGACATCCGCCATCGCACAAAAGACCCTTGCCGAGATTCTGGAGCACGATCTGGTTGGCCGGAAGTATCGCCCTGGAAGCGACTATGCCGGCGCCGAAGCCGCCTATCGGGCTGCTATAAAGCTTGATCCTGATGATCATGCAACGGTTGGAAGTCTGGCCATCCTCCTTGAGTACAATCCATGGGGCTTGCATTACGGACCGGGTGCACGGTTGAAGGATGCAGTCACTGAATATAAAAAGCTGACAGATGAACAGGCGACTGAACTTGGCATTTCAACGAACGTTGTGTTTGCCCTGTTCTACGCCAGTCAATTTGCCGAGGCCAAGAGTGCTGCACTACGCCTCGGCTCACCTTTGACGGCTTTACAGACAGCTTGTGAAGCTGCGCTCAATGGATCGTCCGCCGGACTGGCGGAGGCCCGGAAGCTATCGACAGGAGAAGACGGGTTTAAGGAAATCGCCCGAACCGCTGCGGACATGCTGGAGAACATCGGCCAGTATGTGCTTGCCGCCGACCTGAAGGAGGCTGGCGCCTCCGGCAGCGATGCTTCTGGCCTGCAGTCAGAGGCGGGGCTATTGCGCAAAACCAAGCGTCATCAGGATATCGTCTTCGCCGATAATCCCATTGACACTGCTCTTCGATTTGAGCTGCTGACGGATGACCCTGACCTGACGATCGATGCTATGCGGTCCATCAGCAGCAAGAATGGAGGCCCCAGACTGGCAACGAAAGAAGTGCGCGACTACTTTGCTGATGAACAGCGAAAGACGATAAGCGGAAAGGCAAGGCAGGGCATTTTCTATGATGTCGGCACGGATCTTTCCATTACTCGAGCGCAGCCAACCATACAGGGGAATGATAAGACTGGATACAAGGTGACGCTGTGGCCCTCTGCCAGCTACAAGAATTCGATTTATGTAGTGAAGGAAGATGGTCACTACAAGATACTCGGGACATCGTGGCAGGTCGCCGGGATAGGCTTGGAGGTGTTGGATCACCTCAATGCGGAGGACCTTTCTGGTGCTCGGCAACTCCTCGACTGGATACGAGAGGATCGCCGGCTTTCCGGCGGCGACGACCCCTTGGCCGGGGCTGCATTTCCCCGATTCTGGGTGAAAGGAAAGATGGGGGATGCGGCCCAGATTCGAAGTGCCGCGGCCACGCTCTTGATCTTGAATGATGTTACCGCCGCGAGGGGTATCGCGATTCTGGAGAAGGCACAAAGCGCTGCCGTAACGGAGCAGGAGAAAACCCGCCTCGCAATCGCGCTCATCAGTGGTTACCTTGTGTTAGAGCAGTATGACAAGTCACTTGCACTGGAAAAAGAGCTGTATGCGCAATACCCTGAGTCCGAAATTGCCTTCTTGTGGCACTCCTGGTCGCTACTAGCATCCGGACACCCGAAGGAAGCCGCCGAATTTGCCAATTTGAGGCTGGAGAGCATTCCCGGCGATCCCGTTGCTTTAAGAAGAATGGCAACCGTAAAGGTTCATCAAGGGGATTATTCCGCGGCGGTTTCGTTGCTCCTACAGGTTGTGAAGAGTGGGAAGGGAAATGATAGCGATCTCAACTCAGCTGCCTGGGATGCGCTCTTCACCGGTCAAATATCGAATACGGACCTTGAAGTTGCCCTAAAGGCCGCCGAACTGAGTAATAACAACCCGAATATCCTCCACACACTGGCCTGCGTGTACACGGAGCTCGGCAAGCTGAAGGAAGCGCGGGAGGTCCTGTTGCAGGCGATGGACTCAGCGCGGATGGACGAACCGAACTCTGCCTACTGGTACGCCTGGGGGCGGATCGCTGAACAGGCCGCTGAATATGGAACGGCGCGGGCCTTCTACCAAAAGGTGACAAAACCGAAGAGCCCCATGGAACTGCCTGTCGACGTGTATATGCTGGCGCAAACGCGTTTGGAGCAAATGCACAAGACAAGGCAGTAATTTAGTTTTTATCTGAAACAAATTTTATTGTGTCTCTAAACCCAGTCTCCAAGACACTGGGTTTAAAGACAAAGGGCATATGGCGGTACGCCCTCGAGGAAACGGATTGAGGCATCTAGTAGAACTCCGCCGGGGAAATTGATCGGATAGAAGTTGAATTGCTTGGAGTTGGTTAAAGTGCAGCAGTTCATCATCGGGAAATCAAAGCACATAGGATTTCCAATAGAAAAGAGCATGAAGAGCAATTGCTGGAGTCGTGGATGTAGACCAACTAGTGAGGTTCCGGCAAGAGTCACGTGAATCAAAATAGTTCTGGTGTGCGCCTATCGCAGCTCAAGTAGGAGGTTACCTTGGTGATTCTGGAGAAATGAAAAGGGAGGTATAATCGACCCACTTGATACATAACGAGGGCCTTATGACTGCTACGCGACTCTGCCGTGTGCTGTTGTTGATGTGTCTTTTCGTTTTTGGTTTAGGACTTGCCCTGAACGCTCAAGCAGTGATTCCCGTTCCGGCCGGTCAGTCCACCATTCAGTCGGCAATCGACGCAGCGGTCAATGGGGACACCATCCTGGTTTCACCCGGCACCTACTACGAGCGCATCAACTTCCTGGGGAAGAGCATTAACGTGAGCAGTACGGGCGGCGCTGCGTTGACCATCATTGATGGCCAGAACATGGGGCCGGTGGTGACGTTCAGTGCCAGCGAGACGAACGCATCGGTGATCTCCGGATTTACGATCCAGCATGGCTGCGGCCAGGGCGGCGGGATCTACGTCTACTTCGCTTCGCCGACCATTACACACAACATTGTGAGAAACAACAATGTCGGCAGCTGCTATGGCAGCGAGTATATGGGCGGAGGAATCTACCTGGGAGGCGCCGACACAGCTCAGGTCCTCTACAACGAGATCTATGGTAACGATGCGGAAATGGGCGGCGGACTGGAAATGTGGGCGGCCGGAAATGCCGAGGTAGACGGCAACTTCATCCATGACAACACGGCGGAGGAAGGTGCTGGCGTAGACATCGAAAACGAGGGCACGTCGACCGTCTGCGATAACGTGATCGTGATGAACTCGGGGGGCGGCGTGTATTGGGGGCGGATGCCCGGCCAGTTCTGCAACAATACGGTTGCCTACAATTCCACCAACGGTGCTCCAGAGCTCTCGGCCGTCATGTGGGATGGCACATTTTCCAATAACCTGATTGTTGCGATGCCCGGGGCGACGGCGATCGAATGCGAGGCCTACGCGATTACCGCCTCAAGCTTTGTTCACAACGACGTCTATTCCAACGGGGGCACCACATATTCGGGTTGCACCGCGCAAACCGGGAGTTACTATAACACCTCGGCCGATCCGTTGTTTGCCGATCCGGCGAACGAGGATTTCCATGTGGCCACCGGGTCGCCGGTCATCGGCGCCGCAAGTTCCAGCATTGTGTCGCTTCCGCAGAATGACGCCGGAGGTGACTTGCGTATCGTGAATGGCGCACTCGACCTTGGCGGATACGAGTACCAGGGCACGACAACTATGTCGGTCGCGCCGACAGGCCTGACATTTGCTTCGCAGATTTTGAACTCAGCCAGCGCCGCGCAGAATGTGACGGTGACCAATACGGGGAGTCAGAAACTGCATTTCAGCCCAATGCAGATTGGCTCGGACTTCCTGCAAAGCGGCATTTGCTCCGGGCCGAACGGGCTTGCGGTGAATGCCAGTTGCACAATCGCCGTCGCTTTTAAACCGTTGTCACGAGGGACTCTTACCGAGGCGCTCATCGTCTCCGGGGCCAATGGTTCCGGAAAAAGCACGGTGAGTCTGAGCGGGTGGGGAGCTGCGCCGGTAGCCAGCCTCTCAGCCATGACGCTCAACCTCGGCACCCAGGCGTTGTTTGCCACCAGCGCCGCGCAGCCGGTTACGCTCACCAATGTTGGCGATGCACTGATGACCGTGAGCAGTGTCGCTACAACGGGCGACTTTGCAGTAACGAACAATTGCTCCTCGCTGGCGCCGAATGCAAGCTGCACGGCCTCGGTGACATTCAGCCCGACAGCGACAGGTACACGTACCGGCACGCTCACTTTTACGGACAACGCCACGACATCGACGCAGAGCGTTACGCTGGCGGGAACCAGCACGGGGCCGCAAATCATCTTTTCCCCATCCGCAATTTACTTCCCGGGACAGCCCCTGGAGACCATCAGTTCACCAATCACGCTGACCGTTTCAAATACAGGCACGGCTACTTTGTCCATAAGCTCAATTACCTTGAGCGGGGCATTCACGCAGAGCAACAACTGCTCCACGCCAATTGTTGCGGGCGGCAGCTGCCAGGTTACGGTGAACTTCATCCCCACGGTTTACGGCACCAACCTGGGCACACTGCTATTTACGGATAACGCAGCAGCCAGTCCGCAGAGCGTTACCCTGAGCGGGAACGGAGAAGAGGCTCTTGCGTATCTATCGCCGAGCGCGTTGACCTTCTCCGGTACGTATGTTGTTGGCTCTCAGAGCGCGGCGCAGACGATTTATTATGAGAACTTAGGCAATCTGCCTATTGTGATTGGGGGCATCCTCCCCTCCGGCGATTTCACGCAGTCCAACAACTGTGAGATGGTGATTGCGCCCTCCACCTATTGCATTATTTCTGTCGTCTTTGCACCCACGGCGCCAGGCACGCGTACCGGCACGCTGACCCTGCTGGACAATACGGCATCCAGCCCGCACAGGCTCCCGCTCAACGGAACGGCGATTGCGAGCTATCCGCTGCCCATAGTGATTTCACTCTCAGCCATTTCACTTCCGGTTGGAGGCTCCGGTGCGACTCTTACGGTCACCGGCATAAACTTCTTCCCTGCATCCAGCGTCTTGTGGGACGGGCAGGCAATTCCATCTACTTATATCAGTTCGAGCAGCCTGACCGCCGCACCGCCGGCATCCGTGCTGACCTCCGGCACGCACACCGTGACGGTCAACAATCCGCAGCCCGGCGGAGGCATCTCGAACGCAATCTCGGTTACAACTTATTTGGTACTGCCATACGTAGCGAACGACATGGTCTACGACCCCTATCGGCGCCTGTATTATGTGACGCTCGCAAACACGGATACGACAGCTCCCGATTCCGTGATTACTGTGGACCCGTTAACCGGCAACGTCGCCACGTTGATTGCCTCGGCTAGCAACCCCGACCGTCTGGCGTTATCCGACGACGGGCAGTTCCTTTATGTCGGAATCGATGGAAGCGATAGCGTCGAGCGATTCAATCTGTATACAAACCAGTCGGATCTGACGATTCCCCTGGGGAGCGGGACTTTAGGGCCTTACTCGGCATTGGACATAAAAGTATTTCCCGGCGCGCCCCACTCCATTGCGGTTGCACTGGGATTAACAGGAACGAGTCCGGACCAGGCCGGCGTGGCCATATTCGACGACGCCCATCTGCGCGGAGCCCCACCCTATCAATACGCGTCCGTCATGGCCTTCGGTGCGAATTCGACAGTGCTTTATGGAACCAGTTATGGACTTAGCCCGCCGACACTCTATATGTGGAGCGTGGGTGCCACAGGTGTAACAACGGTAGCCAGTGAATGGAACATGGGTGGTGGAGAGTTGCATTACCTGAATGGAATGCTCTATTCAGGCGGCACAGTTTACAACTCCAACAACATGGCGCAGGTGGCGAACTTTGGACCATTGTCAGGGAGTTACTACATCAACTCTAACTATCCGGAACAAGGCACGGAGCTGGTCTACTTCCTGGCGCAGACCTATACCGGAGGGAACTTTGAGTTGGCCGCTGCGAGCATGTCAACGTATGCCGTGACCGGCAGCGTGCAAATTCCGCAGCCAAGTCCATATGCGGCGGAAACAACGCGCGTGTCGCGCTGGGGGCGCGATGGCCTGGGCGCGCTTTATAATTCGGACATTTCGGCAAGCGGCTACACCACCGCCGGACTTTACTTTGTGCACTCCGGCATCACCAACCCATCGACCAGCAACAATCCCGTACCGGTGATCAGTACCCTTACGCCGCAAACCGTTTTCGCCGGCGCAGCCAACCTTCAACTCACGGTGAATGGATCGAGCTTTGTTCCTGGCGCGGTGGTTCAGTGGAATGGCGTGGATCGAACGACGGCATTCGTAAGCAGTACGCAGCTCACGGCGTATGTGTCGTCTGCCGATCTTGCTGCCTCAGGTACGGCTGCGATCACGGTGATCAACCCAACACCGGCAGGCGGTAGCTCCAACGGCGCAACTCTCAACATCGTTTCACCGGCCACCATCACCTCGCCGACTTCGGGCAGCACACTGACGGGTACCAGCACAACCTTCACATGGGCGCTGAACGGCGCCACTGCTCCGGTGTACCTGCACATTGGCACGACCGGCCCAGGCAGCGTTGACCTGGTGAACATTGGACCGATCACGGGCGGCTCTACGACGGTGAGTTTGCCGGCGAACGGCGCGACGATCTATGTCCAACTGGAGTCGCAGGTGAGCGGCGTGACGGTGGAACAGAACTACACCTACACCGAGGCTTCGCAGCTTGCGGCAACCATCACTTCGCCGACCGGCGGCAGCACGCTGAGCGGACAGAGTGTCACCTTTACCTGGACGATGAACAGCTCGACTGCACCGGTGTACCTGCATGTTGGTACGACGGTGGGCGGTGTTGACTTGGTGAACATTGGACCGCTCTCCGGCACCAGCACGACGGTGACGTTGCCGACCAGTGGCGCGACGATCTACGTTCAGCTGGAGTCGCAAGTGAACGGCAGGACGGTAGACATTCCGTACACCTACACGGAGGCCTCGCAGGTTGCGGCTTCGATCACCTCACCGACGAACGGCAGCACGCTGAGCGGACAGAATGTAACCTTCACCTGGGTCATGAACGGCTCCAGCGCTCCGGTGTACCTGCACGTTGGCACGATGGTGGGCGGAGTTGACCTGGTGAACATTGGACCGATCACGGGCGGCTCGACGACGGTGACGTTGCCGGTACTTGGCAACACGATCTACGTTCAGCTGGAGTCTCAGGTGAACGGTGTGACGGTGGACATTCCGTACACCTACACGGAGGCCACACAGGCCGCGGCCTCGATCACTTCGCCGGCGAACGGCAGCACGCTGAGCGGACAGAATGTAACCTTCACCTGGACGTTGAACGGCTCTGCAGCACCGATCTACCTGCACGTTGGCACGATGGTGGGCGGAGTTGACCTGGTGAACATTGGACCGCTGAGCGGCACCAGCACGACGGTGACGCTGCCGGTGCTTGGTGCCACGATCTACGCGACGCTGGAATCGCAGGTGAACGGCAAGACGGTGGACATTCCGTACACCTATACCGAGGCCTCGCAGCTTCCGGCTTCGATCACCTCGCCGGCGAACGGATCGCAGTTGGGTTCGACGCAGACGTTCACGTGGGCCTACAACGGTTCGACCGATCCTGTGTACTTGCACATCGGCTCGACGCCGGGTGGAGTTGACCTGGTCAACATTGGACCGATCACGGGAGGCTCGACGACGGTGAATCTGCCGACAGATGGCGCCACGATCTACGTGACGCTGGAGTCGCAGGTGAACGGTGTGTCGGTGGATGTTCCGTACACGTACATTGACCCGACGACGGATTCGCCGTCGAATAACAGCCGTAACCCGAACGCGACGCGCGGAACTGGCGCGTCGCAGACGGTGACGACGCACAAGAGGTAAGTTTTGACTCGGGTATAAGCCCGAGGTCATTCGTGGAGAGCTTTGCACCAAGCTGACCTCGCGCATAACCGTGCAGGATAGCTGTCGGAAAAACGCCTCCCGCTCACTATTCCGTCTCGGAAGAGGCGGAGAAGTCTTGTAGCAATACCTGACCGCGATCGCATTTCTTAAGCCTCACCTTTGGGTTCAGCTCCCTTCTCCCGCGTACACCAAGCACCCCGCGTGGGACCGGAGCACTGAGTATTCAGTCGTATTACTTAAGTGTTTCCTTCTCCCGTTTGCCCCTTTACGCTTGTTCCTGCCTACTGCTTTACTATTGCCATCCCCCAAGGAGTCTATTTATGGATGCGAAGTGTGTATGGCACACAGCGTACGCTTTGCGCAGAATGCCGCCTTCGCCGTGGCAAATGCGAGCAACTAGATCATCGTGATTGGGAACCTTTCAAGCACACTGGTGTCTATTTCCACAAAGGCGGGGGAAAAATGATGACGAGCCATATTGTCGCAGTTCGTCCACGAGGATGCTGGCCGCGCATCATTATACTTCTCGCGCTCTGCCTGGGATGTGTGCAATGGGCAGTCGCTCAAGAAGCGAATGAGCCTGATACGCTCCCCGTTCTTCAAACTGGCGCGAAGCCAAGCTCAGACGCTCCACGGTACGCGTTGACCGGAACGGTGGTGAACTCGAAGCAAGGTGAACCGATACGGCGCGTACTGGTCGCTGTCCCGGCGGATGGGGTGGCCGAGCTTACCGACTCGCGTGGAAACTTTGAATTGGCTGGGGTGAGTGCTGGTCAAGCCACCATCGTCTTTCAAAAGCCAGGATACTTCGGTACTCATGGAGAACCCAGCGGTGAAGCCAGGGTGAAGGTCGGCGTAGATACTCCTTCCATTACGTTGAAACTTGCCCCCGCGGCAATCATCTCTGGCCATGTGCTCGATACCGACGACAAACCCCTCGAAGGGGCTCAGGTCGGGCTGTATCAGAACCGCGCTTATGGTTCCATTCGAAAAACAGTGGTGCGGGTGGGCGAGCAGACCACAGACGAGCACGGACGCTTCCGGTTTGGTTCGTTGTCTGCGGATGACTACTTCGTTGCGGTAGAGCAGAGCCGGACATTTCGGCTCATTCAACCGGGAGTGCCGAACGGACGCGAAGGCGGTTGGGCGACGACGTTCTATCCCGGCGTCTCAGACTCAAGCCAGGCGCAGGCAATTCATGCGATGGCGGGCGAGGAATCCACGGTCGCGCTTACGGTCAAGATGGAGCCGATGTATCACCTTTCGGGCAAGGTGAGTGGCGTGGAAGGAGGCGCCGGAATCACGTTCCATCGCGTGGCCGGAGACGGCAATGATTTCCTATCGGCAGCGGCCGCCGAGAATGGCACTTTTGAATGCATGTTGCCCGCGGGTACCTACTTCGCGGAGAACATCTTTTTTCGCGATACCCCACTAGTAGCGACGGGTGCCTTGGAAGTTGCGGGAGATCGTTCCGATGCGCGTGTGGTTTTGACCCCGGTGGCCAGCATTCCGGTCAGATTGCGATACGAGAGCAACTCTGACGTGGATCCCGGCAAAGCGCGCGAGAGTGTGCTTCAGATTGGACTCGCCGGCAGTATCTCCACGCGAAGGATGCCGGTTTTGTGGCGCCCGGATCAATCCGAACTCATCAACGCATTGCCGGGCCGTTACAGCTTGGAGGTTTCCACGAATGGTCCGTGGCGGGTGAAATCCGCCCGCTGTGGAGACCTTGATCTGTTGACTGAAAAACTCACCGTTTTCGAGGGTTCACAGCCAGCGCCAATTGACCTGATACTCAGCGATGATGCTGCAACCCTGCACGCAAATGTCCCCAGCCTTCCTGAGGCTGGCGAGTCGTCATCCGGGTTGAAGAATCCACGGGCGGCAAACTCCGAGGCGGCCTTGACGCTCGTCCTTGTTCGCACCGATACCCCGCAACCTGCGCTGCGATACTTTCGAGCCAATACCCGAGATACTGAGATGAACGGGTTGGCTCCCGGCGACTATGCCTTGCTGGCAATTGCGGATGGGGACGTTTCACTGCTGACAAGAGCCTCAGCACTGGATACATATCTCTCTGGCGCTCAGCGCATCCATATGAACCCGCGCGATACGGTTACGGTCACTGTGGCGGCGACAGAAACAGAAGGAGCCCAGTGAACATGATCCGGCGTATCCTTTTTTGCTCCGCGTTGATTGCCATCATGCATTGGCAGAGCCTTGCGCAGGGCGGAGCCCAATACAAGATCAGCGGCCGAGTCGTGAGTGCAACTTCCGGCCAGCCTTTGGCGGGTACGGAAGTATCGTTCGGCAATGCCGAAGCCCCCCAAGTGACTCTACAGAAGCTACTGACCGGTGCGGATGGCGAATTCGAGTTCGTCAGTCTGCACAAAGGCAAGTACTGGCTGGCTGGCCAGAATAGCGGATTCCGGAAACAGATGTTTGAGGAGCACGGCGGATACGCCAGTGCCATCGCGGTCGCTGATGGAAAGAACTCATCGGGACTTGTTTTCCGGCTGCACCCCGATGCCCGAATTGTTGGCACACTCCTGGACGACGAGGGGGAAGCCATCCCGGATGCGATGGTTCTTCTGTTTCGCGCGGATGCACGAGCTGGCTACCCTCAGGTGAATGTCCTCAAAACGGCGCAGTCAGACGTGGAGGGGAATTATGCGTTCACTGGCTTGGAGGAGGGGCGCTATTACTTGGCATTCTCGGCCCGCCCCTGGTTTACCTCTGCTCGTGAGCTGATGTTGCAGGGGAAGGGGCAGACAAAGCGGACCGCACTCCTTGACATGGCGTATCCAATCACTCTTTATCCCGGGGCCTTTGACGAAGAGTCTGCTGCGCCGATCATCCTCACCGAGGGAGAGGAGTCCGTTGCGAACATGGAGTTGATGATCGTGCCCGCCGCACGGGTGAGTGTTCATGGACTCGGCGATCAGTCTGAATCGCCCACCCAGATCAGCTTGCAGAAGAAGGTCTTCAATTTTCTATTCGAGCCTATGCTGAACGGAGAGCCCGACGGAGAGCTAAGCACGATCCGGGGAGTGCCGGTGGGGCGATACACGCTGACGCTGAGTCAGTTCAGCGCAAAGGGGGCATCCGAGATATTTGCGACCATTGATGTAACAGGAGACACAGAGATTGATCGTAAGGCCGCGCAGCCAGCTGCGATTCACGGAAGGGTTCTGAATCGCAGCACTCTTCCCCAGCAGGCCTTTATCCGTCTCTGGAATGCGCAATCCGGACAGTTGCTGGACACGCTGATTGGGCCGGACGGAGATTTCGAGTTTGCTTCCAGAAGTGTTACTCCAGGAACATACTCAGTATTCGTCTTTGGAGGCATCTACTCGGCGATTGAGAGGATCTCCGCGTCGGGAGCAACCGTACTTGGACAGACGGTCCTGCTCCAAGGGGCAACGCCAGTCGTACTAAAGATCGAGGTCTGCCAGAAGACCTCAACGGTGGAGGGCACCGCGTCGAGTAATGGCAAGCCAACTCCCGGACTGATGATCGTGCTGGTGCCGGATGATTTCGAGCACAACCTGGCAAGTTTCCGCCGCGACCAAAGCGACAGCGACGGCACGTTTATGCTGGCCAGCGTGCTACCGGGACACTACAAAATAGTTGCTTTGGAGGATGGGTGGGGTCTGGAATGGGCGAATCTTGCAATCGCAAAGGCCCAGTCCGGCCCTGCGACCGAGATCACCGTCACTCCGCAATCACGGCCTCAAACGACAATCAGTGTGCAATGATCCCACTGGCAGAATGAACGCTGTGCAACCATGAATACGCGCTGCTCAGAGATGCTGTCGCAAAATCCTAGGGCAACCCAAGTCCCAACCCAAGTCGATATTTAGCTTTCACGTGTTTACAAGTACTTACAGGTTCTTGGCAGTTCCCGGAACTGACTGTAAGTTGTTGTATCTAATGGTATTTAGCCTTTGACACGGCAGAGGTCAGGAGTTCGAGTCTCCTCGTGCCTACCATTTCATTCGAAAGGGCTTAGCTCATGCTAAGCCCTTTGATTTTTGCCATTCCGTACCGTTCTCCGTACCGTTCTAATTCACGAAGCCTATCAGAGGCCGCTCCAGAAACACGATTAGGAGTTGCTCCTGAACTCGATACAACGTCGAGGCTGCGCCTGACAGAACCTATATGACTTTTCCCCTATCACCTGAGGTCGAAGCGATCCAGGTTCATCACCTTGTTCCACGCCGCTACAAAGTCATGCACAAATTTCTGGTGGGCGTCGCTGCATGCATAGACCTCCGCCAGAGCTCGGAGCTGAGAGTTCGAACCGAAGACCAGGTCCACCACAGTGCCTGTCCACTTCAGCTCGCCTTTCGTCCGGTCATACCCCTCCAGCACGCCGTCCAATTTAGCCGACTTCTGCCACTTCGTACGCATGTCGAGTAGATGGACGAAGAAGTCATTGGTCAACGTTTCGGGGCGCTTGGTGAAGACACCGTGCTTGGTGTGCCCGAAGTTTGCATCTAGTACCCGCATACCACCGATGAGAACCGTCATCTCAGGAGCGGTCAGTGTCAGCAGGTTCGCTCGATCCACCAGCAGTTCTGCCGCCGCCTCTTGTCCCTTGCGGATGTAGTTGCGGAAGCCGTCTGCGGCCGGCTCAAGTACGGCAAATGAGTGCACGTCGGTCTGTTCCTGCGTGGCATCCATGCGTCCCGGCGTGAAGGGAACCTCCACATTGTGGCCGGCCTTCTTTGCAGCTTCCTCGACAGCTGCGCAGCCGCCCAGAACAATCAGGTCAGCCAGCGAGACCTTCTTCCCGCCGGGGCTTGCAGCGTTGAACTCCCTCTGGATCGCCTCCAGCTTCTGGAGCACCTTTGCCAATTCGGCTGGCTGATTGACCTCCCAATCTTTTTGGGGCGCCAGACGAATGCGTGCCCCGTTCGCCCCGCCGCGCTTATCACTGCCACGGAAGGTCGACGCCGACGCCCAGGCCGTTGTCACCAGTTGGGAGATGGACAGTCCGGAGCCGAGGATTTTTGCCTTCAGGGCAGCAATCTCCGGCTCGCCAATCAGCGGATGATTCACCGCAGGAATTGGATCCTGCCATAGCAGCGGCTCTTTGGGAACGAGTGGGCCAAGATAACGGGAGAGTGGCCCCATGTCACGATGCGTCAGCTTGAACCACGCCCGGGCAAACGCGTCAGCGAACTGCTCGGGATGCTCGTAGAAGCGCCTCGAGATCTTTTCATACGCCGGGTCCAGGCGCAGGCTGAGATCGGTGGTCAGCATCGACGGCGCATGGTGCTTTGACGGGTCGTGCGCATCCGGCACCGTACCAGCACCGGCGCCGCCTTTGGGTCGCCATTGGTGCGCACCCGCCGGACTCTTGGTCAGCTCCCATTCGTACTCAAAGAGGTTGGCAAAGAAGTTGTTGCTCCACTTCGTCGGCGTTGCGGACCAAATGACTTCCAGCCCGCTGCCGATCGCATCTCCGCCTTTGCCGGTGCCAAAGCTGCTCCTCCAACCAAGGCCCTGCTCCTCGATGCCGGCGGCTTCCGGCTCCGCTCCCACCAGCTTCGCGTCTCCGGCTCCGTGGGTCTTGCCAAAGGTATGACCGCCGGCAATCAGCGCGACCGTCTCCTCGTCGTTCATTGCCATACGGGCAAAGGTCTCGCGAATATCCTTGGCTGCCGCGATGGGGTCAGGATTGCCGTTCGGTCCTTCCGGGTTCACGTAGATCAAGCCCATTTGAACTGCGCCGAGGGGATTATCGAGCTCACGATCACCGCTGTAGCGCTCGTCTGCCAGCCACTTGCCTTCGGGACCCCAGTAGATGTCCTCTTCCGGCTCCCAGATGTCCTCACGCCCTCCGGCAAAGCCGAAAGTCTTAAAGCCCATGGACTCCAGCGCGACGTTGCCGGCCAGAATCATAAGGTCGGCCCAGGAGAGTTTGCGGCCATACTTCTGCTTGATCGGCCAAATCAAGCGGCGCGCTTTGTCGAGGTTCACATTGTCCGGCCAGCTATTGAGCGGCGCAAAGCGTTGCGCTCCGGAACCTGCCCCGCCTCGACCATCGCCGATGCGATAGGTGCCTGCGCTGTGCCACGCCATCCGGATGAACAACGGGCCATAGTGACCAAAGTCCGCGGGCCACCAATCCTGCGAGTCCGTCATCAAGGCACGAAGGTCCTTGATCACAGCACCCAGGTCCAGGCTCTTGAACTCCTCTGCGTAGTTGAATTTCTCGCCCATCGGATCGGATGTTGGCGAATGTTGGTGCAAAATCTTGAGGTTCAGCTGATTGGGCCACCAGTCTGCGTTCGTTGAGGCTCCAGCCACAGTATGTTTGCGAGTACCGTTTGAGAACGGACATTGTTCTTCGCTTGACATGGTCCCCTCCTATAACTACCTGCAACCTCTAGCGGGATACAGTCTAGTGCTCGCCATCCGATATGACAACCATGGGACGGTGTTTATCCGGCAGGGGGGAAACAGACAGATATAGAGGTTGGTTGGGCAGATGATTTGTTCATCTCTTCACGCCGCCGCGCCCAAAGCTCGGACCGCAGGGAGGAATTTCAACGAAGATGGTGGCGGATTCAATCCGGGGTGAGGCGCGCAAGTGTGGGGCGCGCCAGAAGATACGAACCGCCCGCGTATGAATGGGCAGCTCCTTTCGACTGAATCGGATTGCGCTCTGACTCGACGGCAACGCTACTTCAACTTGCTAGTAGCTGTTTGGTCTCCTGACTTGGGTCCGGTAAACCAGAGCAGTCGGAAGGGTGGGCTCTGCGTGTCTCGGCCGTAATACCACTTGAGCATCACTTCGAAGGAGGTCGTGTTGACGGAAATGCGCTCGGCTGGGGCGCCCTGATTTTCGAAATTGAATACCGAGTAGGTCGGCGACAACGAGAGGTTACCGAGAATGTTCATATTGAACGCCAGCTTGTTGCTGATGGCGTAGCGAGTCTGGGTTGGCAGGTTATAGCCGGGGAGCAAGTAGCTGTCGCCCGTAGTGTCAAATGAGATCGAGTAGGTCTTGGCCTTGTTGAGGATCTTCTGAACATGGGCTGTCCAGTAGAAGCCACCTGCATGAACGGTTTGGGTGAGTGGCACCAGGCGTGAGGAGCCATTCAGCGTCTGGCTATTGTCCTTGTAGTAGGCCTGCACAGCGGAGGTAATGGACGTGCCGGCAGTAACGTAGCAGGGATTCGAGCAATGTGTGGTGACCGGGCTTGAAAGGCCAATGAGATCTGGCATGGAGATGCCGGAGAGAATGCTGTTTTGAATGACGTACTCGGGGCCGATTTCGACATAGGACCCGCTATCGGGCGCCCAAGCCTGCGGGCGTCCGCCGGACTCGAAGCGGAGGCCGGATTTCCAGCTGAAGCCGTCGGAGATAGGGACGGTGATAGTGTCCTGTTGCGCGGGGTTCTTGGTGTAGGGCGGCGTAAGGTAGCCGAAGTAGAGAGGTGAGCCGACGATCTGCCGCTGGTACTGGTAGGGAGCGATGACCCAATACAAGCGTGGCAAGGCTCGCGGACCCTGCATGGAAAGCGAACTGTCGGATTTACTTCGGAAGATCCCCGGAATGTGAATCTGCGCAAATGCGCCAACTGTTTCGGAGTTGAGCGGGTAAGAGACAGTGGCGGGCTTGCCGCTGATATTGCCCGTGCGCCTGTGGTCGAACTCGAAATCGTTCTGTATGCCGAAAACCAACCCTGGCAGCCTGTGGATGGGAGCCGTGATGGTTCTGGTGACGGCTTCCAGATCGAGTTCGGCGGAATGTGGAGTGGTGGCCGAGGTGTTGCTTACCCCGGAGAGGCCATTGCCCAGATTGGTGTCGCTGAGGCTGGGAGAGGTAAAGGTGTAGCCGGCAACAAACTTGGAGACATCAAACTGAATGAGCGGGCGCTTCTGGTTGGTAACCTCAATGCGGGCTAGGTCATCCTGCACCGTGTCTGCCTTGGGCGTGGAAGCCGAGGCTGCCGACACTTGCTTCACATTGTTGTTCGGAGAAGAGTGGAGAATCTCCGCGGCGATCGCCGTCGTGAGGAAAGTTTCTCCGCGGCCGGTCAGCCGCTTCTCTGTGCTGGCGACGAAGCGGCTACTGCCTGCCTGAGTGAAGTTTTGGATAGCGCTGTAGGTTGACTGATCCTTCGCGAGCTGCGTGCTGGTGGCAATCCAGTAGGCGGCATCGGATGCGAGGGTGAATCCGTCAACACAGTACGCGGTCGGCGGCGGTCCGGCAGCCTTCTTTCCAAGAGGAGGGGCCGCGGAGAGACTGCAATCGTTAACCCCAGGAAGGCTGAAGCTTTCAGGCCCCGATGCGGCAGCGACCAGATCGGTGGGCGGAGTAGAGACCAGGCCAAAGGTGGAGAGCCACTCCTCATGGAGATCATTTGCAAGCCTGGTGGTTTCAATGCTGGTTGCCTTGCGGGAAGAGTTGAGGACTGATGCAAGGGTGTTTCCGTCCACCAGGACACGAACCGAATAGTCACCGCGCCACAGCACACGGTCGAGGGCAACGTGAAGCTCGCAGTAGGCTTTGGCTTTTGCGTCGTTGGAAGCGGCGGAAGCAGCCCAATGGTCGCATAAGGCGTAGTCATCGTACCCGCGGGCAAGCCTTCCAAACCAGAAGTCGCGACGTTTGAGTATGGCGGCCGAGGTCTTGTAGTGGGTCTGAAGCATGTGAAGCAGATAGCTGGTAAGAACCTGATTCTGACAGTTTCCGGCTGCCCTTGGAGAGGTGGGCGAGTTGCATTTCCTCCAGGGGTCGGTGAGAGTCGTGGTTGTGACCCCATTGTGCGCAAAGTCGGCTTCTAGTAGCGACTCCAGAAGACTGGCGGCCGTGGTGGGTGTCGAGGCATTGGCGGTGTTCAAGGTCGATTCTTCTTCCTCCTCCGCCTGCGCCATGCTTGTGGCTCGTTCCGAAAAAGCGGGCATCGCGTTCGAGGGATGGGGCATAGAGGGATCGTCAATGAAGCCGAGTGTATTCCTGACCTCGATGCCGTTGGGAATGACGGACTCCGCAGGTGTGATGGTGGCTATGGACGGTGGATA